>Ga0272443_10001402_pt1 | contig 35389 bp, 25 predicted proteins | sample SSMAcet12_FD_193581 | JGI IMG/M metagenome (GOLD analysis project Ga0272443, IMG submission 193581) | Marine sediment archaeal communities from Little Sippewissett salt marsh, Falmouth, MA, United States - SSM-Acet-12 | ecosystem: Environmental > Aquatic > Marine > Wetlands > Sediment ... | reverse complement strand
CGCCACCGGGACACATGCAAAATGTGTAAACCGGAAGCCGCCCGTCAGCGTTCGAGGTCAGCCGGTACTCGGCCGCCTTGACACCGGGTAGATGCTTTCGTCCCCACTGCGCCAGGTTGATCAGTTCTTGCGGGTGCTCGATCCGACAACCGATAGCAAAGTTCTTCGTGCGAAACGTCACGCCCCTGCCGATCAACATGCGATACGTCTCGTGGGCCGAGTGCCCCGTGGCAATGACGAAGGTATCCGCGTCGAGGACACCGGCATTCGTGATCGCCTCAACGACCCGACCGTGCCGAACCGTCAAGTCGGTCAGCAAGGTCTCGAACAACACTCGGCCGCCCAGCGACAGGAAGGTCTCGCGCAATCGTCGGACGATCTTCCGCAGGTTGTCACTGCCCAGGTGCGGATGCGCCAGGTACCGGATCTCGTCCGGAGCGCCGGCGTCGACGTAGGTGGACAGGATAAACTGTCTCTCGCACGCGATGTGCTTGCTGCGTGAAGTGAGCTTGCCGTCGGAGAACGTGCCCGCACCGCCTTCGCCAAATGCGTAGTTGTTGATCGGGTCGAAGACGCCGGTCTGCTCGAATGCGCCAATGCCCCGCGCCCGGGTCTCAACATCGGCGCCCCGCTCGATGAGCGTCGTCTCGACTCCCGCCTTTTGCAGGACGAGAGCCGCGAAGAAGCCGGCCGGACCGCTGCCGACCACCACGGCCTTTTGCCCAGCCTTGCAGCACGGAATCGCCAGGAGCGGCGGCACTTCCGGCGCGGCCCCGTCGAGCTGGTCCGAGATGACGGCTACTCGCACCAGCCAATGGATGTGGCTTTTCCGGCACGCGTCGAGGCTCTTGTTCTCGATCGCGTAGGAGAAGTCGCGCAGGCCCAACCGGCGCCCGATCCGCTGCCGCAGCTCCTCCTCGCTGTAGTCCGTGGGCAGTTGCAGAGAAATCGTTCGGTATCCCATGAGCCCACGGCCCCAGCATCAAGAGTGCCGCCTGGACATGACGGGCACATGCACGCCACCGGCGACGCCATTGTGATGAAGATTTCACAAAAAGCAATGCCAAAGAACACCTCTGTCGCGCGGCCACCGGCTATTGCCACTCGCAGTCGAAGCGCTCCAGGAAAGGCAGGAATCCGTCCTGATGGCCGATGTGCAGACCCCATTCGATCATTTGGCCCTGGCCGCTGTCGGTGAAGGCTTCCGGCCGGTAGGCCCCTGGCGCATTGGGGAGCTGGTCCAGATCCATCATCTTTGAGAACTCCAACCCGTCTGGGGCATACTGCAAGGTCCTACGAATGCCCTCGGGTCCGGTATTGATCATGGCCGCCACGCCGTGACCCACGGGCCAAACCAGGACTTCGTGCCCTCCTTTGACCACCGGATTGGCAACGTATCTCACGTAGGGTCCTTCGGGCTTCTTAGCAACGGCCAGTCCCATCTCCGTATGGGCAGGCGTGTCGTTCCAACGCCGCCCTTTGTAGTACAACCAGTATTTCCCATCCCGCACGAGCAGGCAGGCATCGTCGACCCGCATGCTGTCAAACTTCCTTCCGCGCTGGTCCAGCGGTTCGAGAACCGGATTGTCGGCCAGCTTCTGCCAGGGGCCATCGGGCGAGCCGGCCGCCGCGATGCCGATCGCGGTCTTGGTGACCTTGTTGCCCCTATTCTGAAACGGTTTGGGCACACCTGTGTAGAACAGGTAGTAAGCGCCCTTTGTCCTCAAGATGTTCGGCGTGAACACACTCTGCGCATCCCAACTGCCCTCCGGTCCACGGGGCAAGGCCTCACCTTTCTCCGTCCATGTATGGCCGTCGGGTGACGTGGCGTACCATACCGTCGCGTCGTAGCCATGCGACACATGGCTCTTCGTGTACCAGACGTAGTACAGGTCGCCCACCTTGATAATGTCACTGGGGTCACGCCGCATCACGCCTTGCTCCGGGCCCAGGCCCCCGGCAGGCGAGTAACGCACGCGCAGCGTGCGCTCCCCGGGCAGCGGATAGGTCGACAAGTCCATACAGTAGTAGAGTCCGCCGTCGAGGATGCCCGTTGGGTAATCGACGTAGATGTACGACCTGTCCAACAACGATCTTTCAAGGATGGCATGATTGGGCATGGGCGGAAGAACCCGTCGGTCATCGGGCCAGTCGTGAAGGCCGTACGGCAGCAATGGGGCGACAAGTTGGATATCGCCCCGGTCGCGGCCCTGAGACCATATGTACGATCGAAAGTTCTGCTTCTCCGGCGGCACCTGCTCTCGACAAACAATCAAGTATGCGATCTGCCCTTGATGGACCTTGGGCGGAATGATTTTGCACTTGTCGTCCTGGCCCTCAACGGGCAGTAGTTGTAGGGAGACACGATACCATGTCTGCGTTTCAGATGTGATACGGGCAAACTCGCTGAGTTGCCCGTGGGCTTTTGTGGCCAACAGACCTGCCGAGAGAGACACCACTATCAGTACCGTTCTTCGTCGTTTCATGTTGATCCTCCATCGTCGCATCGCTTGTTACCGAAGGGTAGGATATCATGCCTCGGCGGCAGAGGCAAATGGGAATGGGGCTTGTGTTGTGAGACAGCGACCGGTAGACTCGCGTGGCAAGGGAATAAACGTGCGTGGCAGATACGAAAGGAGACGACTGTGACGACGCGATGGTGGGTCATTTCGGGGTTGGTGGGGCTGGTACTGTTTAGTGGGTGCGGGCGTTTCCAAAAATCGTCATCCACGGCGGGATTCGAACTGCTCTTCGACGGCGAGACCTTTGACGGCTGGGAGGGGAACCTGGACGTCTTCCGGATCGAGAGCAATGCTATCGTCGGCGGCTCGCTGGAAGCACCGGTCGAGCACAACGACTTTCTCTGCACGGAGCAGGAATACGGCGACTTCGAATTGCGCTTGCAGGTCAAGCTGCTGGGCGAAAACGCCAACGCCGGGATTCAGTTCCGCACAAAGAGGATTCCCGACCACTACGAAGTGAGCGGCTACCAGGCCGACATGGGCCAGCAATACTGGGGGTGCCTGTACGATGAATCCCGCCGCAACAAAATCCTGGCGGGCATCGAGAAAGAGCAGGCGGCCCAAATCGTTCGGGCTGGACAGTGGAACGACTACATCATTCGCTGCCAGGGTGACCGCATCCAGCTTTGGCTCAATGGTGTGCTGACCGTCGACTACACCGAGACTGATCCTGATATCGCGCGCACGGGGATTATCGCTCTGCAAATCCACGGCGGCCCACCCAGCGAAGCATGGTACCGCCACATCCGCATCAAGACGCTGTGAGCACCGCGTCGGTCGCTGCGTCCAGGATCGACCAGATGCGGTCGAGCCAGGCCTCGTGTTCGGGCTTCATCAGCACCGACCGCAGGCAGGTCACGCGCTCGGCGTCGCGCTGAATGTTGGTCCCTTCGAGATGAAAGAACTCCACGGGCAGTTCCGCCAGTGCCAGATGCAATTGTCGCCGCGCCGCTTCGGCAAAGAGTTGTCTGGCCCTTTCCGAGGCTTCACTGATGCGCGGGGCCCGCACCATCCAGACCACGATATCCAACTCCGGCACGAAGCCGGGCACGAAACGCTCGTCGGCGCGTAATTGCTCGTGCAACTCCAGCGCCGCCCGCCGGCCCGTGGCCAGCCCTTTGGCGAATTCACCCCCCTTGGCGAGGGGTAGCAATTGCATGGTTGCCCACAGCGCCACGGCTGCGGCGCCCGCGCGCGAGCATTCCAGACTGATCTCGCCCAGGTGCAGTTCGGCCGAGCTGAAATAGGTGTACGGCGAGTCGTGCTTGTAGAAACGCCCCACCGTCGGATCGCGAAACAGAACGCAGCCACAACCGTAAGGCTGGAGCCCATGCTTGTGCGAATCGATGACCAGCGAATCGACCTCGCTCAAGCGGTCGTAAGCCCGCCGCGTCGAGCCGGCGAGGTTGTCCACGAGACCGAAGTAGCCGCCGTAGGCCGCATCGGCGTGCAGACGGAACCCGTACTGCTCGCGCAAGTCCAGCAGCGCCGGCAAGGGATCGACCGAGCCGGTCGCGGTTGTGCCGATCGTCGCGACCACGGCGCCGACACCGCCGCGGTCGAGCCGTGTCTTCAACGCATCACGATCCAGACAACCGAAGCGGTCGCACCGAATCGCCTCGAAGGGTAGCCCCAACACGCCACTGATACGCCCGTGCGTGTAGTGGGCCTGCTCCGAAGCGAGAATCGTCGCTCCGGGATGCAACTGCCCCGCCACCCACAGCGCCTCCAGATTCGCCATCGTCCCGCCACTGGTCAGATGGCCCAAGTGCGTGGTCCAGCCGATCATGCGGGCGATAGTGGCCACCGCCTCTTTCTCCATGTGCGAACTGGCCCGCCCGCCATCCAACGCGTGGTTGTTGGGATTGATCCACAGCGCCAACGCGTACGCCAGCCGCGCGATCGGATGTGGGGGCTTGAGCATCTGCCCGGCGTACAGCGGATGGAAATACGGGTAGTTGTCTCCCAGCCGTTCGGCCACGTCCGTCAGCACACGCGTCACGGCCTGAACGTCGAGGTGAGGCTCCGTCGCGGGCAACGCTGTGAATTCCTTCTCCATGCGTTCCAGCGCGCTGCTTAAGACGCGTAGCGATTCCTTCTCAAGTCCGATGGATTTCGCATCGTGCATTTGGCTGCCCTTTCCATCGCATGCCGTCGCTCGGACTATTCGAGCTTGGCCCGGAGAATCCACTCGACCTTATCCATCTCGGGTCGTCGGTAGGCTTTGAGTTGGGCCAGCAACCCCTCGGCGGTCTCGTCGACCAGCAACAGATCGCGATGGGCCGTATCGAGAAAGCCTTCGTCCGTGGCACGATCGACGAAACGGATCAGGTGATCGAAGTAGCCGGCGACGTTGAGCAGACCCGCCGGCTTGCTGTGCAGGGCCAGTTGGGCCCAGGTCAGAATCTCGAACATCTCTTCCATCGTCCCGAACCCGCCCGGCAGCGCGATGAACCCGTCGGCCAAGTCCGCCATCGTCGCTTTGCGCTCATGCATGTCCTTGACAACGCGCAGTTCCGTGGCCTCCGCCAGCCCGAGTTCCATCGCCTGCAGGGCCTCCGGGATCACGCCGATGACCTGGCCCCCGCGCTCCAGGACGGTCCGCGCCAGCACGCCCATCATACCGATGCGTCCGCCGCCAAAAACGAGGTCGAGCCCCTGCTCGACCAGCACCCGGCCCAGCCCGCGCGCCGCATCGGCGTACTCGATTCGCGTTCCGACCCCACTGCCGCAATAGACACACACCCGCTTCATTTGCTTTCACCTGCCACACAAGAGAGTTCCGGCCCAGCGCTGCTGACAGGCATCGTGCCCAGTAGGCGCAGCAACACGGGCCAGAAAGCCAGCACGACCGTCGGCAGCAATACCGCCAGGATGCCGAAGGCGACGATGGGACGCGACCACGAGGCCGTGGCGATGCGCATGCAGACGGCCCCGACCATGAATTGATAGAACACGATAAAGGACGAGGCCGACCCGATGTCGTGGCGAACCTGTTCCAGAATGAGGTTGTTGCTTAAGGGCCGACTCATACCGCAGAAGAACGTGAAGAGGCACATACCGCCCGCGAAGGCCAGATAGTGCCAACTACCCCAGGCCAGGATGCCCGTGGCGCCGACGACGCACCCGATCAAGCAGACCGTCAGCAGCACCGTATCGGAAACGAGGCGCGTCACGCGCGTGCACACGAAGGCGCCGAGCATGCCCATCGCCGCATTGAAGCCAAACAGCAGGCTGAACGCGTGATTGGAAAGCTCATAGATCTGAATGTAGACGATCGAAGAGAACGCGATGAAACCGTAGAACGGCCCCAGGATCAAGCCCATGGCGGTGTTGGTCAGAAAGTAGCGGCGGTTGCGCATCAGCACAACGTAGCGTCCCATCAGGGATAAGATCCGGCCCGAGACCCGCTCGGTCGCCGTCTCGACGTAGCGCAGCGAAATCGCCAGCGTGGCCAGACCCAAGCCCCCTTGGACGGCGAAGATCGCCCGCCAATGGGCAAACTTCAGCAAGGCCGCGCCAATCATGGGGGCAATCATGGGGGCCAAGCCGAGGATGATGCCGATGTACGCCAAAGCGTGCTTACGCTGCGGGCCTTCGTACCGGTCACGGCAGATCGCCATGCACATGGCCGAGGGGCCGGCCGCTCCGATCCCCTGGAGGATGCGAAAAACGATCAACTGCACGACGTTGGTCGCCAGCGCACAGGCGCCGGTCGCGGCGGTGAACAGGATCAGACCCGCCAGCAGCACGGGCCGGCGTCCGTACTTATCCGACAACGGGCCGCACACCAGCAGGAAGACGCTGAAACCGGCAAACCACAGCACCAGCGACAGGGCAACGTGGCTGTCGGGCACGCCCCACTGGGTGGCGATGGTGGGCATGGCCGCCAGGTACATGTCCGTCGCCAGCGGGGGTACCGCGGCGATAGCAGCCAGGAATACGATATACAACACCCGCCGGCGTCGCTGTGTTTGTGTGTCGTTCAAGACCTTCCACCCATCTGAAAAGAAAAAGGATGCGCCGGCTCCGGCCGACTCGAGCCGAGTCCTGCACACCCTGCCCCCTGAGGTTAGTCCGATTCCTGGCATCTGTCAAACCGAAAGCGGTCTTGACGCGTTGGTTCCCAGGCGACATAATCGTAAGGACGAGTCGCGGAATCCGGCACCCTGAGATCGCAGTACAAGCAGGCACTCGGACCGAGCCTGAGATCGGCACCCTTGTCTCTGGCCTGTGAAAAAGGAGGCCCCTTGATGGAACACATCATTGCCAAGTGCGGTTATCGTTGCGACCTCTGTCTGGCCTACGAGGCTAACCTCACGGGCGACGTGGATCGCCGGCGGATGAGCGAGGCCCTGGCCAAGTATTACAATTACACGATCCCACCCGAGCAGATCCGCCCGTGCAAGGGCTGCGGCGCCACGGCCGAGGCACCGGATCCGAATTGCCAGGTCTATCCGTGCGTGGTGGCCCGGGGTCTGGACAACTGCGGCCAGTGCCCCGACTTTGGCTGTGACAAACTCAAGACGCGCATGGACACGGTCGAAGAATGCCTCAAACGCTGCCCGGACATCTCCAAGGAAGACTACGAGCAGTTCTTCCGCCCCTACCTCAGCCGCGGCGCGTTGATGGACATCCAGCAAGCGATGAAGGACTGAGTCGCGCGCCGGCCTGGCCCGACGGCTCGACACACCTAGTCTGCCAGGGTGAAATCAGGCAACGGAACGATGGCCCCGCCCTGCTCGGCTGACTTATGGGCGCAAAGTCCCACGCATGTCCAGTTGGCACTGGTGACCGCATTGGGCCAGGGATCACGGTCTTTTAGCAGCGCCGAGACGAATTCATTGACCAGGTGCGGATGCGAACCGCCGTGACCGCCTCCTTGGATGAACGAAAGATGTCCTGCATCCTGGATCGACCGGGTGAACTTGCGGATCGGTTCGGGCAGCAGATGCGCGTAATCGGGCACGGTCACACGCTCGGGAATCTCGGGCTCGGGCTTCTTGGCCGTGTGGATCACGTGTTCGGCGCCCTCCACCAGCGTCCATTCGAAGCTCTTCTTGGAGCCGTAAACGTCGAACGATTCGCGGTACTGCCGGGCCGTGTCGAAGAGGAAACGCCAGATGTGTGCGGCGACGTCCGTGTCCTTGATCTTGATGTGGCACGATTCAACCGCGAATTCGTTGCCGCTCTTGGCGGCCAGCTTCGGATCGATCGTGCCCGAGCCCAGGCACGAGACATACTCAGCCCGGCCGTTGACCAACCCCAGCACGGGCGAGACCACATGCGTAGCGTAGTGCATCGGAATCATCCGCTCCCAATACTCGGGCCAGCCCTCCATGTCCTGCGGGTGCGACGCCTGCATGTACTGGACCTTGCCCAGCTCGCCCTTCTCGTACAGCTCCTTGATGAACAGGAACTCCCGGCTGTACACCACCGTCTCCGCCATCATGTACTTCAAACCGGTCTCCTGGACCAGCGCGACGATCTGCTGGCATTCCTCGATCGTCGTGGCCATCGGGACGGTGCACATGACGTGCTTGCCCGCCTTCAGAGCGGCGATCGACATCGGCGCGTGGTCCGGAATCGGTGAGTTGATATGCACAAAATCGATGGCCGGGTCGGCCAGCAGTTCGTCATAGCTCGTATAACGCTTCTCGATGCCACAGGCGTCGCCAATCTCGTTGAGCTTCGCCTCGTTGCGCCGGCAGATCGCCTGGATATTCGCGCCGGGATGCGCCTGATAGATAGGAATGAACTCCGCTCCGAACCCGAGCCCCACGATCGCCACGTTGACCTGTCCGCTCTGCGCCATAAACCGCTCTCCTTCGCTCTGTGCGTCCGCCACCCGTCTCGACCGGCTCCGACGCTCGCGCGCCGGCCGCCAGGTCCCCGCTCACCGTAATCGGTGCCGTCCCAGGCGTCAAATCCAAAACACCGACGAGCCAGAACCGCGCCGCCCGGTCACCGGCGATCCGGCGCACAATACGTAGTTTCCCCAATTGACAGCGGCCCCGTTTCTACCGTATCAATGACGTGTGTCAGTATGGGTAGCGCGCTGAGCGAGGAGGCACATTCACACGGATATCAACGAAACCATTTGCTGCAAGGAGGCAGGACGATGGAACGATCTCGAGTCATCGCAGCCGCACTGATTGCGGTCCTCACCGTCACCTCGGTTCACAGTCTCACCTTACCCTCGGCCTTCCGCAAAGGGGCCATCGACGAGGCCTATGTCGAGCCGATACACCCGACCCCCACCGATCCGGTCGCGTTGCATATCTCGGTCCAGGACCATCTCCTGCTCGACCGCGTCGACGTGCGCCAGATCGGCACGACGTTTACCGTCCGGGTCTATTGGAAGGAACCGGCGGCCGGCAACACCACTTCCGGCCCCACCGACGAGCAGATCGCGCTGGGCACGCTGGGCGAAGGACGCTATCGCGTGCTGATTCAATCTTATTGCGCGAACCGCCTGGCCGGGACGGCGCACGTCTCGTTTGAAGTGAGGTCGGAGTCTGCTCCCGGATCGAATGGCACCATTGACGACGTCTCGGTCACGCCGGAGGCCCCCGTCGCCGGCGAGAGGGTCACCGTCCATTTGTCCGGGCATTGGCCCACGGCCGGCTATGTGCGGCACATCGGCATGACCCGGCTCAGCGGGCGCAGCATCACCCTGGACCTGTACTGGAACAGTCCGCAAGGGCCGGTGGCCCAGGTCATCACGCCGTACGAATACGAGACACCCGTGCGTCTGTACATCCCAGGCACCTACACAGTCAAAGCGAGGGTCTACCTCGACAGACGCCTGGTCGATTCGGCCCAGACGACGTTCGAGGTCGACTGGCCTTGAGACTGACAGTCCAACAACCTCGGGCTCGCAACCGTTACGGCAGTTCGAGAGCCATCTGCGGGAGGGCTGAGCCGGCCCGCGGAGAGGCGTATGGTTGACAGGTGCGGGCGCGGGCCGCATAATGCGACGAACCTTCACGATCGAAATCCCATGGGAACCTGAGGTTCAGGCGCATAGCATGAAGAAAACACCGTTCAGCGAAGAACGAGACGTAGCGCTCGCGGCGGCGCGACAGGCCGGCGCGTATCTAAAGGCCAATCAGCATCAAGCCGTGATCGAACAGATCAAGAGTGGGCCCAACGACTACGCTACCGCGCAGGATCTCGGCGCCGAGAAGCTCATTCTGGAGGCCATCAAGGCGCACTTCCCCGACGACGCGATCCTCTCGGAAGAGTCCGGCGACCACCAGGCCGGGCGCGACCGGCTCTGGATCGTCGACCCGCTGGATGGCACCCGCAACTACGCCAACGGGCTGCACCACTTCGCGGTCTCGATTGCCTTCTGTCACGAGGCCAAATCCACGGTCGGCGTCGTGTACGCCCCTTGCGACAGCGATGAGCTGTTCTGGGCCGAACGCGGCCACGGCGCGTCCCTAAACAACGAGCCGCTCAAAATGGCGGCCCCATCCCAATCGCTGGCCGGCAGCCTGGTCGCGACGGGCTTTGCCTACTACCAGGGCGCCGAACTGCATCCGCACGTCGAGACGCTGGAGCAAGTAATGAACGCCGCGACGGATGTGCTGCGGTATGGCTCAGCCGCGACCGATATGTGCTACGTCGCCGCCGGTCGCTTCGGGGCCTACTATGAATCAGGCCTGAAGCCCTGGGACGTCGCGGCCGCCTCGCTCATCGTCGAGGAAGCCGGAGGCATCGTCACCGACACGGCGGGCCACCCGCTCGACATGACGCGAACGGAGGGCGAGTCTTTCTGTCTCCACGTCCTGGCGGCCAAGAACGCTGCCATCCAGCGCGACTTGATGCCGCTGTTGACCAGTTCCTGATTCGATTCCAGGGCATGATCGTCAATCAGTGACTCTGTTGTGCTTTGGCAGGCCGGCGCGGCTCGCCGGCAACCAACGTCTTCACCCGCACCTCGATCTCCGCATCGGCGCTCTTCAACCGCGTTGAGGACCTTCAGATAGGGATAGACACGACGCGGCGCCTCGGCGGTTTTTCGCGGCAGGAGCCCGATTTCGATGATTGACAAGCGCCTATCGGTGGGGTATGGATGGGGTAAACCACCACTCCCTTTTTTTTGGAGGAACGAAGCATGAAACGCGACACATTCTCCAAGGTCGTTCTGTGCGGTTCCCTGTTGACACTCGTTCTGCTGGCCGTGCCGGCTTCGGCGCAGCCACCCCGCGGCGGGGGCATCTTTGGCGACTGGCAGGTCAAGGTCCCCTTCGGCGAGCGTCAGATGGACGTCATCCTGTCGTTCACCCGGGACGCCGAGGGCAACTGGGCCGGGCAATGGGTCAGTGCCTGGGCGATGAACGAGCTGAAAGACGTCAAGCTCGAGGACGGCAATCTCAGCTTCGTGCACACCGCCCGCTTCGGCGACAACGAATTCACGTCCAACTTCAAAGGGAAGATTGAGGAAGGCAAGCTGACGGGTGTTCTCTCCAGCGATCGCGGCGACGTGGACGTCACCGGGCAGCGCGCCCCGCGGATGCCGCGGGCGGTAGGCAACTGGGAAATGAAATTCACCATTGGCGACCGCGACGTCACGACCAACCTGGTCATCACCGCCAACAAGGACCGCCAACTCGTGGGCGAATGGAAGAGCCAATGGGGCGAGCATGAGATCACGGACCTGGCATACGAACGCCGTAATTTGAGCTTCAAACGCAAAAGCAAATTCCAGGACCGCGAATTCGAATCGACCTTCGAGGGAGCGTTCGAAGGCGACACCCTCGCCGGGACGATCAAATCCGAAATGGGTGACGTCGAAGCCAAGGGCACGCGGGTCGGCCACGCCGCCATCGGCACGTGGAACCTCGAGGTCACCGGGGAATGGGGCACCGTGGGCCAGCGACTGAGGGTCAACCCCGATATGACGGGCATTTACGGGACCATTCCCGTCAAGCAGATCAAACTCAATGGTGACCAAGTCAGTTTCGGCATGGTCGCGCCCTTCGGCGATCAGGAATTCACGATGGATTTCGCCGGCAAGATTCAGGACGAAAAGCTGACCGGAGAGATGACCACCTCGCGCGGCACGCAGAAGATCACGGGCAGCAAGGTCGTGCGCCGGATGCGCCGACGACCCAATATGTAGATATCGACACAGCCAAAGAGCCTGTCGGGCCCGGGTCCGGCAGGCTCTCTGCTTCTTAGCTCAGCTTCTCCAGGAACACCAAGGTCACCGCGTCGTCCTCACGCTGACGCCGGAATTCCGTATAACCGCGACGGGTGTAGAGGCCGAGATTGCGCGCGCTCTTATGGCCCGTGAACAGCTCGAAGCGGTGTATGTGCGCAAAGGCCGCCTCGATAGCCGCCAGCAAGGCGCTGCCCAGACCCCGGCCCTGATAGTCGGGCGCCACGACCAGCCGACCGATGGAGCACGTCCCATCGGCCTCCCGGCCCCGCACCGACCCGGCGATGACACCGTCCACGAGGCCCTTGAGAACGACATGGGTCTTCATGACCGCCTTCAGTTCATCAGCAGTCTCCAACAGCGGGGGAAGCGTAACACCCCCATAGAGCATCGCCTCCTGGCGATAGGCTTGATACTGGATGTCCAGGATCGTCGAGGCGTCGCTTGCCGCCGCTCGCTCAATCTGCCACGATGCACTCACGCTGATGCTCCAACTGTCCGAATCCGGCCCCCGAGAAGAACGAGCGTCATTCTACCATTGGCGCACCGCAAAACCCAGGCAGAAACGGTGGGCCATTGAGGCAGTTTCTCCTTGCACTTGGCGGAATCTATGCTACTGTCGCGTCCTAATTGTGTACGGACACAGCAACTCAACGCCTGTGGTCTGAGGTATGGGACGACCGCGAGCTGAGGCCGGCTGAGAGATTGATGCGGCGTAAGGATGCGCATCTGTTTGACGTTGTCTTGGGAAGCATGCCCGCAACATGCACGGGATCGAAAACAGAATATCCGAATTCGTCGCCATCCATTGCCGCTGGCTGGCGCTGGTCTTGCTCCTGAGCGCCGTCGTCCCGCTGTCCATCCTCCGCGACGCGCATATCAACAATGCGACCGAGGTCTGGCTGGGCAAGCGCAATCCGGCACGACAGGAGTACAACGCCTTCCTCGCCAAGTACGGCAACGAGGAGTTCGTGATCCTGGCGGGCGCGGCGCCGAACCCTTTGAGCGACGATTGCCTGGCGTTCCAGAGCGAACTGGCCGAACGATTGCGGCAGGTCACAGCCGTCGATGACGTGTTCACGTTGGCGACGGCCGCGGAGGTCCTCAGCGAATTCCGGCAGGACTGGGCCGACCTGATCCGTCAGAACACCCTGTTCCGCAATCTGCTGCTGGGCGAGGACGGTCACACCTTCGGCATGATCGTCTATCTGAACAAGATCGAGGGCGCCCACACGCGCCGTGCGGCCGTTGAAGGGATCGAAGCGGCGCTGGCCGCGACACCCCACGACGGGACACGCATGCATCTGGTGGGCACCCCGTTGATGAACGTGGCCCTCGACAGGGGCTCGCTGCGCAATTCCCTTCGCTTTCTGCCGGCCGCCATTGTCGTGGCCGTGCTCATCCTGGCGGTGACCCTGCGGGGCCCGGCGCCGGTGGTGGCCGTCCTGGGCGCGGTGGGAGTTACCACGTTGTGGGCCGTAGCGATTCCGGTGGCCCTGGGCAAGACCTTGAATATGATCACGGTGGCCCTGCCCTCCTTGCTGTTCATGCTGTCGCTGTCGGGTGGCATCCATATCACCTCACGCTTCCTCGTGCACGTAGGCAATCAGGTAGACCCCGTCGCAGCCGCGCGGCTGGCGCTAACGGAAGTGATGCGGCCGGTCTTCCTGTCGAACGTCACAACCGCGCTGGGGTTCGGCGCCCTGTCCGTGTCCGAGATGCCGCCGGTGGTGGAGTTCGGCATCTTCACCGGCATCGGCATCTTGCTGTCGTTTCTGTTCAACGTGACGATCGTCCCGGGCCTGCTGCGACTCCTGCACCGGACCGCGGGCGTTCCCGCCCTGGCCCGGCCCCACTGGACCGCGGCGATCGGGCGCTTTGTCTGCCAACATCGCAACCGGGGCGTGGCCCTGGCGCTGATCGCATTCGTGCTCTCGGTGGCCCTGACCACACGGGCCCGCGTCGAGTCCAACGTGCTGGAATTCTTCCCGGCCGATTCGACCATCCGGCAGGACTACGAGTTCATCGGCGACCGGCTGACCGGGATGTATACGGCCGAGATCGACGTGACGACCGATTCGGCCGACGGCAGCACCATGCTCAAGACCATCGAGGCGATGGCCGAGCGGATCGCCGCCCGACCCGAAGTGGCCAAGACCCTGCACTACAAGACCATCGCGGCCTGCTTCAAGAACGTTCCGGTCCCGATCTTTTTGCCTTCGCTGGCCGACCGCAAAAACCCCATGAAGGCCATGCTGCACCGCTACGTGCACCGCCAAGACGGGAAGATCTCCCTGCGACTGTCCGTGTTTGTCCGGCGTATGGCCAACAGCGAATTCCATGTTGTTCAGGACTTCCTCGAAGAAGAAGCCGGCGCCACCATCCTGCCGCCGGCCACCTACACTATCACCGGTATCACCCCGCTGGCCAAGGCGGCCGAGGATGCGCTGATCGACACGCAGATCCACAGCTTCGCGCTGGCCGGTGGGCTCATCCTCGTGGTCATCGGGGTATTCATGCGTTCGGCACGGGCGGCCGTGGTGGCGATCCTGCCCAACCTGCTGCCCATCTTCTCGGTGTTCGCGCTGATGACCCTGTTCGACATTCCCTTCGACACCGCCACCGTCATGATCGCCAGTGTGGCTATCGGGATTGCGGCCGACGACACGGTACATTTTCTCGCCCACTACAAAGAAGAGAAGCAGTGCGGCCTGGACACCGTCACAGCCGTACACAGCAGTTTGCAGAAAGCCGGCCCGGCCATCACCTATACATCGATTGTCACCGCCGCCGGTTTTGCCGTGCTCGTGCTGGCGGACTTCAAGCCCATCCAATATTTCGGCCTCTTCACGGGGGTCACCATGGTCACCGCCTGGATGGGTGACGTGTTCATCCTGCCGGCCTGCGTGGCGTTTCTGCATCTGTGGGAACAACCGGAGACCGGCAACACCAATTCCGACTGTCCATCGGAATAGACTCGTGCTATGCTTGTGACCCATTGACAGAAGACAACCGAGACTGCGCCAAACAGGAAAGGGACCGTATCGATGACTTTCTCCAACCGACGACACCATCCGATGCTCGCAATCATCGTCTCCATCGTGGCCCTGGCCATGTCACACCGCGCCGGCGCCGGGGGCTATGAATGGGGCGGACTGGGCAGTCGGGCCCAATCGATGGGTGGCGCCTTCATCGGCCTGGCCGACGACTGGACGGCCATTTACTGGAACCCGGCCGGGCTGACGCAACTGAAGGGCCTTGGCGCGGGCTTCGAATTTTCCAGCCCGCATATCGAGATCAAAGACGGCGACAGCCTGGCCAATCTCCCGGTGGCCCAAATGGACACGCGCTTTCAACGCGACGTGTTCGTGCGATATGTCCCGGCTGAGCCGACCAGCTTCAGCAAGGACAAGGTCAGATACGACTTCTACATCCCGGCCGGCGCCGGCGGCCATTGGGAAGTGGCCGGGCTGAACATGGCCGTGGGTTACTACATCCCAGCCGGCTACTACATCGACTGGGACGACCGAATCCCCTACGGGGCCGGGACGGTCACGGCCGAGTTGTTCCAGGAACTGAGCGTCGTCGCGCTGAACGTCTCGCTGGCCAAGCAGGTCAACTCGGCCCTGGCGTTGGGCGCCGGCCTGGACGTGCTCTACGGGGAAGTCGACTACGAAGCCAACAAGATCGTCGCGAATTCCGGCATTACCGACTATAGCTACGGTTTCGACTCAGGCTCCGACGGCACGGGGTACGAAGGTGTCTTCGGCGCTTTGTATCGCGTCAACGAGAAGGTGAGCGTGGGCGGCGTCTACCGCACCGGCGGCACGATCGACCTGGACGGTCGCGCCCGCGCGAGTTTGACCCTGACGAGTCTGTCCGAGGCCAGCGACTTCGTGCAGAAGTTTCGCCATCCGGCCACCTACGGACTGGGCGTCGCCTACCGCCGGGCGACCAACCTGATCTTCACCGGCGACTGGCAGCGCACCGATTGGTCGGAATTCGATATCGACGTCGAGTACGACACGCCGGGGACCGCGCTGTACAATCAAGACTATTCGGCCGACTGGCGCGACTCCAACCGCTTTCGCGCCGGCGTCGAATGGCGACCCGTGCTGCGCTGGGCCCTGCGAGGCGGCTATTTCTTCGACGAATCCCCCCTGCCCGACAAATCGGTCAGCCTGTCCAACATCGTTGGCGTCGACCGCCACAACGTGACGCTGGGCGCCGGCTACGAATGGTGCGACAGTTGGTTCATCGATCTGGTCCTGCACCACGCCTGGGGCGACCGGCGTGTGGACGGCGTCGACTACAGCCAGCGGGTCTACAGCGCCGGGCTATCCCTCTCCCATCGGTTCTGAGACGGCTGCCCTTCCCGAATGACCCCAAATAATCGGGGCCTGCACCTTTTTTGGTACAGGCCCCAAGATGACACAGATGTGTCGTGGTGTCTATTCAACAGCCGAGGTCATCGGCTACCGAGTCGCGACAGGCTCCGGTTCCGGCTCAGGCTCCGGCTCGGGAATCACGCCGGGCTTGTGCGCAAGATAGTCCACGTCAAACGCCGTGACACCACCGGTGCCCGACGAGCCCATGGCCAGATAGCTGCCGTCGCCTTCCAGGCCATCACCAGCGGTGACGTCGAACGCCTGGGCCGGTCCGCCGTTAACGGAGACGGTCACGACGTGCGTGCCTGCCCCACCAGCGGCGATACTCACGGCGAAGGTGTTCCACTGGGTGATGTCCTCGACTGCGATATAGTTCTTGGCAACAATCGTGTCGGCCGTATCTTCGGTATCCACGTCACCGGTAGGCACATCACCCACCAGGTTGTTCATGACCAACACGTCACCCTCGACCTCCTCGAGTCCGGGCTGACCGCCGCGGGCCAAGGAGAACGAGATGACACCCAGACCAGCCTCGCCAACCCCGATCATACCCTTGCCGCCGTCACGAACGTGATAGGCAATCCCCTCGGCCGGCCACGCCTCCTCCGGACTTGTACCGTCCAGCGGCGCAGTGGTCGCCAGACGCATCCGGAACTCGATCTGCGTCCCGTCCAGGTTCGACTCGACCTGATGCGTCAGGTAGACCTTACGGTTGCTCGGGTCGCTGAAGCCCTGGCCGCGTGGGTCGCCCGTGTCCTGAATGCGCAGGAAGGTAACGTCGTCCTCCACCAGCGCGGCCGCACCACCAGGTGCGCCGTCGCCCGGCCCGGTGCCATCCCAGGCATCGGAGCCGTTGTCGTGGTTCCAGGTGCCGTCCAGGGCTTCGGCATCGCCGGCCGCTGCGGCGTCGCCCTCGTAGATGTAGGTATACGGAACACCCTTGCCAAGCATGTAGGCAACGGCATTGAGGAACATCTGCTCGCCGTCTGGATACAGGTCATACAGCGCTGCCGCTTGTCCACCGGTTACGCCGTCAGGCTCGCGACTGCCGGTCAGGAAGACCAGCCGAAAACCGCCCAGGACGTCATCAGGACTGCCACTGGAATTCTGCAATGTCGCTCCGGCCGGCAATTCGGCGATAACGATACCACCCACAGTAGGATCGTCAGCGGTAGCAACCGTGGCCAGAACCGTCCCCTCTTCATCGAGGGCGTTGTTATTGACCGAGATGCCCCGTGAGATGATCGTGGGATCGGTGGTAAGCGGCACCGCACCCTCAGCAAAGGAATTAGCCATCATGCCGTCGACCAGCTCAACACCCGCAAAGATCGGGTGGTTCGGATCCGCAACCGCCAGTTGAATATCTCCGACGGTGTCCACCATGGTCCCGCCGTCGGTGAAGCCCAGGCGGCTGTTACGCAGCGTGTAACCGTTGAGATTGATCAGAGGAGCCGTAATGCTGTTCCACAAGGAGGCACCGCTACCGCTGTAGTGTCCGCTGGATGCCGTACGGCTGACAATCACCAGATCAAAGGCATTGAGGTTTTCCACATCGGGTTCCTGAGAGGTGAGCACACGGACCACGTCGTACCCGTTGGCCTTCAGCAGGTCGGTATACCCAATATCCGGCGCCAGCGTGAAGCCGACCGCGGCCGCATCAGCATGAGGCTCGTCGTCGGCAGCGTGGTAGGAGACCCAGGCAACCAGAGGCGTCTCGAAGTACACATCGGCACTCCGGCGAACCTCGGTTGCGGACAAAGCCCGACCGTAGATCGCCACCCCGAAGATCTCGCCCTCGAAATCATCGAAGAACGGATCCGCGTCAGCCCGATCCTGGGCACCGTAGCCGATGCCGACTTCGCCCGCGAGCGTGATCGGGCTGGCAACGCTACCCATAAGCACACCGTTGACGTACAGGTCCGTCGTGCCCAGTGCGTCACTGGAGACGAAGGCCAAATGCGTGACGACGCCGGGGTCGTTGGCCACGCCGAAGTCGTAGTCCGCCACGCCAAAGATGGTCGCGCCGTACGTCCCGGTGTTGTTCCACTGCTCGTACTTCAATCCCGCTTGAGGGTCACCGAAGTCCCTGCGACCGATCAGGGCCATGCTGGCCTGCTCTTCGTTGGGATCGCTCTGAACGATGAACTCATAGGTGATCTCGCCGCCGGGTTGGCCAATGTCATAGACGCCATCTTCGATGTTGGTGGCCAAGAAGGTCGGTGAGCCCTCGATGGCGGCATTCTCCCAAGCCGCCAGATCGGTCGCCGCAGCGACACGCGGAATCAGAGCCAACAATACAATCACACAAATAAAGCAGGTACATCGTTGCCGCATCATACACCTCCTTCGTAAGAATGGACCACTCCGGCGATCCGACGACATGTCGGAATGCGCATCCCCCAACAAACCTCTTGTCGTCTTCTTCATTGGCGCCCTTTCACTAGACAGACCACAAGACGCAATGCAGACAAGACGGCCGCTTCCCTCGGCCTTTCACCTCCTTCCTTGCAGATATCCGGATCACACTCCAGTGCCTAGGGAGACACAACCTCCACACGAATTAGGGATAGCACGCTCCTCGGAATATAGACGGGGCGCCTTCGACCTCATCTTCCCATCTGTCCGAGCCTCCGTGCCCTGGCAGACCCACGGCAGATGTTGGTCTCCGAGAACGAGAATCGCAGATACTCTCATTATTAGTTATACAGAATCGGGTGCTCCCACTTCAAGGGAATTTCCCGAGGTCCCCCGGGATTCCCCCGAGAACCCCCTGGTATGGGCCCGAATCCACGAAAAAAGGGCCCGCACCGAGTCGGTGCGGGCCCATGCTGTCATCTTTGGGCCATTCGGCCCAGGTTTCGATCGGATCTTACAGACCGGCCAGCTCCACCAGCTCTTCCTGCGACAGCGCCCGGTCGTAGACACAGATATCGTCCATCAAACCGGCCATCTCGCGCTGGATGTCGCCACCGTTGTTCCACGCGCCCAGCGCGGCTTCGCCCAGGATCAGACCACTGAGCGGGGCCTCGAGAACGCGCGAATCTTCGACCACGCCGTTCATGTACAGGACGGCCTCCGTCGGCGAGATGGTCATGGCCAGATGGGTCCACATCCCGGGCGTGACAACCGTCGTACCCTGAAGATCGCCACCATCCAAGCCATTGATCCCCGCGTTGATCTGGCCATAGCTGAGCTTCAGGTGCACGGCACCCGCCACCCAACCATTGGTGTTCATCCCGCCGGCAAATTGCAGCGGCGTGAGATCCGCCGTCGGCAGAACCCACATCGCAATCGTGCACTGGCTGAAGGTCGCCTCGGCACCGCCCAATCGCGGCACATCCACGGCATCGTCTTCGCCATCCAGAACCAGCGTACCGTCCAGGATCACGGCGTCACCCAACAGCGTGGCGTCGTTGCCGTTGCCGGAAGCGTCGGCGCCGCCCTCATCGAACGGATAGCTCGCCAGCAACCCCTGGCTCAGCGGATCGGCCACCTTGACCGTCATGTAGGCGATGGCATTGGCGAACATCTGCTCGCCCGCAGCCGACAGGTTCAGCGCCCCTTGCGGCGTCAAGTCGACTTCCTGCGTCCCGGCCGCGAAGTACAGGCGCTTGCCACCGGCCACTTGACCGGCACCCGGATAGAACTCCACGCCGGCCGGCCACTCAGCGATCCAGGCCAGTTCGGCCCCGACCGCCTGGGCCAGCAAAGCACCGTTGCCGGCATCGAGGGTGCCACAGAAGGACGTCTCACCCGCACCCACGTTCGGGTCCAGGGCGTCCACGACATTGTTCGGGTCCAGCGTCACGCCCGCGAAGATCGGGTGGCTCGCATCCAGCACCTGCATCGCCGGGGCGCCACTGTTATTGGTGGCAGTGCCCGAATCCAGCCAGTGCCAACGACTGTTGCGAACCAGATAGGCGCTCATCTGAATCAGCGGGGTCGTGACGGCGTTCCACTGGGTCGGCTCCTCACCGTCATCATAGTTGCCGCTGTTGGTCGAACGGCTGAAGATCACCAGATCGGCCGCGTTGAGCAGTTCGATCTTGCTGTCGTCCAGCTCCATCATCGTGCCGCGCTGAACGTCCACGAAGTGGCCCTGGTCGACCAGCCAGTTCACCAGGTTCTGATCGTCCCACGCACCGTCGGCGTCGGCATCGGCTTCTTCGGTCACCAGCACGATCTTGGCCCCGCCCAGCATGTAGTTGATGGCGTTGCGGAAGGTCTGCGCGCCGGCCTCGGTGAAGTTCCACGCGCCCTGGGGGGTCGCATCCACTTCCTGGGTGCCGCCGCAGAACATCATACGCATCGCGGCCGGGGCTTCGCCCGAACCGTCATAGAACTCGACGCCCGCGTCCCAGGTGGCGATCCAGGCCGCATCGAGGTCTTGACCCTTGGCGATCAGCGTGCCATTGCCCATATCGAGCGTGCTGATCAGCGAGGTCTGTCCCGTCCCCACGGTCGCATCGGCAGCCGCCAGCAGCACGGCCGGATCGTTGGGATCGTCGGGATTGTTGGGGTCCAGCGCCACGTTGCTAAACACGGAATGGCCCGCGTCGACCGCTTCCATCACGGGGCCGACCGGATTCGTGATGCTCGTGGAATTGACCCATTTCCAACGGCTGCTGCGAACCAGATACGCGCTCATCTGAATCAGCGGCGTCGTGACCGAATTCCACAGCGTCGGCTCGTCACCGTCATCGTAGTTGCCGCTGTTGGTCGAGCGGCTCATGATGACCAGATCGGCCGCATCGAGCAGCGCGATCTTATTGGGATCGAGATCCACCCAAAGGCCCGGCTGAACATCCACGTTGTGCCCTTCGGCCACCAGGAAATCGATCAGCCCCTGGTCGTCCTGTATACCATCTACATCGGTATCATAAGCTTCGTTGACCAAGACAATATCAGCCGCCTGGACTGCCGAGGCCAGCGCAAGACTGAGCACCAATAGCACCACAACGAATCTGTTGACCATGATCATCCTCCTTACAATCTTACCATAGATAGTAGTGATAGGATCATCGAATCGGATGGCATGGGAGTACCGACCTATGCGGCTTCCACACCACCGCCGATCCGACACAAACCGAACCCAATGGCCACACGTGCCTCCCATAGACGAGATATGACGGCCACCGGCTGCGCCGGGGACAGTCCGATGCGCTCCATTGGGCTCAGATACGCGTCGCGACTCCAGAAACGGCGACCGGACGCGTTGCGCTCGAGAGTCGACAGGACCTCCTTCCTCGAAATCCGTTGGGACAACGGGGCTACGTCTGAGCAGACCTGGTCCACACACGAATCGTGATGTCACTCGCCTCGGAGTTCGCCTTGGGACTGTAGACCCTTTTCCTCCCGCTCGTCCAGGGCACCCAAAGCCAACACCTGAGTAGCCCCTGGCCTCCGAGCATGAAAACCGCAGGTGCTTCACTATTACTTTAACGCATCGCCGGGGGCGCTTCAAGGAGAATCTGGAGCTCGGCCTCGAGATTTGGCCACGCAGGAACGTCGCGGCCACCGACACAAGACAGAGATCACCCTCCGTGCAACGTCACCGGCTCTGCGCCTCGCCGGATGGACCTGGTCCCCCGGCCACACCGAGACGTCTCCTGACACTACGGTAGGCCATGAAAAAAAGGGCACCCCTCGCAGAGAGGCGCCCTTTGACAGTCACAGACACAGCCGTCTCAGACAAGACCCTGGGCCAGCATGGCACGGGCCACCTTGAGGAAGCCCGCGATATTCGCACCGGCGATGAAGTTCCCTTCGCAGCCGTATTCCTGAGCCGCCTTGCTGATGTTCTTGTAGATGGTCACCATGATGTTCTTCAACTCAGCATCGGCCTTCTCGAAGGTCCACGGCAAACGCTGGCTGTTTTGGGCCATCTCGAGGCCCGAGACCGCCACCCCCCCGGCGTTGGCCGCCTTGCCGGGCAAGAAGAGCACCTTCTTCTCAAGGAAGACGTCGGCCGCTTCCGGCGTGCACGGCATATTCGCCCCTTCACCGACCGCGATGCAGCCGTTCTTGGCCAACGTCATGGCCGCCGTTTCGTCCAGTTCATTCTGCGTGGCACAGGGCAGAGCCACGTCACACTTGACATTCCAGACGCCGCTGCAGCCTTCTACGTATTTCGCGTCCTTGTGCGTGTTCACATACTCGCGAATGCGCCCGCGCTCGACCAACTTGATCCGCTTGACGGTGTCCAGCTTGATCCCGTCAGGATCGTATACATAGCCACTCGAGTCGCTGAGCGTCACGACCTTGCCACCGAGTTCCTGTACTTTTTCGGTCGCGAAGATGGCAACGTTCCCGGCACCCGAAACGCTGACGGTCAGACCATTGAAGCTCTTGCCTTGCGCCTGAAGCGCTTCGTCCACGATGTAAACGAGACCGTAGCCAGTCGCTTCGGTTCGTACGAGCGAGCCGCCCCAATCGAGTCCCTTGCCGGTCAAGACACCGGTGAACTCATTGCGAATGCGCTTGTACTGACCGAACATGAAGCCCACTTCGCGTCCGCCCACGCCAATATCGCCGGCCGGCACGTCGGTGTCCGGCCCGATGTGGCGACACAACTCCGTCATGAGGCTCTGGCAAAAGCGCATCACTTCATCGTCGGATTTGCCTTTCGGATCGAAGTCGGAACCGCCCTTGCCACCGCCCATCATCAGGCCGGTGAGCGAATTCTTCAGAATCTGCTCGAAACCCAGGAACTTGATGATACCAACGTACACCGTCGGGTGGAAACGCAGGCCACCTTTGTAAGGTCCCAGTGCGCTGCTGAACTCGACGCGAAACGCGCGGTTGACGTGAAAATTGCCTTTGTCATCCTGCCAGGGGACGCGGAAAATGACTTGTCTCTCCGGCTCGACCAAGCGGTCAACAACCCCCGCCCGCACATACTCCGGGTGCCGGTCCAAAACGGGAACCAGACTATCAAGCACCTCCTTGACGGCCTGATGGAACTCTGTCTCACCGGGGTTGCGTTTAAGAACCTGATCATACACGCTCTGTACGGTAGTCTGCGCTGTCACTGGCCTAACCTCCACTTACTGAGAGACGTAATCGTTGCTGGGAAAAGCACCCGGATGCTCCGGGTAGCCAAACGACCTTACGTAAATCTAATGACAACGGATACTAACATAGACGCCGCGCGCAGAGCAAGACGGGAAATGCTGATAGTTTCCATCACGACAACTTATACTACGCAGAAGACTGCTAATAAACCAACACCATTTCCCCCTGTGCAGACCACCTCATAAGGGACCTTTGGCCACCCATCCTTGCCTGTCCCCCTCGTCCCGGCCACGGATCACTCGTCGAAGAAGCACACCGCCTGTTGAGAAATCACGTCGGCCATCATCCGAAGGCGGCTTCCTGTTATGTCGCAAACCCGGACAACATCCTCGTACTTGGCCCGCTCGGGCACCAACTCCGCGAGTCGGTTCGGCATGGCCTCCAGCGTGGCTTGATCGAAGACAAAGCCGTCCTGCCGAGGAAAGACGGCAACGTAGAAGATGTCTCCTTCCACCAAATCCTGGAAGAAGTGCGTCCCGAACGAAAGCTCCGGCATCAGATTCCCGCCTTCGTAGGCGAGTTCCCCCAGCACCGCGATGTTGTTGATCTCGGAAAAGCTGACCGGGACCCCCAGCGATGGTGTGGTGGTCCCCCACCGGCCTGGACCCAACAGGAGCGTGGGCATCCCCAGCCGATCGGGAATTTGCCGATTGAGCTGTCCCACCAGGCGGGCGATGTCGTACTTCTGGGTCATCGGCAGCAATTCGTAGCTCTCAGGTCGAACGTATATGATCCTCTTGAGATCGACTGAGATACTGCCGCCCATGAAGTATCCCTCACAACGGAAGAGGGTGCGGGCCGGATCGACCTGTGCAGGAATCTCCACGTGCGGCTGACTGCCCTTGGTCTGCAATGGTCGGCACTGAAGCACGTTGAACACGGCCCGTCCATCTTCGGAAAAATTCACCGTGAACTCGATATCCACAGGATAATCGTAGTTGCGCTCCAGCGTCTTGAGGATCGCCTGCATGCTCTGGACAAAGGGGGTCTCAGACAGAAGCTTCTCGAAAGTCAGCAGCCAGTACTGCTGATCCCCACCCAATTCCTTGGCACGTTGGGTCATTTCGTGATCCGGAGCCACCATAAGGTCCGTCCAGATATCCAATCCCTCGTTCAGAATCTCCCGCAAAGGCACATCCGTCAGCGCGTTGGCGTTGATGTCCAACAAATCGACATGATTCTGCGAGAACCGTCGCACGTCATCCATCCCCCCCACCGGTCGCATCATCGGGGCATCGAGCGCCAGAACACGTGGGTAATCGTCCTCGACGCGGTTCACCGCACGAGTCCCCAGCCCCACAACCAAGCGGAGCATACCCGCTTGGGGATCGAATTGCGGATTCCAGGCAAACGTGTTGTGAGAGACCCCCACCCCGGCCAGGTCAGGGAAGAAGTACGTCTTTCGATAGGATCCGGAAACCCGCTGGATCAGCAACGCCATCTGCTCGTCGTGTTGGTCGAGGCCTCTTTGGAGCCGATAGGTCAACGCATCCTCGTTCATCGTGCTGGAATAGACGCGCCGGACCACATCCTCGAAACGGGCCAGGCGTTCTTCGGGATCGCCCTGATTGACGCAGAAGAAACTCTCATACTTGCCGGCAAAAGCATTGCCAAACGCGTCTTCCAGCAGACTGCTTGACCGAACGATAATCGGCGACTGGCCGAAATACTCAAGCATCTCCTGAAACTCATCGCGAATCTGGTCGGGGAACTTCCCCCTCAACATCTTCTCCCGCAGTTCGGCCGCAACATCGAAGTACCCCTCCCGGGTTTTCTGCGCCATGCGGCGCTTCCACCATCCATTATCGACGATATAGGTGTAGAAGACATCGGAGCCCACATAGAACGAGTCGTGCGGCTCCAATTGCCCGGTCTTGGCGAAAACCGGATCTTTCGAAACGATCTTGTTGGCCAGCAGCATCCCAACGGCTTTGCCCCCGATATACCCCGTCCCAATCATCCGCTCCTTGATCGCGAGCAGATCATCCAGCGTGAAATGCCGCTGGGCCAGCGACAGGATGCGCTTCTCCCGGCCGATCATGACCTGGCACAACCGCTCGATCGTCTGTTGCTTGTCCATATCCGCGGCGGAATCAATCTCGCTCAATTCTTCGGCACGCAGGAATAATAGATCCCAGTGATCCAGCTTTCGCTGCGTCGACTCCCGGCCGCCCTCTGAGATATGTGCAAGCAGCTTCGTGGCATCCACGCTGCTGGTGACGGGGACGAATCGATCCCCTTGTTGCAGATGCGGAAGAAACATGGTGGGGGCGTAGCGCCTCCAGACTTTCAGCGGATGAATGTAGAGGCTGTCTCTGGAATTATAGAGATCCAGAAGCAATTGCGTTGTTTCACGAATGCGGGCGATGGTCTTGAAGGAGTGGTTATTGCGCAGCAGAGCAAAATACGCGATCGTGTCCAACTCGAACAAATAGGGGCAGGTAATGACAAAGAAATTGCCGATCATCAGGTCACTGGCCCAGGCGCTGAGCAGGTCGGACAGACAGTCGAAGACGTAATATGTCCCTCGACCATGCTCTGAGATGATGCGGTGCACGTGCGTGGAAAACGCCTCGAACCCCGCATGGGCATCCAAGTCATACCGTCTGATTCCAGGGTCCGGCCCAACCAATGGTTCGTGGTCGGCAAATCGAATGTACACCACTTTTCGGCCGTCCTGCCTAGCCCGCTTGATATAGGCAACAATGAACGGCCGGAGATCGGCAATGCTGTCGACCTGCCAGACAACGTTGTCCCCCTCCCGCAGAAAGTCGATCACGCGATCGAGGCTCTCCAGTCCCGTGCTACACTTGGTCGCCATGAGAAAACCTCACTTTCACGTGTGCCTTGGCCTCCATGCGAGGCATACCACAGGTTTCCATTCAATCCCCCGGGCCGCCAGGCCATCGGAGCCCCGGGGCAAACCAGACACCATCTAAGCACTTCTCTGAAAGGGACTTAGGGGGCTACATAGTATCTCAATAGTTGTTGCTTCAATAAGTATAACTGATGTTCAGTCCCAGAAGCGCTTGCTGACACAGCTCAAGTACGATACTATGCTACTCGCTTGGACACCGTCCGACAATTGCCTAAATCGTGATAGCGACCATCAGGGTAACTTATAATGCATATAGAAACATTGAGGGTGTTCTGTGACTTGGCTGACTCTCGGAGTTTCTCCAAGACCGCCGAGAAACACCTGCTGAGCCAATCGGCCGTCTCGCAGCAGTTGGCGCAACTGGAACTGGTGCACAAGTGCCAGTTGGTGACGCGCAAGAAGCGTCCGATCGAACTGACCCAATCCGGCCAGTTGTTCTACAAGGCAGCCAAAGACATCCTCGAACGGTATGACCTGCTCCGCAGCGAGCTGAGCACCCTCAAAGCCACCATGGAGAACCGCATCAACGTCGCGGCCATCTTCAGCATCGGCATGCACAGCCTGCCGGACTATGTCAAGAAATTCATGGTCAGTTGCCCCGACGTCAATGTCCACATCGAGTACCTCAGTGCCGATCGCATTTACACCCAGGTCCTCAGCGGCGAGATCGACATCGGGATCGTGGCCGTGCCCAAGAAGGATAAGCGGCTCGAAGTCTACGATTTCGAGGAAGAGCCCCTGCTGCTGGCGTGCAGCCCCCGGCACCCCCTGGCCAAAGAGACGGAGGTGGACATCCACAAACTCCAGTTTGAACGCTTCATCGCCTTCGAGCAGGACGTGCCGACCCGCATCTGGATCGACGGGATCCTGTCACGTTACAGCACGGCCGTGCGCCCGGCGATGGAGTTCGACAACATCGAGACCATCAAGCGGGCCCTGGAGATCAACGCCGGGATCAGCATCCTGCCCGAGCCGGCCATCATCCAGGAGGTAGCCGGAGGGACCCTCAAGGCGGTGCCGTTCTCCAATGAACGGTTCGTTCGTCCCACCGGCATCATCGTCCGCAAGGGCCGCGCCTTGAGCCAGGCGGGTCGATACTGCATCGAACTGCTCAGGAAGCAACCCCGATAGAGAACTCGTCGGCCGCAGCCCGTGCCGCGGCCGCCCAACAATTACCCCGCCACGTACCGAACTTGACAAACCCGGGAAGAAAGGCCAACGTATAGGCGCAGGCAGGACAGGTGTACCGTAAAGGGACAGCATTTGGCGTCTTTTTTGAACTTCCGCGGAAGAGGCTAGCCCGAGAATGACGATAAGAGCAGTAATATTCGATCTGGATGGAACAATAACCCAGCCCTACTTCGATTTCGACGCCATCCGCGAAGAAATTGGGTTGCGTAGAGATGGGGGGCCTATCCTGGAGGCGATGGAAGGCATGACTGCTCAGGAGCGTCAGCGGGCCGAGGCGATCCTCCACACTCACGAGGAAAGCGCGGTGGCGGCCTCGCAGTTGAACCCCGGCGCCAAGGAAACCGTCGCCGGACTGCTGGCACGTGGCATCCGCGTGGGTGTCTTGACGCGTAACAAGAAGGACAATGCCCGGCGGGTGGCGGCCAAACACGGCCTGGGTTTCGAGGCCATCGTGGGCCGTGAGGATGGCCCGGTCAAGCCGGACGCCTTCGGCGTGCGACACCTCTGCGACCGTTTCGACGTCGCCCCCTCCGAGACCTTGCTCGTGGGTGACTACCTGTTCGATCTGCTCTGTGCCCGCTCGGCCGGCGCGATCCCCGTGCTCATCACCAACCATCACCAGGCAGACGATTTCGCCCACCATGCAGACTTCCGGATCGAGGAACTGACCGAAATACTGCCTATCATCGACCGCCGCAACGCCGTGACCGGCGCGGCCGAGCAGGAGACAACCGATGCCTAGAGTCATCATCGCCGGGTTCATTTTCGCTCTGTCACTGGCCCCCTCTGCCGCCCATGCCCTGGATGAAACCGACGAGGCGCCGTGCTGTGCGACCGAGTCGCAGGAGCCCAACTCGGTGCAGGCCGTCCTGGATCGACTTGAGCAGCGCGCGACCAACCTCAACTTCTATCAGTGCACGCTCGACTACATCTTCAAGCAACCCCTGCTCGAATCCCAGACGCGCCGCCGGGGCGTGCTCTACTACGCCAAGATCGAGAAACGATCCTACCTGCGGATCGACTTCAACACGCTCCAGTACGACGACGAACCGGAGCAGGCACACAAGGAGCAGTTCTTCTTCGACGGGATATGGGGGACCTATATCGACTACCAGAGTCACAGCGTCCAACGCCAACAGGTGGCCGAGCCGAACGCTCCGGTCGATGCCTTTGCGCTGGTCAGTCGCCGGGTTCCGGTGCTCGGCTTCTCCAAGATCGAAGACCTCCAGCAGCAGTTCGACATCCAACTGCTTGAGACGGACGCCGCAGAAGCAGCACCGTCCGACCGACTTCGACTGACCGCCAAACCCGATTCGACCTATCACGAGGATTACGTCACGATCGATGTCCAGATCGACAAGAAGCACGAACTGCCCACCAAAATCGTCGCGGTGACCACCGAAGAAGATATCCATGAGATCGCGTTGAAGGCCCCCACGATCAATCAGGCCATCGCCGGGGAGACCTTCCGCATCGAGTTCCCCCGCGAGTTCTCGGTGGAGGCCGTTCCACTCAAGAGAAGCCCGGCATCCAAGTAGCGTGCACGGTCCGGCATCGTTTTTTTGCAACCAACGAGACAGAGGCATACGGGATGCACACAGGTCTGGTCGACGAGCACGAGTTTTCCAAACTGATTGAGGCCCGCGGAGCCAAATTGCTGGGACTGCTGCATTACCTGGCCGACTGCGGCGCCCCGAAAGAGGCACTGACCCGCCCGCTGCTGGGGGAACTGCTGAGCCAGGCCATGCAGTTGGAAGAGGTCCTGGACTCCTACGATGCGGGCAAGAACTGCACGTGGTGCGTCATTCGCTCTCTGACCGCCGCGGTCAAATCGTTCTCCGACATCAGCTATGAGCTGATCCACATCCGCAACCGGATGTCGAGCTATCGGCTGCTGTCGGTCGCCCGGGATTTCTCGGCCGCCACCGAGGAGACCCTGGCCTTCACCGCGGGCATCCTGGCACGTGTTGGCCAGGAAATGGTCGCCAAGGCCCAGGCGCTGGGTCTGAATATCCCCCAGCGGGAGAACGTCTGCCAGGAATACGAAGAACGCATGCCCAAGGGGCACCTGGAGCACGGCTGCGAGACCCGCCGGGCGGAAACGGTCGCCGAGACCGTCGCCACGCTGACGACCAGCTTTCTGAACCTGGCCTCGGGCAGCGAAGGCGTCCGCGCCGCCAGCAACGCCAAGCCGGAAGACTATCCTCTGTGTCTGGCGGCATCGCTGCGCGAGGAACGACTGCGGAGCCTCGAATTCCACTTCCACAATCTGCAATCCCAGTACGACACCCACGTCTCCGGCACGGAATCCGAACTCCAAGACCGCGATCTCATCGTGCTGCGCGGCCATGCCAGTATCGTCTTTCACCTGCTCAAGACCGCCACCGTCTTCGCCCACTTTTATGAGCGGCACGTCAACAAGAAACGCTGTGAAGTCCTCCAGACGCGGCCCCAGGTCGTGGAACGGGACGCCCTGCTGTCGGCCCTGATGAACTATTCCATCACGTTCATCGATCAATACATCGGCTCGGCGGTGAATCTGTGCCAGGAGATGCTCCAGCGCTACGCCGAAGTCGGGGAAATCGAGGTGGCCATTCCCAAGTATCGCGGCTTCCACGTACGTCCGTCTACGCTGGTGGCGAAGCTGGCGCTGCACTACGGGAGCAAGGTGCAGATGCGGCTGGACGACCAGGTGTACGACGCCGGCTCTTCGCTCGATCTGTTCCGGGCCAATGAGAAGATTAACGCCCAGAAACGCCGTTGGCTGGCGGCCGAAATCGTCCGTCTCGGACTGGTCCCGGCCGCCTCGCCCGAGCAGGACATCGTCGCCATCGTTCGCAATGTGGTGCTGTCCCTGGCGGCCCAGGGCAAGCTGATCATGTATGAACAGCCGCTCGAGCTGCCCGACACCTTGTGCCCGACCGAAGGGACGCTTCTCGAGAAGGTAACCAACGAAACGGGCCGCCTGCTGGCCATGGGCAAAATCGACATCGGCACGGACATCAAGGCCTCCTTCGTCGGCGACAAACGCGTGCTGGCAGACATCCAACTGCTCGCCGAGTTCGGTTACGGCGAGGACAACTTCGGCAACAACATCGCCTTGCCTGACAAACTGGCCTATCTGAGACGATAACCCCCTCCCGGCCCACCGCATCCGCGTTCCTGCCCCACAAGCGCCAAGCTGGGACTTGACGCAACGGCCTTTCTGCGGTCTCATGGCACCGGCGCATCCGATCGGCAACGCTCGTTGGGCCGTCCTGCCGAGCATTGCGGGAACCGGACACGGCCGATAGAGACCGTCGGACGCGTGCTCTCTTAGATGGTCAGACGCAGAGAATCAACCGTCCGCCCCGGTGGACAGAGAAGTAGAGAGGATCACGCATGGCCAAAGGAATTGTCATTTATCATTCACGGACGGGAAACACCAAGGAGATGGCCGAAATCATCGCCAAGGCCATGAACGACGGCCAGATCGCCACCACCTGCCAGTCGGTTGAAACCGTACGTCCCGACGAACTGCCCGGCTACGACGCCATCGTCCTCGGCTCGCCCTGCTACTACGGACAGATGGCCGCTCCGGTCAAACAGCTCATCGACGACCTCGTGGGAACCCATGGGCAGCTCAATGGCAAAGTCGGGGCCGCCTTCGCCAGCTCCGCCAATATCGGCGGCGGCAGCGAGACCACCATTATGGGCATCATCGAAGCCATGCTGATCGCCGGGATGGTCGTCCAGGGCGATCCGCAAGGCGCCCATTACGGTCCTTTGGCCATCGGCCGGCCCGACGAAAAGGTCCGCCAGCAGTGCCAACGCCGGGGCCAGCGCGTCGCCGAACTGACCCAACGGCTCGCCAAAGCCTGATAAAGTGCCTTTTTTTGGGCGGAGAGGCCATTTTTCTTTGACAAGGGGCCATCCGCTCATTAGAGTCTTCGCATTCTCAACTCTAGAAAAGGAGGACCACGTAGATGCAAGAATATGAAGATCTGAAGACGTTGGTCGCAGAAATCGAAATGGATGTCGACAAGGCCCAAGGGGGAAACAAGGCGGCTGGCACCCGCGTCCGCAAGCAGATGCAGAAGATCAAGCAAGCGGCCCAGGAAGTGCGCAACCGCGTTCTCGAAATTCGCTCGACCGACTAACTGACTTAACGGCCAGCGCCAGTCGTTACGCCTGCGTGGCGAGTCTGTAGCCGGAGGGTGCCTCTCTGTTCACGCCGGCCCGGTGGGTGATGCGTTGTTCCAGCGCTGGCTCTTTATGCACGTATAGCCGTGCTTATTGGGGTTTTCCATGCCTCCATCGTTGTTGTTTGATCTGTCAGAAATCGATTTGCAGGCCGAGCCCTGCTTCGACCAGGAGGCCATCTGCAAGGTCAATCCGCAGCGCTTCGAGATGCAGCACCTCGACGGCATTCTCTGGCACGATAGGGACCGCGATTGCATCCTGGGCTACAAGGACGTAACCGAAAGCGAGTTCTGGGTCCGCGGCCACATTCCCGGTCGGCCGCTGATGCCGGGCGTCATCCAGATCGAGGCGGCCGCCCAGTTGCTCAGCTTCTTCGTCAAACAGATCTACCGCGAGGAGGGGTTCGTGGGGTTCGGGGGCATCGACCGCGCCAAATTCCGGGCGACCATCGAGCCGGGCTGCCGGCTCTACCTGCTGGGGCACGTCACCACCGCCCGTCCCGGCCGCAAATACGTCTGCGACGTCCAGGGCGTCGTGAACGACACCCTCGTCTTTGAGGCGACGATCTCAGGGATGAAGGTCTGATCTTCATCCCATTCCTCGTTCGAACTGAATAGCCCCAAGGGGATTCGAACCCCTGTTGCCGGGTTGAAAACCCGGTGTCCTAGACCTGCCTAGACGATGGGGCCACCTAAGTAAGCTTGCTACAGGCTCAGTGCCTCAACCGGGCAACCATCGATGCAGGCCCCGCAATCGATGCAGGAATCCGCATCCACTGACGCCTTGCCATCGACCATGCTGATCGCGTTGCTCGGGCACTCGTCGACGCAAGACTCACATCCCGTGCATTTTTCCTTGTCCACTACTGCCGGCATTTATAACCCCTTTCAAAAACAAAGAACCAAGATTGTCTTCAGGAAGAAGGGAATCATAACGAATCATTTGGCAATTACAACCGAAAAATCGGCTAAATTTGCCGACATCCCAGGTCCGCGCCGCCACGCCCCAGGGCCACCTCAGCGCAGCAGGCGAAAGCCGCCAGGAAGGGTCGCAGGATCGGTCGCCTTCCCCCGGCCTGGCGTCACCGTGCGGAGCTCTGTCGCACCAGGAGCCGTCGAACCGAGCCCGGCCGAACTGGCTGCAGGCGAGCGCAGCGCCGCGGCCATGCTCCGGACCAGATCGCTGTCGTCCTGGCGAGCCATCCACTCGAGCACCTTATCGAAACTGCCGACCGAATCGGTCGCCAGCAGATACGCCGCCATCAGCCGAACCGGCCACTGCGCAGCGCTCAGGTTCCGCCCTACCACGCCTGCCAAATCCTGGTCCAGCGATAGCGACAGCAGGTCCGCCATCGTGTTGACCTGCACGATCCACTGCCCCTCGTCGGCGCCGAGCAACAGCCCCGAATCGCCCGCCAGGCCCGACCGCAGCATCTCGGGCAGCCACTCCGCGAACCGGTACGCATAGAGCGGCCCCTCGCGTTCCATCGCCTGCTGCTCCTTGAGCAGGCCGCTGAACAGTTGCGCCGTCAACAGCTTCTGTGCCTGCCGGCCCGAGGCGATAGAATCGAATCGATTCCGCACGTACTGGGCACTGAGGTCCAGGCCGGGCCGCCGCACCGTGACGGTCACGGGCTCCACCCCCGCCGTCCGATTTCGCACGGTGGCCTTCTCGTCCACGACCGGATCGATGTACAGCGTGAACGCCAGGTCCAGCGACGCCTGCGGATGGTCCAGCAACAACTGGCGCAGCCGACCGGTGGACAGCCGCACCGCCGTGGCGGCACTGCGCCCGGCCGGCACGAGCAATGACGTGCGAATCGTCTGCGACACCAAATCGGGAATGTCCCGCTCCAGATCGCCCGAGACGCGGACATCCACGCGGATACGCCCTGTAAACAACCCGTTCTCCGTAATCACCAGCGGCTCGGCCCCCTGGTTCCGCACGGCCACCGCCCCCTCGATCGGCGCGCCGTACGCGAATTCGCTGCCGCGCACGTCGAACTGCACCTCGAGTTGCTGTTCGGGCCGGACGAACTGCGGCACGACCGTCTGCTGCAAGTCGTTCGTCAGGTACCCAATCACCGCCCGCGCATCGACCGGGGGACGGTACTGGCCCCCCTGCTCACGCAACAACGCGCGGGCCCGCTCGGCCGCCAGCGACCCCGGATCCTTGGCCACCGCCCCGGCCAGCGTCGCAATCGCGCCGGCCTTGTCGCCCTGGGCCAGTTGCACCTGCCCCTGCACCACGTCGGCGATCTGATTGTGCCCGAAGGACCCCAGCAGGGGCTCGGTCCATTCCAGCCGGCCATTCATGCTCAACGCGTAGGCCAGCAGCGACCCGGCCATCGGCTCATTGGGCTCGACGGAATACCCCTTGTTCGCCCAATCCAGCGCCTTGACGCCGTCGGGCGCCGCAAAGCAGTAGAACCACGCCATCTGCTTGGGGCCCAACTCGCCCGCGGCCGCGAGATTCTGCGCCGGACCGTTCTGGATGAATTGCAGGGCTCTCTGCTCGGCTTCCGCCAGGATCCGCTGGGCCTCTTCGGCCCGGCCGGCCTTGGCGGCCGCCTTGCCGGCCATCGCTTCGAGCACGAGGTCGAAATGGCCCTCGCTCCGCACGCCCGCGGCGATCTCCACACACACCTGCTGCTGTTGCGGGCTGTTGTAGCAGGCAATCGCCCACGGCAGATAGATCACCGGCGGCAAGGGCTCGTTCGGATGCCGATAGCGGAACAGCATCGCGGCGTAGTGATACGTCCCGGCCGCCACGTCATACATCTCCAGCCGCTCGGCGTACTGCGCCAGGTTCAGGGCCGCATCCATGTCCAGCGGGTTCTCGCGTACGATCAGGCGGAGGTGTTCGAGATAGGCGGCCGGCCCGATCTCGTTCGGGGCCAGCTCCGCCAGCTTGGCAAAGGCCAGGGGATTGTACTTGTTGCTCTTGTAGGCCTGCAGGAAGTAGAACCGGGCGGCCTTGGTGTCGCCCTTCTCGACCATCTGCTGACCGAGCAGCGTGGCCAGATCCGAATCGACTGCGGCGTTGCGATTGCCGATCGTCTCCACCAGTTGGGCCAGCATGTCCTCGCGGCCCTGCGCCGAATCCTGCCGTTCCAGGAGGTAGCCGATGGCGTCGGCAATGATCGCCCGGTCGGCCTCCGCACTGACATAGCGCTGGAGCCAGCCCAGCACCTGGCGGGAGTAGTCTCTGGTCTTCTGGCGAATGGCGAGCTTGAGCAGCAACGGCTCGATCTGCTCGGCCTGGCCGCTCAGGCGGCGGGCCGCGATCAGGAAGATCATCGCCTGGTCCGCCTGCGGTCCGGTAATCCGAGGGGACTGGGCCAATTCGTAAGCGATCTCGCGGAAGCGCTCGGCCACCGACGCCGAGGACAAGGTCTCGGCCGTGCCGGTCAGACGCCGGTCCAGCGCCGTCCCTCCCGGCGCGTTCGCCGGCCCGGCCTGTGCCCAGGCATACGCCGTCAGGCACAGCCCCAGCCAAAGCACTGCGACCGCCCTATCCTTGACCATTCCGTTCTCCTTGCCCGCGCACCACGCGCCGGATGCTATCAACCTATGTCGGGCATTGCCGAGCCCCGCTTTAGATCGGGCCCCCGCAAAGTCCCCAAAAGCCCTACGACCGGAGCACGCGCCCAGCGCGCCAGCCCACGGAAATTGGCTTTGTTTCCGGCAGCCCAACACGAGCCAAATCCGCCGCAACCCGTTTTCAGTGCCCCTGTTAGCATGATTCTCGGCCCCTGGAAATTGGCTTTGTTTGTTACGCATGATGACACCACCACGGCCGCAATCCGCCATCGCGGCCCTCCCAGCCCAAATTGGCTTTGATTGGCTTTGTTTTTTCGCCCAACCCCCATCCGTGAGCCAGAAACGGCGAAAATTGGCTTTGTTTGGCGCCTTCCGTCCTCCGTCCTCCGTCCTCTGCCCTCTGCCCTCCGTCCTCTGTCCTCCGTCCTCTGTCCTCCGTCCTC
>Ga0272443_10001401_pt1 | contig 35407 bp, 42 predicted proteins | sample SSMAcet12_FD_193581 | JGI IMG/M metagenome (GOLD analysis project Ga0272443, IMG submission 193581) | Marine sediment archaeal communities from Little Sippewissett salt marsh, Falmouth, MA, United States - SSM-Acet-12 | ecosystem: Environmental > Aquatic > Marine > Wetlands > Sediment ... | reverse complement strand
TCAGAATTAAGGTGTTTAATCCATCCAGTTATAGAAGTAATATCTTTTTTTACAGACTCAAAACCTTTTTTTGTGTCCTCTTCGACACGTTCAACCTCTTTATTTTTTTTATTCCAAAAAAACATGTAAAAAATAGCGGATTTAACTATATAAATCTTTCTTTTTAGCATGTAAATTTAGTAAAAACCAAGGATAAAACCCATTTTAAAAGATGTGTCGAAGCCCCAATGTTTCTTGTGGAAAAATAACCAAAAAAGATGATAAAAATGAATAGAACAGCTTGTTTAAACAGGACCAAACAACCAAAATAAATCAAACAGCCGTTTGTTTTTTATTTTTATTAAATTTTTTTATCTTCGATAAAATTGGATTAAACACCTGTTTAGGGGGTGTTTCGGCAGATACTTAGATTACCTTTAGGTACAATTTTTATATGGATAAAAAGGTATTGTAAAGTGATATAAAAAACTTTTGAGTGATCGCAAATTATTAAATATTTTTTAGTCTAATCTTTTATATAACCATATAGGCCATCAAATCGTTTTTGTTGTTGATATAAAAAATTAAAACTTTGGAAGAGTTTGAAAGCTTACAATGGCTAATAACAAATTTTAAAATTTTGATGCAAGATTTGATGACAACCTTCTTTTAGATATTCTAAAGAGCAGGAACAAAGTTTAAACTTTCTAATCTAGATATTTTTGAGATTTGGGATTATATATCTAATAGCAAAAAAGGTTTACATATACTGATTAGAACGCATTATATCGGTCTAAATTTTGGAACTGAAGAGAGTTTAGCTAAGAATATTAAGGCTTTTCAAGAGTCCACACTATTGGTTATCTAAAATACTGCTTTTTCCTTTTTTATTAAATTTAATATAATTATTATTTATTCACTAAGATACCCCTTAGTGCACAAATCCCCCAGGCCTCAAAAGAAATTAACAAAAATTTGGCGAAAAATCACAGATATTTTTAAAAATAAAAAGAACCAAGTGATCTAGTGAGAAAAAAGATCTATGCTGGTCCTTTGAATGGATTATATTCTATAGAGGGATTTAAGAGATATGTTGAATACCTTTTAAAAAATGATTTAGCAGAACAGCTCCCTCTCTTTTCAACAAGCCACAATGCAGTAGATTTGGAGTTGCTTATAAAATCAGGGCTGTGGTTCAATACTTAGGATTTAAATCTAGCAACCATGCGAGGGTAATTGCATGGGGAAGAAGAAAAAATTTCCAAAGTTGAGGAAATGCTTTTAAAAGATTTTCGCGAGTTTGTTCCAAAAGAATAGGCCCAACAATGTCTTGCAACACCACTTCCTCTAGGACCAAAGAATAGAAAACCCAAATAATTCTAAAAACCATTATTTTACACTTAAATACCTTCACTTAGGGCACCCTAAAGTACCGTGAACCATAACTTTATATACCTTAGTGCACGTTTGTATACATGAAAAAGAGAGAAATATCAAAAATAACCACAATTATTTTTGATGTTGGAGGTGTGCAATTTTTTTATGACCATATGATTGCTGCAAAATCAATAGCAAAATTAGTAGACAGGCCAGCTAAACAAGTTTACAAAATCTTATCAGATTCTGGCCAAAGACCTGGTTTTACAAGGTTTTGTGAAAAAGGAGTAACTGAAAAAGAATATTGGAATTATTTTTTAAATAAATTAAATATTAATAAAATAACTTCAAAAAAACTTCAAAAAATTTGGAATAAAATTTTCACTCCAAATAAAAAAATTTTAACGCTTCTTTCAAAATTTAAAAAAAATTACAAACTCGGAATTATTTCAAATATGGGGGTTGGCCACAAAAAATTTTTGTTCTCCAAAGGAATTACAAAATCTTTCAAAACCGCTGTTTTTTCTTGTGATGTTAAGATTAGAAAACCAAATCCAAAAATTTACAAAATTGCACTAAAAAAATTAAAATCAAAACCAAATGAAACCTTGTTTATTGATGATCTTTTAAGAAATGTTGCTGCAGCAAAAAAAATAAAAATGCAAGGAATTGTTTATAAGAACCACAACAAATTTTTAAAAGAATTAAAGAAAGCAGGAGTGAAAATATGAACCAAAATTCCCAAAAACCGCTTGCAGCAATTTATGTTCGTGTTTCAACTGAAGAACAAGCAAAGCAAGGAATTTCTTTGTCTGCTCAAGAAGAAGCTTTGAAAAACTATGCTGCTGCGCTAGGTTATGATATTTTAAAACTTTACAAGGATGAAGGAAAATCTGGCAAAGACATTAAAGGTAGGCCAGAAATGACACAACTTTTAAAAGATGCAGAACTAAGAAAATTTCAAGCAATTTTTATTTACAAACTTGATAGATTTTCTCGTTCATTAAAAGATTTAATTGAAACAATTGAAAAATTAAAAGAATGGAACATTGATTTTGTTTCTTTACAAGACAAAATTGAAACAACCTCTGCATCAGGAAAACTTATGTTTCACATCATTAGTGCATTTGCAGAATTTGAAAGAAATGTAACAAGTGAAAGAACAAAATTTGCAATGGATAAGCAAGCCAGAGACGGAAATCTTGTGTCTAGGGCACCATACGGGTATAAAATCGAAGGTAAAAAATTATTCCCAAACCAAAATACTGCAGTAATTGTCCCAGAAATTTTTGAAGATTTTTTAAATCAAAAAATTTCACTAACAAAACTTGCTAAAAAATATGGTTTTAGTGTAAACGGCCTAAAAAAAATTTTAACAAATCAATCATATCTCGGCAAAATCAAATTTGACAAGCAAACACACGCAGGAAACCACCAACCTCTTATTTCTTCAACCCTTTTTAATCATGTTCAAAACAAATTAGAAAAGTTGGGCGTGAAAAAACTATAAAGTATATTTTCAACTAAATAAGTTTTTTTAAACCGAATTTGTTTTAAATTTTTGTGATAGAAAAAGAGAGATTAATTGTTGGTGTTGACGATTCTAATCATGCTGGAGATGATAGGGTCAAAGGAGAAATAGATTTTGCCACATTTTCTTATAGGTCTTCTGATGCAGAAATTGCAAAGTTTCCAAACCGAAGAAATTATCAAGGTTTTTTAGATTGGATTTCTAATGAAGGAAGAGACTATAGATTTATGTTACTTAAATCCAATAAATTTAGGCATCGCCTTAATAATTTAATTGTTGCTGCCCCTCTTTTAGTTGAAAAATTTATCGAAGAGAATCATCTTCTTGTTGAATCTTTAGAGGTTTATCTTGATGGAATTTTAAAACTTAATGAAAAAGCACAATTGATTCATGATCTTCAAAAAAGAACAGGAATAGAAAATATAATTTCAAAAGGATTTGTTAAAAAACAAAAAGTTGAATCAAACACAATTAAGAGATATCTTTGTCCAGAGGTAGTTTATCGTGCAGATACTGGAGCAAATATGTTTTTTACAAAACCCTTCAAAGAATTAGTTTCTGATCCTAAATACATTGGTTTTCTTTAATCTTACCTATAACTTGTTTGTCTTTTTGCTCTTGCGCGGCTGTCTCCAGGCTTGTATGCTTCCTTTCTTCTAACATCTGCAACAAGCATATTTCTATCATATTCCATAAATGCTTCGTGAAGTTCTTTTGATTTTGAAAATTCAATTATTGCTCGCGCAATAGCAATTCTTGCTGCTTCTATCTGACCCTTTTCTCCACCGCCTTTAACTTCAACTTCAATATTAAACTTAAGTTCTCCTAAAATTTTTTTTGTAAGCCTTAATGGTTCTTCAATTTTTAATTTATCAAAAATATGGAAATTTTTATAATCCTTTTTATTTATTGTAATCTTTCCATCTCCTTCAGTTAAAATTGCTTTTGCAATTGCAGTTTTTCTTTTTCCAGATGCTACAATTTTTTCTTTAATCATTTTGTTTTTTAAGTTCTCCAATTTTTATATATTTTCCTTGAAAATTCTTTCCTAATTTTATTTTTTCTTTTTCTTCAAATTCTTTTGGAACCCCTGCATAGCATTTTATTTTTTTTAATGTTTGTTTTCCTCTCCCATGTCTATGGGTTGGAAGCATTCCACGTATCGCCCTTTTAACAATTAAATGTGAAAGCCTAGAATGTTTTGGGCCTTGTTGCCCACTTCCAACTTTGCTCCTTCTTTCTCTAAATTTTTCTTCTGTGAATTTGCTGTTTCCGCTAATAATTATTTCCTTACAATTTAAAATTACAAAATCTTCTCCCTTCAATGCTTCTTTTGCAACATAACTTGCAAGCCTCCCTAAAACTGAATCTTTTCCGTCGATAATTTTCATTTTAAAATCTTTAATCCTTTCATTTCAGGATTTAATTTTAATTCTTCTAAAATAGTTAAAGCTTTCCCTCCAGCCTTAATTATTTTTTCTTTTGCCTTTTCACTAAAACTAAACGCAACAACTTTATGTTTTTCAATTTCTCCTTGAGAAAGCACTTTTCCTGCAACAATTACATCTTCTTTAATTCTATCTAAATTAATGCTTGTCTTATTCCTTCTTGAACCGGAAAGAATTGAAGCAATTTCAAACCATGCTTTCTGTTTTTTAAGCAATCTTATTGTTTTAACTAACTCTGGATTTGCTTTTCTTTTAGTTTGTTTTTCAATTTTGGTTTTAGATTTTGTCATTTTAAATTTACGAGAAGCATTAACTTCTGCTAACGCTGTTCACTCGCAGTATCTTTTTTGAAGATAAAGGGGGTTTATAAATTTTGTTATGCGGAATACAGGATTCGAACCTGCGTAGGCACTAAGCCAACAGATTTTGAGTCTGTCCCGTTTGACCACTCCGGCAACTCCGCATTTGGTTGGGAAAACGGCTTGCCGTTTCGTGCCTGAATTTTCCCAAGGCTTCAGGTGCGACGCGAAAATCTTTTGAGATTTTCGGCATGACCACTCCGGCAACTCCGCATAGAAATATTATTAATTGTCCATATAAAAAGTTTTAGAATTACTTAATTTCTTTAGAAATTTCTGCCAAGTCTTTTTTTAATTCTTCAAGTGATTTTGTAAAAATATCTTTTGGAGGCAGTTGTCCAAAGCTTTCAATAGTAATTAATAATTCTTCTGCTGGTTCAAGTTTCAAAAATTCTTTTTTTTGTTTTTTAGAAAAATCAAGGCACATTCCACAAAAATCACAGGCCACAGAATCTTTAATTTTAATTTTCCCTCCATCTTCTTCAAAAATATTTTTAGGACAAATTTCAACAATTTCCTTCGGGCAATCTTTTTCTAATTTAATATCCATAACATTTCTATAAATTATTAACCCTGGACAAAATTTAGAATGTTCTCTTCCTTTTCCCACTTTTGCAATAGCATTCAATTCAATTTCTTGGCCTTTTTCTAAATCAGTAATAGGGATTTCTCCATAAACTGGTTTAATATTTCCTTCAAATTCTTTACTATAAACCATTCCTTCTTTTTTTGTTGATAACTTTAAAGAAAATTTTTTGTCTTTTCCCACAACCTTTGGCATAAGTAAAGGAATTAAACCGAGCCGATGTGCAATAGTTTCATCGTAAAGTGCCGAATCATTTTTAAAAATTTCAACTTCTTCAATTGCAACAACTGGAATTTCAAAAGTATATCTTCTTATAGCATTTGCCAAACTTTCACTAATCTTTGCTTTAAATGCCAAAACATTATTTTTTTCTTCTATAGTTTCCATTTTAAAATATTCAAAAGAGTCTTTTTAAACTCTTCTCCCCCTCCTTCCACCTTTTTTCTTTGGCCCTCCTCGAGGAATCCTTGTTGTATCTAAAATATTTATTATTTTAAATCCTTCTCTAGAAATACTTTTTATAATTGCGTTTGCTCCAGGGCCTGGCGCAGGATTTCTTGTTTTTGCTCGAATTCTAACATAAAGAGATTTTATTCCAAGGTCTTTAATATTTTCTGCAACTCTTTTTGCGATGAACATAGCAATTGTAGGATTTGCTTTTAATCTATTATGTTTTGTGATGATTCCTCCTGTAACTTTTGTAATTGTTTTTCCAGCCATATCTGTAACGTGAACAATTGTATTATTAAAAGAAGTGTAAATATTTATTACTGCTTCAATATCTCTATCTTTCTTTTTACTTTCTACTTTTTTTAATTCATTTTTTTCTTCACTCATTTTTTTCTTCCTTTGATTTTTCTTTTTTAATTTTCTTTTTTAATTCAATTTTGTTTTCAAGCTCAATTGGAACAATATAAGATGGAATATTAATTATTTTTCCGTCGACAAGAATTTTTTTATGAGTTATTAATTGTCTTGCCCCACTTATTTTTGGAGAAATTCTTTTTTTTGCAACAATTGTTTGAAGTCTCCTTTCTAAATAATCTTTTTTATCTAATGACAACACATCGGCAATTGAATTAACTTTCAACCCTATTTTTTTCATTCTTTCGAAAAGAAGGTGTTGTTCTTTTTCAGAAGACCCAATAAGTTTTTTTGCTTTTTCTCTAAATTTCTTTATTTTTGCTTCAGCATTCCAAATTTCTTTTTTATTTTTAAGACCAAAATCTTTTTTTATTTTCGCTTCTTCATCAATTCTTACTTTATCAAAAGGTCTTTTTGGTTTTGAATATCCTTTATGTTTTCGTTTCATTTTATTTCTTTTTCTTAATTCCTCCTCCTTTCTTTCTGTTCTTTCTGAAATTTCCTTTTGTTTTTTGTCCTCTTAGTGGAAGGTTTGAAGAATGTCTTAATCCTCGGTAACTTTTTGTTTTTTTAAGTCTTTTTATATCAAATTCTTTTCTTAATTCAAGATCACTTCCAGTTAGATGTTTGTCTTTTCCACTTTCGAAATCTTTTTGCCTGTTTACTAAATATCCTGGAAGATTTGGAGTTTTCATAAATTCGGTTATTTTTTTGATTTCTTCTGGAGTTAAAGAACCAATTTTTCTTTTTTTATCTAACCCCAACTTTTTACAAGTTGCATTTGAAAGCGCCCATGAAACTCCTTTAATTGTAGCGAGTCCTGAATATAAGGTCATTTTTCCTTCAATGTCTTTTGATAAAATTCTCACTAGTTTTTCTTCATTACTTTTTTCTTGAATTGTGTTTGTCATTTTATTTTAAAAATAAATTATATCTTTCTAAAGAAATTAACTCTTTGAATATTCTTCTTTCTATTGCTTTTTTTGGATCCGGAAGATTTTGAACTCTCTTTCTTAAATCATCAAATGATTCAAATTCTTTTTCTTGTCTTTGTTTTATTATTTCTTGCATGTGTTTTTTTCCAAGCCCAGGTAAAAGTTCGATCTGGTGAATTCTTTTATTTATTGCATCTGCTTTATTGAAGAAATCAACAAAAGTTTTTTCTTTTTCTTTGACCATTTGTTGAATGAATTCTTCAAGTTGTACCTTGGCAGCCTCGGTTAATTTTTCCCTATTTAATCTTCCGAAAATATAATAAATTTCTGGCCTTTTTCCTTCACCAATATAAACTTCTTGGCCAATTTTTAAATTTATATTTCTTCTAGGAACCAACTCCAAAAGAGTAAGATTTTCTTTCCCTATTGCTTGAGCTATGGGCATGATTTTGTTCTCCAAGGGATAACCATTTGGTAAAAATTCTAAAATTAATGCAAATTCTTCTTTCATTTAATTTATTCTCCTTGCTCTTATTTGAGTGAATAAAAAGTTTTGATTTATTTTTTTCATTTTGATTCATTTAAATTCCTTTATAATTTCTAGAACTTTGTTTGATTCTTCTTCATCAAGACTAAAACCCACAAAAATTTTATTTAAATCTTCTTTGTTATCTGGAACTAAATCAATAATTTTGCTTATGCTCCCGTCGTCAAGTTTGATTATCTCCAAATTTTTTATTTTTTTTCTTATTTCTTTTGCTTCTTTTGCTTTTAGTTTAGTAAATTTTTTTATAAATCCTTGAATTTCCTTTCCTTCATCTTTTGAGTTTTTTGAATATTCCATTGCTTCTGCCATGCTTAGTGGTTCGTTTTTCTTTATCATTTTATCTTCTTTAAATGGATTGCTCCTATTATAAATCTTTTTTCTTTTTCTTGATCTTTAATTTTAACAACAAATGCCTTGCCCCTTTTTCCTTCTACAATTCCTGTTCTTCCTTGTAGCCTTTCTGGAAAACTTGTTGCTAGTGATCTTTCTTTAACTACTGAAACTACATTTCCTTCTTTAAATTCCTGAAAATATTTACTTAGAGGAATTTTACCTCTAGTTCTGATTTTTTTCCTTCTCATAAATAATTGACAGAATAAGTCCTTTAAAAAACTATCTAATCACAACTTGTTTGAAAAATCGGTTACAGATCCAGGATTACATAAGTCTCCTCTTTCTCTTGCATCTTCCATATTTTGAACAATTGCTTTAAACATTTTTTCTCCCCAAACATCTCTCCCACATTTTTCACAAAAATCAATTACACTCTCGTCAGAAATTTCTGCCCCACAATAAATGCATTTTTTCACCATCTTCTTTTTTGTGAGATTTGAAATTTCTTTTTGTTTATAAATATTTATATTCTTTTTTGAGTTACTCATAACGAATTGCATCAACAACATTAGTTTTGCTTGCACCTATTGCAGGAGTGGCTCCCGAGATAGCTCCGATTAAAAATCCAAAAGCAAGACAACCAAAAACAAGATAAAACGGAGCTGCAGCTTGCAATAAGTTTGTGTTCAATTGAGACAAAGCAATAAATTCAATCATTTTACTTACCCCATAACCTAATACAACACCAATTGTAGCGCCGACCAAACCCAATAATCCCGATTCAATTAAAAAAATAAATAAAATGTCTTTGTTCTCAGCCCCGATTGCTTTCATCACCCCAATTTCTTTTGTTCTTTCAATAACAGAAGTATACATTGTGTTTGCAATCCCAATAGCTCCAACAATTAAAGAAATTGCAGCAACTCCTGCTAAAAATGCAGTGATAATATTTAAAATTGTTTGAAAACTCCCTAAAAGTTCTTCAGGAGTAAGTGTTTCAAAATCCTGAGTTTTTTCTGTAACTCCTCTGAATTTCCTTAAATCTTTTTCAACCCTTTCTGCAACTTCATTTATGTCTTCTCCTTCATTAATTTGTACAACAACCCAATCTACCCTCGAGGGAATCTTAAAAAAACTTCTAAAACTTTCTAAATCCATTGCAATCATATTGTCATCATCAGAGTTTCCCATTGATTTTAAAATTCCCTTAATCTTAAACGCTTTTCCGTTTATGATGATTTTATTTCCAATCCGAACTTCTTTTCCAAATAAATTTCCTGTTTTGTAAGCATTTCCAATAAGAATTCCGTCGCTGCCTTCTTCAATAAAACTTCCTTCTTCAAGTTCATAATTTCCTGCTTCAATAAAAAGATTTGTTTTTGTTGACATCCCCCAAATTGTAGTATACCTAATTTTATTATTAAATTCTATTTTTGCATTTGCTGCAGTTGTTGGAAGAACATCTTTTACTCCTCGAACTTTTTCTATTTTGTTCACATCAGAATTTGATAAACTTACTGAAACATCGCTTCCAGGAGGTGCTAAAAATCCTGTAGAAGCTTGCACAAAAAATTTGTCTGTGCCAAGGGTTTCAAATTGTTTTTCAACTGCCCCCTGCAAACCTAAAGATAAACTAACAAGCATAAAAATTGTTGCAATTGAAATAAAAATTCCAATCATTGTAAGCCACGTCCTAAGTTTTCTTTTTTTTAAATTTCTAAACGCAATTTTAAAATAATCTTCTATCATTTTTTTATTTTTTCTCTTTTCATTTTATTTTCTAATAGCGTCGACAACATTTAATTTGCTTGCTTGTAATGCAGGTAAAATTCCTGATAAAATTCCAACAAATAAGGAAAAACAAACAGCAGAAATTAAAAGAGGAAAAGAAATCGCAACTTCGAATACTCCTGGGCCAAGAACTGCATTTGCAATCCCCGAAACACTTAGGGCAATAGAAATTCCAATTCCTGCCCCAATAATTCCCCCAAGAAGACCAAGCAGCCCAGATTCAATTAAAAATACAAATAAAATTTCTTTATTTTTTGCACCAATTGCTTTCATAATCCCAATTTCTTTTGTTCGTTCAACAATTGAAGTATACATTGTGTTTGCAATTCCAACCCCTCCAACAAATAAAGAAATTGCTGCAATGCCTACGACAATTATATTTATAATATTCAAAATTGTTTTAACTGAATCCAAAGATTGTAATGGTGTTTCAACACTAAAAGTTTCTTCCCCGACCTTTTCATTTCGGTCATTTCTTAATTTCCTTTCAATTTCTTCTGCAACTTCTTCAATTCTGTCTTGGTTTTGTACTTTTGCAATAAGTAAATCATACTCTTCTTTTATTCCTAAAAGATTTGACAAATCATCGTGCATCATGTAAATAACACTATTTAAAGTAAAACTACTGCTCTTTTCTAAAATTCCTACAATTTCAAATGCTTTATTATTAATTAAAACTTTTTTTCCGACGATAAATGGTTTTTCAAAATCTTCTGTTTCTTTAAAATAATTTCCTAAAAGAACCTTGCCTTTGTCTCCAACTTCGAGCACTTTTCCTTCTTCTACATCAACACCCAATGTTTCATAAAATAATTTTTGCAATTCTCTTTCTTCAGGAACATCTGTAGCATATCCAAAACCTGCAATTTGATTATATTCAATTTTTCCTGTTCTTATTAATCTTGGGATAACTATTTCAACTCCTTGAACACTTTCAATTATTTCTAAATCCTGTTTGTTTAGTTTTTCTATAACTGTGCTTCCTGGTGGCCCGAATCCTACGCCCTTATTTTGAATTGTTAGTCTATCTAAAGAAAGAGTTCCAAATTGTCCTGTCACTGCAGTCTCTAATCCTTGCCCCATGCTTATTAATGCAACAACCGCAGCAATACCAATAAAAATTCCAAGAATTGTGAGCCAACTTCTAAGCCCACGATGTTTAAGGTTATTTAATGCCAAAGAAAGATAATCAGAGATCATAGGGTTACTCCCCCTTTTTCTTTTTTCTATTATTCTTTTTTATTCTTCTCCAGACAATCCAAATAATTATTAAAACAAGTACAACCCCAATATAAACTCCAGTATTACTTTTATTAATTATTCCAAGTTCAAGTGCTTCTTCTTGACTGTAAACTTTAAATGGTAAACTAATTGTTTTTGATTTTTCATTGTTATCAAAATCTTTGTAAGTTATTTTTGCTTTTAATGAAGGATTTTGTGTTTCATAAATTACATCAAAAGTTGCAATGTCTGTATCGTCTGCACTAATTGTTCCAATGAAAATTTTGTCCTTAGATAATAATTCATATCCTTCTGGAAAAATTTCAACACTCACAGATTTAATTTCTCCCAAACCTTTGTTAATTATTTCTAAAGAAAGTTTCCCTGTTTCATCAACAATAGCATTTTCTTTTGTATCAACTCCAAAATCAATTTCAGTTTTAGCACTAACTCTTATTCCAAACGAACCTTGGTTTGTGGATTTCTCATCTTCATCAACATTAGTGTATTCTATTTCATAAGGGATATTATAATCTCCTGGAACAATGTCTGTTGAAGGCCGTATCTTAAATGAAACAGTGTCATCATCATCTTCATCAAGTTCGTCAATATTTTTTTCAGAACTTCCAACAGAAGTAAAAGGAAGATTTTCCATCAGGAGACGAATAGATAAATCTTCTATATCAAAATTTTCATTATTTTCAATTTCAATTGTAATTTTTCCTTCTTCTCCTGGATAAACGGTTATAAATTCAGAATCAACAACAAGAGGTGAAACTAGCTTTAGAGTTAATACAAAAACTACTAAAAATCCAATAACAAATTTTGAATTCATTTTCCTTGTTTTTCCTCTGTTATTATGATTTATAAGTATTTCTGTAGTCTAGTTTAATCAAGGCACTTTCCTTAGAAAGTTTTATAAATGCTCTTGAAACATTATTAATATGATAATCCCTGTTAGATGTTTTTCATGTGGCAAACCAATTGCTCACCTTTGGGACGAATTTAAAAAACGAGTTTCAGAAGGAGAAAACCCAAAAAAAATAATGGATGATCTTGGCCTCGAGCGATTTTGCTGTAGATCAATGTTTTTAGGCCAAGAAGATTACATAAAACTTATTGGAAAATTCAAAAAGAGTTAAAAATTAATTATTTCTGAAATAGTTACAAATTTAAATCCTTTTTTATATAAACTAGGGATTATTTTTTTTAATATTGGAATTATCTCTTTATTTGATCCAATTCCTTCCAAATAATCATGAAAATTTAAGATAGAACCATTATTTGTTTTATTTAAAATTTTTTTAATTATTTTCTTAGTTCTAGGTTCACACCTTAGATTAAATCTTTTTTTTATCCAAGGACTCAACCAATCATTAGAACTAATATCACAAAAAATAACCTTCTTTTTTAATTTATTGCAGATAATCCACGAATTAATTCCAAATCTAAATGATGGAAATCTAAATAGTTCTGTTTTAATTCCAATTCTTTTTAATTCTTCGTCGCATTTTTTAATATCCTCTTCAATAAAATTTCTTTTTTTAAACCACAAAGATTTATGTGAAAAAGAATGATTTCCTATTTCATGGCCTTCTTTTAAAATTCTTTTTATTATTTTTTCCTTTCCTTTGATTCTTTTTCCTAAAATAAAAAAAGTGGTTTGTGCGTTATGTTTTTTTAAGATATCCAAAACCCCTTCGGTTTCTAAGGAAGGTCCGTCGTCAAAAGTTAAAGCAATTTGTTTTGTATTTCTATTTCCATGAAAATAAAGATTAAAAATTTTCCTCATTTTATCTTCCACCGATTTTTATGTTTGCACTTTTCACAAGTTATTGTTATAAAATCATTTTTTATTTTAATACTAGGAAAACTAAAAGCACAAAAACATTTTTTACAAAATAATTTCCTTTTCTCTCCAAGTTTAATATTTTGACTCATTGCAAGCCTTTTAATTTTTTTAATTTCTTTTGGAGATTTTTCTTTTATGTTTTTAAAAAATTCTTCAATTTCTTTCTTAACTTCAGATTTAGATAATTTTGTTTTCATAAACTCCTAAAGAAAAAACATTATATAAATAATTTGAAAAAGTGAAAGACAGCTTAATGGGTTTGCAGCTTGCGAGCCACTACCACCACTAACGTCGTAAGCTTAACTTCTGTGTTCGGAATGGGAACAGGTGTTTCCAAACGACTATGGCCGTCTTCAGTTTTATCTCGATGTTTGCCTTTATAAAACTTTTTATAGGCAAGATCCTCATTATTTTCATGCGGAAGTGCCGGAGTGGTCAAACGGGCGAGATTAAGGCTCTCGTAGCTTAGTGCTTGCGAAGGTTCGAATCCTTTCTTCCGCATTGAAGGGGTTGAATCGAGCGACGAAATTTTAATTTCAGTCAAGAAGGTTCGAATCCTTTCTTCCGCATTGAAGGGGTTGAATCGAGCGACGAAATTTTAATTTCAGTCAAGAAGGTTCGAATCCTTTCTTCCGCACTTGAGAAATGAAAAAGCGTTACAATGAAGAATTTATTTCGAGTTCCACACTTTTCAATGAAGTGCCCAAGTAGCTCAGCCTGGATAGAGCGACTGCCTCCTATGACAAGAAAATAACTATTTAGAGTTAGGGTAAGTAGTAGGTCGAAGGTTCAAATCCTTCCTTGGGCGTATTAAATATAGAAAACCTTTAAAACTTCTTTTTCGCTTTAAATTCTATTCGGCGTGGGTAGTTCAGTGGTTAGAATCTCTGGCTTCCAACCAGATGACCTGGGTTCGAATCCCAGCCTGCGCATTTAAAAAATGAAACAAAAAATAAAACAGTGGCACGATAAAAACTATAAGAGATTATTGTTAATTCCTATAATTCTTTTATTATTCTCTTTTATTTACCTAGGGGTTTTTTATTCAAGCACAGGAGATTTTTTTAAAAAAGATATTTCTCTAACGGGCGGGACTAGTGTCACCCTCTATAGTTCTTTGGTTCCACAAACTCTAGAACAAGATTTGCAATTACAACTAGAAGAAATAAGCACAAGGCAAATTTATGATATAATTACTCAAGAACAAAAAGCAATAATAATTGAAACAAAAACCGAATCAGAAATAACTCGCACAGTTTTAGAAGAATATTTAGGTTATGAATTAAATGAAAAAAATAGTAGTTTTGAATTTACTGGTTCTACATTAAGCCAAAGTTTTTACAAACAACTTTTAATAGCGCTTATTGTGGCCTTCATTTTTATGGCGCTCGTTGTTTTTATAATTTTTAGAAGTTTTGTTCCCTCGGCAGCAGTAATTATTTCTGCTCTCGCAGATATTATAATGACTTTAACTTTGGTGAATATTTTTGGGATTAAATTATCTACTGCAGGAATTGTCGCTATTTTAATGTTAATTGGATATTCTGTTGATACAGATATCCTTTTGACCACACGTGTTTTAAAAAGAGAAGAAGGCGATCTTAATTCAAGAATTTTTGGAGCATTTAAAACAGGAACAACAATGACTCTAACTTCATTGGTTGCAATGGCGCTTGCATTAGTTATTATAAGTTCTTTTTCAATAATTCTTTCTCAAATTTTTACAATAATTGTTATAGGTCTATTTTTTGATTTGTTAAATACATGGATTACAAATGTTTCAATATTAAAATGGTATGCACTTAAGAAACAAAAATGAAAATTAAATTAACTTGGAAAATATGGCTTTTAATAATTGTTTTAGCTTTGTCATTACTTTCTATTTTTGGTTCAGCTTCTTTTCAAAAAGGAGTTTTAATAACCAGCGTTGAAGAAAATTCAACTGCTTTTGAACAAGGATTAAGAAAAGGACAAATTATAACTGAAATTAATTCAAATAAGATTTCCAATTTAGAAGATTTTACAAATGCATTTCAAGGAAAATTTGAAAATAATCAAAGTGAAAAAATAATCTTTATTTTGGATAAAACCGAAATAATTTTATACACAAATAAATTGCCACAAATAACTGTTTCAAATGTTCCTTCAACAAATCTAAAATTAGGGTTAGATCTTGCAGGAGGTTCAAGAGCAATTGTACAAGCACAAGATAAACAACTTTCAGCTTCTGAAGTGCGCGATTTAGTAGATGTTGTAAGCAATCGATTAAATGTTTATGGAATCGCTGATATGAATGTGGTTCCTGTAACAGATTTATCTGGAAATAATTTCATGATGATAGAGATTGCTGGGGCAACACCAAAAGATTTAGAACAATTAATTTCAAAGCAAGGAAAATTTGAAGCAAAGATTGCAAATGAAACTGTTTTTATTGGAGGGGACCGAGATGTGACTTCTGTTTGTAGAAACGACGCGACCTGTGCCGGAATTGAAGGATGTTTTAATGCCGAAGGTGGGGGGCATTATTGCAATTTTAGATTTTCTATTTATTTAAGTGAAGATGCTGCAAAAAGGCACGCACAAATAACTGAAAATTTATCAGTGAATTCAACAGCCCAAGGAAATTATCTTTCTGAAAAACTTGACCTTTATTTAGATGACAATTTGGTAGATAGCTTATTAATTAGTGAAGGATTAAAAGGAATGGTAACAACACAAATTACAATTTCTGGTTCAGGATCTGGTCAAACAAGGGACGAAGCAATTACAAAAGCTGAAGAAGAAATGCACCACTTACAAACTGTATTAATTACTGGAAGCCTTCCCTACAAATTAGAAATAATAAAATTAGATTCTATTTCTCCAGTTTTAGGAAAAGAATTTATTAAATCAATTTTCTTAGCAGGCTTTGTAGCATTACTTGCTGTAGGAATAATTATTTTTATAAGATATAGAAAAGTTAAATCTTCTCTTGCACTTTTATTAACAAGCTTTTCTGAAATAATAATTATCTTGGGAATAGCTTCGTTAATTGAATGGAATTTAGATTTACCAAGCATCGCAGGAATTCTAGCAACAATTGGTACTGGAATCGATCAACAAATTATTGTTTTAGATGAGGCAAAATATTCAATGTTCTTAAGCATTAAACAAAGAATGAAAAGAGCATTCTCAATTATCTTGGGAGCATATTTTACAGCAGTTGTTGCAATGCTTCCTTTGGTGTGGAACCCAATAACTGGCGGAGCAGTTGGCGCGGGCCTCTTAAAAGGATTTGCAATAACAACAATTATTGGTATTACCGTCGGAGTTTTAATAACTCGTCCAGCATTTACAGATATGGTAAGAAAGATGGAGAAGTAGAAATAAAAAACCTAATTTTGAATACATTTTATTTAAAAAGGAAGATTATATTTTTTTATTATGAATAATTTAGAGGAACAAAATTTAGTAAGCAAAACCCTAAAAACAACATTTTTTGATTTTGTTAGTTTAATTCTTACTAGGGGAGGAAGTTTTGTTTTTACAATTATTCTTGCACGATTACTTCTTCCAGAACTTTTTGGAGCATACAATCTTGTTCTTTCAATTGTTCTTGTTTTTGTTGCTATCGCAGATTTTGGAGTTAATTCCGCAGTTTTGAAGTATGTTTCAGAAAGATACTCTTTAAAAAAAACCAAAGCAAAATCTTATCTAATTTATTTATTTAAAATAAAACTTATTTTAATTATAGGAATTATTTTTTTAATTTTAATTATGTCTCACTTTTTTGCAATTAGTATTTTTAAAAAACCAATTCTTTTTTATCCTTTAATTTTTTCCACACTTTATGTTCTTTTAACTTCTTTTAAAGATTTTTTTACTTCTATTTTATTTTCTTTGAGAAAAGCTTCTAAAGTACCTTTTATGGAAATTTCTTTTCAATTATCAAGAATTATTTTTGTAGTTTTAGCAATTCATATTTTTAATTTTAGTTTTCATGTATCTGGAGTTATCCTTAGTTTGGTAGCCTCTTCTTTTATTTCTATAATTATATTTTTTATTATTATAAATAAAGAAAGGAAAATTTTTAATTCAAAAACCCAACCAATAAATAAAAAAGGTTTATTTAAATATCTTAAGTACTCAGGAATTGCCGGATTAACAATTCTTATTTTTGGGTCTGTTGACACTTTAATGCTTGGTTTGTTTGTGGGCGAATCTTTTATTGGATTTTATCGTGTTGCATTATCAATTGTAATAAATCTTAGTTCTCTTTTTCTTTTTTCTAGGGTTTTATTACCTGTTTTTTCAAATACAAATTCTCAACAATTTAAAAGAGGTTTTGGAAAAGTATTTCGTTATTATCTTATTTTTACTATTCCTTTAACAATTGGGTTGATTGTTCTTTCTAAATATGTGATTTTTGTATTGTTTGGTCAAGAATATCTTCCTTCTTCAAAAATTCTTTATTTTTTATCTTTTATTACAATTCTTTTTCCTTTATCTTCATTATATAATTCAATTTTTCAGGCAAGAGGGCAAACGAAGATTTTAGCAATTCTTACAATTTTGGCACTGGGAATTAATATTTTTTTAAATTTTATTTTTATAAAATTATTAATGTCCCGCGGAACTATTAGTATCCTTTTGGGAGTAGCATTTGCAACTATTTTTAGCCGTTTCATAAATATTCATTTCTTATATAAAAAAGCAAAAAAAGATTTTGGTTTGCATATGCCTAAAAAAACTCTTTTAATCTCTTTTGTTTCAGGAGGAATTATGGGGTTTTTTTTATTTTTAATTAATATCTTTTTAGATATGAATTTATTTTTTGGCATTTTAGAAATAATTTTCGGTGCAGGAATTTATTTTGGTTTGCTTTATTTGTTTAAAGAAATTAAAGAGGAAGACATATTAATATTAAATATAATTTTTACAAAGTTTAAACAGAGAATAAAAAATAATTAAGGCAAAAATTTTATTTGTTTTACTACTTGAAATCTTTCAACATGTTTTAGTCCAAATCTGAATGCATGATATTTTGATCTTTCTTTTATTGTTTCTACCCATCCAGGATATTTTTTTAATTGCGATTTATAAAATTTTATACTTTTAATTTTTAGGTCAATAAATTTTTCAATATTAATATAAGTTGTAGGGCAAAATTGTTTTTGAGTAAGGCCGCTCGGAATAATTGGTTCATAGAAATATACAGAACATTTATTTTCTCTTGCTGTAGATAAACTAACTTCTGAAACTATTCTGTGTTCGTGGTGGCTATCTCCTGGCCAAGAAGTAAAAATAATATCTGGTTTAATCATCTTAAGAATTTTGTCAAATCTTTTTACTATTTCTCTAGAATAATACACCTCTTCTTGTGGGACATCCAAAAAAATAACCTTTGCCCCTAAACTTTGTGCAGCATTTATCGCTTCTTTTTCTCTAATTTTTTTTATTTCTTCTTTACTCTTTTTTTTAAATGCACCATAAACATTTCCTGTCGGACTAGTCAAATTAACAATGAAAACCTTTGCACCAAAATTAGTATATTTTGCAATTGTTCCCCCCATTTGGGGTTCAACATCATCAGGATGTGCTGCAAAAATTAAAACATTCATTTTAATTTTTTTTCGATTATCATTTTTATTCCTCCTAAATTATAAATTTCTCCTTCTTCTTTTGTTTCTCCAACAATCCCTTTAATAATTCTTTGTTCTCCATCAATAACTGCGAAAGGGGCGGGATAAAAGGGCGAATCTAAAGACCTTATAATTCTATCCCTAGTTGAATAATCCATTTCAGGTAGTATTTCCCCATCTTCAGGTCTTAGTCTTCGATTATATGTTGCGAGAGTGTGGTCTTGTTCTCTTTTTGGAACATTCGGCCAATTTTTTAAAAGAGTAGCATATATTTCTCCAGAAGCAAAATTTGCTTTTTGTAATAGGTCAGATACATTATCTCTTTCTCCTATTTGAAAAGATCTTTGATAAATTATTGGGCCAGAGTCAACTTCATCAAGCTCCCCTCTTGCATAAAAAAGTGTAACCCCTCCCACCTTATCACCATTTCTTATTGCATGATTTAGCGGAGCATTTTTTCTTCCCTTTGGAAGGAGGGTGGGGTGCAAAACCAAAACATCTATTTTATCAAGAACTTTTTTCTTAACAATATAATGGCAACCATTTATTAATACAAAATTATTATTTGATCCATCAATTTCTTTCCAAGCTTTGTTTATTTTATTTCTACTTACTTCTACTCCTTTGCCATCAAATTCTGTAACTCCTTTTTCAGTAAATATTTTTGCAAGACAATAGCGATTCCCCAGATTTTTTTGGAGAGCTTCAAAAGAAGGGGCCCATTTGGAATTGGTTACATAATATATTTTTATTTTTCCCATTAATAAAAATATTTTGTATCGCTTTTAAAGATTATTGCATTGGAAAATATCTTTAATATAAATAATTTATGTTCCGCAAAAATTAAATATGCTTTTGGAGAATATTAAATTAAAATAAAATAAAATAAAAAAAATGCAAAATAAAAAGATCCCTAAGAAAGTTATTCAAGTTATTCAAAGTATGAATAAAGAATTATTAAAATTTTTATATTTTCAAATAAAATCAGGAAAATTTCCTCTTAAAAATTATTACGGAGAAGCATATACTGCAGCAGCATTTTCTTTGGCTAAAAAAAATTTAGAATTAATTCCTAAAATAATTAATAAATATCAGGCAAAGAACAAAAAGGGCATCGATGTTTCTTGGGAATTTAATAATTTGGCTTTGCAACATGTTAATAAAAAATATTATAAAAAAATAGATTCTATTATTTATCCCCTTTATTTTAATATGCCCTTTTATAGAAAAGTAACAAATTGGATGTTGCTTCGTTCTTTGGTTTATTTGAATTCAAATAAAAAATTAAATTTCTTTAAAGGTTTATTTATTTCCTTTTTTGTTCTTTTATTTCAGCAAAGAAAAGGGACATTATATGATAATAGGCTTTATAGAAAAAAAGAATATTCTGAGCAGTATCATTCTTTTGCAACACTTCTCTTGGGAGAAATTGCATTCAAAACAAAATCTGTTTTTATTTTTAGAAGATATAAACAAGCTTTGTATAAATTGGTGGAGATTATAAAAAATTTAGAAGGTTTTAATTCATCTGGAAGAGGGGCAAACCAAATATTTGGACCTACTTCTGCAATTTATGCGCTTATTTTTGGGGGAATAAAATTAAATGATTTTTCTTTAATTGATTTGGCGTTAAAATTGATAAAATCCTTAAAAAAGTTTCAAAGAAAAGATGGATCTTTTCCTCTTGTTTTATCCAAAAAAGAATTTAAAATACCTTATAAAAATTATAAAAATAATTTTTCTTTTGAAGGTTGGGAATCTTATAATGCTTATTTTGATTATATGGGTTTCTCTGCATTTTATCTTCAGAAAACAATTAATTTTTTAAAGGAAAATATGTAAATTCTGTTTCTAGGTTTAAAATTTCACCTTTTTTTCCAAGCACTAATCCATATGCTCCCAGGGGGAAACCTCCTTTTTTTTCTCCCCTATACCAAAGAAATTTCCTTAAGGGAAGTATTGCTAAGAATGGCTTAGCAATTTTTTTTGGAATGGCTTTATTATACCAACTTCGACATATTCTTATTTGTTTAATTTTTGGATTTACTGGAAAAAGTCTTACATGGATTATCCACTCTTCTTTAAAATCTCTTGCATAAAGAACAGGTTTCAATTCTCCAATTGTTTTAAAATTATTAAGTTCAATTTGGATTCTTCCTCCTGATTTTAAATTTAATACAACTTTTTTTACAGGGTGTTGATAATAAATATTGGATTTTTTATGAGTTAATTTTTTATTGCCAATTTCAACATTCTTTATGAAGTCTTTTTTAAATCTGAATCTAGATACAAAATCTGAAAATTCTGAATCTTCTAAACAAACCAGTTTGTTTTTTCTTATAATTTTATTTTTGGTTTTTTGAAATTCTTCTACATAGATTTTCCAATGGGAAAATGGCAATTTTGTTTCGATATGTCCTTTTATTTTATTTTTGGTTTTTTGAAATTTTTTTTCTATTATTTTTTGTCTACATCCTTTTTCATTAAGAGAAAAAAATCCAGAAGAATCAGAGGTTTCAATCCCCCACGAATTTATGATATTTTCTTTATTTATTTTTAATTCTTCAAGAAAGCCTTCTTTAGAAAATTTTATTTCCATTTTATTCTTCAATAAATTCCAATAGTTTTTTTGCAGATTCTTTTCTATCTATAGATTCCAATAGTTTTAAGGGAATTTTTATTTTATCCTTTTTTTTCAAAAATTTTTGTAGTTGAGGTTTAAAGTTTTGCCATTTATGGATAAAAAATCCAAAATCGCTTCTTTTAAGAAATTTATCTATCTCTCCGTTTTTTGCTCCAACACCTATTACTCCCAGATTACAAGATAAATATTCATATGTTTTCACTGGAAGAGTATAAAGATTATCTTTATTTGAAAGCATGGGAGTAATTCCTATGTCAAAAGCAGAGAGATATTCTTTGATTTTTTCTGGAGAAATATTTTTTATTATCCTAAATTTATTGACCAATTCTTTTTTTTCTATTGTTTTTTCTATTTTTTTTAGTCTAATTACACTTTTATTTTCTGTGTCCCCCACAATCAAAATCATTACAATAAAAAGATTATTTTTATCCATGAATTGCTTGTCAAGAGAATTGATAAATCCTTCAATATCATGATTTTTTCCAAGTATTCCTGTATAAACAATTGTTTTTGCCTTTTCAGGAATATTCAATTCTCTTCGTATTTTTTTTCTTGCTCCCCTAACAAAATAAATAACAGACCTATCTACTCCATTTGGGATTGTTTTTATTTTTTTTTGGCTAATTTTATAATTTTTAATATAATATTCTTTACTATATTCTGTAGCTGTAGATATTTTATTGGATAATTTAACACAATATTTTTCCATAAATGTTTTTAAATTTTTAAATTTTTTATTATTAACTGCAGCCAAATCTCGGCTATCAAAGAGAAAAGGAATTTGTTTTAATCTTAATAGAGGAATAATTAAAAATGCTGTTTGTATTGGAGGAGAGGTTATAATTAAGAAATCCTCTTTTTTTAGTCCTTTCCAAAGTTCTCTAATTTTTGAATATCTTTTAACTTCTGCTCTTTCTTTCTTTTGAATATCTTTTCTTAATGGAGCATAAATTGTAGTTTTGTGTCCTTGATTTTTAAAATAATTTAGAAAGCTTTCTATCCTCATTGATGCCGCCCCTTTTTCAGGTAGTGCATATGGTGATATTATTCCTATTTTCATTATTTAGGTTTCGCAATAATTAATTGGTTTGAATAAATACTTTTTTTATTTTTCTTTGCATATCTGGGGATCCCAAAGATATTTAAAAAGATATATGGTCTTGTTAAATTATATAAATTTTTTTTAAGGGAGGGTTTGTTTTTCTCAGAAGACATAAAATTTACTTCATCATCGAGGTTTATAACTTCTATTGGGTTAAATCCGCCCTCCTTCAAAAAAGCAATATAGTCTTTTAAAATATATTGGTGGGGATGAGGATTATCAAATATGAAGCTTGTTTTTATTAAAATCTTTTGCATAAATTTAAAATTATGACAATTTACAGAAAGGAAAAAAAAACCACCTTTTTTTACTAATTTTTTTATTTTTTCTAAACTTTTTTCTATCGAATCTACATGATCTAAAGAATTAAATGCAAAAACATAATCAAATTTTTTACTGATGTTAAAATTTTCTATTTTAGAATTTATATATTTTGCAGAATATTTCCTTAAAAAAGGATTTAATTTTTTATATTCATTTATAAGCGGATCTATGCAAACAAGATTCTTGTTATTTTTAAATAAAAGAACAATTCCACTTGGGCCGCACCCAATATCAATCATGCTTTTTTTAGGATCAATTTTTACTCTTGAATTTATTTTTTCCAAAATTTTGTTCCAAAATTTTGTTTTTTTATTAAAATATTTCTCATCCATAAACTTTCCTTTAATTTTTTCCCAACATTTTTTTTCAGATTTTTGTGCTTCTTGCCACCGACTCATTTTTTTACTCCATCTACAATAAGAGATAAATGGGATGGGGCAAAAGTTTTATTCGGAACTCCAAATTTTGAGCTTCGCGTGATTTTGTCATCTTTTTCATCCCAGTTTATTTTATGAAATTGGCCTTTTTTATCAAACCATTCTACAGGTTTTACCTCAAATTTTGCTTCTTTTAAAATCTTTTTCAATCCTCGGAAAGTATATAATATTTTATGATCTTTTGCCCCTGGACCCTTTCCTTTAACTTTCACATATTCAATGTATTCTTTGCTCGGATTAAATCCATCTGGAACAGCAATTCTTATTCTACCCTCAGAATTTAAAAAAGAATAAATATTTTTCAAAGCTATCTTGACTTTATTTAGCGTAATATGTTCAAATACATGTTCTGCAAGAATTTTTTTCACAGAATTTTTATTTTTAAATAATTTTTCCCAATCTTTTTCTTTGCATATATCCAAAAAACCTTTATCTGTTGCATACCAACCTTTTTCTGTAGGGATGTCTGCAGAACCAAGAATTAATTTTATTTCTTTTTTTTGTTTAATTGCTTCAAGAAGATTTTTTTTATTTTTTTTATTTCTAAAGGGGGTAGTAATTAAATAGTTAAATTTTCTTTTTACTTTTTTAAATTTATTTTCTTTCATTTTAGTCCCCAAATAAATTTACAAATCATTCTTTCATAATTATATTCCTTTTTAATAATTTCCCTACTTTTTTCACCCATTTTTTTTTGCAATTTTTCATTTTTCAAAATTTTTTCAAAAGCAATTTTTAATTTCTCGGAATTTTTTTCCTCTACAATAAACCCATTTTCTCCCTCTTTTATTAAATTATAAGCCGCCCCCACTGCATCAGTAGAAATAATTGGAAGCCCAAATTGCATCGCTTCATTTAAGGCAAGGCCCCATGGTTCTCCTTGGTGATAAGTAATGGAGGGATAAACAAACAAATCTGCTAAGGAGTAGTATGCGGCAGTTTTAGAGTGTTTAATTTCTCCAGTAAAAATAATTTTATTTTTTAATCCAAGTTTTTTAACCTGGTCTTTTAATTTAAATTTTATGCTTTTTTCACCCAAACGATAAAAATCATCTCCTCCCACAATAATTAAAATAACATTTTTATTCTTTATTTTTGAGAAAGCTTCAATCAAATAATTAATTCCTTTTCTTTTTATAAGCCTACCAAGATAAAGAATTATCTTCTTATTTTTTAATTCATGTTCTTTTATAATTTTTTTCTTTATCTTTTCTTTATCTTTTAGATTAAATTTGATTTCGCTAGCATTTGGAACCAGAATTATTTGAGAATTAGATGCTCCCTGAGCAAGAGCCCATTCCTTTGATTTCATTCCTGGAACAAAAACTTTTTTTACAAATTTGAAGAGGGGTTTATGAAGCCAATTAGAAATTTTATCTTTAATGGGTATTTGTTTATATCTCCATCTTTCAGTCCAGATAAAAAAATTAATTTTATTTTTTTTGCAAAACCTATAAATTAAAAGATTATTAAGAAGATGCATTGGATCTGGAGGAAGCATAACTACATTATTTGGACACTCTTTTTTTAAAAATCTAACTAAATCCAAATGAATTTTAAATTTTCCCCAACATTTTCCCCTGATAACTTTATGATTAGCATCTAATCCAATTATTTTTTCTTTTTCATTAGTGAAAATAAATTTAATATTCTCTTTTTTTGCTAGCCCATTAAAAAAAGGTAATCGATAGTGGGGGGCTTTATTTGCGATAAATAATATTTTATTTTTTGATTTCATTTTTTAGGAAGTTGTTTAATTCTTTAACCTGTTTTTCCAAATTAAATTTTTTTGAAAAATTTTTCCATTTTTTTGCAGCTTCTTTTAAATTTATTTTTTGAATTTTGAAGACATATTCTTGGATAGAATTTCCAATAAATTCTTCCATGCCTCTCTCTGTTTTCATTAATCCGACTTTTGATAAAATTAAGGGTGTGTTACATGCAGCAGATTCTAAAATTGAAAGACTATTTCCTTCATATCTCGAAGGGAACAAACAAAGATCTGCACAATTGTATATTTCTGGCATTTCTTTATGGGGAATTTTTCCCATAGACAATATATTTTTTTGATTAAACTTATGATTTCCTAAAACAATTAAAACATAGTCTTTATCTATTTTTTTCATGACTTTTTTAGCAATATCAAAGCCCTTTCCAAAACTAGGTCTTCCTGGAAAAAAAATTATTTTTTTATTTTTTGGAAGATTATATTTCTCTCTTAGTTTCTTTTTTGTTTTAAGATGCCTAAATATATTTAAATCTACTCCATTATTAATTACAACTATTTTTCTTTTTGGGACATTAAAATTAGAGATCATTTCATTCCTTACATTATTTGAAACAGCAATTATTTTATCTGAGTTTTTATAAGATTTTTTTTCAAAAAAACCCAAGACATATTTATAAAAAAGATATATAATTAGATTTTTATTTTTGAAATTTAATCCCGCAATAGTATAAGAACCATGGTTATAACACACTTTTTTAAATTTTCCTTTTATTTTTGGCCACCCAAATATTTTTTCATAAATAATAATTTTAGAGTTTTGTTTAATGGCTTTTTTCATTAAAAATGTTGCACAAAATATTTCTTTTAAATGAAAATTATTTGGGATTATTTTTAAGTATTTTGGCAAATCTTTTTCTTTTAAAGAAATATTTTTAAATTTTATCTTATTTTTTAAATTTTTCCAAACAACTTCTGCCCCTCCCATGTTGGAGGGGGGGAAAACAGATATTATTGAAATATTCATTCTATTGCCTCAATATATATTTTTTCAATTAATTTTCTTTGCTTTTTAATTGAAAACTTTCCTTCCTTTATTTCTATTTTTGAATTTTTTGCCATTTTCTTTCTTAATGAAACATTTTCTATTAATTTTAAAGTTTTTTTCTCTATTAAATTAATTAGTTTTTTTGATCTTTCGTCATTGATGGTATAGGAAAGTTTTATTAATTCCGGTTGTGTAAAAGAATTTTCGATTATATAACCTGTTTTACCATTTGTAATAATTTCTTTTCTTGATTTTGTGTCTACAGAAACAATAGGAATTCCAATCCCCATTACTTCAGGAATTGAAAAACCAAAACTATCTCCATATCCTGGATAAATAAAAATATCCGTTATAGAATAAAAATGTTTAATTAATTTTTCTTGAGGCATAATATCAAATATTCTAATCTTTTTATTTTTTTCATATTTTTTTTTGATACCTTTTGGAATATTGGGAGAGATAATAAATCCATTTACATTTTGATATTTTTTTGTGAGTCTATCAATTACTTCTAGGGCATGATATCCTCCTTTTTGAAAAAAATATCTCGCGGAAAATAGAAGGTTTATGTCTTGGTGTTTTTTGTTTGTTGAAAGCACAGGCACCCCAGGATAAATTGTTATTAATTTATTCTTTATTTCTGGAAATTTATTTAATAATTCTTTTTCCATTAATTTTGTCCAAGAAATTATCTTTTTACAATTTTTTCTTAAGAGGATTTTTATTACTTTTGTTTTATCTTTTGGAGTTGAGCCCGCAATCCAAAGTTGTGAAGAATATTCTACATCTGCCACCCAAGGAACATCTTTATTTTTGCTTAGGCAATGTGCACAATGAATTAAATGATAATCTTTTTTTTGGCTTAAATGTGCATTAGGTAAAGAAGGGAATAAAATTCTTGTGCTTTTTCTTATGTTTCTTTTTAAAAAATTAGAAAACCAAAAAAATCTTTTATTGGTAATAACTCCTTTTTGGATTTTTATATTTTGATATTTAATATTTTTTGGGGGGGAGTTGATTAAATATTTGTAGTATGGGCTATCTGGAAATTTCCAAGGGTATTGGAGGTGAACTTTTATTTTATCTTTCATCTTTTCCTCCAAATCCCAGATATTTCATAAAATCCTGGAATTTTAAAGGTTATGCCAAATTTTATTCTTCTTGTTTGATTTATTCGATAAGAAATTAATTTAAAATCTACTTTAAATAATTCTAAAAATTCTTTTGCATTTTTATATTCTTTTTCGTGTGTTGGATCTAAAACAAACTTTCTATTATTTCTATATTTATATATTGCCCATGGTTTTTTTATTACGGATGAACAAAATAATATTCCATTTTTTTTTAAAAGCCTAGACATTTCTTTTATCATTTTTTTATCTGATTGAACATGTTCTATAACTTGGGAGGAATAAATAAAATCAAATTTTTCCTTAATATTTGTATTACAAACGTCTTTTATATAAAATTTATCTTTTGGTAACCTTTTCTTTAAACAATTAATTCTTCTTGGAGAAATATCTATGCCAGTTAATTTTACTTTGGGAAATTCTTTTTTAATTGCTCTTATCATTGCTCCCTCTCCACAACCAAGATCAATCATTGATTTTACCTTTGCATTAAGAATAATTTTTTTTACTTCTTTTGGAACCCTAAAATTATTTATTGGCTGAATAAATTTTTCTGAATATTTTATGTTTTTTTCTATTGTTGTTATCATTTTTCTAAAAATTTGTCAATTTCTCTAATAAAATCATTGAGTTTAATTTTCTTTACATTTTTCTTTACATTTTTTTTAATGGCTAAATTTTCAAGCGCCTTAGATACTTCTTGAACCATGTCTTTTTCTAAATGTTTTTCTTTTATAGGATAGAATAAAGGATTGTTTTTAATGAGATCCACATAACCTCCTTCATCTACTGCAAGGAGGGGGTTTCCGGCCCCAATAATTTCAAGAGGAACAATTCCAAAATCTTCTTGATACCCCAAGAAAATTCCAGCTTTAGCAAATAATAAATTCTTTTTTAATTCTTTATCAGAAACGTTTATTTTTATTTTTACTGTGTCCATATTCTTGGAAAGTTTCAATATTTTTTTATAATATTTTTTATTGTCCGGCGTCCCGATAATTATTAATTTATATCCTTTATTTTTTTTAGAAAAATTTTTCCACGCCTTAATTAAAATGTCCTGTCTTTTTGGAGGATTTAATCTAGAAAAATATACAAAATTTTTCCCTTCTTTTCCATCAAGGTTTTTAAATTTTTCTAAATCTACAGGAGGATAAATTATTATTTCCTTTTTATTTTTTAAAAGCCCATTTTCTTTTGCTCTTGAAGCACTTAATTTAGAAATGAATATTACTTCTCCTAGTTTGTTCCAAGCTTTTTTCTCAAAAAATTTATAAATTTTTACTGCGATAAGATAAATTTCTTTTCTTATAAAAGAATTGTATCTATTTTCCAAGTTCCATTTAATTATTTTTTTATTTGCTTCCCTTAAAGGGGTATAAACATAAGCATAGGTTTGGTTCTTTTTGTAATTTCTAAAAGTAATAAATTCTGCAACTCCAGAAGTAAATATAAAAAATTTATCATATTTTTCAAGAGGGATTTTTTTTAGCAAACCTAAGGGAAGAAATAAACCTCTAAGGATAAAAAGCCTAGATAATTTTTTTCCTATTTTTGGGAGGAGCAAATTTATTTTATAATTTTTAAATTCTGAAAAAGTTTTTTCTTTATCATACGCCCAGGTATAAATGCCAAATTTATGCTTAGAATTTTTAAGCAATTCTAAAAGGACTTTTTCAGAACCTCCCCGAGATTTTATCCAAGGATGGAATATTGCAATTTTTGAATGTGTTCCCATTAAATATCTTCAAGATTCTTGCTTAAAAGTTTTATTGAGGTAGAATATTACTTTATTTCACAACCAAATCATCGAATTTGGCATACTCTCCCGATGTTCTTACAAATTCTTCTTTAATAAGAATTTCTTCAGGATAATCAACACCCCATATTTTTATAGGTCCCCTAATTTCTCCAGCATAATAAATAAAGTCTTCTATTTGAGCTCCCTGGCTTTTTAAGAAAGTTATTGCAGGGTCTGGTTCAGAATGGGCCAACGTTATGGTTGAATATTTGTTTAAAGGATCGCTCATTAAGTATAATTGTACAAATAAACTCTGAGAAGTTTTTGGAGACATATAAATTAAGGCCCCAAGTTCATCAATTTGTAAACTACCTTGAACCTCTAAAACGCGCGGAATAATTTTTATTGCAGCATTAATTCCCTCGCCAAAATCTTTAAGTTCTTCACCATAATTAAGATATCTTAATGGAATATTATATTGATTTCCATTATAAACAAAAACTGCTTGGGGTTGGTTAAATGTGGTCTCTCCATTATCCTGAATGATTTCTAAAATAATTGCTCCAAGTCCTGCCTTTCCTTCAGGAAGAAAAATCTGTCCATTTTCAGATTCATAAATTATGTCTTGATCAAGTCTCATATTGGCAACATAAACTCTTAAACTCCCATTCCTAGTTTCTTGAGTTTGTCTAGAATCAACCACTAACGGTTGAATCCAAGAATATCTATCATTTCCTTTTTCATCGCTACCAATTTTACTATATGCAGTGTATTTTCCAATATCTGTTTGATCAATTAAAATATATGAAATGTCATTTGATTTCATAAAACTTAGTGCAGAATCTGGATTTGGATTTGTTAAAAAATACCTTCCAATAAGATGATCCCTAAATGCTCCCTGAAAATGTCCTCCGTCAGAAATTGTTGGCCTTTCTCCTAAATATTGAACCCAATATCCATAATCCCACCAATGAAGGAAGATTGAGCCTTCTGTAGTATTCTCTCTTACCCACTCCATTGCATTTTGCCATTGTGCATTTGCCGAAGGCCCAGTATATTTTGCCTGTGTAGAAGAACTTTTATAAAAATTATAGCTCCCAAAAATAGCCAAGATAACAATAATTATTAGAGCAATACAAAAAACCATTTTTAATATCTCTTCTTTTTTGTCTTTGCAAGAGACATAAACTTTGTCAATAAGATAGCCCCCCATAAAACAAACAAAAGGAGTTACAACAAAAAATAATCTGATTGCCCCACGTCCTGCAACAAGCATAAAAATCAGCCAAGAAAAAATAATTGCTAATTGTGAATTTATTTTAATTTTCTCTCTTTTATAAATATAAATTACTGAAACAATAAATAAAAGGGCACTTGCAAAATAAATAAATTTACTTAAAAAATTTGTTCCATTTAAAATTGATGCTGCAGAAAAACGACTAAATAAAAGCCCTGAAATTAAGATTACCCAAGAACCAGAAAAAATAATTTTACTTTTCTTTTGGGAAATTTTTTTTGCAATTTCAAAACCAACAAACAACATTCCCAAATAAAAAAACCAGAAAAAGTTTTTTCCAATTGAAGCAATCCAATCTTTTAAAAAAGGTTGAGAGTTTTCAGCAACAGTTAATCCAACCCTTCCTTCCCCAAAAGGATGAAGGAGCCTAGAAAAAATCTCCAAAATATATTCAAAAGCATTGCCTTTTATAATACTTAAAAAAATAATTCCTAGGACAATTACAAAAATAATATCAAACACAAATCTATTTTCTTTGATTTTTTTTATGTTTTTTAAATATTTTTTAGAAAAATAATCCACAAAGATAAATCCCAATGTGAACAGACTAACCAATCCGCTTGTACTTATTATTTTTCCTATTGCTGCAGAGAAACCAAATCCAAAAAGAGGCATAAATAAAATATTGGAAATAATCCAAATAGTATAAAATAAAAAATATTTAAATGCTTTTTTTTCATTTTCTTTTTCAAAATTTCTAAATTCTGTTAACCAAAGGACTAGAAAACTTAAAGGGATTATCATATATGTAAAGTTTACAACTCCTCCCCAGCTAGCAAGAGTAAATGAAGTCCCAAGACCAGTCAATAATCCCCAGAAAACAAAGTTGTAATTTTTTGTTTTAATTTTTTTTAGTGCAATAGTATAAATTAAAAGCCCTGTGAAAAATGCAAACATTCCTATTGCTTCGTGGTCTGAAAATCCTGCCATTGTTCTGTAAAGATATGAAGGAACAAATGAAAGAAATATAGAACTTATAATTGCAGTTCTTTTAGAATTAGTTAGCAAATAAATTAAAAAGAAAAAAACAATAATTCCTAAAATAAAAAATATTACTGGAGAAATAACATCTACATACTGTAAACTCACTTCAGGACTAAATACTTTGTAAATTTTATAAATAAGAACAACACAATCAGGAAGAATTTCATTACTATATTTAAAATCCATTGGTTTTCTAAGAGGATCAAATTCGGGCAAATCTCCTTCATTCATTGTTTCAGCGATTCTTAAAAAATAATAAGGATCCAACGCAAGAGGAATATATTCTCCTGTTGTGCTATCTGTTAAAAGAGAGAGATTATTTGTTCTAATTGAACTTGCCAATGTTAAAGTAAGAATTAAAATAAGAAAAATAATTGCCCACTGAACTTTTTTTTGAGAAAGAAAACTTAATGTTTCTTTTAGTTTTTTTCCAATTAATTTTACTTCTCCCTTATAACCTTCTCTTGTTGTCAACTCTTTATTTTCTTTAATATCTCTTTCTTCCATTCTTATAATCTAATTAATTTTGTTTTTAAATCTTTAGAATTAAATCAATTGTGCCAATCCCAAAATTATAAATATAATTTGTACAATATTAATGAACCAAACAACTTCTCGTTCATAAACTTTTTTATTTGGTTTTATTTTTTGTAAAATTCTGATTGCGAGATGTGTTAAACTATAGCTTTTTTTAAAAGGAGCAGATAAGCTTCCATCTTCATTTATTTTTCCAAAACTCGGTTTTTCTAAACCCCCCCTAAGTTTTAAAATTGTTTCTGCAATATATGGCATAAAAAATATTATTGCTATTTTTTCTATGTTTCCTAAAATTGAGATAATTGCAATCATTGCTCCTATGGCATAAGTCAGGACGTCTCCGGGAAAAACTCGCGCAGGATGAAAATTAAAAATATAAAAAGCAAGTAAAACAGTAACACCATAAATACAAATAACACTTAACCAAGTATGTCCAGTTAAGTAAGTAGTTATCGCAAGGCCAATTAAAATTAAAATTCCTTGGCTCGATTCAAGACCATTATACCCTGCTAAAAAATTAAATGTTGTTGTTGCCCCAACAATCCCTATCGGGACAATCAAAAGCGGAAATAAAATTCCAAGTTCTGTTAATCCAAAAAACGGAAGAATCATAGAAGATTCTCCAACATTAATCACCATCAAGGGAATTGCAGCAAATAAAACTAAAATTAATCTAGTCCTTTTTGAAAGCCCTCCTCTTTGCCAACCAAATAAATCATCAATTAAAGCAATTCCTGAAACCAATAAAATAGAAACAATCATGCTTAACATTTCTACAAGATTATCCATTGTGTTAAAATAAAAAACCTTAAGCGCAATATACATTAAAATGCCAAAGATAAGTCCTGTTACAACTACCACTCCACCAGACCCAGCAATTTTATTTTGAATATGGTTTTTATGCATATCTTGCCACAAAAGCCCAATCTGTTTAGCCTTTCTTATCCAAAATGGGAGCGCGAGGTAAGTTATAAAAAAACTAATTAAAATTGTAATTAAAATTAAAGCTTCCATAAATTAAAATAATTTGATTATTTTTAAAAGTTCCTTAACTTTCCTAGCTAAAAAGAATTGGCGTAAAGTAAACTTCAATTACTGCCGCAATAATTAAAATTATTATTGAAATGAAAAGAAGGATCACAACATTTTCAACAACTCTCAAAAAATTTGGTCCTTTAATTCCGTTTTTAATTACACTTACTCCAAAGATACCTCCGGCTAGAGCAGTTACAAAGTACGCTGCAATTTCAGGAAATCCATGAATCATATAACGAAGAATTCCAAAAGGAATGTCTTTTAAATCATAACTTGTGAAGATTCCTATAGCCGCAGAGATTACACTCGCGTTCCAAGCCAAAACAAAAATTGCACCAGCACCAAAAATCAGCGAGAATATCAGCGTGAAAATCATAACATAAATATTATTCTCAATAATTGATAAAAACCTTAATTCTTTTGTTGCCGCCCCGGTTGCAATTGCCTGGTTTCCAATATCATATTTTGCAACACAACCTTCAATATTTCCAGGACTATTAATCATGCAATAAGTTTCAATTTGTGCATTAAATAAATTAGAATCTCCAATAATCATATACCAAATTGCAAATGATAAAATAAAACCTAAGAAGAGCCACATAAATGCGTACAATGCATCCTTGTGCATTTTCCAGACAGTAAAAAATCCCTCCACTTGCTCATCTTCTTCTTCTTCTTGTTTAATAAGATAATACATAAATGGCAGAGAAAACATAACACAGAAAGTAACAACAATCATTCCAGAAAATTTTGATAAAACCATGTCCCCTGAAAAAAACCATTCAACTAAAAGTAATGAAAGTGAACCATAGATAAGTCCGATAAAAAACATTTTCCACGGCCCTTTTTCAACTCTTTTTGGGTTAATTAGTGACTCAAGCATGTTTTTAAAAACCAAGAAGAATTTTTAAATGTTCTTCTATTTTTATAATAATGGTTTTTAATTATTTTAAAAAAAAGAAAGAGTTTAATAAAATCTGCAAAGATATAAAATTAATTAAAATTCAAGGCGCAAAAAATGTAGCTTTATTTGCATTAAAAGCATATTATCTTTTTCCTTCAAAAAAATCAAAGAAAAAACTTTTGAGTTTAAGGCCAACAGAGCCAATGCTTCTCAAGGTTTTAGACTTGGCAGAAACAAAATCACAAAAAGAAATTTTAGACCATTTTAAAAATTCTCAAAAAAAAATTAATGAAAATATTTTCAAATTAATAAAAAATAAAGAGATCATTTTTACTCATTGCCATTCTACAAATGTTATTAACTCTTTGATTTATGCAAAAAAACATAAAAAGAATTTTGAAGTTTATAACACAGAAACCCGCCCGCTTTTTCAAGGCAGAATTACTGCAAAAGAATTATCTAGAAACAAAATTAAAATTACACAATTTGTCGACGCTGCTTTAGGAATTGCACTTTCAAAAGAACAAGGAACAAAAAAAGTTTCAAAAGTTTTTTTAGGCGCAGATGCAATTTTAAAAAATGGAGCAATTAATAAAATAGGGAGTGAAGTTATTGCAACAATTGCAAAGCAACAAAAAATTCCAGTTTACATTGTGGCTGATTCTTGGAAATTTACAGACAAAGAACTTAAAATTGAACAACGCTCTTTAAATGAAATTTGGGACAAAGCACCAAAAAATATTAAATTAAAAAATCCTGCATTCGAATTCATTGACAAAAAATATATTAAAGCAATTGTTAGCGAATTAGGAGTTTTAAGTTACAAGGAATTTTTAGAAAAAGCCGAATAATTATTCTTTCTGGGCACTCATAAAAACTTTTGTTAATTCGTTGTTAATTTCTTCAAGCTTTTTTTCTAAATCTTCTTTTATATCTTCTAATTTTTTTACTTGTTCTTCAATTATTTTCTGAGTTTCAGAAATTGTTTTTTTCACAAAATTTTTTCCACCAACATCTACAACCAAATTTTCTGAAGTAATTTTAGCCTTTATAAAAATTCCTTTTCCAATTCCTGCAAAAATTTCTTTTTCTTTTCCGCCTTTTAAATCGTCAAGACTTAATTTCAGCGACCCAGCTTCAACAATGGCCTCTTCAACTGCCTGTAATTGTTCTTGCACAGCCTTTATTTGTTGTTCAAACATGCTTAGTTTAAACATAAGCTCTTGCTGTTCTTTTTCTGAATTTGTCATAATCTGAATAGAAAAAATGTCTTTTTAAGAGTTGTTGTTTTGAATTAATTAAGAGTTTAGTGTAAACACCCACGCCGAGGCTGCATAGGAAGTGATCAGTGCCCATGGTAAATTTCGAATAAACACGCAATTTGTTTTTACTTAATTAATTTTTCTTAAACAACTTTTAAAACTTTCCTAAGAATAGAACTAAAAATAATTGTTAAAATTAAATAAGTTAAAAACCAACCCAAGAATCCAAAAAATTTAGGGTTCCCAATTGCACTGAAAAAATCCATAAACCAACGATAAAAAAGAATTAAAGGAATTGCAGTATAAGCTATTGACCTCATACTCAATTTCATTGTTTTAGGCAAGAATTCAAAACTTTTTTTCTGAAGTTCCATTATTTTCTGGGGATTGTCTCTATATTTTTTCATTTCTTTTTGAAGTTCTTTTTGTTCTTTTCTTAATTCTTTTAATGTTTCTTGATCAGTTGTATATTTTTGAATTAGAGTGGTAGCAATAGTTAAAACACAAATTATTAATATCATCCCAATATTTAAATTCCACAATAACATTGCTCCGGCTGTTGGGTCAAAAATTAAATGAACAAAATTTTTAAGAAAAGTTAATTGATTCCAGAAAAGTGCAATTAACATTGAAAAAACTAATGTAATTGCAATAGGTTTAAAACTTCCTTCTTTATTCATTTTAAGTTTTGGGTTTTTTTAAATTGAATCTTACAAAATCTTGATTTTAGTTTATTCATTTTAAGTTTTGGGTTTTTTTAAATTGAATCTTACAAAATCTTGATTTTAGTTT
>Ga0272443_10001400_pt1 | contig 35417 bp, 43 predicted proteins | sample SSMAcet12_FD_193581 | JGI IMG/M metagenome (GOLD analysis project Ga0272443, IMG submission 193581) | Marine sediment archaeal communities from Little Sippewissett salt marsh, Falmouth, MA, United States - SSM-Acet-12 | ecosystem: Environmental > Aquatic > Marine > Wetlands > Sediment ... | reverse complement strand
TACGATTCCACCATTATTTAAGCTAATATAACTTAGGGCAATCAATATTATATAAAAAGTCAATAGGCGAGATAAAAAACTTTTTTTGAAAAATCTGTATAACCTATCATACACTCCTTTTTTTTTGAACTTCATTTCTTCTCACTTCCTTCTAATTTATCAAGTCTATTTTCAATTCTATCTAACTGAGCATAGAGCCTATGCCATAAAGGATTTTTCATACCTCTTACTTCTAAGTCCTTGCTGAAGAACCGCATTCTAACTTCTAAGAAACCCATTAACATTGTCAGCATTGCAACACAGATCACTGCAATTGCAGTGTAGTTAGTCAGGTCAACCTCAACCCCCATCATCTTCAACTGAGATACCACAATGAATGCAGTTCCTGAAAAAGATAAAATTGAAAGATAACCCCTACCCCGCTCAAAATATAACTTAAGCTTAATAAAAATTTCTTTATAAGATTTCACTTATCCACCTTTTTATTTTTTAATTGCTTAATATATTTGTAAATCTGGTTACACCTCAAATAGATAATGATTAACATAATAGTGGCAATCGGAATTGCCACAAGTGTGATAATGTCCTGTACTTTATCTATTAACTCAAAGTCAATCATGTTATTCATCCTCTAAGTCTTTTTTGTTCTTATCTTGATACCAGGCAATTAGGTTGTCAATACCCATACTCAATGAAGTCCTGAACTCAGCACCAATACTCATAATTTTATTATTAGCAACTCTGAACTTCTTGACATCACCTTCAACCCAATCTTTGTATCGCACAATTGGTCTATAACTAAGTTTATCCTGGAGTAACTTGTGGACTTCTGATAGTTTATAGACTTGTTTGGCACAAACATTGTACACACGACCCTTGGATATTGGCTCATTAGCTACTAACCATAGTGCATTAACCACATCCTTGACATAGGTGAACACGCGTTCTTGATTGCCTGTTCCATAAACTGTGATAGGTTTCTTATGCATAATTTTATCAGTAAATATACTTACTACCCCACCGACATCACTAGCATCCTGTCTCTCACCATACACATGGAATAATCTACATATAGATGTGTTCATGTCATAAGCAGTATAAAACATATCCACATATCTCTCACCTGCTAACTTACTAATTCCATAATAACTTCTTGGTCGCAATGGATGTGTTTCATACATTACTCTCTGGTCTAAGTCACCGTACACACTACCTGTGGATATATGCACAAACTTTTTCACACCATACTCCTTTGATAATTGCAATAGGTTAAGTGTACCCCCTGCATTAATCTCAAGATCCCTATGTGGATCTTTTAAGCAAATAGTCTTTTTTGATGCCATCAAGTTAAAAACTAACTGTATATTGTTCTCTATGAATGGTAGGTATAGATTTTCTTTTTTAGACACATCTATATTATAGAAGATGAACTTCTTATTATTCTTCAGGTGGGCTATATTTTCTTTTTTTCCGGAAAGGAAGTTATCCACACCAATTACCTCTAAGCCTTCGGCTAGAAGTTTATCACATAGGTGGCTGCCGATAAACCCAGCAGCACCAGTTACTAAAACTGTTTCATATTTCATTTCTTATCACTCCTTAAATTTCTTTTATCATAATAAAGTACCTCATCCATATCATAATAATCATACCAGTGTTCTTTATACTTGATTTTACAATGTAAATAACCAGTATTAAATGGATAATATATTTTATCATCATAATATAAGTTTGTATCATAACCTAAATTGCTAAATATAATGCAATCTTTTTTAACATTTTCATCAAAATTGTTTTTAAAGGCATTACCTACAAATGGAAATGTGAAAACCAGAGCTAAGGCCATAAGAAAGCAAACTATTAATATCCAATTTATTTTAACTTTTTCAACTTTTTTATTTTTCATTTTTCATCACCTTTACTAAATTGTTCATCATGGCATTTTCTACAAATATTATTTAATATTCCATTTTTATATAAAAAACGGTATGATTCATAATAATATTCATCACCACATACTGAACATATAAAAACAATATTTTTTCTAAAACACTTTATTTCAAAATCACATATCCAATTATCTTTAATTAAATCATTTAAATTTTTATTTTTAATTAAACACTCTAATTTAGAACCACTACCTTTGCTAAATAAAAACTCATGTTGTTGTCTTAAAAATCTTAGACTCAAACCTAAATTATGTATTTCGGTAATGGTTTTATTATCAATTTTTTCAAAATAAACTAAATCATTATCATGGTTATATATATTCACATATATACCAATTTCATAATATTTATTTAAAACCCATCCTTCATAACATTTCACACACATAGTTTGTGGTTCTCCATTAATAATTACATGAAATAAATTATTTTTGTTAATTTCTTCATTACAAATAAAACAACTAGTCATACCATACCACCAATTAAAATATATTCACCATATCTTACTTCTGCAATAACACCTTGTTTTTTTAATTTTTTAATAAATTCTTTTTGGTCTTCAATACTTTTAGATTCAATATTTAATTTTTTAATAAGTTCATCAAATGTGATTTTTTCTTTTTCATCTATATTTTTAATTTCAATTGATTCAAATATATTATCTTCATTATTATAATTATATTCTAATTTACCTATCCATTTAATACCACTATAACATCTCCAACTTTTATTTTCATTTTTAATTGTTAATCTTTTAACTTCTGATTCAAATCCCATATCTTTCATAATTTTACTAATTTGTAATTTGCTTAAATGTTTATAACCTTTATTGTCTAAATAAGGTGATATTGTATCATAAAATTCAAAGACTGGTATATATCCATTAATATCTTTTTCACAATATTCTTTAAGAAATGAATTAACTGGATTTGCTTTTGATTCATATCTGTTCATTCTATCTTCAACAGTACCTTGATTAGTAAATGCTTTATTTTTAAATATTTCTTTTAAAATATTAATTAATTTAAGTGGTAATCTTTCAAATTCTTCTTCTGGGATTTGTTTTAAAACATCTCCATTTCTAGTATCAAATTCATAAGGAAAATCAATTACAATCCACCTTCTATAAAATCCTTTTGTCTTATCAGTGGTCATAGGTAAGGTGTTAGTTGCAATTATTAATTTAGCGTAATTAAAAAAGTCAAAAGGTGTTTTATTTTTATATTCACCTCTTAGCATATCTTTCCCTAATAATCTTTTAAACAAAGCAGTTTTTGAAAAAACTGTGTCATCAATTTCACCCATAAGGCAAACTAATTTTTTATATAATCTACCACACTCAAATCTATTAGTTGTTAATAAATCAAAATCAGATGTGGTACAGTTTCCAAAATCAATAAATTTTATTAAAAAATTTAAAAAAGTTGATTTACCATTTGAACCTGTTCCAACTAACGCAAAACAAAAATCCAAAGGATAATCTGGTAATATACAGTAAGCCATAATCTCCCATAAGGTTTGACTCCAATCTTTACCATCTTTAGTATTCCCAACCCAATCTTTAAAATATTTATCAATTGTAGGTGTATCTGTACAAGTTATATTTTTATAATTATAAGGTATAACATTATTACAAAAATAAGTTTTATCTTTATCAATAACCTTTTGATCTTCAATATCATAAAAACAATCTTTAAATGCAACCCATGTTTTTTTAATATCTTTAAGATAATTTTCTTTGTATCTTCTTCCTGCCTCTTTTAAGGCATTAAAAACAGTTGCTTTCACACTTGATATGAAAGGTGATTTTTCAGCTACCAAATTAAAAACATTATTAAATTTAATATAAATACTTGTTTCATCAATTTGATTCCACAATCCTTTTTTCTCATCCCATGCCCACCATATTTTATATTCATCATAAAATAGTGGTGCTTTCAAAAATAGTTCTTTATTTATTAAATCAAAATTATTTAAATTTGATATGTCTAAATTAAATTTTGTTGTAGATTTATTATTTTTTAATTCTATTTCTTTTTTAATTGCATCAATATCCATAATATCACTAAATTTATTTATTTTTATATATTTTTAAAATTTGGATTTGGAGTACATCATTTTCATCAATATTTTTTAATTTTGCGATATCTTTGGGTATGGAAAAGTATAATTGGTTATTATTTTTCCTTACAGTTCTAGTCATAATCATTTTCACACCTCTTTTTAGTTTAAATTAGTTAATATTAAGTACCAATAAGTTTATAAAGTATTTGGTAATGTTACGGGTGTTACTAATGTTTCATATATCTCACTCAAATTCTCATGTATAGAAACTAAGTGGAAAAACTGTTACATCTGTTACATCTGTAACAGAATTACTAAAATACCATTCCATTTTTAAATATTTTGTAATATAATTAACATATTCAAGATCCAATTGAATACCTCATTATTAAGGGATAAATTGGTTTTTACCATGCTAAGTAACCTCTAGTATTTTTGGTTTATCCCTTAATATATTTTTTTTATCTTTTTATGATTTTTAATAGTACCTTTTAAAAATATTTTGTAATTTAATATTAATTGCTAATGAATTATTTTATAATTCAAATGGATACCCCTTTTATAGGGGTATAATTTTTATGTGAGATATATATGGAACTAATTACAATGATTAGAATACTAATACTAGTAATTGGTTGTATTATTATTGCCAGAACAGACCAACTCCATGGCAAGATATACAACTGGGTTACTTATCCAATGCTAATTAGTGGTTTGGTTCTTAGCTTGATTGAGTTCAGTTTAGAGAGCTTTTTGTTTATTTTAGGTAGTCTAGTTGTTTTATATTTCCCACTATGGTTGTTTGTTAAGATAGACTATATAGGTGGTGGTGACGCAATGGCTTTATTGTCTGTGATTTCTCTAATGCCTTTCTATGCTGGTTGGCTTACTAATATATTTTTTTTAAAAGTGCTTTTGTATAGTATGCTTGTTATAGTGATTGTCAATTTATTCCAGAAAGCCATTTGGTTCTATCTTAATACCTTTGTTAAGAAGGAGACTAGTTTTAATAAGATATTAGACACAAGAATCAACCAGGTAAGTGTTAAGTACGGTGTTTATTTATTGGTTGCAGTAGTTTTAGCTCTTTTTTTCTAAATGTGTGGTATTTAAATATAAATAAAGATATAGATTAGTTATAGTATTTACAAAAATACTAAAAATTTTAAGGGTGATGTAATGTTATTCAAAAACGAAAACGGACAAGTTGCAAACATAATGGGTGCAATGTTTGGTGGTATAATGACAACTATTGGTGTTCTTGTTATAACCAAAGTTAATGTTGCAGCTAACCTAACTGCTGGTTCAATGGAAAAAGTTTTCACTGACCTAATGGGTGGTATTTTAGCTGTTGGCGGAATTGTTTTCATTCTAGTGTCTGTTCTAACTTTCAAGAGAGCATGATTGAGTTAGCATAGCACAATGGAGTAGCATCTACTCCTTTTCTATTTCTTTTTTTCAAATATAAATATTAGTAGTATTTAAAAATATTTGTGTGCATAATTTATTTATAATTTCACAAATATATAATTGCATTAGTATAACTAAGGTGAAGAAATGATTTGGTATTTATTTATTATATATATTGTCAGCATCGCATTTTTCTTAAAGATAGGAACTGCTTTTAGTAAGAAATTATATATCCAGGTTGCAGCTTTGTTGCTTGTTGCAATGGGTATAACTATTTTAGGCTCTGGCATTGACATACCAATAGGGTGGTTTTAATGAAGCTTAAGAAGAAGATATTTTTATTAGTTCTAGTTATTATTGCTGCAATTCTATTCCTGCCTGGCTTGTTGGCATATGATGGGAACATTGAGTCCCCTGCTTTACCAATTTTTATTGATACTAATTATACCTGGGTCTGGAACTTCATTGATGCAGATTACAACTCCGAGCTTGACTATGTCTATTCCATTGGGTATAATGATACTAACTCCTTTGATGGCTCTGAAACCTATTTCATTAATAACGAGCTTGATAACAATGTGACTGATCGTGATGAGGGCTTACTCCAATGGGTTTTTGACCCAAGAGAACTGACCCAGACTGGTGATAGGGCTGGTGACAGCAACAGACCAGTCCAGGAGGGAAAGTCCTATAACTTTGATGGTGTGGATGACTTGGTAGACACTGGCACTGACATGATTGGAACTAAAGCTGTGACTGTTATGGGTTGGATTAAACCTTATGGGTGGGGAGAAGGGACTGTTGGGAGAATATTAGATAATGGTAAATTTTATTTTTATATCTCTGGTGGTTCAACAAGACTAACACTAAAATCAGATGATTCAACAGGAACAACTTCTGCAATAGGTTCAATCTCACTAAACCAATGGAAATTTGTTTCAATAACAAGAGAAGCAGATGGAACTGCTAATTTCTATATTGGTGATCTAGACACAGCACCAGCCTTAAGTGGTTCTGCTGATCAAAACTCAGGAGTGCCAGTAGCAGGAATAACTAATGTTATAATTGGAAATAATAATGGGACATCAAGATCTTTTGATGGAGAAATGTTTGATATAAGGGTATATGAAGGCATTCTTGACTTGAACCAAATAACTGAGGTTTATAATCATGGTCAGCCTGAAAATAATGACCCAACCATAGATTTATTAGCACAATACAAAATGGATGAGGATTCAGGTACAACAGCTTATGATTCTTCAGGGAATGGCTATGACGGGACAATAACTAATGCAAATGGCTTGAACTGGAATCAAGACACACTACAGACTAGCAATTTAGTTAACGATGGAACTATTCCATATACAACATTTATTTCTAATGGAAGATATGGATTTAGTGCAACGAGTGATGCTTCTGGAAATAAGGTTGCTGGAACAGTAGACCAAATATCTATTGTTGATACAAAAAAATATTTGGTTGAATTTGATTTAACATTAAATTCTGGAACTGCTCCAACTTTTGGGTTAAGAGAGACACTTATATCTGGACCAAGTAGTAATTCAACAACTGCTATAAATGGAATAAATTCGTATATTCTAACTGCTACTGCTACAACAAGAGGTGTATTATATTTCCAGAATTCATCAACAACTACAGACTACACTATATCAAATTTAATAATAATAGAAGTACCATTCTTCAACACCCAGCCCATCTTCAGTTGGCAGAACCAGTACGGATACTCAGAGGACGGGAATGTGTTCATCCCAAGGGACGAGTCCAATCCAACCAAGGATGTTCTTGGCTCTGACCTAAACTACACAGGTAGGGTCAAGTACGATATTGAATTATCTAATTCATATGCAGGAACAGTCTGGGATGATAGCAATATCACCTTTTTAGATAATACAGACTGGAACTACATGACCTATGAAGGAACTGCAGTTGCTGATTTAAACATTGATAATAATGCAATTACATTTTTAGATACCCCTGGACAAGGAACAATTTATAATATCAAGATTTATGACTCTGTTGATACTTTACTTACTTGGCTACCAGTAGCTGAAGGAACAGGGAACACCTTGTTTGATGTGACTGGGAACAAGAACCATGCCCAAATTAACTTCGGTAGCTATGTGGATTATTCAACAGATTTTGTAGAAGATTATAATTTTGAAGAATGGTCTACTATAGATTCAATAATTAATTCAGATACAAATTTTGAATCAACAGCAGTAGATGGTAGAATATATGGATCCTATTCTGATTGGATTAAAGAAGATAATATTGGTAAAGATTATTTAATAACTTTAAATTTTTTAATATCATCAGGAACAATTACTATAAGACCAGGTGGTGCTTCTGCATGGTCTGATAATACATTTTCAGAATCTGGGTCATATATTACAACTATTAATAATAATATTAATACTAATATAGTTCTAGAATTATCAGATGCTAATGAATCTGTGGATATCACTAATTTCACAATTTACGAAATACCTGATTCTAATTCAGACATCTTCTGGAACACAAGCACACAGGACACCTTCCATTATAACTTTGAAGATGGATTCTATCAGGACGGATCTGCCTTGTTTGATGGTGCTGATAGTAAGGTAGACACAGGCACTGACATGATTGGAACTAAAGCTGTGACTATTATGGGTTGGATTAATCCTTATAGTTTTGGGGAGAATGGTGTAGGTGCTATTTTATATAATGATAAAATAATTTTTAGAATAAATTTATTAAAGTATTTACAATTTAGTTCAGATGGAGGGAATACCTTTGTTGTAAGTGGTGGAAATTCAATTTCTTTAAACCAATGGAAATTTGTTTCAATAACAAGAGAAGCAGATGGAACTGCTAATTTCTATATTGGTGATTTAGACACAGCACCAGCTTTAAGCGGCTCTGCTGACCAAAACTCAGGAACTCCAGTAGATGGAACAACTAATGTTATAATTGGGAATAATAATGACCAAATAAGAACCTTCGATGGTGAAATTAGACACCTTAAAGTTGTAGAAGGTATACTAACACCGACTGATATACAACAGGAATGGCAGTATAATAACTGGGATACTAATCTTTTAGCTTATTATCCATTAATTAGTGACTCAAATGATCTTTCTGGAAATGATTATAATGGGACAGACACAAGTATGACTTATATTCCACAGAAAATACCAGCTGAGTACACCCAGGATTATGATTCTTGGCTAGAGCGGACACTAACCAACCTATCAGGAAACTACCATAACAACGCAGAGACCAACCTGGCACAACCACTTGCTCCTGCTTTGATCCAAGCAGATGTGAATAGCTGGTGGTTCACTTATTCAACTGACACAAACTATTATTACCAGAATGATGTTAATTATGACTCACTAGTCTTCAACATTGGTGATTATAATTATACCTTCTTAGTGGATGATACTAACAACCAAAAACAGAACATGAGATATTATTCAGATTTATTATCACAGGATGAACAGGATAGACTAACTAACTTAGATTATTTAGATTATAACCAAATCACATGGAAGCAGTTCAGTCAGGACTTTAACACACATGACCTGAACTATAACACAGCATACTATTCCTTCTTCAATCTAGATTGGTACGATAATGCGAACTCACGACAGACCAGCACATACTGGTCAGATGACATTTTTATAATGTACACCACAAGCAACACAATTACCAACCCATCAGAGACAATTTACACATATAAAGACTATAATTGGATCTGCAATGTCCAAGATGAACTGTATGATGAGAATAGGGTTTATAGAATGTCTTTTGGATTTAACTATACTGATTCATTTGATGGGAATGAAGAATATGTTTTTGCTAACACAATTATCCCTGTTGATTCTAATAACTATGACTATAATTTAGCCACTGGTTTTGAGTTCAGTGATGTAGGCAAACACCTATACAGCTTTGTGACAACTAAACTATATGTGGATGGTTATTTATCAGATACTAACACATCCTGGAGCTCAAGTTCATTTCCAGTATATAATAACCTAGAGGGTGTTCTAACTAACCCACAACCAATACTATATGCCTACCAGAACTATGTTTGGGGTTATTCTTGGGACTTCACTGTGGTTGATCACACTTATGATGAGAATAGAAGTTATGATTGGAACTTTGGAATAAATAATGTTGCGATTTTAGATGGTAACCAACATGCCATCTTGATTGACCAGAATTTAGACATGAACCTTGCTGCACCAGTTGGTTTTGATATTAACACAGACATTGATGGTAACTATGTGAACAATAACTGGTACAGTTATGTTTCCATTGCTTTATATGATGAGAATGTGTATGTTGACACCACCAGCATGTGGTCAGCTGATATGTTTGAACTTAGACTGATTAGGTGTTTATTACCAACCAATTCCTGTGATGACGGTGACTTGATTGTTCAAGCAGGTTTCTGTACCTATCAGGTCTTGTTACCTAATGGCTCAGATGATGTACAAGTGACTGTGATTGGTGGTGGGATTGAGTCTGCCAGAAACCAAACATTTTATGTCAATGAAGATCAGTTTAATATTAAGGTATGGGTGGATAGAAAGACTATGCCTGTTTATCTTACCTGTGCAATTGATGTGAATGGCGAAAGATATATACTAGACCATATATCCTTGGGCTTAGGTGATAATTATTACGCCACTGAGGATTATTATAACATAACCAATGAAAATGATTTAATTAAATGGATATTTGGGTTAATCCCATTGTTGTTTGGTACTTTCATATTCTTTTGGATACTTTTCAAGAAAGATTATGAATGGATATGAATAATTATATTTATTAATAAATAGAGAGAGTGATATATAATGAGTGAATTTGATGATATAGACACACCATACCCTGAGACACCAGACAGAATGGTTGCAGAATCCGAGTTTCATATTCTTGATAACTTTATAAATCCGGAGTTTAAGACATCTTATGATGTAGTTAGAGTTAAAGATAAGAGGACTGGTAGATTTGAGGAAAAGGCTAAGTTCAGTAATTTTGCTGAACTTAACACCAGAGATTTATCTAATTCTAACCTAGATGTGTCTGAGTTACCATATGTGCATGATACTTTTTTACTTATTGATCAGATTGAGTACCTTGAGTTGATTAGTGGTTATAATTTCTATGAATTACTTAGATTCTTCAGGAATAATGTGAATTTATATTTAAGCATATCTAAGTCAAAGAAAGGTACACTACTAAGAGCAGCAACCACAAAAGAAATTAAACAAATAATGGAGACTAGGAGATCTGAGTCAAGGGATGAGAATAACAAGGAATCAGTTAAGAATAAATCATTCATAGACAAGCTGTTTAATTAATTAAATAAAAAAATATAAAGAAAGGTGATATATATATGAACAAAAACAATAAATTGGATGTGATTAAGTTAGAGGATAATAGTCTGTTATTTCTTGGTAAATTTGAGCACATTGTAGTAAATAAAATTACCAGAGTTTATTTCACAAGAAATGCAATCAGAATTGCACTAGGTGGTACGGGATTTGCTAATATTTGGGTACCAAAAACAGATTACAATCTAAAGCAAATGGAAAAAATAGGATTTAAAGAATAAATAAAGAGGTGAATAGATAATGAGCATATTGTTAATATTAGTTTTAGTTTTCTTATTTATGACATTAGTATTTGCATTAGTAATGGTCTTGGCATTAGGTGGAAAAGCATTAAGACAAATGATAGCATCTAAAATGCCATGGAACAAGAATAAATGCGTTTGGGTGCTTTATTTTACTAATGATAGAAAACTAAAATGGAAACTAAAAGTATTACCACCAGACTATTTTCTTAAAGTTAAAAATGGTGCACAGAAGCATGACGACCAGCATGTGTATCTCCCACAAGCATATCATTTAAAGGATAGTGATGGTACTCCAGTATACATTGCAATGGAAGACCTACCGATTGGTGTTCTGTTCAAGAAATTCAGGTTAACCAGAGAAATAAAACAAGTCGGAGAATTGATTGAGCTTTGTAATCTAGCTATGTTCAAGAGAAATACGGATAACATTGAGACTCTGAAGGTAGCAATCAAGAGGGTTGTTGGGAAGATATATGGTAAGATTGCGTTTTTAGGTAAATCTAAAAGAGTAATCAAGAACATAATAGCAACTGACCTGATGATTGATGAGACTAATGGTAATCCTAAGTTTACAGGGATTAAATTAGTAGAGGAATACAGAAGACAATTAGTTGAATTACGAGAGGGTTTTTACGAAAGGAACAATACCTTTGTGAACATATATGATTTGTTCACTAGTATTGGAATTACCAAACACATTTCTAAGCTTATATATATGTCTTGGCAGAATGGTTATATGGCTGCTAAGCAGACACTAGGGAATGATAAAAAAGACTACACCACTATCATTGCGATTGGTGTGGTTGGGTTATTAGTTTTAGTTTGTGGTTTTTTAGTGTACCAACAAGGAAAGACCATAACTGAAATGCAAACACAAGTGGTTAGCATGAAATCCCAGGTTTTAGACATGAAAAAGGTGATGACTGGTGATGTATCATCTACAGACCAGCAAGTAGAGGTAGTGGATCTGACTAATGCACCAGAGCCATCACCCACAGGGTAGCTTGAATAAATAGAGGATGCACAAATCATGTATAACTCAATAATAATAGACCCAAAGAAAATCAAGGTGCTTGTCATTGATAAGTACAAGCACTTTGATAAGGAAGTTGCTAAGCACGACTTTTCATGTCTGAGTGATGCTTATAACTTCTTTGTTCGGTTTTATAAATTGAATATGGATATGGAACAAAACGATTTTACTAAGGGTTATATCATTATCCAGACTAATATAAATTCAGCCATACCATTAATACTTGCAAAGATGCAGGAGGTGTTAAGCACATGGGAACAGGAAAACCAACTGGAACTAATTTCGGACTAGGCACCGGTGAGCCAGGGAATGTGGCTAATGAGTATGTTAAGTCAGTTAATAATTTTGATTATAAATATCTTTGTATGGCTAGTTATAATGGTGCCAAAGCTGTCATAATTGCTACCGCACAGAGGGAATTTGTTTTTGAGTTTGTGTCTGCTTGTTGGTTAGCAGTTGATGGACTAGCGAACATGATCATGCCTTATATTAATAGTGAGAGTGAGAGAGATAGACTAAATATAATATTAGACAAGCTTGACGCTGATTATAATAAACTAGCTAGTAAATCTAAACACTCAAGAGCAATTTTTGTGAAGGATTGTCATAGGATTGTTAATATACTTACACCACACCTGAACAAGATTGGTGTAAATATTAGTAGTAGAGAAGAAGGTGAGTTCAGACTTCCAGAGAAAGTAACTAAAAACATATTAGACTTGAAAGAGGGTGAACTATGAAGAATTTATTATATGAGAAACTAAAGATACCATATACAATTAAATATGCTCAAGGTATACAACAAGTTTTATTTTATGAAATGTGGAGACGACCTAATCTATCTAATAATAATACCTTCACCATCACTTTTGGGGACACTGGTTCAGGGAAGTCCTGGGGTGATGTTTTTTTTGGCTGGTGTCTTGATGTTGATAAAAAAACTGATGAACACAGATTTGATGAGCACTCTATTGTTTTCAACCCATTAGACTTTATAAAAAAAGTTAAAAAGCCAAATCATATAGGTGAAGCTCTTGATTTTGAAGAATTAGAAATTGATGCCAACTCAAAAGAATCATTTAAGAAGGAAACCAAAATTTTAGGGAAAACAATGTCTCTTATTAGGTCTAAAAGACAAATTATTTTTTTTAATTTACCCTCTGAAACCCAGTTGTCTGCAGAAATAAGAAGACTTAGTTTTGGGTCTTTCCAATTTAAAGGTGTTGCCCCAAGTCAAGATTTTAGTAATTTTTCTTTTGAGTATGTGATTCACCCTAAAAAAGCAGATTCCATCAATAAATTTGATAAGTATATAAGACGGGTGTATCCACACTATATTAAGAAGGTATCAGAAGATAAAGACATCTACAAAATGATTAAAATAGCAAATAGTAGATTATACTTACCACTTCATCGAAAGGACTTTAGACAGCTAATTAGAAACTATGAACGAGCAAAGAAAGACTACCAAGACCATATACTTGATGAATTTGCTGATAGTCTAATGGATACTAAGGATAAGGAACAGAACATGACAATTAGTGATTATATCAAAGAGATAGAAAAAAATAAAGAATTTTATCTAAACCCAAAAGGTAGGGTGCTTATCTCCAAATTGATTGAAAAATTTCCAACCATGACTGTAACCAAAGCTACCCTGCTAAAGCGTGAGTACAATAATAAGCAAAAAGTTAATAAAGACCATAGAAAGACAGTGTCCAAACGCATAAATAAAGAAGCTAATTTGACAAAAAAGTATGAAGATATTTTTACCGAATGAGTAATATAGGTGCGAAAATTACTTGTTTGATAAAATTAATCAAATTCCGCTTAATATATTAGTTAAAAATATTCTGTGAACAAACCAACCCAATTAAATTAGTTTAAATAACAATTTACATTATACTTATAATGTAAACCTTTTTAAACATTTTCTCACCTAATTATATTAGAATCTGAATAATCAAACTTGAGTCATTTAGATAGTATAATGTCTAAATATTATATATAAGGTGGTAGATGTGTTAGGATTTTTAGCTATAGTGATTGTTTTAGTGTGGTTTTATTATTACAGTGGGTATTTTAGGTAGGTGAGTGTGTGTATTTCTATGACAAAGTAACAGGTAAAGTTAAACATAGTAAGGCATTTATTAATACAAGTAATGTGTATAAGTTTAACTGGAATGATGTTAGGAATAAAATTATAAACATACCTGACTTAATGAGAGATTGTAATATTTCTGAGTTTAGGGTAACCCAATTCAGTGCATTAGTGTGTCTTTTAGCGGTCACAGGTTGCAGAATAAGTGAGGGTCTTTTAATTAAGTTCAATGATTTCCAGTATGATAAGGAAAGATTAGTTTTGATTGTGACTCTGCAGAACCTGAAGCGAAATCCAAACAGTAAGAATGTTATCAAAAGATACCCTATATCCTTTGACAAGCTTAAGAACAAAGACTATCAACTTACAATTCCTATTATTAATTATCTGGCTAAAGTTAAGAAAGCAATTAGGAATAGGAAATTCAAGGAAACAGATTTGCTCTTTGGCAATCTTACAAGAGAGATAGTATATTACTATTGCACTAAATATCTAAACATTAATCCACATGGGTTTAGGCATTTGAGGTTACAGAATCTAATTGTGGATGAACAGAAAAATGTTAAGGTAGTACAGAAGATAGCTGGACACACTAACATTAATCATCTTGATTCTTACATTGAGCTATCTACCAAAAATATTGAGGATGAGTTGTATGGGTAAAATAAAATTGGAAAAAATTATAGTATGCACATTAGGTGCAATAACATTGTTTCTTTCAATAATGTTGTTTAACACCATTAATGATTATAACTTGTTAGTTGATAAATATAACACAACTTTAGATAATAAAAATAAAGCACTTAATAATATTAGCGAGGACATCAAAAGCACTAAATTAGCGTATTATGATTTGATTACTAAATATGATATATCACTCAGGGTTGCTGATGACCTGAATTATGAATATACTATTTGCCTCCAAAATCTACATAGGGTAGACTATTTATTGCAGGACATGAATTATTTAAATGTGCTAAATAAGTTCTATAAAGACAATGATTATAACCTACAAACTAATAACTGTGTGCATCAGTCCCTGGCTTTTGAGGAAATTATTGAGCTGCAGGGTTATGAATTTACCCCAATAAGAATAGATAATAAGTATAAAGAACTAGGGCATATGTTAGGTTATATAAAGATATATATTGATCCAGTAAGCGGTCGTGCAATGAGTCACAAGGACTTTTTAAATAAATTCGGTTCTGAATACTATGTTGCCTATGAGGAAATCACTTCTGATAATAGGCTAGAAGAAATTATTAGAGCCAATATAAATACTTTTGGGCATGTGAGATAAAAAGAAGTGTTTAAAAATATTTGTGTGTATAATTTATCTATAAACCTGTAAATATATAATAATGACAGGGATTATTATTTATAGGTGTGTCTGATGGCTAGAAGAGTTGTAAGAATTAGTAGTAAGTTTGCTAAGACAAGTGTTGGCAAATCCATATTATCTAAGTATAAAGGTGCTACTGTTGTATATACTGATTCAAAGCCAAAATCTGTTTCTAAAAAATCTACAAGTAGCTCTGTTTCTAAAAAATCTACAAGTAGCTCTGTTTCTACACCCACAGCACCAAAATTAGTTGGAACTACAACACAAGGTGCTAGGATTTACGAGAAACCAACTGGTGAGAAATATACTATTGATCAAAAAACTGGTAAGTCAGTACCACACATAGATGTAAGTACATCTAAAGATGTTAAAGAATTGTTTACCACAATTAGAGGTGGTAAATCATTTGTATCTACTATTGGTAAAAAGGCAGAGCCTACTATTTTTAAAAAGACAACTTTAGAGAAAGCACCAGCTAAGGTGCAGAAAGAAGTTGCATTAAGACAAAAAATATTTACTAACTATAAAGCCCCAACTGTTTATGAGGATGTCAAGCCTGAGGTTAAACCTGTGGATAAGCCAGAGATGAGAAAGACAATGTTTGGTGCAATTACTACTAAACCACTAACTAAACCAGAAAGGAAATTAGTTTCTGCTGTTGCTTCTAAAAGAGTATCAATGATACCAAAAACTACTTTGCTAAAAGAAATTGGCTTAGAAGCTAAAGGTAGATATTCACCAATAGTTGAAAAGGTGAAATCAATAAAACCAAAAATACCTACAGCCATACTATCTCCTTTTTCATTATTAAAGATTGAAGGCAAGAGAGGTAAACAGGTTGAGGAAACCTTGGTTGGTGTAAGTACAAGAATAAAAAAGGAAGTGACTAAAGTAAAAGAAGACCCATTTAGACTAGGTACTGAGCTTCTTGTTACTGGAGAAAAAAGAAAGATAGAAAGAGGGGAAAAGATAATTGGGTTAGTTAAATCAGACATAGGTGCAATTGGTGGTGAGGTAAGTAAGGATTGGTTTCAACTAAAAAAAGGTATTAAAAAACCACCAAAAGAAACTGGTCTGAAGATGATTAAAAGGGAATACCAACTACCAGGCAAGAAGTATGAACTTGCAAAGGTGTTGCTTACTACCGCTGAGTTAGTTGGGTTTGAAGCTGGAGTGAAAGGATTCCAGTTGGCCAAAGCTGGGGTGACTAGACTATCACCTAAGTTTGTTCCATTAAAGACTGATGCTTTTGGAATACAAACAATTAAAGGTGTAAAGTCAGGTTCAGGTAAGGTAATTGATATAGACATTGCAAGAGCTGGTGGAAAACCACTTAAATTTGGTGAAGTAAAACCATCAGAAGTAGTCTCTGAATATGGTTCTGCTGTACAAGAAGCAATGAGAGAAGCACCAATTATTCCAAAATTACAAAGTAAGGAATTGAAAAAAGTTATTGGTGCAGTAAGTGGTACTGATGATGTGATTGCTGGGTCTTATGCACAGACATCAGTTCTGAAACCACAGTTTACTAGGGACATCAAAGATATTGATGTATTATCTTTAGATAGAGAAAAGACTGTTGATAGAATTATTAAAGCCTTAGGTAAAGAAAAAGTTGTTATAAAAAAGCAACCAACTGCAATAACTATAATTGAAAAAAAGACCGGTAAGGATATTGCAGATGTGGTTGAATTTGCAAAAGGTGAAGGTGGGTTTGTAACCAAGTTCCCAACTATAGATATTGGTAAGGGTATAAAAGTTATAGACCCAAGAGCAAGACTTGGTGGTAAGTCAATTGCATTTTCAAAAGGTATTAAACTTGAAAAAACAATAGGTGATATCCAACAAATTACAGGAAAAAAAGTTAGTCTTACTGGACAACAAGTAAAAGGACCCTTTGGTGCAAGTTTTAGAGAACAAGCACAGTTTGTTGGAAAAGAATTAGATTTAGTTACTGCTCAACAAGATTTGTTAGAGACTGGTATTTTTGGTAAGCTATCCAAAAAGCCAATTTCATTAGGTAAAGGCAGAGAAACATTATCATTAAGAGAACAATTATTTTATGCTTCACCACCTGATGTGGTTACTGGAAGACCACAACTAAGAGTAAGCAGACTTGGGATAGGTGAAGATGTGGAGAGAGGTAGTCTACTAGACTTTTTATCAGGTAAGGCACAAGTAAGAGGTAAGCCACAAGCTGTGTTGCTTGAAAAACAAACAGTCTCAGGCATTCCAAAACACATACTCCCAGAATACAAAGCTGCATTAGGAAAGGATGCTTTCACTCCTGGATTTATTGAGAAGTATAGTAAGTTTGAGAAAGTGAAAACTGGTAAGTTCAAGCCATTTGGTATGCCTACTGGTGAATTAGAAGTTGTGGCTACCTTAGGTGAGAGATTATTACCTAAAAAGAAGATTGGTGTTACACTTATAGGTGGTAAAAGACTTAATATTTATTCAGCTGAACTTGGGCAGTTAGGAAAGGACTTAGTTGGGAAAGCACCAAAGAAATCACCAAAGATTAAGCTTAAAAAGATGTTTGAAGGAATTAGTGATAAAGAATTAGGTTTAGTTAAAGGCAAAAAACAAGTTCCTAAAATAAAAGCTAAAGATCTATATAAATTTGAATCTAAAATATCTAGGAAAGTTAAGTTTTATGATCCTTTACCAGATGTTTCTAAAGCTATAGGACTAGGTACAGCTGCTATATCCAAAGCACCTAAGGTTAGATATGCAAAAAAAATATATTATAATAAATTTGGTAAACCATTTAGGTTACCAGTTTCTAAGCCATATAAGAAACAAAAACCATATAAACCATATATAGGTGTTAAAGGCTATAAACCATATACAGGAGACCCAAGCTATAAGCCATATGTTGGAAAACCAAGCCGTAAGCCATATGTGAGTGACCCAACCTACAAGCCATATGTTGGCACCCCAAGCTATAAGCCATATGTTGGCACCCCAAGCTATAAGCCATATGTTGGCACCCCAAGCTATAAGCCATATTTGAGTGATCCATTTTACAGACCACCAATCACAACAAGAAAGAAAAAAGCAGTAGTTAAAAAAATTAAGCTTGAACCAAAACCTAAAAAGAAAGTTGATACTAAGAGCACATATGACACTCTTATATTATCACAAGGTAACTGGAAAAGACTAAATAAACCAACTGAAAAAAGGAACATTTATTCTGCAATTAAATTAGGTGGTAGGGCAGTAGACCACTCAGCAGCAAGAAGCTTCAAAGTCAGAAAGGGTAAGGGTAAGGCTAAGATTGTACAAAAGTCATTACCAAAAAACCTAAATAAATTCTATCAACCATCAAAGACAAAAGCACTAAGATTGAAAGAGGCGTTTATTGAGAAGTCAAAATTTGCAATTGATAGCCAAGGTGAGTTACAAGGAATTACTGCTAAAGGTTGGTATGCAAAAAAGACCAAAAGAAAAAAGAAAATAAAAACTAAAAAAAGAAGTGTTTTAAATTTATTGTATTAAATATTATTTATAAAGGAGAAATGAACATGAAAAATGATAAAGGTAGTTTTGATTTTACCGACCTGTTTAGCTTGATTGGTGTGTACATTATGTTTTATGCATTCTTTAGTATATGGAATCCATTCACTGCTGCAATTCCATTCCCTGATAACACACCATACATTAGTTTGATTAATCTTGCATTTGCATTGTTACCAGCATTAGTTGTGTACATGTGGTTAGCAAGTTATATTAAAAAGGTTAGGGGTCAACAATAGATAAATGTGATGTGATGAAATACAAAGTTTGGTTAGTATTATTAGTACTAATGAGTGCAATATTTATAGGTGGGTTTGTTTCTGCAACAAACACAGTTACAAATCCATCAGACCTTTTAGTTATTGGTGATGGTGCTATAGATGATTGTACTACTATTGATGGATGGTACGCTACATTGTCTGGCTTAAGTGTGTCTTTAAACACAACTACCTTTTATACTAATAATGCATCACTTAACTTAATAAAGACAAGCACAAGTACAAGTTCTTATTCACAAAAAAAAGATATATATGTCTCTGATATATATGGTAAAGATATAAGTTATTATTTATACATTAAAGATGCCACTGTACTTGCCAAAATTGATAACACTGATTATGCTGCACAGCTTGGATTAACAGATAGTAATGGAAATTATGTGGTTCAAAGAACTAATAAGGCTTATCTTAATATTGGTTGGAATGAAATTGAGTTTAATGATATTAGTATTAATGACATCTCAACAGTAACAATTCTAATTTCACTAACTGGTGCAAGTATAACATTAGCAGAAGGCGAATTGCTAATGGATAATTGGAAAAGTGATAACTGGAATAATTATAATTGGCTACTTGATTACACAGACACAGATTATAATTCAGAATTAGTTTATAAATATAGCCTAGGAATAGATACTGACCAGAACTTAGAAACAGGAACACCAATTTATTGGGATGTGAACCAATATCTAAATGTTGTTTCTGTTGATACTAATTATTTTGCATTACCACATGAGTTAGATGGAAATACATACACTGATATATATAGTTTTGTTGATGTAAATAAATATATTAAATCATATATAACTCTTACTCAAACTGGTTCAAATTATCCATCAGCTACCTATGGTAGTAATACTACATATAATGGTGTTAAAATTCTTGGTGTTCAAGATAGTATGATTAGAAGTATAGATAAAAATAATTTATGTACAGCTACAAAAGTATATGTCTATAATACATCAGGAACATTATTAGATTCTACAAGTTTTGTAGGTGATACTGCTACATTCACACCACCGCTAAGTTTAAGTCAACAATATTATTATGTTGTAGCTGGTAGCGATGGTGCTTCTTTTCAGAATGTTTACGATATGTCACCATCTTTCCCATATTCAAATACACATATATTTTTTATGAGTGGTGCATCACTAGCTGGTGGTTGGTTTGATAGATCATACTCACAAAATATAACTAATATAGATGTTGTAGATTATTATGATTTAAATTTTATTTCATCAGAAACAATATTCTCTGATGATAATTTTTCAATAAGCAACAATGTGTACAATGCTGATATCACCAACCCAGCTGAGAATGAGCTAGGTTTTTTGTTTCCTAATACTAATTATGATTGGATGATAGATTATAATTATTATTTATATAGAACTGAGGATTATAACTTTGGTGTGAATGATACTAACTCACTTGATGGTACTGAAACACAACTAGTAAGTTCAAGCTTTACTACTGGTGATTTGTTAGATTATAATACAACACACCCTACTAGTTATTTTCAAATACTTAATACATCATATTATTATTTAATAGATGGTAATTGTGTTTTAATTTATGATTATAATGCAACTACTAATGACTTTATTTTTTTATCAAGAATAGATACAAACGATACAGTCCATAATGTGGATTACTTTAACGATGGTAGTAATGAATATATATTCCTATCTAACAACCAGAACGGAATTAATATATATGATGTTACTGATGATAATATAAACTCAGCTGGTAACCATAATATTGGTAATGTGATTTATAGTTATGGTGCTGATTATAACTGCACATGGCTTGAAGTTTTCACCACACCCAATGACCTTAATTACATCGCAAGTTCACAGAATAATTGGTCTAACGGTGCACTCATATTTTATAAAATTGAGGATCTGATTGCTTTGGATTCAACTGTGTTAGATGGGCAAAAGGGAATAACCAGTGCATACAATTCAAGCGATATCTGGCATGACCCTGATGTGAATAGTTTTTATATAAGTTATAAAGATTATAATGCAGTAAGTAAGATTTTATATTCTTATGACACAGATGTGAATGTTACAACTACTACAAATAAATCAGAAGCCTTTTTGGATTTGTATGAGTATAATGATAGGGCTTTTGCTTTGAACCTAGTAAAAGATACACTTAGTGTTTATGACTATGATACTAATTTTGTTAATAACTTCGCATCAGCATCCACACCAATAACAACTTATAATATTGGTGAGACCACATATGCTATGACAGTTAATGAAGATCAAAATCAAGTATATTTACAAACCCTAGATGATATAATTTCTTTAGATTATAATTTTATAAGTGATACAATTAGTTTGGACACACAAATAAATGTGAATACTGATTCCAACTATCTTTATCAAAACATAATTTATAACTCAAATATAATTACATATGTTGAAGAAAATAAAATTAATAAATATAAATTTAATGATAGTACATTTAAAATAACTACTGCGTTACCAGATACATTAACTAGACAGGCATTATATTCATACATCAGTGTTGATGGGAATACATTCTGGTCGGATGATACATTTGATGTAAACTATTCAAGATTCACAGTTCAGTTTTTTGACGAGAACACCTGTGATACACTTGATGGGAATGTGATTGTTTATGACTCAACCAATTCACAGTACCTACCAGTTGACGAGAATGGATACATGGAAATATGGCTTGAGGATTATAACATAACTGAACCAATTACAGGAACTGTAGAAAGAAAGGTAGGGGACACAGTCACACACACACAAAGACAGTTCAATCCATACCTATCTTTATTTAGTAATCACGATATAAACATGGCACTATTACCAGTTAATGAAGGCACTTATATTGAATTTATTGGTAAGTCAGCAACTGATGAGCTATGGTCAAACAGATATATATACGCACAGAAAATTAATGGTAACAACTTGGTGCTAGTGGATGAATCATTGACAAGTAACTATACTACTGAACTAGTAACCAATAATATAGACGGTGTGCAGTTTGAGGTGCTATCTGATGTGTACTTGAACAGGATTTATTTTGAGAATGATGGGGTGATTCAGTACACTAAAGCCTATCTATATGACTATGATACTGAGGACTTGTTGTTAGAACTAGATATTAATACTGATTTTGATTATGTGGCTTTACCATTGTTAACTGAGCTAACTGCAGGGAAAAGATACTCTATCACTTTTGATAATGATGGTGCTAACTATAGATCACAGTATACTAATGGTTTGTTGTCTAGCCCAGTGACTGGAACATATATTGAGTACCAAAACGGCTGTGCTAACTCACCAACCACATGCATATCTACTAGGGGTTATAACCTAATCAAGCTAGAAGTGTTTGAAAAGTGTGCTTGGGATATGATACAGCTACAGCCATATGCCTCCCTTGCAATAACTGATGCCTCAGGACTGACCACAATGTACTTAGACACAGATGGCAATTACCAGTTCCTATATATTAATGGGACTGGCTCAGTAGAACATATATACCAAATGGTAGAGACCACTGTTCTTAAGCCTAAGGATGAAATCACACTAGTGGACATAAGCCCATATGATGTGATAGTTGGTGGGTTACTAAATATATCCGATACCAATGTGACTGATTCTAATATAACTTTCAATATGTTCCCAGGGACTACACAGAGCTATAGTGTGATTATATCAGATTATAATGCAACACCATTAGATAGAGAATATATCCCTAGAATATTTGAACTTAAGATGCCCACTGGTTCTGACTATGAATCCAGTTATATCCTACAGCCTTACCTATTAACAGAAGATGACGGGGTCGTGCCTGTGATATATGTCGTGGATGAGTTTGAACGAGCATTGCCAGAAATTGATATGAAAATTTATAGATACATTAATACTAATTACACATTAGTGAGTCAACAGACAACTGATGATACTGGTAAGGTATCATTTAGTGCATACCCACTTGAATCATACTATGTACAGTTATATTATGAAGGCACACTAAAGAATATCTACAAGATTGTGCCTAGGGAGTCAACAGACACATTTTATTTAATCTTAAACTTGATTGGTGAAGACCCTATTGCTAATTACTTGATTATGAATGTTGACCTGAATGGGACAGAGGATTATTACACATATGGTAGTGATATTGATATAGGTGGGTACATAAAAACAAACATAGATGTGGTGACAGGATACACACTTGAGCTATACCAAAATGATATGTTAATAGATAGTGTAGTGGTAAATGAAACAGGGGTAATGATTGATATTGACCAAACACTAGCAGGTGCAAGTTTAGATACTAATTACCCAACAGCTGATATCTATCTAACTGTGAATTATATAATTGATGGTGATAGTATATCTAAGCAATATAAGAAAACAATATTTCTACAAATTACTGGGAGCTTAAATTTATTTAAAATACTAAAAGACATACCAAATGATTTTGGGCATTTGCTTTCAATACTGTTAGCAATATTATGCACAGTTGGGCTTGTGGCTGGACTTAGACTATCTGGTATGCCATTAGATATAACTTCATCCACATTCCTTGGGTTATTTATACTTGGGATATTTATGTTCTTGGGTTGGCTAGATACTGGTGTGGTTGTGTTTGGATTTGATACAGGTAAGTTTTTGTATATCTTATGTGTGTTATTTGCATTTTTTATGATGAGTAAGAGGATAAGTGATTAGGTATGGACTTAAAAACAATCATGGGTGCTGCAATGATATTGTTTGCAATAAATATAGTTACCTTAGGCTTAGGTCTAGCTGATGATACTTGGATTGATAAAATGAAAATTATTGATCAGACACCAGGAGAACTAGCAGCACAGCAGTCAGTAGTAGATATAAATTACACAGTAGTAGGCAGCTCAGAGGCAACTGATGATTATGATAAGCTACCTACATTTGAAGCCAAAAGTGGTGTTTCAAAATACTCAACATTCAAAAAGCTCATACTTGGGCTTGTGGCTGGGTACACAGCCATACTTGTTAACATAGGACTGCCAATGCTAATACTTTGGTTACTTGTTGGATTGGTTAGTATATTCCAAGTAGTTGCATTATTCTATCTTGCTGCATACATTGTTAGCATGTTTACAGGAGCAAAACCATGATTTTAAACTTAACATTACTAGCTACAAAATCTCTAGAAAGCATATTCACTGAAAGCGGTGCAATGGCAACTGGGTCACTTGCATTGTTTGGGTTCATACTATTGATTGGTCTAGTTATATTTATGTTCTATATGAATATCCCAGCACCATTAGTTATGATGTTTGGTGGGTTATTATTAATAGGTATGATGTCAACTTGGAGCAATACACAAGTGTTCAAGATAATTCTATCTATTATTGCAGTGGTGCTTGGTGCAGGGATTGGTATATTCGTCATGAAGTTATTCAATTCAGCCCAGAGATAAGTGGTAATTAAATATAAATAAATACAGATATATATGGGTAATAGAGAAAAATACTGGGATAAAAGATTTAGTTATCTTAAAGATTTAATTAAAGATATGCCAGATGATACAATAAAAGCCAAGCAATATCTCTCTGGCAAAATCACATCATTACATAATAAATGGTTATCAGAACAAAATAGAAAAGATAAAAGAATATTTAAGGAATTAATGGAACTGTTTAAACAAATTAAAGGATGAAGGGTGAAAAGAAATGGGTATTATACAAAAATGGAAAAACTTAAAGGATGAGTATAAAGAAGAAACCAAGAAGTATGAATCCTGGGAAGATAAAAAAGAAAAAATGAAAAAGAAGCTGTGGATGAAGCTATATGGTACAACTAATCCTGCAAAGATTAAAGAACTAAAAAGAAAACAAAAGAAAGTACCACTCACAGTTGCACAAGCCAGGAGAATGGCAAGACTTGGTAAGATAAGAAAGGGTGCAATCAAGGGTGTAGTAAAGACAGTCAAGTCCTATAAAGAAAGTGAGGCTAGACTACAAAAGCTAGAGGACAAATTCCAGAAAAGAAAGAGGCAACTTAAAAAGATCGGTAGGCAATTAAAAAGAGGACATGCTAAGTTCACCAAAAAGGTGGAAAGTACATTCCCTCAGCAAACAAAAAAGAGAAAGGGTTACAAAAAAAGTGAATTTGATTTCTTCAGATTCTAGATTGCTAAATATAACAAAGGTGAAAGACAAATGTACAAGGTAGTTTTAAGAAAATTCACAGCATTAAACTATCCGAAAGGTAGTGTTGAAAGAAATAGACTAAATAAGAGTTCACTCACATCTGAGTTCGCAAGGCACAAAAGGTGGTTAGTCACAGAGAATAATAAACCACTCTTGAGCTTTGAAACGCCAAACGAGTGCTATAACTTCATTAATGATCCTAACAAGAATAAGTACAAACCAAGAAATAGAATTAGGAAGTACACAAGAAAAATGATGCTTAACACACAGAACTTTTTTAGCCAAAAAAGAAGATTTTTAAAAAATAGTATGTAGTAATTATATATTAAAAAAATAGGAGCTGAGAATAAATGGTGTATAAGAAAAAGAAACCAAGAAAAAGAAGGGCTACTAAAATCATATACAAAACAAAAATAGTATATCTAACTAAAAAACACAAAAGTAGTTATGATCATATAAAATTAACACCATTAGAAAAACAAGCTAAAAAGCTAGGATTGAATCCAGAAGATATAATTATGGGTTTGCATAAAGCACCATATTATAAAGGAAAAAAAAGGAGATGATTAAGTATGGTAAAGATGTACTCAGTAGTGCTAAGAAAAAATGTGATAGTACCACACACAAAAATAAAGACTAAGTCCATGATGGTAAATGGTAGACGAAGGTTTATGATCTATGGTGAGTATGGGACTGGGAAAAAGAAACATAAGTGCTATAGAATAGTAACAGAAAAAGACTATAAAAAATATAAATGAAAATAAAATAAATAAAGATAAGTAATGAAAAGAATATATAAAGAGCTTTTGTTCATATTCATAGTAGTAGCTATATTCTTCACAGTCTACTGGCTTAGGTCGGTGCCAACTGGGATGGATAGCTTCTATTTCATGAACTATATTTATGGAATAACAAACACACTACCATTAACAACTTCATTAGCTACAGGTGTGTTCAGTTTAATACCAGCTAACTTTAATATTATAAAAATTATTATGCTTGTACTAACACTATGCAGTGCTGTGATATTCTCAATGACCGCAAGACTTAGATTCAAAAAAACTGGATACCTAGCAGGGCTCTTTCTTCTGGCTTTCCCTTTCTTCTCTGTTATCTTTGCTAGGCTAGAAGATGACCTGTTTGGGCTACCATTCATGCTACTTGCAATCTACTTTGCAACAAGATACCAAGTCTCAGACAATAAAAAGAAGATATGGGATAAGAACATAATGCTAAGCATTGCAAGTTTGGTAATTGCAGTATTTTTATGGAGATTCACAGTCTATCTTATACCTATAATATTTATAATGACCAAGCACTTCTGGTACGGACTAGCAACTGCATCAATCCTACCTTTCTATTCAACCTTATACCAATCTATATTGCCTAACTTAAAAGTCTCTGAGAACTATCCAATTTATGGATTATTAATACTAACACTTGGGTTTGCATATCTCAAGCCATCCAGAATTAAGGAAAACTGGGTAGTAGTTTTGGTATTAAGTGTATTAACTGTTCTGAATTATAAGTTTATATTCCTGTGTGTGCCTTTTTTGATTCTGAACATAATTAAATACATAGAAAATGATACTAATGCTATTAAAAAGTGCTTCATAATTTACTTCACTTTGTTTTTTGTGGTTGCATGTGCAGTAAATCTAATTGCACTACCTAACTCTAACCTAGATGACTTGCTTACAGTAGGGTACACAGAGAGTTTAGATAGAAATATTGAATTTAATATCCAATGGGGCTATGGTTATTATGCAATCTTCAAAGGATATGATACAAACCAGTTTGGACACGCCCAAGATTATAAAAAGAGTGGGATTGTGCTTACATATTTGAATGATAAAAGAATAGATGACTGTGATACTATTCAAAAAAATAGGAATGCACAGCTAGTCTATTGTGAATGATAAGTCCAATTCATCTTTTTTAGTATCCTTCTTAACTTCTTTCTTTGTTTCTTCTTTATTTTTTTGTGCTGGTCTGTTCACATACTCAACCAATGAGCCAATTGAATATATGATTATGAATATTATCATAACAAAAATATCCGCAATCATATAAAATACTTTTTGGATACCAGCTTTTAGTTTCTTTTCATCAATACTTAATCACCTTTTTATTTTCTATAATTTCAACACCTATGGTATTCTTTTTTTTAACCATTACTTCTCATTCTCCTTTTTAACTACCTTTTAAATATTTTTATTACTTCGCACACTCAGAATAAAACATAATCCCAACTATAACAGTTAAAACTAAAAAAAATACTAAAACCCAAAGCTTCAAAATTATCATAATATATACAATTAAAACAAACGCCATACATATATATAAAAATATTATATCTCCAATATTTGAAGAATCTTTATGTTTTTTTTCATCCATACTTAATCACCTTTTTATTTTCTATAATTTCAGTAATTGGTTCTTTGAATATACTTTTTAAAACTATATGCATAATTATACCTAATACTAATCCCACAAAAAAAACATCTATCATCCAATTAATCTTATTTTGAAAATAAAAATTTATTAAAAATAATAACATAATAAAACTATATAGAAACATTATTATATAATATTCAACAGTTAATTTATATTTCTTATCTTTCATTTTTCACACCTTCTTTGTCTAATTCTTTAATGGCTTTGACTGTATCCTTAACACTAATAACATCTAAATAATTTATCTTTTTCTTTAAATCCTCTATAAATTCTAAAAATTCAATATTAGATGTAATAAACATTTTAGGTTCTTTTTTAGATATGTCTAAATATTTAATATGATTACAATAATCAAACATACTCACCCAAAATCTTATATCTTTATTCATTTCAGTTAAATATGTCTCATGTATATTTCTGATAATAGTGTCTAACTCCTCTTTAGATTTACATTCTAAACTATCTAATATCTTTTTTACTTTATCAGGATTCTCTGTTGAAAATCTTACATTATATTCCTCTTTATTCATTTTTTATCACTTCTTTATACCCACTTTTTTCTCTTTGGGATATGCTTTCTGGTATCAAGGTATCTAAGTGATACCCTGAACCCAAATCGCCTATACAACTTCATTTCATGATATGCCTGGGCTTGTGTGTCAAACACAAGCGGAACATCACCTTTACTAAAACCCACAGTGAGTTGTGTTCTAATCATAGAGCATCACTTATCAATCTTGTTTAGCTCCATGTTTATTTTTTTGCATTCCTTCTTGAGTCTCTTGGTGTTGATCACACACACAATCCAGCCAACCAGGAAGAACATGCAACCCCCAAGAAAGAAGGGTGCTGATGCACTCTTGAATGTGAATAGAGTAAGCACCGCCATAATCACAACCGCAATGGTGTTCACCATCCCAAGTTCTTTAGTGGTCTTAAGTAGGTTATCACAAGACCATTTCTTAGTCATCAACTTGGACTTCTCAACAAAGTAAGTAAGCAGTTCTTTCTTTTTTTCTTCTTTCATGGTTACTTCACTCTCCTGAACTCAAACACAAACTTAGAGTTCTCATCGTTCTTAATTGACTCACCAGCCTTTAATGTGATTATCTTTAGCCCAAGAAGTAAGGCATTTGTCTTAACAGACGCAATCTGTTCAGCAGTAGGAAACCTAATCTTTTGGTTGGCAATTATAGACTTCCTTACTTCTGCATCAATATCAATCTCAGTCATAAAAGACACCTCACTTCATTTTGTTCTTGATTTCACTTATAAAGTCATCATCCTCATCGGAGTCATCATCATATTCGTCATCATCTAGGTCTTTAGGCTTAGTGTCTGATTTGTTTGTGATTGTGGCATCCTCATTAACTTCTTGTATCTTCTCTGTTGCATCAATGTTCTTTGCATCTGTATCAGCAATATCCTCATCAGCTGGTCTCACTTCTATATCCTGTTTTACTGGTTCAGTTGGTTCGGTTTTTATACTCTCTATTTTCTTCTTGTTTGTAATCTGAGTATCTTCTACTTGTGTTTTTAGTTCCAAGAAATATTGCTCTGCTTCTCTATACATCTGATTAAAATTCTCAAATGTATCATATAACCTAAGCTGAACTAGATTCAGTGTTTCCAGTGGTCTCTGCAATAAAGCATTAGTACCCATCATACCTTCAATTATTTCTAACTCAGATGTTATTTCTTTAAGACTACCTATCAGTTCGGTAATCATTTTTTTTGGTTCTTCCATTTATTATACACCTCGTGTTTATTTTTTAAATTTTGGTAAAACTTTTTTGTGTCCCCACCACACACCACATGCAAGAAAAACAAGTCATCAAAGGTATAACATTTACTATTGAATCTCTTGATATATCTCCTTAAGGCTTCTTTTTGTTTGATTGTCTTACTGCTGAATTCCCTGTTATCAGTAAATGATTTGTACTTATTTAGTATGGTTGATGGCAAAATTAATCACTCCCTCAGATTAGTATCTTCCAGAAGTTCTTATCATTCTGTATAATGCTAACTTCCATGCCTTCTTCTAGCTTCTCATACTTAGCAATGAACTTACCGAAGTGGCTCTTTTTTGGAACTTCAGCTTTATTGAAATATGTGAAGACTGTGTTCCCAGTAATATCATACTGTGCATTATTAAACTCTATATAGAACAACTTCTGATCCTTGTCCTTTGCTTCATCCTTAAAAATCTCAAGCGCAGTCTTAACAACAATCTTAGTAACTTTTGCCGGTAAAAGCTCAGGGATGTCCTTCAGGTCAGTTTTGTCATAATATATTTTTGTTTGTTCTGTTTCATTCATTCTTTTTCACCTTTTTTTTTTTATTTTTTGTTAAGTATTTTAATTTATATTTAAGATTTTCTATTTCAATCCTTAAAATATTCTTTGGAATGCCCTACTTTATATCCACACCTTACACAGTTACTAAATATAATCTTACCATTAACTGCTATTTCAGTGTGGTTTTTTGTTTTACAGATTGGACATATAAAATAAATATTAATCACCTATTATTTGATTATTTCTGGCAAGGCTAATCCACTCACCAACATAATCACTATTTAATTTATCATAATAAATTCCTCTTAGACCATATTTCTCATGATTATTAAGGGTGATAACACACTCATAATGCTCAACCCCTAAGGCAGAATCAATAATTAAATCAGGATAATATTCATACAAATTAATTAACTCAGCATCATACCCAGCACCATAAAGTGTTTCACAGTTAGCCTTGATGTTCATGTTATAATTATAAAAACATGCAGCAACCACACATGAAAGTGCAACCCATAAGATTAATAAAATAAATATTTCTTTTTGTTTTATTTTACCCATATCTATTCACCTACTGTCCTAACATAACCAATGGTTATCTCATGGGCTTCATATTCAATAGTAAGTCGTGGACTAGCAACTGGTTCCATTTCTACAAAATATTTATTACCAGACTCATCAACACAAACATATTCAGAGTTGTATGTGGCGTAGTGGTCATAGCCTAGTTCCATACAAGCACGGTTTTTGCTAAGATCTACATTATAAGAAGTAAGCCCAATTAAAACACCTATGATTATTATAATTATCACAAGTATAAGTGGTAATACACTATCTCTATTTAACCCCATATCTACTCACATCCTTTTCTAAGAAAAACATTTTTCTATTTAAAATAAAATTGAAAGAATGACCAACCATAAATAACACCGTATAAATTATAAACTCAATAATGGTATGTGGCTTGTATAATAAAGCTATATATAATATCAGTAATATTAATGACACTATAACAGATTTATGTTTATCTCCCATATCTATTCACTATTTAACCTCAAAAGCAATGTCCTTACCAGCATAAACTTTTGCGAAATCAGACATAAGTGCACCTTTATAAAAAGAACTTGCCAGATTTAGTCTTAACTCCTCAACTTTTTTTGCTTTTCTTTCACCATACATTATTTTTTCTAAATTCATTTTCAAACACCTCATTTTTTTTAAATATACATATATTATGGATAGAAATGTTTATAAGGGTTTCGGTTAGTTAAATTTATAGATTTTGAATAGATTTGGCTCTTGGCTCTCCCAGCTAAACTTCTTTTTTGCTTTTTTTAAGTTATCATAAATGTAATCCTGGTTAATTGTGCTTAGTAAATGGTACTTACTAATTGACTTGTCAAAGACATAACCCAGCTTATTATCACTCACAAACCCAGACATGTCCTTCATGTTATTCACCACAATTGGTAGCCCAGACTGTATATACTCAAATATCTTATTAGGCATAGAATAGTATATGTTTTTGCAGGTGTTCTCAGGTGCATAGAAACCAAGAATGCACTCACGCATAATCACTCTGTATTCTTCCTTGGTTAGGAAGCCAGTATAGAACACACCCTTAGAAGAACCGTTCACACCAATAACAAACACCTTGAACCCAAGCTCATTGAATAACTTGAAGTGCTTAGACACACCGACCCTTACCTTTCCACCAAGGAATACCACAATATTCTTTCTCTGACTAAATGGTAGGACTTTGTCTTTATTATAATTAGAATAATTATAAATTAAATATGTTGGCTTATTGTACTTATTTTTATAAATTTCTTGAATGGACTTGGAGACTGTGATGATTCTATCTGCATACTTATAATAAGCCAGTTCTCTGATGTACTGTAAGAAATTGCCGATATAAGAATATAAAGTATAATAAAGAGTAGCCTCCTTCCGCATTGTCCTAGCCCAGTATTCATGTGAGTCATAGACTAGCTTAGACCCATACCTCTTTTTGGCAATCACACCAGCTACTAAGGTGTCAGGGTCATTACAGTCATAGACATCAGCGGGTTCAACCTTATCAATCCAGAACTCTTTGTTAGCAATAAGTCTATAGAAGAACCACCTAGGGCTGTGCTTTCTGGCTTTGGTAACCCAGTAGTATTCAACCAAGAGTGTAGGTGAGATGATCCGAACATGCTGTGGCTTTGGGGCTTTACATACAGACTTAACAACGACCTTAAACTTCTTAGATAAAGAATAAGCTTTTTTTCTTACTCTATCATCCTTGTCAAAATCATTCCAAACACACATTACTAGCTTCTTCATATCAAGCACCACCCTAAAACAACCTCTTTTGTCTTTCTACACTTTTAATTCTTGCTTCTGCTATCTTACAGTATTCTTCAGTCATATCAAAACCTATATAGTTATATCCTTGGGACTTTGCAGCAATTCCGGTTGTGCCTGAACCCATAAATGGATCTAATACAACACCATCTTTAGGAGTTACAAGCCTTACTAAGTATTCCATTAACTTTAATGGTTTTACGGTTGGGTGGTTGTTTTTTGTTGGTTCTGTTGTAAATCTTTTTTCAACATCTTTCATATCTTCACTAGATTTATCAGATTGACCATTAAATATTTTTTGTTTATCTTCAAACCCTTCAAGTCCTTTATTTCGTTCCGATTTACTCGCCTTAGCACAATAAAAAAATCTCTGAGGTTCTCCTAATAAACTAATAACTTCTTGACTACCATCGTGAATTACATTTGAAGGAAATCTTCCTTGAAGATTTACTTTAATATTTCTGTTTGTATTTACAAAATGAATTCCATCATACTCTTTATTATTCACATTACCAAAACTATTATTTTTTTTAATTATATTATTTAAATCTTTATCAGTTGTTCTAATCCGACACTCATCAATGTTAATTCCACCAGTTCCATACTTTAAGACATTCTCTGCAACAGTTTTCTCTGCTAATGGTTTTCGTGCTACAACAATAGGCTCGTGTGCAGGTTTTAAAGCAGTTCCCCAACCATCCCATTGCTTTGCTTGGTCTGTTGCAGGTGCAGTAATATCTATTTCCCCACCCTCATTATCAGAACCTATTCTTTGATATACTGTTTTATTAGTTTTAGATTTACCAATTACTTCTCTTTCTGCTTCTTCTAAACTTGTAAATGGTAATTCTAAAAAATCTTTTATTTTATTATATTGTTCAATAGTTATATTTTGACACTTTATTTTATTATATAACCAACCAGTTGGATTACCATTTTTAGATGGAAATAAGTCTGTTAATTGTTTTTTAGTAATTCCTTTTTCTTTTGCAACTTCAATAATATATGGAATAAACCAATTTAACTGATTACCACCATTTTTATCAATAGCTTTACCTATATTCAAACTCTTAGGAAATCCAGAACCATAAATCCATTGTATCTGGTCTCGTATCTCAAAACCTGCATCTTCAATTGCACAAGCCATTCTATGATAAGTCCTAGTACCACCAAAACTAAGTAAATGACCTCCTGGTTTTAATAATCTAAATGCTTCTTTCCAAAGCTCTACATTGTAAGCAATACCTGAATTATCCCATTTCTTACCCATAAAACCAAGCTCATAAGGGGGGTCAGTTACAATTGAATCTATTGAATTGTCTCCTAATTGTTTCATACCTTCAATACAATCCATATTATAAATTTTATTAATCTTTAACATTATTCCACCACTTAACCAAACACTCTTTTTTGTCTTCTTTTATCCACAAGCATACGACATTTAATATATAAATAAAGTAATATAATTGGTGCAAACATAATGCACAGAACAAGTATCAACCATAACTTCATTTATTTCCACCATCCTTGTTTATAAATTTTTTCAAATTTATCCATTATATATTTTTTATTATTCTTCTTATTATATATCATTATAATGTCATTTCTTTTTTTAGTTGTTGTAATTAATGCATTAGCAAGATCAGACATATCACCATGTTTATAAGTCTCACACATAAAATCATTATACTCATCTCTATCAGGTAGGACTAACTTACAGCCTGAAAAGATTGCCTCAATAGTGGTAGTGCCATGCCCATGACCATAAACTAAGTTGGTAGAATAGAATGTGTCAAAATAAATATTAGCCTTTGCGAGATACTTCTGGATTGTAGCATGATCAGTTTCTATAAGTTCTATATTGCTAGTCAAGTTATGCTCAGTTAAAATAGAGTACAAACTCTGCCAACCATATCTCTTTGCAAAAATGAACTTCGCATCAGGAATGGCTTGAACAACTTTTTTAATAACTTCAAATAAATTAGTAGACTTGTACTTATCCTCAAATCTCCTTAGGAAAATAAATGAATTTTTCTGTTTTTTGGTGTGTAAAGTCAAAGCATTAAACTCAGCAAAGGAAGGGCGAATCATAGTTTTCTGTGGGTTACAGCCTAACTCATAGACCCTAGCCTGAGCAAACCTATCCTTAACAGTCACAAGATCAACATACCTAAAAATATAATTGTTCTTTTTCTTAAGTTCTGGCTTATCTTGAGTGGTCTCACCTATGTCCGAACCCATGCAATCCACAACTGAGAAAATGTTTTTACCAGTAAACTTATAAAACACAGCAGGGATAATACCATAAGTCTGTAGAGAATGAGCATGAATCACATCTGGTTTGATGGATCTTATAGCTTTAATAATTTTATACCATCTAATTAACCTACCAAGACCATTAAAAGTCGGAACTTTAATTATTTTTGTGCCATTAAAATCATGAAGCACAGCATGGAATGTCATAAGATATACCTCATGTCCTCTCTTAACAAACTCATCGCACCATTGCTTGACAAGAACGGACTTAGCAGAACCACAGTATAATATTTTCATTTACCCCACCTTTTGGACTCTGTATAACCAAATATATAAATGTACTTAACCACTAAAAATAAACAAATTAAGTCAACTACGATTCCACCATTATTTAAGCTAATATAACTTAGGGCAATCAATATTATATAAAAAGTCAATAGGCGAGATAAAAAACTTTTTTTGAAAAATCTGTATAACCTATCATACACTCCTTTTTTTTTTGAACTTCATTTCTTCTCACTT
>Ga0272443_10001399_pt1 | contig 35422 bp, 35 predicted proteins | sample SSMAcet12_FD_193581 | JGI IMG/M metagenome (GOLD analysis project Ga0272443, IMG submission 193581) | Marine sediment archaeal communities from Little Sippewissett salt marsh, Falmouth, MA, United States - SSM-Acet-12 | ecosystem: Environmental > Aquatic > Marine > Wetlands > Sediment ... | reverse complement strand
TAGCCTGGAAGATCCACCAGAAGAAACTGTCCGTTCACCGAGTAGAAAAAGATACCCCGGGTTTTCCCGGGGGTGGAACTGACCCTGACCAGCTTGCGTCGCCCCATCATCGCGGCGAGGAGAGAGGATTTTCCGACGTTGGACCGGCCGAAAACGGCGATCTGAGGAAGGTCCAGAATGGGAATCTGCGAGGGGGTAAAAGCCTGGTCCTTAAGCTCGGCGCTCCGGATCTTCATGGAGCATCCAGTAGCACGGGCCTGTGTCCTCGTCAACCGGACGGCCCCGGGTCCATGGGCGCGGGGGGAAACCCTCCGGGCATCCTGATCGGTTAAAAGTCGCCTTCCCGTCGGGATCATGGTAATTTTCCCCCGTCCAAGTTTCTGAGTATACAGAAAAGATGGATGCAGTTATCATTTCTCTTGAGAGGGTGTGGATCAACGGCTTCCCGATGAAAGGGCATTTAAGGGCCAGAACCGGCGGAGAGGAGTCAGGATGAGGGAAAACGGGATGATGATCGATCTTGATTTGATCAAGGAACCCGTGAAAGAGGAGTTCGAAGCCCTTGGGACCTATTTCAACTCTTTCCTTCAGACGGACATCCCGATCATTGACCGGGTTTTTCAACACCTTATTGACGGGGGGGGGAAACGTTTCCGACCTCTCCTTGTCTTTCTCATCGCTGCCTGTTCCCCCGGAAAAAACTCCGAGGACGCCTTCCGTCTGGCCGTGGCCGTGGAATTTCTCCATACAGCCACCCTGCTTCACGACGATGTTGTTGACCAGTCGGATCTTCGCCGCGGTAACAGGGTCGCCTACCGGATCTGGGGGGCCGAGCCGAGCATCCTGTCCGGGGATTTCCTTTACAGTAGGGCCTTTAACCTCCTCGTGGACATCGGCCACCTCGGCATCCTGGAGACCATCTCCGGCGCCACAACCGAGATGGCCAGGGGCGAAATGCTTCAACTTCTCAGGTCCTACAGCACCGCTACGACACAGGAAGAATATCTCGAGGTGATCCGCGGAAAGACCTCAAGCCTCATTTCCGCATCCTGCAAGGCGGCAGCCTATCTCGCGGGTTTCGATGAGCCCGCCGTTCAGAACCTCAGGGAATACGGCCACAACCTGGGAATGAGCTTCCAGATCGTTGACGACGTCCTCGATTATACGGCTGAAAAAGGGGTCTTCGGGAAAACCACGGGGAAAGATTTTCTGGAGGGTAAGGTCACCTTGCCCCTCATTATTCTCATGGAAAGGCTGGACGGCCGGGAAAGACGCCAGATCCTTGATATTTTCATCAAGGATTCCCCCGAGGACGGCGATTTTCAGGCCATCCTGGATCTGATGGAGAAACACGGCGCCCTGCCAGGGACAATGGAGGTGGCCGGAAGATTCAGGGACGCGGCTCTTAAGACCCTCGATCGGGTCCCGACGGGTCCCTGCCGGAAGAGCCTCGAGTCCCTTGCGGATTACGTTCTGGAGCGTTGCCTATGAAAGAAGAACACACCAACCATCCCCTTGTCCAATTGGCCCGGAGGGCCATCGAGAACCATCTCGTCGAAACCTCTTTTCCCCTCCCGACTCAAATTCCCGGTTTTGAAGAACCCGCAGGGACTTTTGTCAGCATCAAGAAAAAAGGCCAGCTAAGAGGCTGCATCGGAACGATCCTGCCCACTGCCTCCTCCCTGGTGGAGGAAGTTGCCCAGAATGCCGTCTCGGCAGCAACCAGGGATCCGAGGTTCCCTCCCGTGACCCGGGAGGAGCTCGGGGAGATCATCATCTCGGTTGATGTCCTGACACCGCCGGAGCCCGTATCCGGCCTGCATGAACTGGATCCGGCAAAATATGGTGTCGTCGTCCAGGGCGGATACAGGAAGGGGGTCCTTCTCCCCGATCTGCCGGGGGTTGACAGTGTTGAAGAACAGGTCGCCATTGCCCGGCAAAAAGCGGGGATCGCCCCTGAAGAACCGGTTCAACTGTTTCGATTCGAGGTGAATCGTTACTTTTAAAAGGGGAAGGAGTTTCGTTCGGGTACGATGGGCTGATCCTTCCCTTGGGGACAGGCGTGGCCCTGACCGTTCCGCTGGCATTCAAACGCGGGCTACCGGGCTGGAGGTGCTCATGACGAAGGACATCCAGTGGAAAATGCTGATCGCGACCTCCGAAGAGTCGGAGGCGGTTCTCCTAAAGACCCGCCTGGAAAGCGAAGGGATCCGTTGCCGGCTTCAGGTCAGGAAAAACTACCCGGGGATATCCCATGGCGGGAAGACAAGGGAAGTGGAGGTTTACGTTCCCCTTGAGGAATTTGAGGCCAGCCAGCAGATTGTGGAACTCGGGGAGATCGATGAGGAAAACGGCCTTTAGGGCCACCTCCTCAGGTTGTTTCCTTGAACCCCGAGATCGTCACCGTGACCTTGTTGATCGTGGAGGGCGGGTCTTCCAGGAGGATGAGAAACGGCACCGCCTGTCCCGGCTTGACGTTGGAATTGCTGAGGGACTGGCCCAGTTCGTTCTGAAGGTCCGCACGGATCTTCGCCAGGTCCCCCGTGATTAATTGTTCGTCCTCGAAAACATTTCCGCAGAAGGATCTCGATCGGGCCACGATCCCATCGGCGCTGTCCCTGAATTGAGCCTCGATCTGGATCATTCCCACGCTGACAGAGGAATCATTCCTGACTTCGCCATGGACGGTGTAGATCATCTTCCCGTCCTGGCGGGCCAGGGAGCGAACCTGGATCTTGTTCGGTTTCAGGATTTCCTCCTGTGTTTCCGTCTTGGGGACCAGGATCTCCATCTCGTAAAGGATATCCATCACTTTAGGATATGCCAGGCGATAGGCAAGGTATCCCCCGGCTCCGAGGAGTGCCAGGACGAGAAGGAACACAAAACACTTCCCGGTTTTGCCTTTCTTGGGTTTCGGCGGAGAAAGGTCGGTAAGTAAGGGCCGTTTCTGAGGGGGAAGCTCCCCTTCGGAGCCGGTGCCGAGATCGGGGAAAACCTTATCTTCAAGGAGAGAGGGAGAAAAAGTCCGCGATTCTTCCCCGAGGCCGATCCTTGTTTCATCCGTTTTACTTTCCCCTTCCGAATCCAGGGGGATGTTCCCCCAATCCTCCAATGAACCATGGGAAGGGACGGTCTCGGGAGGCGGGTGCACCCCTGAAGAGGGGCCAGGTTCCCCGGACAAGGGAGGGGCGTCCTCCCTTGTCGTGGTTTCGATCTCGAACTCTTCGCCCTCGGGGCCGGGAGTGCTCCCCGGCTCATCGTCCGCCCGAACTGCCTTAGGCCGGTCCTTTTCGTGGGCGGGCCTGGCAGCTCTGATTTCTGAAAGGCCGTCGTCATCTGCAGGTGCGCCGGCCGGAAGATCTCCGGGAACTTGACCGTCGGGAAGAGGCGCCCCACCGGGTCTTTGGGCCTTTTCCCCGGAGACGGCTGGCGCTTCCCCTGTTGGCTCACGGGGCCGTTCCGGAGGGTTTATCCCCGCCTCGCCGAGGGGCGGGGGTGATGTTTCTTTGGATTCATCGGCCGGTTTTTCTTCTGGAGGGGGGGGCATCAAAGACGTAGAAGAGGGTGTTGTCCTGACCTGGCGGGAGGGCAGAACCACAAAGGTGTTGTTGCATTTGGGGCAGCGGACCTTGACCCCCTTCTCCTTGACCTTTTCGTCTGGAATCCGGTATTTCGTGTTGCAATGTTCACATTGGACGATCAAGGTTTCCCCCTTGATTGAATCGGATAAAAGGAGTTGAAAATCATGCCCGAAAAGATCTCTGTTTTTTTATTCGTACCAGATTTTTCCGTTTCAGTTAAGAGGCACCTTAACTTCATATACAGGACCTCTAAACACAATGGAAGGATCAGGTAATACATGAAACAGGATCTTGACCTGAATCTTGTTCAGTGGCGAGTGATCCCCGGGGATCCGGAAAGGAACCTGGGCAAGGCAAAGGAACTCCTCGACCTGGCCGGGCCGAAGAAGGGCAGCCTTATTCTTCTCCCCGAGATGTTTTCGAGCGGCTTTTATTATCGGGACCTTGGCCGGATCGCCGGAAGGTCCGCCGAAACTTTGCGTTGGATGTCTGAAACCGCCCGCTTTTTCGGATCCTGCCTCGCCGGCTCCCTTCCCACCCTTGGGGCGGAGGGTATCGCCAACACGATGGCTTTTTTCGATGAGAAAGGGGCGGTGCGCGGTACGTACTACAAGATTCACCTGTTTCCCTCTACGGGGGAGGAGGAAGCCTTCGTCTCGGGAAGCCGGACAGCCACCGTGGCCTGGAAGGGGATCTGCATCGGACTTGCCATCTGCTTTGACCTGAGATTTCCCGAAATGGGGAGGCGTCTCTTGGATGATGGCGCGGAACTGATGATCGTTTCTGCCCAGTGGCCCCTTGAGCGCCTGGACCATTTTCGGGATCTGGTGAAGGTTCGGGCCATCGAAAACCAGTTTTTCGTGGCCGCCTGCAATTCCTGCGGAGAGGACGGGCGGGGGCAGGTGCTCGGCGGTGGAAGCATGGTCGCAGGACCTTCGGGAGAAGTTTACGGGGTTCTCGGAACCGAAGAGGGTGTCCTTTCCCTGAGTGTCCCTTTTGGCGAGGTCGAAAGGAGCCGGGAAGGATTTCCCGTAGTGAAACGAAGGCGGCGGGACCTTTTTAAGTAGAAGGAAATGCGGGGAGGGAAAGACAGAAGGTGAAAATTAAGTCGAAAAGGGTCTCTTTAAAGGGATCCTTGCGCTTTATTCCCGAGACTCCTGCAGGAGTTTTTCCAGTGCCTCCTGAGCTTTCCGGAAATGGGGGTTGATTGAAATCGACTCCTGATAAGCCTCGATGGCCAGTTCTTCTTTTCCCAGGGCCCGCAGAGCCTCGCCCCGGCAGAAAAAAGCGTCCGCGAACCGCTTGTTGGATGCCAGGATCGAATCCGTTTCGGTTAGCGCCCTTGCCGGATCCTCCATGTCAAGGTAAACGCGGGCAAGGTCGAGGCGCACGGAGGGCATGTCCGGATTCAGGGTAAGAGCTCTTTTTAATTCCAGGCGGGCATCCTCAAGCCTGCCGGTATGAAGGTAGGTTTTCCCCAGAAGAGCGGCGATATCGGGCCATTGGGGATGGTTTGTCGAAAGGCGCTGAAGGATCTCCGAGGCTTCCTCAAAAAGCCCGTCCTGGACCATGGCGACACAAAGGGTCAGTTCCCCTTCTGTCACAGCCTTGTCCTCGGCCAGATCGATTTCCTTCCCACCCGATCGGATGATCAGGTAGATCACCGTAAAGAACAGGATAAGGAGGACAAGGAAGAAACTGAACGGCACTCCCGACTCATCGAGCCAGTTGAAAACTTTGCGAGAAATTGGCAGGCTGGTCTGACTCTCTCCCTTTTCAGGATGGAAGACCTGGAACAATGCCGCGAGCTTTTCGCTGCCAGCTTCCACTTCCGCAGGGGGAAGGAGGTCGGAAAGGGTATAGGACACGAGTTCCGACCTGTCGTTGCTTTGTTCCTGGGCGACGATTCCCACCCCGGGATGGATCCAGATGAACCCGGAATAGATGGGATCCGTGGCCGGCCGGTATCCGATCTTGATAGTGTCCCGGAAAGTGCCGGCCGCTACGGTGACGGGGCCCCGGGAGAGGACCTCGAAAAAGAGCCGAGGGTCGGACCAGGAAGACTGCCATGTACGGCCGGGCTCCAGAGGCCGCTGGGCAAGGAGGGTGAGCTCACCCTTCGAAAAGGGAAAATCCTTTCCTGGAGCCGAGGTGAGACGGAAAAGACCCTCTTGACTGAGGATGAAAAAAAAGGGGGGCTGGTCGTCATAGGAGGCTTCGATCAAAGGAACCCCCTTGACACTCTTGACCCCTTTTAATACCAGCGTTTCAAGGTCTCCCTTGAGGTCCCGATAAGTCCAGGTGCTTCCCGGACTCAGGGGCAGAATCCCGGAAGCTTGGCTGGGGCCGGTCATGGCCAGACACAAGCAGGCTGCCAACGAAAGGAAGGCAACCTTTCGAAAAAGGGAATTCATTGCCCGGAAGTGTACAGATATTCGAACTCGGTGTACAGAGCGCAGTTGACGGTTCTCCGCAGGGAATTCAGCCGGGGAACAAGCGCCGTTTCGCCGTGGAAATGAACCCGAAAGGAAGAAGGGACCCATGGTCTGATGCGGATTGTTATCGATGGTTATAACCTGATACGGCGAATCCCCGAGCTTGAGAGGCTAGACAGAATAAATATGGAAGAGGCAAGGGAAGCCCTGATAAAGGAGCTGTCTCTTTACAGGAGTGGGAAGAGACATCAGATCATCGTGGTTTTCGACGGGCTTGAGGCCCTCCATCTTGGAGGCTCAAAAAGTAAAGAGCGTGGGGTTACCGTTCGTTTTTCCCCGCGGGGGAAAAACGCGGACCAGTTGATTCTCGACGCCCTGAAGAGCCGGGAAGCGGATGTCCTGGTCAGCGCCGATCGGGAGCTGACCGACGCGGCCAATCGTTCGGAGATCACCGCCGTGTCGCCCGGAATGTTCTGGGAAAAGGTTGCTGAGGAAATATATCGGCAGTTTAAAGGTGAAGAAGGAGGGGAAGAAGACCTGCCCGCCAGAACGCCCCGGGGAAGGAAGCTGTCAAAGGTCCAGAGGAGGGATCGGGCCAGGATCGAGAAGCTTTAAGGGTTGATGGACTCGCAATAAGTCATCAACGCGCCCCGCGCGGGGCGCCCGGATCAATGACTCGCGTCGACTGGGGTTGTAGGTCATTGATCCGTGAGGAAAAGGAAAACGACCCTTTTCCCTTTCCGGGAAGCGTTAAGTCCCGGATCGGACTTTTCGCGACCCTGTCAAGGTCCGATACCTCTCGTCATCTCCCGGCTGATTTCTGGATGCGGTTTTCGGTTCCGTCGATGATCCGCAGGATATTCTGCCTGTGAAGGATCCAGAGGAGAATGGCCACCGCAACGCAAAAGAGGGTCAGTTTTCCCGTTCCGGAAAAGACCAGGGAGAAAATGGGGCAGCCTGCCGCAGCACAGAGGGCCCCCGCCGAGGAATACCGTGTCAGCAACACCGCGGCGATCCAGGTCGCAAGGGACAGGAGGGCCACCAGGGGGCTTAGAACCAGCAGGGCTCCAAAGGTGGTGGCCACGCCTTTTCCCCCCCGGAAACCCAGGAGAAAAGAAAAATCGTGTCCGATAATAGCCGCACCGGCTGCCAAAAAAGGGATGGCGGAATCCTCTGGAAACATGAGGCGGGCAATGATCACGGGGACCAGTCCTTTGCCCAGGTCTCCCAGGAGAGTGGCGGCGGCGGCACCTTTACCGAGGGTTCTGAGGACGTTGGTGGTGCCGATGTTGCCGGAGCCGGAAAGGCGCGGGTCCTGCCCCCCAGCGATCCTCGCCACGATCACCCCTGTCGGGAGGGATCCAAGAAGATAACAGAGAAGGATGAAAAACCACTCCATAATATTCCAGATTACAGCTTTTGCATGGCATATGGTAGTTCAAAGGTGAAAAATATCCGGTTTTTTAAAGCCATCGAAAATTCACCCGATGCTTTTTCAAAGGAATCCTGCACGGGATACAGCAGGGTTTTGTGGGAGAATTTGCGCGCTTTACAGGAAAAAATGGGAATTTTTTTCACACCAGCCCGGGTCCATTTTGCGATCTTCTTGAAATGATTGGGGTTTTTCCCGGAGGCTGGTTGGCACATCGGTTGCTTGAGATACCTGACAGTGTAAAATTTCCTTTGTTATCAAGGAAAAAATTACCATGAGACGTTTTTTCGTTGTGGTTGTCGCCGTGGTCATGCTATCGGCTTGCGGCAAGCCCGGCCACGAACCGGGAACAAAGGGTCTTGATCTCTCCCTGTCCTCCGTGGACGGGTCCACGGTCCGCCTTTCCGATTTCCCGGACCAGGTGATCCTCATCGAGTTCTGGGTGACCTGGTGCGGATCCTGCCAGATGATGGTTCCCGTCTTGTCGAGACTCCACGGCGAGTATTTTGACAAGGGTCTGGTGATCCTTGGAGTATCCATGGACGAGGAGGGCCTTGAGGTCCTCATGCCCATTGTCCAGGAGTCCAATATTCCCTACAGGGTTCTCCTTGGAGACAAGAAGGCCGCCGGGGTTTTCGGGGAGGTGACGGGTTTCCCCACCCTGGTTATCATCGACAGGGAAGGAAGGCTGGCCAAAAAGTTACTGGGGTTTCACAGCTTCCAGGAACTCGAGGAGCAGGTCAAAAGGTACCTTTAAACCAAAGCATGCCCGTCCGGAGGTTGGTGAATGGAAAACAGGAAGATCGTCCTCGTTATCGGCGCGGCCCTGTTCGTGGGCCTGATGACGGGGGTCCTGATCCCGAGTTTTTTCGGTTCAGGGGAACCGCCTTCCCGGAGGTTTTCCCAGGCCGCGAAACCGGCGCCCTATGTTCGCTCCGACCCCGATTACACGTTAAAGATTTCCGAACTGAAACGACAGTTACAGAAGAATCCCGGCGACGTCGGACTGCTGGTACAGCTTGGCAACACCTATTTTGACAGCAACCGCTATCCGGAATCCATAGAAGCTTATTTAAAGGCCCTTGCCCTTAAGCCGGGGAACCCGGATGTCCTGACCGACCTCGGCATCATGTACCGGAGGAACGGTCAGCCGGAAAAAGCGGTGGAATGTTTCAAAAAAGCCGCTCTTTTATCGCCGAAACACCCTCAAAGCAGGATGAACCTGGGGATCGTTCTCTTCTTTGACCTCAAGGATCCGGAGGGCGCCAGGGAAGCGTTAGAGGAATTCATCAAGGTTGCGGGGGACTCACCTGAAGCGGATAGCGCGAAGGCCCTCATCACCCAGATCGAGGCGGGCTCCTTGGGAAAGTGAAGGTTCATTTCAGGCTCCAGATTTCAGACGGAAAATTCCAAAAAAGGGCCGGAGGGCCTCTTTTTATGACCGGCGGCTCCCTGCCGATCCCGCGTCAAGGGGAAGAGGAGTGCCGGGGAAAAACCGGCGGCTGCGCCGGCGGGCTCACGCAGAGATCGCAGATTGAACCTGGGAGCCTTGCGTGAAGGAGAAAACACATGAGGGTTTGCCAAAAACGAGAAAACAAGAGTAAAATATTTTTCACTCGGTTTTCTCCGGGTTTTCTTGCGAGACATCCGGTTTTCCGCACCAGGGCGTTAAATGTATCCATGAGCAAAAGCGACCAGTAAAAGCCGGTGAAACGCCGGCGCGACCCATGATTCGAAAGAATAAAACATGAAACCTGAAATGAGGTCTTTTCTCATCCTTCCTCTTGTCCTCCTGACCGTTTTAACCTGTTCGTGCGGCGGGGGCGGCAGTGAGGGGGACACCCGGACCTTCGCCATGGGTTTTACCGATTTCCCCCACGCCCAGACCATCGAGGCGGTGCTGGCGGCCTGGTCCGTGATCGGAAGGGACGCGGACATGGCAACGATCCATTTCGATGACGGCGTCCCGTGGCCGCAAGCCTTTTCCGGTGAACCCTACCACGCCAATTTCATCGAGGAGCTTGACGCCAAGGCGGCCGCCATCCCTTCCGGCCACCTGACCTACCTCTCCATGACCCCCATCAATTTCGAGAGGGACAGCCTGGCGGCCTACCGGGGTACGACCGGGGGCATGCTCCTGCCCCCGCCGTGGAACACCTATGGGTTTGACCATCCCGACGTCATTACGGCATACATCAACCACTGCGAGTATATGATCGAAAAGTTCGATCCGGATTTCATGGCCTATACAATTGAAGGAAACATCCTGGCCTACAAGGACCTTTCCTCTTGGCCGGCCTACGTGACCCTTGCCCAGAGTGTTTATCCGGCCCTCAAGAAGAGCCATCCTGACCTGCCGCTGATCAGCACCCTCCAGGCGGATTTTTTCCACGCCTTCACCTCGACCCAGGCCGCCAGTATCGCCCAGATCCTCCCGTACACCGATTATATCGGCGTGAGCACCTATGCCTTTTCCAACGCCTACACGCCTGCCACCCTCCCGGAGGACTGGTTCTCGGCCCTGGCAGGGCTGGCCCCGGAAAAGCCCTTTGCCGTGGGGGAGACGTCCTGGCCGGCCGAAACCGTTACGGACCCGTACCCGGTAGAAATTCCTGCCGATGAGAAAGGTCAGGCTGACTACGTGGCAAGGCTGCTCGGTGAGGCCGAAAACCTGGACGCGGTTTTCATCAACTGGTTCTTCACGAGGGATTTCGACGACTTCTGGGAATCGTACTTCCAGTACCTCCCGGAGGCCTCCCTCGCCAGGTTATGGAAAGATACGGGTCTTTACGACGGACAGGGAAATCCGAGGCAAGGTCTGAGCGTATGGAGGCAATATTTCGAAAAACAGCGCACCGAGGACCTTGGCAGGTAACGGGCATCAGGTAACAGAAGGATCATTTCCTCGGGAATTTTCCGAAAATCCTCTGAAAAAAAACCGATCTGGATAGAGAACCGACGCGAACAGGGAGAGAAAAACTGGACTCGCTGGCGAAACAGCTCAAAAAGATCGCCCGTGAAGGTGGCGCCAACATGGTTGGTATCGCTTCAAGGGAAAGTCTTGCCGATGCTCCCCCCTCCGCCGACCCCGCCTACCTTCTGCCTTCCACCCGTTCCATTATCTCTTTCGCGGTGGCCCTGGATCCGGAGGCCGCCGGCGCCTTCATTTCCAAGAGGGATTGGCCTGGCCACTGCGAGGACAGGAAGGCGGCCGTCGGGAAACTCTATAAAATCGGAGAACGGCTGGTCGAGTTTCTGCAGACGAGGGGATTTAATGCCGTCAGCGTCGAGATCAACAACCGGTACCGGCCTGAGGATGGCTCGGCGGACGTGACTGAAATGTGCGAGTTTTATCCGGATTTTTCACATCGCTACGGCGCGGTGGCGGCCGGCCTCGGCCGCCTTGGGTGGAGCGGCAACCTTATGACCCGCCGATACGGCGCCCTGGTGGAATTGGGAAGCGTCCTCACATCTGCCCGGTTGGCGGGTGATCCTCTCCTGGAGGAAAACCCCTGCGATCGATGTAACTGCTGCTCCCGGGTTTGCCCTGTCGGGATGATAGCCAACAGGGATTTTGTGAAGGTCAAGGTGGCGGGGATTATCGAAAAGATTGCGAGGAAGCGGCCCAACACCTGCTGCTGGATCGGCTGTACCGGTTACGAAGGACTCTCGCACGACGGGAAGTGGTCCAACTGGAGCCCCTATCGTTTGGGCATCCCCCTGCCGGAGGAAAAGAGGGAACTTGACGCCTTGTGCATCAGGCTTCAGAAAGCGGATCCGCAGATGCAGAAGGAAAACAGCGTCTTCTCCGACTACCGATCCGTTGTCCTGGATCCGGAGTGGTTCTACTATGCCGTGTGCGGGTTCTGCCGGAACGTGTGCTCCCCGAACCGGCAGGAGCGGATGGAGAACATGAAGAACCTGCATGGCTCAGGCCACGCTGCCCTCCGGTACGACGGCTCGCATGTTGTTGTAAAAGAAAAGACGGTGGAGATTGAGACACCCTTTTCGGTGAGGGTGGTGGTCCCGGAAGGGGATCTTTTCCGGTTTCGCGAAACCGGATCGGTTGCTGATACACCCACAGCCAGGTGGCCCCTCGACCGGGAGGTACTCTCCTTCCTGGCGAACCGGAAAAAGTGAAATAAATTTTAAAAAAAGGCTCTTTTTCCTTCGCATCAATCCCCCGATTGGTTATTTAGGTCAGCTTTAAAGGGCGATCCTCCCCCATGCGTGTGACATGTTTGCATTCCCGGGGCCGCACTTTTCATTCCCAGCCTTCCCGCGCTCCTGAACCTGTGCGCCTTGTCTTCCTTTCTTTTCTTTGTCCTTTTCAGCTCTGAAGGGAGACGATGGGTATGTCAGTGCGGTTTAACCGGCCGGTTCCGCCCTTTTGATTCCTTTTCGCCTGGGATATAATTAATGTGGATTTCATAAGGCATGGATTGGCGCGGAGGAACACGGAGGGACCCCGCTTCCGTGTGACGGGTCCCAAGAGAAAAGCCCCGGCTCGTGTTCGGCCGGTTCGCAAGCTCTCCTCTTTTCTATTTTTTGCCTTTCACCTTACAATACTTGCCAGAACAGGAGAACAGAATCGATGATCGGTGGATTGGGTGTTCAGGAACTGCTGATTGTTTTTGTGATAGCGCTGGTGCTCTTCGGAGGCAAGAAGCTTCCGGAGGTGGGACAGAACCTCGGAAAGGCCCTTCGAAGTTTCAAGGCCGCCGAGGAAGAGACCCGGAAGGACCTTGAGGGGGCGTTGAAGGATTCACCCGCTTCCGAAGAAGAGGCCGGCAGGGACAAGGAGTCCGCTAAAAACGGAGATGCGGGGAAAAAAGCCCAGCAGGAAAAAGTGCAGGAGTAATACTGATGCCGGGAAAAAGGGAAAAGGAAGCAGGTAAAATCCCCTATCCCGATTACAGGGGGGACCTTGTTTATTCCTGTATCGGATGCGGTGAAACCCTTCCCATTGAGGAGTTTTACTACACCTGCCCCTCCTGCGGGTCTCTCCTCAAGCTGGTGGACAGGGCTTTCGATACTCTGCGGAAAACCTCCGGCGCGAGGTGGAGAGAGATCTTCGACCTGCGCAGCATGTCCAGGGATCCGGCCCTTTCGGGGATATTTCGCTTTCATGAATTGATCCTGCCCCTGGTTCCTTCGGGGGACGTGATCTATCTTGGCGAAGGACAAACCCCCCTTGTCCGGGCCAACCCTGCCCTTTCACGCTGGGTGGGAGCTCCTTTTTTCGTAAAGAACGATGGCCAGAACCCCTCCGCGAGCTTCAAGGACCGGGGGATGGCCAGCGCCGTCAGCTATCTTAACCACATCATCCAAAAAAGGGACCTGACCCAGGTTCTGGGGATCTGTGCCAGCACGGGGGACACTTCCGCGGCGGCCGCCCTCTACCTGTCCTACCTCCCGCGGGAGCGTGTCAAATCGGTGGTCCTTCTTCCCAAAGACAAGGTCACCCCTCAACAGCTGTCCCAGCCGCTGGGGTCCGGAGCTACCGTTATCGAGATGCCGGGGGTTTTCGATGACTGCATGAAGGTTGTGGAGGAACTCGCCGAGCACTACGAGGTCTTTCTTTTAAACAGCAAAAATCCCCTGCGGATCAACGGGCAGAAAAGCTATTCCTACGAAGTGGCCCAGCAGCTTGACTGGGACACCTCGAGCCTCGCTGTGGTCCTCCCCATCGGGAACGCGGGGAATATCACGGCCGTCATGGAAGGTTTCCTGGACCTGGTTCATCTGGGGATCATCGACCAGCTTCCCCTCGTGGTAGGGGTCCAGAGCCACCACGCCGATCCCGTTTTCAGGTGGAGGCAGACCGGAGACTACAAGCCCGTTTCCGTTTCCCCAAGCGTGGCCCAGGCGGCAATGATCGGGAACCCGGTCTCCTTTCCCAAGATCCGCGAGCTGGTCCAGAAACAATACAGGGACCGTTTCTTCGTGATGAGGGTAACGGAGCAGGAGATCATGGAGGGGATGTTAACGGCCAACCGCAACGGGCACGTGGTCTGCACGCAAGGAGGAGAATCCATTATCGGGGCGAAAAAAGCCCTCGAACAAGGGACGTTGGACAGTTCACACACCATCGTGGTGGACAGCACATCCCATCAACTCAAGTTTTCGGAATTCCAGCGGATGTATTTCGAGGGATCCTTTCCGGAGGGTTACGAGGTCGTCCCCGAAGAACGTCTCCGGAATGCACCCGTGGCCGTTAAGGGCGGGACCCAGGCCGTGGCCGAGCTGCTCAAGCTGAGAAAAAGAAAGTAGAAAGTGGAAAGTGGAAGGGAGAAGGGAAACCGTAGGGGTGTGAAGCGTAGGGGCGTAAGGGGGAGAAGCGATGTAAAGCGTGAAGCGCAGGGGCGTAAGGGGGAAGAGGCTATTGGCACTCACGGCATACCCGCTTTTTACATCACGCACTACCCTTTACTCCTTACCCTTTACCCTTCTTTACCCTTTACCCATTACCCATTACCCATTACCCATTACCCTTTACCCCCATACCGCCTTCAATGAAGCAGCCATCGTCCGTTAAAGTAACTTTGGCCGTCATCATTTTTGGCTTGTCTCTTCTCCTGCCGGTGCCGGCCCTTGCCCAGGAAACCGTGGTTCTTCTTCACGGCCTCGCGAGCATCCCCCTTTCCATGAAATACCTCGAGGGTTCCTTCGAGGAAGAAGGTTTCCGGGTCCACAACATCGGGTACCCCAGCACCGACCTCCCCATCGAGGAGGCGGCGAATCTCGTTAGGGAAAAGGTCCTTGCCCTTGAACCGGCCGGGACCATCCATTTCGTGGGTCACAGCCTGGGCAATATCATCATTCGGAAAATGCTTGAGAAAAAAGTGCCCAACCTTGGGAGGATCGTGATGATCGCACCCCCCAACCAGGGTTCGTTAACGGCCCAGAGGCTTCGCGACCTGGACATCTACCGGTGGTTCTTCGGTCCGGCGGGGCAGGAATTGTCGGCCGACCGTGAGAACTTTTTCAAGGTCCTTCCGATCCCTTCCTGCCAGTTCGGGATCATCGCCGGCGGACTGGGAACAAAGGAAGGGTACAACCCGCTCCTGCCGGGGGATGATGACGGCACGGTGAGGGTCGAGGAGACAATGCTCCCCGGCGCGGCCGATTTCATCCTTATTAACAGCACCCACACCCTCATCCTCTTCGAGGAAGAGACTGCGCGACAGACGATACACTTCCTCAAGACCGGGACATTTCAAAGAGGCGAGTCATCCCCCAAAAAACCACCTGAAGGCCGGATCACCTTGCTTAACCTCTCCGAAAAAGAAAGTTTTGAGTAAAAAATCCGGAGAAAAGAGCGTTTAACGTTAAACAGGAAAAAAATGGCTGGGAGACTTGACGAAAGGGTTTTGAGTTTTTTCGCCCCGTCGTCTCATCGTCCGGGTTTTCTCCCCTTTTCCTTGCGGCGTTCGGGTGAGGCTGCATTCCCGCTTCCCGTTTGATGTTTTCCGTTAAGCCGTAATCCCGGAGGGGAAGGTCCGGGCCGGATAAATTAATTGCCTTTTGTTGGCAAATATGGCATATTTGCCGGTGTTGGCGGAAATTGACGCAATAGGAGGAAGTCATGCTTCTGGCCGTAATGGGGGACAGCCATGATCACCGGGAAGCCCTTAAAACCGCCGTCAACCTTTCTGTGGAGAAAGGGGCCAAAGCCCTTTTCCACACAGGGGACCTTATTTCTCCTTTCATGCTGAATGTCCTGAGCCCGTTTAAGGGGCGGATCTATCTCGCCGTAGGAAACAACGACGGAGATGTCCTGGCTGTATCCCGGACCATCCCCCAGTATTGCCCCCAGATAAAGGAATACGGGGATTTCATCTCTGTTAATTTCGATGATTTTCGCATCGCCATGACCCATTACCCCGAGCATGCCCGGGCCCATGCCATGGCCGGGGATTTTAACATGGTCTTTTTCGGCCACACCCACCAGTATTGGGAAAAGATCATCGGGGAGACGCTTCTTTTAAACCCCGGGGATCTCATGGGGTTTGAGGAAAGCCCATCGTTCTGTCTTGTGGAAACAGACTCCAGGGAAGTCCGCAGGCTGTTTATCTGAGGGGTCCCCTCAGGCGGGGTGGCCGCGAATAGGAAAATGGCAGTCATTTCACTCTAAAGACGGCCCCTCGGAAGGAACCCGCCCTTGAAAGGGGCGGGTCGATTGCCCCTCGACGCGGCACCTGTGCCATCGGCGCCTTGCTCGGGACTACTCGCCGTTGCTTGCGGTGCGCGCTTGTCGCCCAGTGTGCTACCCCGAGCCGATAAAAAGCTCGTCACAAAATGACGAGCTTTTTAAGCGTTGATTGGTGGAGCTGAACGGGATCGAACCGTCGACCTCTTGACTGCCAGTCAAGCGCTCTCCCAGCTGAGCTACAGCCCCACGTTTTCGGAGGGTCTTATATACCTCCCGGCGACGCTTGGTGTCAAGCCCGGCGATGCCTGAAAAAGTCCGATTATTTCTCGGTTTTTGCCTTTTTTCCGGGTTTTGAAGGGGCCAGGATGCCGCCGGTGGTGGGAGATTTTTCCCTTGCACTCTCTCTTGGCGCCGTCTTCTTCGGGGCTGTCTTTTTAGCTGGGGACTTTTTTCTGGCCGGGGCTTTTGCGGAAGCCTTTGCCGGGGTTTTGGCGGAGGTTTTGACAGGGACCTTTTCCGCGGGTTTCTTTTTCTCGGCCTTCTTCGTCTTTAAGAGTTCCTTTTCCAGGGCCGTGATTTCCTTGTCGAGGCCCTGGAGGGTCTTAAGGACCTCTTTTGTTCCGGGCAGGGCGCAGGAGGGCGTTTTTTCGCACAGCTCAAGGTAGCGCTCCCCGAGCATCTTGACGATCTTGCCCTTTTTGAACTTCAGGGTTTCGATGTCAACCCTCACCTTCGCGGTGGAGGAAAGCTTCGTCGCTTCTTCCGCCCCCAGGGAGGCATACTCCACTACTTTTCCCCAGACATCCCGAAAGAACTTTTCCACATCTTCGGAAACGATTTTTCTGGTCTCTTTTTCGGTATTCTTTTCACTCATCTCCAACCTCCGACGGTAACACGCTGTGTCAAGAGTTTTTAGCCATGGAAACCATGGCAAATTAAAGATTAACAACGCCCCCGTAGGGTGTCAATGAGCGGGAAAACCTGAAAGGTACACATGCCGCCCATTTTCTTGTCCCTCATTGGGACAGATTCCCCTCCCTGGGCGCTGGACTTGGCAGGGTTCTGATGCTAGTTTTTCGAGACATGCCATGTATGGCGGAAAACTAACCTCTCTGTCGGGGAGACAGCAATGAGACACTCCTGCAAGAAACTGTTCGCCGTCCTTTTCCTTTGTGCCGGGATCCTGGCGGGATGCGCCACGGTCATCCCCTCCGAATACGGGGCTACACATCAAAAGGATACCATACCCGGTCCGATCCTGGCCCTTGCCGGGGATAGGGACATCGTCGTAGCCGCCAACCCTGAAGGGGTGTATCTCAGGGAAGGCCAGAACCCCTGGCGGGAGCTGGAAATCCCGGGAATAACCGACATCCAGAAAGTCACCGCCCTGGCGGTGGCCGGAAAAGAGATCTGTGTGGGGACTGATGGGGAGGGCGTTCACGTTCTTTCCAAGGGTGTTTGGGAGATCAGGACCGCAAGGTATGATGGCCTTCCGGACGATCATGTCCGGAGTCTTGCCTTCGATGGCCCCGACGAGGGTCTGCCGGGAGACAACCTGTGGGTGGGAACAGAAACGGGTCTGGCGATCCGCTCTTCAGGGGAATGGGAAACCTATAGTCCGGAGGGGGAATGGATGCTGGCCCTGGCTGAAAAGGTGTCGGAAGGGGAGTCTTCAACCTACCTCGGCTCCGGTTACGGGATCGCCGGCCAGGGTGAGGATTCCAGGTCCTTCAGGCCTCCGGTAACCGCCATTTCCGCTGGGCCCGGGGGCGTTGTTTTCGGAGGTGCCAATTCCCGCCTTGCCATTTTAAGCACCGGCGGCCTCGCGGCGGTACGGATAATGGAAGATGTCGAGATCCTGGACATCCTTATGGAAGAAGACGTTATCTGGATGGGGACAAACGGGGGGCTGATATGGGGAGGTCTGTCCGGGAGAAACCTGGGTGCGCCGTGGCCGGCTCACCGGAAAGATGTGTCCTGGAGAGGAGATCTTTTCGCGACCCGGGACGCGAGACCTTTCCTGTACCAGTGGCACGTGGTCGGATACAATGCGGGAAAGGTCTTTTCCCTTGCGAGGGAAAACGAGTCCCTGTGGGTTGCTTACGGCAGGCCTGACCCGAGAGCAGCGAACCTGGTGGGGGGAGAAGACTCCGGCCTGAGACCCATCACCGAACTGAGAAGGTATCTTAGCATCAACGATCACATCGCGAGGAAACAGGCCTTCGCTTACGAGATCTACAGCAAAAAAACGGGGATCCTGGGAGATGCCACCCACGTTCTGTTCCTGCCAGAATCGGGAGGCGTCTGGGTCGGCACAACAGATGGGTTGTTTTTCCTGGAAAAATAGGAAGACGGGAAGGTCCCGCTGAAAACCCGGCCTCCGAGGCCTTACCGGGCAGGGAAGGACCAGCGGCTGACCGGAAGCAACCGGGCCGAAAGGTCCGACATGGATCAGAAAGAACGCCTCAACAAACTGCTGGCTGGAAGGAAACAGAAGGTTTGTCTCGGGAAACAGGGTGGGGGTCTCGGCCCCCTGGGATCCTGACGCCATGCTCGCGGGCCAGGAGCCTTTTGCCGCTGTACTGGGCTGCTCCGATTCCCGTGTTTCCTCCGAACAGCTTTTCGATCTTGGTCCCGGCGAGATCTTTGTGGTCAGGGTGGCCGGAAACATCGCGGGAAAAGCCCGGATAGAGAGCCTCGAATATGCGGTCAGCCAACTGCACGTCCCTCTCCTGGTGGTTCTGGGGCACGAGGACTGCGGTGCCATCAAGGCGGCCCTGCAGAGCGAAGCTGGAACGGCTGCCGGAGACCTCATCCGGCAAGTCCGCCTGGCCGTGGCCCATGTGCTGGTCAAGGAAAAGGCGTTTAACGATATCCTTCACGAGGCGTTGCAGGAGAACATCCTGAGCACCATGGAAGATCTTGTTAAACGTTCCGGACTGATCCGGCGGTCCCTGGAAAGTGGAGATCTGGCCATTGTGGGGGCGCTGTTTTCCCTGGGAACAGGAGAGGTCTCCGTCTTGAAAGTCCACGGGAAGGGACTGGGAAAGTGAAGAGAAAAACCTGGCTGCAGATCATTCAGAGCCTGGCCATCGGCGTTTTCGTGGGCCTTTCGGCCTTCGGGATCCTGACGTATCTTTTCGGTGGCGACGAGGCCAATCCCCTGACGGCGCAAAAATCCATCCTCCTCGGTTTGATCGCTTTCGGAACCATGGCCCTCATTGTCATCCTTGGGGGAATGATCGACAAGGAAGCGGCCAAGGATGGGGATCCGGGTAAAAAAGCGGAAAAACAGGATGGATCATCCGGTTAGAGGTGAGAAAGAGGTTATCCAGGCTCTGGAAGTCCTGGGCTGCAGGCCGGTTGTCAGTCGGTTTCCCCGGGGGACGAAGACCGCCAGATCCTCATCCACCGAACTCGGGGTAGGGCTGGAACGCATCGTCAAGTCCATCGTCCTCGATACAGGGGATGGGCCGGCCATCGCCCTTCTTCCGGGGGACAGGAGGGTCGACACGAAAAAAGCGGCCGGGATCCTGGGCGCTAAAAAGGCCCGGCTGGCCGATCCGGAATCCGTGCTGGAATGGACGGGATTCCCGGTTGGAGCCGTTCCTCCCCTTGGCCACAGGAAGAGGATCCCGGTCCTCATGGACGAGAAGATCCCCTCCGACGGCTTCATCTATCCTGCCGCAGGAAAGACCAACAATGCCTTCCGGACAACTTTCCAGGAGTTAAGGGAGGTTACAGAAGCGACGGTGTGCGGGATATCGAAAGAGGAGGGAACAGGAAGGACAGTCCAGAGTCCAGAGTCGAGGGTCCAGAGGAAAAAGGGATCTGGGGTTTGTGACCAGGATTGACGATCCGGTTTCTGTTTTTTCCCTATCGCCATTCACCAGTCACCGATTATCTGCTTTTCCCCGCGTCACCGTGTCTTTGCGTCAGGTTTCTTCCTCCTTCACAATTCATCGATCACCGGCCCAAGCACCTCCAGGAGCTCCGTTACGATTCTCGCTGTCAGGCCCCAGACGGGGAGTCCATCCACCGGGTAGACGGGCGGTAAAAGTCCAAAGGAATTCTCCTCGCCTTCCACGCTCCTCCCCAGTTCCTTCAAGGGGGCATAGTGGATGCTCCTTATTTCGAGGGGGTCGGGGAAAAAGCGATAGGGCCACGGGATGATCCCCACGAAGGGCTGTACCCTGAGCCCCGTTTTCAGAGTGGGGCGAAGACTCAGAGTTCCCGCGATCTCGACGTCCTCCGGAAACAGGCCGATTTCCTCTTCGGTTTCCCGAAGAGCGGTCCGGAGAAGGTCCCCCTCGTCCTCTGGTTCGGACATCCCCCCCGGGAAACCCATCTGCCCGCGATGCAGACCCACCGTCTCGGAACGGCGGATAAAGGTGGTCCAGATCCTGCCGCTGTACGAAAAAAGAAGCACGAGGACAGCGGAATTGGCCGGACCTGGGGATGGATCCTGAAGGGAGGGCCGGTATCTGAAAAGTTGGTCTTTGACCTTGTCCATAATTAAATCCATTTTATTAGCTTGGGGAGGAGAGGTCACGGGAAAAGAAAGGCCTTTCTATTGATGGGGTGTGTGAGCCGTGGTAAAGTTTTTTGTTTCCATGGATTTTTTCCCTGTTCCGGAAAAAGTTGACAGGGTGCGGTTTACGGTTTAAGCGTGCGACGTGGGGGCCTTGATTTTCACTCCATTGGCTCTCGACCGGAGAGCTGTGGCCCTCCTCCGGTCGCGATATTTTATTGAAAAGGGCCTAAAAAAAGGCGGGGAGATCAGGAATGAAGATTCTCATCAGCGACTCCATCGACAAGGAAGGGGTCAGCCTTCTCAAGGCTGAAAGCGGGTTTGAGGTTGTTGAAGACACCTCTTTAAAAGGGAAAGCCCTGGCCGAGGTAATCGGTTCCTATGATGCCCTGATCACCAGGAGCGGGACCGATGTGACGGCCGAAATCCTGGAGAAAGCCGATAACCTGAAGGTCATCGGAAGGGCAGGGGTGGGCGTTGACAACGTGGATATTGAAGCCGCTTCCAGAAAGGGCATCATCGTGATGAACGCCCCCACGGGAAACACCCTCGCGGCGACGGAGCACACCATGGCGATGATGCTGGCTGCGGTCCGGAAGCTTCCCTTCGCCCACGCTTCTCTGGAAAGCCGGAAGTGGGACCGCAAAAGCTTCCTGGGGACCCAGCTCTACAAGAAAACCCTGGGCATCGTCGGGCTCGGCCGGATCGGCAGCGAGGTTGCCAAACGGGCCCGGGGGTTCGATATGCGGCTCATCACCTACGATCCCTATATCAAGAGGGAAAAAGCGGATAACCTGGGAGCCGAGCTTCTGGAAAACTTCGACGACCTGCTCAAACAGTCCGACATCATCACCTTCCACGTTCCTCTCACCGAGGAGACAACAGGGATGGTGGGAGCTCGCGAGATCGGCCTCATGAAGCCGTCCGCCGTTCTTGTCAACTGCGCCCGGGGGGGTGTCATCGAGGAGGAGGCTCTTGCCGCCGCTCTTTCGGAAAAGAGGATATCCATGGCGGCCGTGGATGTTTTCACCAAGGAACCACCCCCCGACGACCATCCTCTTCTCGGACTTCCCAACCTTGTGGTCACTCCGCATCTGGGGGCCAACACAAGGGAAGCCCAGAAGAACGTTTCCGTTATCATCGCACAGCAGGTGATCGCGGTCCTCAAGGGAGAATCCTACGAGCACGCCGTCAACCTGCCTTATGTGAGGGCCAAGCTCGCCCCGGAAATGCAGGCCTATTTCGACCTGGCCGAAAAGATGGGAAGGATGCTCGCCCAGTTCATCCCCGGCCGTGTTGAAGAGGTGAATATCACCCTGGTAGGTCCCCTCTTCGCGGAGGATATTTCGGAAAAGGTTTTCGATTCCCCCTTCAGGTATCAACCATTCACCTTCGCTGCGCTCAAAGGGTTCATGGAGATGAGGCACCAGGAGGGGGCCTCTTACATCAGCGCCCCCTATTATGCCAAGGAAAGGGGAATTTCCATCATCGAGGCAAAGGCGGAAAGGGTGAAGAACTTCAGCGATCTGATCTCCATCCAGGTCCACACCGACCGCGGGACCAATACCATCGAAGGAACCGTTTTTGCCGATCTGAAAGGCCGTATCATCGGGATCGACCAGTTCCGGGTCGACCTCATCGCCGAGGGGAACTTCCTGTTCTTCACCAACCTGGACAAGCCCGGGGTCATCGGCAAGATCGGAACTTTTCTTGGGGAAAACAACATCAACGTCGCCGGTTTTTATCTTGGCAGGGAGGATTTCAAGGGAAACGCCCTGGGGTTTGTGTCTTTAGACAGCAGAGTACCGGATGAGGTCCTCGAGGGGATCAGGCGTTTGCCCGAGGTGATCGAGGCAAAGGAGATCATGCTTTAAGGGTGGTTTCAAGTTCTTGATTTTAAAATTTTAAATGCCGGAAAACAGATTCGAGATCCCCTGTTTTTCTGAAAATTTTTAAATACTGAATTTGAAATTTCCCCGAATTCCGGAGGTGTGTCATGAAAAAAGGTCTTTTGATCCCCGTTTTTGCCCTTTTGATGCTGTCGTTCCTGCTGCTGGCGCTTCCCTCGCCCTCCCTTGCGCTGGTTGAGGTCGGTGCAGGTTTTGGCATTACCTCCTTCGAGGAGGACCTTGAAGACGTAGACACCGATTCGGGGACTTCCCTGGAGGTGAACATAGGATCCGGCGTGATGCGGCTGATGTTTGCTCTCCAGTCGAGCGATCACGACGAGGGCGATTACTCGTCCTGGATGATAGGTCCATCATGGACCTTCGCCGAAATGGGGTTTGTTCCCAGGATCTATGCCCTGGTGTCCCAGCACGAGTTCGAGGATATTGACGGATGGGGGTTCACCGCCGGAGGGGGGCTGGGCTGGCACGTATTCCCCTCGGCCACCCTTGGTCTGGACCTGCGCCTGAGCCTCTGGGAAGGGGATGACGCCGACGTGGAAACGGGAACGCTGCAGGTTTTGTTCAGGCTGGGGTTCTAAGGGGACAATCCCGGATTCCAAATTCCAGATTTCAGATTCCAAATAAAAAAGCGGCCGGGTGAATGTCTCCGGCCGTTGCTTTAACCTCTTTGGAGTCTGGAATCAGTCTCCAGAGACTGCACTGACACTCGCCTCGAGAAGGTCCACCAGGTAGGCCGGATTATGATATCCGAGGCTGCTGTCCTGGGCCACGAAGTCGTAGTTGTAGGCTGCGGCCCTCTCCGTGGCGGTCCTCGAAGCCATCTGGGTCAGGTCAAACAGTTCTTGGTAGCTGTCGAAGGAGATCCCCCTTCCGGTTAGGCTGTCTTTCAGTGCGTCCAGCATCCCCTCGATTTCGTCCTGAAGGGGCTCGACATCCCCGTCCCCGTCATGGTCCTGGCCCGGGTAGGCATCCCCGGAGTAGTAGATGGAACCGAAATCGAAGGAGGCGATGGTTGAGTCCGCATAGGAGGCTGAGGTCCCATCCTCAAGGAAGAAATCCTCTATCACATGACATCCCGCGGTGAGGCAGTTTTCCAGGCGAGGGGAGAAGGAATGGCCCGTGGTGGCCTTCCCGGGAAATTCCTCGTAATCGGCGTCCGTCACCAGAATGTAATGGCAGCCGACGCATCCTTCCGGGATGTTGTCGATCCCCGCATGGCTCGAGTCGGCATAGACAAAACCGGGAAACTCGACCCCCCGGTAGCCGTCAGCCGCAGGATCTTCGTATCCAAGAAACACCTCGCGCTGGGGGTGCCGGGGAATCTCGAGGGCATCGGTAGCAGTCTGTCCGGATCCCGCCTCGGATTCCAGCGCCCGGACGTTGTGGCACGCAATACAAAGATTCGCGCGTCTTTGTGTTCCCGTGACTGCCCCATCGACGGCGCGCAGAAGGACTCCCGGTTCGTGGGAGGGATGGCAGGTGACGCAGGAAACCTGGGCCAGGGCATCTGAACCGGGCAGCGAGGGTGGATCCGAAAGGTCCGCGTCCCCTGTTTCGGAAATCATGCGGTCGATCGCCGACTGGCTCGACCCCCAGGAGGTGTCCCCCAGGGCAAACCAGGTTACGAATCCTTCCACGGTATGACAGGCTGCACAAGGGGTTTCCCGGACCGCGCCGGTCATGAGTCCCTGGAGGGTCTCGACGACGACAGAATCTGAATGGCCATCATCATAGTAAAACCCGCGACCATCTGTTCCCCACCATTCGGTATACTGATTAGCCAGAATGTCGCCCGAGGGTTCCCCCCCGGTATGCTGGTCGGAATTGTGGCAGGGACCGCACGAGGCCAGATGGTACGCGTTCCCAAAGACGGGCCAGAGGGTACTCGGCAGCGGCTCCCGATGGTCCCCGTAATAAAGGTTTGTGCCCGCGTATGCATAATGCTCCATCCCGGAGCCATGGCATCCTTCACACCCGATGATGGGCCTGACGCTGAGGCCCAGCGCTTCCAGTACATCCGCCGGGATGACACCGGGAGTGGAGGTGAAGATAAGGGCGTAATCCCCGGAATCCCCAATGGGATCGTGACAATCCGTGCAGGAATCCACGGCCGAGTCCGGATACGCGTTGCTGTTCACGTGAGAACCGAGAGCCCAGGAGACGGCCTTTATGTCATGGCAGCCGGAATAAAGGCACTCCACGGTTCCCTTGAATCCCAGGGCTGGAGAGTGGCCGCCTGAATCCTTGGGATTATATCCGCATCCCGGCGTTGTCAGCATTATGACCGCGATCGCGGCCGCGATTCGGCATCCTAATGACATTTTTCACAGACCTCCGGGGATTCCCTTCGGAATTTGCCCTGGATGTTTTTCCAGTTCCCTGGATGAGGGTTCACCATGAGGCCGCTCCTGGCTGAGTGGCAGGGCATGCACGCCTCCCCTTCAGGGTGACAGGTCTGGCATCCCGAAAGGGACCGCCTTGCCTCCCGGGCATGGTCGCTGCTCCATTCCCCGCGGGAAAGAGCTCCCCCGGGATGACAATCCTGGCACTGGTTTTGGGAAAAACTTTCATGGTCCGGGACGTCATCGCCTGCGATGAGGGCCTCCCAGTTTTTCTGGTGCGACACAAGCTCCTTTGCCGGGAAGCGGTTCCGGTAGCTTTCGTGGCAGTCGATGCACTGCTGGCGGGAGTGGCAGGTGTAGCACTGCTGAATGTTCTCGCCGACGGCCTTTAAGGGGTGTACGACGCGGAAACGGGACGTGTGGGTTGATGGCATCGTGTCTAAACGCGCCGTTCTTCTTTTCAGGTCGGAGCCCAGTTCCCCGCCCTTGTGACAGTCCACGCAGGACGACAGGGAATGGCAGTCGATGCACTGGGCATCCGCCCGCTGGGACTCCGCCCCGTGGGATTTCACCCATAAAGGGGTGTGGGTCCTGGAGGGCCCAAGGTCAGTCTCCTCGATGGAAGCAGGTTCATGACAGGGCAGGCAGACCATCCTTTCCGGGATAATGCTGGATGCCCCCGGAATGTGGCATTTCGAGCATGTACTGACATCGTTATCCTCATGGAGAGTATGGGAAAAACGCATGGCAAAGGAGGGCAGGACCGTGGCCAGGATCAGGATCGGAACCATCGGGGGAAAACGCCATTTTTTTAAAAAGGATTTGAGCATCTTAAAACTCCAGTTTGAGGGAAAGCCTGGTCGATTGTGTGGCTTTATCAAGCTCGTCGTCAGCCAGGTCGAACCTCAGATCCAGAGAGCTTTTCCGGGAAATGTCCCACCCGGCCCCGACACGGAAGGAGTGGCTGGCTATGGAATCTTCGTCTTCGTTCTCGGTCCTGGTGAAATCGGCCCCGGCCCCTATCCGGAACTTGCCGGCGACCCTGGTGGAAACCTCGGACGTGATCTCGGTCAGATCCCCCCCGAAACCCTTGTGCTGGAGGAGGCCCGCGGAGATTTTCCAAGATCCGGGAGCCCAGTAACCGGTAATGCCGGATTCCCGGCCGGTCGCGTCTCCCTGGAATGATTCTATCGAGTAGTCCCAGACATACCGGGTTGTTTCGGAGGGCGTCAGCAAAAGGGAAAAGGAACGGGTGTGGGCGGACTCCACCGCGAAGACGCTGTAGATCGAATCGGAATCAAAGCAGGGAACATTCTGGGAGAGCTCAAGTATCATGGAGAACCGGTCGGAAAAAAACAGCCTCGTTCCCAGGACGGATTCGTGAAGGGTACGGGACATCAGGTCCCAGTTGTAAAGAAAGTAGGCTTTCGTGAAACGGTGCCAGGAATAGGTCCACTCGGCGGCGATGAGTTCCGTCAGGAGGCCCTCGTCAAAGGTGCGGCCGTAATCCAGGGTGAAGTACATCCCCCTGGTGATCCGGTAGTCCAGTCCAGCCCCCAGGACCTCATGATCATCGTTTCCTTCCCCTGAAACGTCGGAGGATAATCCCCACCTTGCGTTAAAGTTCAGGGCCCCGCCCCCGAGGGAAAGCCGGGCGCCGTCCAGCATCTGGGGGCCCGTGATGGAGGATACGAACTGGCGTCCAAGAACCAGTTTTCCCCGATTTTTTGAATCGCTGATACCAAGAGTCAGGTGGTATAGCCTGTTGAGGTCCTCGTCACCGGGTTCCATCTCCTCTTCGAGTTGGGCTACCCTCGCATACCCCTCCAGGTCCAGGTGAAACCCCGAAACGGTGGCGTCGGTCCACAGGTTCAGGTATTGGGAAACACCGCTGTTGGATGTGCCGTCCACTTCTTCCCACGCGGTCGCGGAGGTGACGGAAGCGGCTGTAAGCTCGGCCCGCGATAATTCGGGGGCGAGTATCAAAAAAAACGCCGCAAAGATGACGATGGGAACGTGATATCTTGAGCGCAAGGGTCCTGTCCTGTGAAGGCGTTTACCAGGCTTTGAGAGAACAGGTTTACCTTAGCCCCCGGGAGAGTGCAAGGTGGAAAGTGGAAAAGGGAAAGAGAAAGAGGTGTTAAAGTCCCAGACCGTCGTTTTGTTTCAGGGATCGGGGAGGAAGAAGAAAAGCGCGATTTTTCCTAACACTCTGGATCTTTTACCCTGGACTCCGGACTGTCCTTAATGCCTCGTCCTGTTCGGCGGGTCGTCGGCAAAGGTTCGGCCGGAAACGAAATTCGGTTCGGTGCTTTGTTCCTCCGAGACTTCCATGACGATATCGGAGAGGACATGGGAAGGCTCAGAGTCTTCGAAGAAGGTCGCAAGGTAGTAGGAGATGGTCATCAGGCGGAAAATGGTGTCCTCCACAACCTCCGCAGCCCGTTCAGGGTCGGGGCCCATTTTTATCTCGCTGTTTGCCCAGGCAAGGTAGTTTTCCAGGTCGTCCTTGATCTCTGTAAGATAGGTGCTGATCTCATCCCTGAGTTCATCCGGCATTTTGCTTTTCAATCGGAACCTCCAGTGTCTTTTGCCTCCTGATATCTGGATTAGGGTCTCATGTCAAGGAAGTTCGAAGATCCGGAATGCTGCCTGATGTTTCGGTGGTTGCATCCAGGAAGGCGCGGCGTGTATGTTTCGGGTAAAGGGTGTTTTTAAGGAATGATGAGGCGATCAATGCCATTTCAAGGCAAACTGGAATCATGGCCCGGATGATGGCAACTGTTGCCGTCGCCCTTTTTGTCCTGGTCTTTCTCCTTATCCTGATGGTCAGGGCCAAGGAAAAAAGCGCCCTGTTCTTCCCTTCCGGGGACCTGCACAGGCTCCCCTCCGACCTCGATCTCTCCTTCGAGGATGTCAGACTGCCCTCTGGAGGCCACTGGCTCCACGGCTGGTTCCTTCCTGGCGCGGACAAGAACGTAGTCCTTTGGCTTCACGGCAATGCGGGGAACATCTCCGACCGCCTGGATCATGCGGTGGTCATGACAAGGGAACTGGGGGTTTCCAGCTTCCTTTTCGATTATAGGGGTTACGGAAGGAGCGAAGGCCGTCCCACGGAAAAAGGCCTCTATGAGGATGCCGCGGCGGCTTTTAACTGGCTGGTCCGGGAAAAAGGGATCGACCCGTCCTCCGTCATCCTCTACGGTCATTCCCTGGGGTCTGCCGTCGCGGTGGACCTTGCCCTGGGGGAGGGCAAGAGCGCAAGGGGCATGGTTCTGGAGAGTCCGTTTACCAGTGCCGGGGATGTGGCCAGGATGCTCTACCAGGGACTGCCGGTCCACCTTTTCATGTCGGTAAGCCTTGACAACACGGGCCGGGTCGGGAAGGTCTCCTTGCCGGTCCTCGTGATCCACGGGGAAGAGGACGCGACCATCCCCTTTTCCATGGGGAGGAAGGTTTTCGACGCGGCTCCGGAACCGAAGGCGTTCCTGCCGGTGGCCGGTGCCGACCACAGCGACTGCTATCTCGTGGGGGGGGCGGAGTACTGGGAAGCGTGGAGGGAACTGCAAAGCAAGGTCCAACGTCCAACGTCCAAGGTCCAACGGTGAAAATCGGAGTCCAACGTTTAACGTCCAACGTCCAACGGAAAGATCTCTTGTGCACCAGTGCACCTGTGCACAAGTGCACTTTATCCTCAACCCTCAATTTTCCTCCGCGGCCAACCACTCTTCGAATTTTTTCACGATCCTCCGGTTGGCGCTGGGCATGGGCAGGTTTTCCAGTTCCTCCATGGTCACCCACCTGGCCTCCGGCCGCTGCAGTTTCCCCCCGGTCATTTTACAGATGAATACATGGAGCCGGACCCGGAACCTCGTGTAGGAATGTTCGAAGACCCCGAGCTTTTCGGTCACCTGGACATCGAGGCCGGTTTCCTCCCTGACCTCGCGGAGGACAGCCTGTTCCGATCCTTCAGGTAACCGGGTAGGGGGGTGATGGGCATGGGGGGCTGGGCCCTTTTTGGGGCCATTGCCTTTTTTCTCCCTTAACCCCTTACTCCCGTGCTCCCTCACGGGTTTTTCCACTTTCCCTCCAGGAAATTCCCAAAGCCCCGCCATGAGCCCTGTCTCGGGCCTCTTCTGCACCAGGACTTTGTTGCCTTCGAGAAGGATCCCGATGGCCGCCTCAACGCGGGAGGTTTCGGTACGGGGTTTTTTTTCGGGAAACATCTCGATCCAGCCGGATCCCCGGGCACGGCACCATCTTGGCAAAGGACATTCCCCGCAACGGGGCTTCACGGGAGTGCAGACCCCGGATCCCAGATCCATGAGGGCCTGGTTAAAATCTCCGGGTCTTCGCGGCGGGAGGGCCCGGCCGAAGACACGGGCGATCCGCTTTCTGTCGGATGATGCCAGCAGGCGGGACCAGACCCTGAGGCTGTTGGCATCCAGAGCGGGGATCCTGGCGCCGAAGGCTATGGAAGCGACGGCCGCCGCCGTGTACTCCCCCACACCGGGCAGGCCTTTTAACTCCCTTTTTTCACGCGGAATAACGCCCCCGTATCTGCGGACTACTTCCCTTGCGGCCGCGTGAAGGTTCCGGGCGCGGGAGTAATACCCAAGCCCCTCCCAGTCCCGGAGGACCTGAGACGGATCGGCCGCGGCCAGCTCCCCGACGGTGGGGTACTTTTTCATCCACTTTTCAAAGTAGGGGGCAACCGCCTGGACGGTGGTCTGCTGGAGCATGATCTCGGAGAGGAGGACGGGGTACGGATCGGTGGTCTTCCGCCACGGCAGGTTCCTCCGGTTTGCGTCATACCAGGAAAGGAGGGAGGAGACGAGATTCGGAGCTAAAGAAATTCCAGATTTCAAATTCCAGATTCCAGAGATTGGATCCAGGCTATTTAAGTCCAGAATCCGGGAAGAGGTCTCCTGCAGTGTCGTCGAGTCGCAGCATCTGCTTTTCAGTCCCTTCGTCCTGTCGGTCCGTTACATCCTCGCATCCCTGAACAGCAGAGCCCCAAGAGTGAGAAGCACCGCCGAGACACCACAAAGGACGGCAAGGTCCAGGGCAATTCCCATTACGGATTGTCCCAGGAGGGCTCCTCTTAAGCCGTCAACCCCGTAGGTAAGGGGGTTTAACCACGCCGCCCACTGAAGGAAACTGGGCAGGTCTTCCAGAGGGAAAAGGGCTCCGGACAGGAAGAAGGTCGGCATGATGAGGAAGTTGAAGATCAGGTGGAAGCCGTGGGGGTCCTCCATCCGTGAGGCCATGCTGATCCCGAGACTGGTAAAGGAGATCCCGATAAGGGCCATGAAGACAAGGGCCAGCATGAGGTTTGGCAGTGACGGGACTTTTATTCCCAGGAAAAGGCTTGCTCCCAGCAGGAGCAGAGCCTGGAAGGAGGCGTTGGTGGTTCCGCCGGAGGTGCGTCCCAGGACAATGGCGAGCCTTGGGATGGGGGCCACAAGCATTTCCTTTAAAAAGCCGAACTGCCGGTCCCAGATGACCGAAAGGCCGGCCGCTGTGGAAGAAAAGAGAATGACCATTCCCAAGATTCCGGGGGCGATGAAGTCGATGTATTTCTCCCCTCCGGCTCTAAGGGAAAAGGCGGACTGCATTCCGATCCCGAGGAAGGCCAGGAAGAAAAAGGGCATCCCCAGGCTGCCGAGGAGGCGCGACGGGGACCGAAGGTAGCAGATGACCTCACGCTGCCAGATGGTTGCCGATGCGAAAAAAAGGCGCTTCATGAAAGATGATCCCAAATCCCGGATTCCATGTTCCAGAAAGCTGAAGATGCAAAAGGACTGAAGGGCGAGACAACGGGACCAATTGACGACCCGGCGGACCGGCGACCAGGCGAGCTCACGACATGGCAAAAAAATGCCCGGCCTCTACGTCCCTTCGTATCGTCGTCGCTCGTTCGGTCGTACACTCGTTTCCTCGCTGTGTTGTCCACTTTCCCGCGTACGCCTCCACCTAATCATTCATTCACCTTCTCCTTCCGAAGGCCTTCCTCCTTTGTCTCATCCTGTCCACCTCGCTCCCTTCAGCGTCCCGGATGCCACGCCCGGTGTGGTGGATGAAGACCTCCTCGAGGGTCGGTTTTTTCAGGGTCACGCTGCGTGTTCTGGCACCCGCTCTTTCCAGCATCGAGAGCATCTCGGGGATATGTCCCTCTCCCCCCTCAACGGTTATGTCCATGCGTTTGTCGCGGACTCGGAGGCCTTTGACCCATCCCCGATCGTTAAACAGGGGTTCAAGAGATCGTGGATCGTCCTCCATTTCGAGGCTGATGACATCTCCCCCCAGCTCGTCCTTGAGCTGTGAGGGGCGGCCGATGGCAATGAGTCTGCCGTGGTCCATGATGGCGATGCGGCCGCAGAGGGCGTCGGCCTCCTCCATGGAGTGGGTGGTGAGAAGGATCGTCAGTCCTTCCTTGTCGTTGATCAGGAGAATATGGTCCCAGATCGCCCGGCGCGTCTGGGGGTCAAGGCCGGTTGTAGGCTCGTCAAGAAAAAGGACCGAGGGGTGGTGGAGGAACCCCCGGGCGATCTCAAGCCTTCGTTTCATACCGCCCGAAAAGGTTTTCACCCGGTCCCGCGCCCGGTCCAGGAGATCCACCATCTGAAGGAGCTGGGGGATCCTTTCCCTGCGGAGATCTCTGGGGACCCCGTAAAGACGCCCATGGAAATCCATGTTCTCCCAGGCGGAAAGTTCCTCGTCCGAGGAAGGGTCCTGAAACACCAGGCCGATGGATCTCCGGATAGCGTCTTTTTCCCGGATAACATTGTGGCCCACGATGGTGGCGGAACCGGAGGTGGGGGAAAGAAGGGTGGCCAGCATGGATATGGTGGTTGTCTTCCCCGCTCCGTTGGGACCTAGAAGGCCGAAGATCTCTCCTCTCTCGATAGTGAGGTCAAGACCCTCAACAGCGGTCACCTGACCGAACCGGCGGCCGAGGCCTGATGTTGTAACGGCGGGCTGCATGACAAGGGTTTATACCCGAAAGGCTTTCGGGTCCCAAGAGAAAACTTGAGAAATTCCTTTTTTCGCTGAATAGACCCCGACAATGTTCCTCGTACCGGACAACGGGTCCGTTAAGTATAAGGGGCCGGTTTTTGGCCGGCTCTTGACAGGTTCCAGGTTTTCTTGTCCCGGATCAGACAGGAAAGCCCGGTTCCGGGTCGAACCGATTTTTCCCCCTTTGATCTTTCACGTGTTTTAAAAAAGATTCTTTAACCCTTTTTCCAGATCTTTCTGGAGTTTTTGCTTTAAGTCTTCCGTTTTTTCTTCGACCTTCTTCTGGACCTCTTCCCTGGCGGCCTGGTTCATTGCGGCTGTGTCCAGGCCTACGGAGGGTGAGGTTACAGTACCCTTGATCTTCAACGGGATCTGGACCCTGCCGTCGCTCTCCTTGGGAAAAAGCTGGCGCTGTTTTTCGGGGATCTTGAAGGTCGCCTCCTTAGACAGGGTCATTCTCGAAGACAGGGACAAGCTCTTGTCCAGCCCGATGTCGCCGAGGGCTGCCATGGACCATTCATCGGTGGCGATCTTAAGGTTCTCCAGCTTCACTTTTCCGTTCTCGATGGCGAAAGCGGCATTCATTTTTTCGAACCTGGTCTCTTTCCCCTCCTCCCCGATCCCAAGCAGGGACGCAGCCTTCGACGCGCCACTGCCGAGGTTGGCCGTTGTCAACCGGCCATCCCCGCCGCTTAAGGTCCCTTTTCCGGTGAGGTATTTTTTCAGATCCTCGAATTCCGTCCCTTTCCCGGAAAGGGACATGTCCATGGAGACTTTCCCGTAAAGGATCCCTTTCAGGCCGGCCACGGAGCTCAGTGCGTCATTTACCTGGATATCGGACATGGCCACAGATGAACCGTAAGCCAGGGGAAGGGTGCCCAGGTCGGCCCAGGCCATCCCCTGCACCACCCCTGAAAAGGCGTGAAGAGACATGTCATCCAATGAAAAACGGGTCCCTTTCTGGGACAGATCGGCGTTAAGGTCGGAAAATGGGATCTTTTCGAACCGGCCCTCTTTGACGGTCACGGTGCCCGTCACGGTGATGGGAGGAGCCTTGATCGGCTGGAGGGGTTCTTTTCCCGCAGGCGGGGCGGCTGCCTCGGAGGAACTTCTTTCCAGGAGGGCCGGACCCCGGTCTGCTTCAAATTTTTCCGATGCCAGGGAAAGATGGGCGGACAGATCCTTTCCAACGGTGCCTCGAACCTTGCCCTTGAAGGTCAGGTCCCCTTCCAGCCTGACCATGGGTCCCAGCTGCGGCAGGACATCTTCCCACCCGCCAAGGGGGATGGCGTTGGAGGAGACATCGAGGCTCACAACAGGGGCGCGGCCAAGTTTTTTCACGGAACCGGCTGTCTCGAAGATGGCCTTGAAGGCTTCTAACCGGGCGGAATCCAGGAAAAGGTCACGGGAGGGCACGTCGAGGCGCCCGGCCAGGGTTGCAGTCCCGTCAAAATCGGAAACCTGCTTTCTGCCTTCGGCGGTCTGCACGTCCAATCCCCGGAGGGATGATTCTCCTTCGAAGGCAACCCCGCTTTCCAGGGTTCCCCGGACCTGCTGGCTTGCGGCGACCACCCCCGAAATCCCCATTGGCAAGGGCCCCAGGATCCTTGGGAGGCGGGCGAGTTCAAAAGGTTCAAGGGCGAGTTGAAGATCGAAGGGGATCTTTTCCGGAAGGATGGTCTTTCCCAGAGGCCCCACCTTGCCTTCGAACCGGATGTCCCTTCCGGGCTGGTTAAGGCCGACCGAGGCCGTAATTGTCATGGGTCTGTCGAAAGACAGGTCGGTCAGGGTAAGAGACGCTCCCTCGAAGGTGATCCCCTTGTTCAGCCTGGGAATCGTGGCGTCCTCGACGTAGAACATACCGTTTTCGACCCGGATCTCTTTTACGAGGAGGTCGATGGGGGGAGCCTGGATGGCGTCTCCTTCAGGTGCCATTGCGGCAAGAGGCATCGAAGCGGTTGCCGTAGGAGTGTTGACCCGTTCCAGGATGTCGTCGAAATTGAACCGGCCAGAGCTGTTGCGGACGAGGCGTACCTTGGGACCGGAAAAGATTATGTGTTCAACAGACAGCCGGAGCCGGAAAAGGTCCCAGAACCTCAGTTTCAGGTCAAAAGAGTCAAGGTCCGCAAAAGGATCGGTGCCGAAACCTTCGGCTTCGGCAATGGAAAACCCCGAAAGGCGGACTTTTGGGCCGGCCCAGGAAAAACCTGCATCCTGAATGGTCACCTCGCGCCCGAGACGGGAGGTGGCCTGTCTCTCCCCCCATTGGAGCAGGGCGTCGACATTAAGAAGGTATGGAGCCGCTATCAGGCCGGCAATGACCAGAAACAGCAGGATCCCGCCGCCGATGAGGGAGTACCTGACAAGCTTTTTCATGACTCACCTCCAAGATACCAAAGGGAAATTTCAGATTTCACATTTTCAAGGGGATCCAAAAAGAGCATGGCTTGAGGAATTTTGGGATTAAAAACCAGTGTTTACCTTAATTGTTCCTTCCACGTTTCCTCGATACACCTTTCGAACCGGTCCCCCTTCCAACAGTATACCCTTCTGTATCCGGCTCCGCCGTCTTCCTGCGGCATTTTCAGAAAAGTCACGCTGGGCATCCCCTTCTCGATTCCGAAAAGCGGGTAGCCCGGCGGGGATATCACGTCCTCCAGAAGGACCCGGAGAGAGGGGGAGGTCCCGTCGGCTTTCTCGAGTTTCACGATCCGGGTGATCATGGAGTTGTCCCGGAGGGAAAGGGAGTGTGTCAGGATCTCGTCCCGGCCATCCAGATTGGCGTCCACCATCTCCAGACAGTGGGGCGTTCCTGCTTCAAAACCGAGGCGGGGGGCCGGACTTTCAATCAGGAGAGCCCATCGGCCCTTTTGGGCCGTGAAGATGGCCAGTCTTGTTTCGCCCCCGGCGGTAAATAAAACAGCCAGTTCCCTGGCCGGATCCCCCGTCAGGTCCCCGAGCCCGTACTGGGCCACAATGGTGTCCGGTGGGAGCGCTTCGTAAACATCCGGGTGGGCGTTGACCTCGATCGCCGTAAGGACAGACACGGAAAAGAAAAAGAACAGGGGGATAAGGAAAGGAAAACCCCTGCGACACGGATGGCCGGCAAGGGAGGTCAGGGGGTTCATGTCCTGATTATAGGCTTCCCCTCCTTTCCTTTCAAGGAAGGGAGGCGGGTCTTTTACCTGTTAAAGGGGTGCATTTCCTTCCCCGGGATGATAAAAATAAGCCCCGCTTATTTAACGGATGTTTCAAAAGGCTGCAACGAGCCTGAAAAAAAGGGAAAATCCCGGTAATGGGTGGGAGGAAAGGATAGGGACTCGGGGGATGAAAAAGAACCTGCAACAGGTTCTTGAGGCGCGCGCGGCCATGGAAGAGGCTGTCCGGGCCTATTTCGCCGGTGAAGGGTTTGTGGAGGTGACGACTCCCGTGGCGCTTCCCCATCCGAACCTGGATCCTAACGTCCGTCCTGTCCCTGTGAGCGTTCGGGATTTTTCGGGGCAACCCTCCTCTTTATGGCTGCACACCTCTCCCGAGCTTTCCATGAAAAAGCTCCTGGCCATGGGTTCGGGAAGCATTTTCCAGATCGGCCAGGTCTTCCGGGACGGGGAGAGGACGCACCTGCACCGGCAGGAGTTCTCCATGCTGGAGTGGTACCGTATGGGAGCTGACTACCGGGACGTTATGCAGGATACCGTCAATATTTTCCGCTTGGCGGCTGGTTCGGTGAGGCAGGAGACGAAAACAGAGTTTTCAGGGAAAGCCTTCGACCTTGGCCGACCATGGGAGGAAATCACCATGGCCGATGCCTTTCGGCGTTTTGCCGGCGTCGGCTCCTGGGATTCCCGAGAGCTTCGGCAGGCTCTTGGGAATTCCGGCGGCAGCTCAGGGTCTTCAGGTCTGGTCCAGGACCTTTTTTTCCAGGTCTATGTGGAGAAGGTGGAACCTGAACTTGGCCTCGAGGGACCGATGATCGTAAAGGATTTTCCTGCTTTTTTAGGAACCATGGCACGGCC
>Ga0272443_10001398_pt1 | contig 35425 bp, 23 predicted proteins | sample SSMAcet12_FD_193581 | JGI IMG/M metagenome (GOLD analysis project Ga0272443, IMG submission 193581) | Marine sediment archaeal communities from Little Sippewissett salt marsh, Falmouth, MA, United States - SSM-Acet-12 | ecosystem: Environmental > Aquatic > Marine > Wetlands > Sediment ... | reverse complement strand
ATTTAGTTTCATAAAAATATGCGATTTTCCTTTTAAATGCAAATTAAATTATCCCCCGGAATTCACTTCACTCTGAACGGTTTCACTTTCCAGATCTTTTCGCAGTAGTCCCGGATGGACCGGTCAGATGAGAACCTGCCGGTCCTGGCAACGTTCATGACCGCCATTGTGTCCCACTGTCCGGTGTTCCTCCAGGTGCCGGAGACAAGCTCCTGGCAGGCCGTATACAGGGGATAATCGGCCATCAGCATGAACGGGTCATGCCAAACGAGTGAATCGGTGATGGATCTGAACAGCGTGCCGTCCCCCCCGGAAAAGGCCCCTGAACTGATCAGATCGATCACCCTTCGCAGACCTTCGTTGTGATGGTAAATAAACCCCGGATCATAGCCGCTGCGCCTGGCCTCCTCCGCCTGTCCGGCGGTAAGTCCGAACAGGAAGAAATTTTCCTCCCCCACTTCCTCCCTGATCTCGACGTTCGCACCATCGAGCGTGCCGATGGTCAGTGCGCCGTTCATGGCAAACTTCATGTTGCCTGTCCCGCTGGCTTCCTTCCCCGCCAGGGAGATCTGTTCCGACAGGTCCGCCGCCGGATAGATGTGCTGACCGTTTTTAACATTGAAATCGGGGAAGAAGACCACTTTGAGCCGGTCCTTCACATCGGGATCCTTGTTAACCACATCCCCCACCGAGTTGATCAATTTGATCATCCGCTTCGCCGTGTCATATCCCGGAGCGGCTTTCCCCCCGAAAATGAATGTGCGCGGCACCATGTCCATGGCGGGATTGTCCTTGATCCGCAGGTAAAGTGTAATGATATGCAGCACGTTGAGATGCTGCCTTTTATATTCGTGGATCCGTTTTACCTGGATGTCGAACATGGAAGAGGGATCAACGGCAATGCCCGTTCTATCCCTGATCAGTTTTGCCAGGTGTCTCTTGTTCTCCAGTTTGACCGTCCTGAACTTTTCCCTGAAAGCTGCATCACCCGCAAAAGGCTCCAGTTTGCGGAGCTCGTCCAGGTTGCCCGGCCAGCTGTCCCCGATGGAATCCGTAATGAGCCTGCTCAGACCGGGATTGCTCAGCAGCAGGAAACGGCGCGGCGTAACCCCGTTGGTCACGTTATGGAAACGGTGGGGATACATTTCCACCCAGTCGTGCAGCAGGTGTTTTTTCAATAATTCCGTGTGCAGGGCTGCCACCCCGTTGATGGCGGAGCTTCCCACACAGGCCAGGTTGGCCATCCGGACGTACCGCTCCCCGCTTTCATCGATCAGGGACATGCGCGAGAGCCTGGCTTCATCGCCGGGGAACCGCCCGCTCACTTCAGCCAGAAAACGGTGATTGATCTCATAAATGATCTCCAGCAACCGGGGAATCAGGTATTTGAACAGGCCGACCGACCATTTTTCAAGGGCCTCCGGAAGCAGGGTATGGTTCGTATAGCTGAATGTTTTGCAGGTGACATCCCATGCCGTATCCCAGTCGATCATGTACTCATCCACAAGGATCCGCATCAGCTCGGCCACCGATACCGCCGGATGGGTGTCGTTGAGCTGGACGGCCCAGCGCTGATGAAACCCTTCCGGTTTGCCACCCGTTCTCACATGGATGTTCATCATGTCCTGCAGGGAACATGAGACAAAAAAGTATTGCTGTTTGAGGCGCAGCTTTTTCCCCTCGATCATCTCATCATTGGGATAGAGCACCTTGCAGATATTTTCCGACTTCACCTGGTACTCCACCGCCCTGTAATAGTCCCCCTGGTTGAAGGAGGAAAAGTCGAATGCTTCCTCCGACTCCGACTGCCACAGGCGGAGAAAGTTGCAGGAATTCACATCGTAACCCATGATGGGTGTGTCCCAGGGAACCCCTTTGACGATGTAATCCTGTTTCCATATGATGCAGAGACGTCCGGTTGCATCCACATACCGCTCGGTATATCCCCCGAACCGCACGTTCACGGACAGCTCCGGCCTGGCCGATTCCCAGGGATTCCCGAACCGCAACCACCTGTCGGCGATTTCCACCTGCCAGCCGTCCCGGATCACCTGGTCGAAGATGCCGAACTCGTAACGGATCCCGTACCCGATGGCAGGGATCTCCCGGGCAGCCAGGGAGTTGACATAACAGGCAGCCAGCCGGCCCAGACCTCCGTTCCCCAGCCCGGGCTCCTCCTCCTGTGCAAGCACCTCATCGAAATCAAACCCGAGCTCTCGAACTGCCTGCTTCATCACATCGTAAATCCCCAGGTTGATCAGGTTGATGCCCAGTTGCGGTCCCAGAAGGAATTCGGCGGACAGGTAACTGACCAGCCGGGTATGCCTGTTTTCGAACACCGCATTCATGGTCCTGTGCTCCCGTTGCCTGAGCCGGTCACGCACGGTGAACGAAACAGCCATGTACAGGTCGTTCAGTGAAGTGTTCACAATATTCCTGCCCTGCTGGTAAAACAGATGCTCGGTGATGGCAATTTTCAGTGAGTTCACATCCATCCCTGTGCGCACATCGCCGGTGTTCGCGGGCGCACGCTTCTGCCCGGGATTGTCCGGACCGGTCTTTTTTGCCATTAGAAATCCTTTATGTGTAACATCTAAAGATACAAATCATCTTTCAGGATGGATCAATTTTTGGAATGGATCAGCTCCCCGGCTGACACTTCCGGGTGATGATACCTTCCCCTGACGGCCGATTTGCTGCGTCTGATCTCCTCATCCGTGTCAACCTCGAAAACAGGGAGATAAGTTTCCGGCATCTGCACCGAAAAAGAGGCATCCAGTCTCCTGTCCTGTTTTGAAAGCACCCGGTTCACCGTAGAGAATACCTTTTCTGAACATTCCCTGGAGGTGACCGCAAACAGATAGGTTGCCCCTGATAAGTCGATCTTTTCCAGGAAAGCCCTCACGAACAGCGGTACGCACAGGCAATGGATGGGAAAGACAAAACCCACCTTCTCAGCCTCCGCCTTCAGACGGTCCGATCTTTCCGCCGCGACCATGGAGACAAGGCTGCTGCCGGGCACTCTTTTTTTCAATTCCCCGGCAATGTGCAGTGAATTCCCCGTCTCCGAGAAATAATAGATCTGAGTTTTCATTTGAGGCACCCGTTGACAAAGTTAATGATCGCCGTAAATCTATCAAGCCGCAAAAAAAGGGTCTAAAAGCACATGCCGCTCACCGTTTCCCAACGGATTAACTGTTTCAACGGGAAAAAACCACGATTTTTATATTTTTACAGTCCGAACCATAAAAATACCAACCAAAAATCAGGAAATTATGAATCCACGTATGCTGATCCTCACAGGGATCGTGGCTCTTTTTCTTGGAGCCTGTGCAACACAGGAAAAGGAGAGTGAACTGAAAATCGACTTCGAAAAGTACCGGCTCGACAACGGCCTGGAGGTGATCCTGCACCAGGACCTGTCCGATCCCATCGTGGCAGTGGCCATCCAGTACCATGTGGGTTCCAACCGGGAGGTGCCCGGCCGCACCGGCTTTGCACACCTGTTCGAACACATGATGTTCCAGCAGTCCGAAAACGTGGGACAGGACCAGTTCTTCAAACTTATCCAGGGCGCCGGCGGAACATTGAACGGAGGCACCAACAAGGACGGCACCATCTATTTCGAGGTGGTACCCAAAAATGCCCTGGAAATGGTTCTCTGGGCTGAATCCGACCGGATGGGGTACCTGAGGAACACGGTGACCGAGTCTGCCTTTGCGAACCAGCAGAACGTGGTGCAGAACGAAAAGAGACAGAGCTACGACAACAGGCCCTATGGCCACACCAGTTACGTGATCGACAAAAACCTTTTCCCGGAGGGCCATCCCTACTCCTGGCAGGTGATCGGAGAGATGGAAGATCTTTTCAATGCCACCGTGGAAGATGTGAAGGAATTCCATGCAAAATACTATGTACCCAACAATGCCACCATGACCATCGCGGGCGATTTCGATCCGCAGGAGGTAAAGGCACTGGTGGAAAAATATTTCAGCGAGATACCGGCGGGTGAAAAAGTGGCTGATCCGGAACCGATGCCCGTCACCCTCGCGGGGACAAAGAAACTGTACCATGCAGACAATTTTGCACGCACCCCCGAACTGACCATGGTCTGGCCGACCGTGGAACAGTACCACCCGGATGCCTATGCGCTCGATTTCCTGGGCCAGCTGCTGGGTACGGGCAAAAAGGCCCCTTTCTACAGGGTACTGGTAAAAGAGAAAAAGCTGACCGCCAGGGCCCGGGTCTATAACAACTCCTCGGAACTGGCCGGAAAATTCAATATTTCCGTGAATGCATACCCGGGCTTCTCCCTTGCGGAGGCAGAGGAGGCGGTTTTCGAAGCATTTGCGCTGTTCGAGAAGGAAGGGATCACCGACAATGACCTGGAAAGGATCAAAGCGGGACTGGAAACCGATTTCTACAACGGGATGAGCTCGGTGCTGGGCAAGTCATTTCAGCTGGCCAGGTATAACGAGTATGCAGGTGACCCGGGATTCGTCACCGAGGACCTGCGGCGGATCCGGGAGGTGACCATCGACGACGTGATGCGGGTCTATGAACAATACATCCAGGGGAAACCTTACGTGGCCACCAGCTTTGTCCCCCGCGAAAAACCCGAACTCGCGGCGGAAGGATCGGTCGATGCCGGTGTGGTCGAGGAGGATGTGCTTCAGGCGACAGAAGTGGACCAGTCGCAGTTCGCCGGGGAGGAAGTCATTGCAAAGACCGAAACCAGCTTTGACAGGTCGTCAGCCCCTGAGATCGGTCCCGATCCGGAGGTCACCCTGCCGGAGATATGGACGGGCGAACTGGACAACGGGATCCGGATCTGGGGGATCACCCACGACGAACTGCCGCTTGTCAGGTACACCCTCGAAATTGACGGCTCCCATCTGCTGGAGGAACTGGACAGGGCGGGGACCGCCAGCCTGATGGCGCAGCTGATGAATGAAGGCACGGCCAACAGGACCCCTGAGGAACTGGAGGAGGCCATCGACCTGCTGGGTGCTTCCATCCGGATCAGCGCCAGGGATGAAGCCATCGTGGTTTCTGTGAATACCCTTTCCAGGAATTTTGAAAAAACAGTGGAGCTGGTGGAAGAGATGCTGCTGGAGCCCAGGTGGGACAGCACTGAATTCGTGCTGGCGAAGGAACGGGTGATCAATTCCTTCCCGAGGAACAAAGCCAACCCGGGCTATATGGCATCACGCACCCTTGACAGGCTGATGTTCGGAGAAAACCATGTTCTCTCGGTCCCCCTGAGCGGGACCGGGGAAACCGTACCCGGAATTACAATTGACAACCTGAAGGAATTCTATCACAGGAACCTATCGCCTTCCCTGGCAAGGCTCCATATCGTGGGAGATATTGACAGGGAAAGGGTGGAGACAGCCCTTGCCTCCCTGGAGGAAAGATGGGAGAAAAAGGATGTCGCGTTTCCGGAGATCAGCGTACCGGAGAATCCCGACCGGGCGAAGATCTATTTTGTGGATTTCCCCGGGGCAAAACAATCGGTGATCCAGATCGGCAACATCGCCATCCCCAGGACCCATCCGGACTTCTATCCCGCCACGGTTGCCAATTTCAAGCTCGGCGGATCATTCAACGGGATTGTGAACCTGATCCTCAGGGAAGAGAAAGGCTATACGTACGGAGCGCGGACCGGCTTCACGGGAGGATCGCATGCAGGGACCTTCTCCGCCAGCTCAAGCGTCCGCACCACCGCCACCCTGGAATCGGTGCAGATCTTCAGGGAGGAAATGGAGAAATACCGGGAGGGGATCGCGCAGGAGGACATCGAATTCACCAGGGATGCCCTGCTGAAATCCAATGCCAGGGCATTTGAAACACAAAGCTCGTTGCTGGACATGCTGAGCACGATCAGCCGGTACGACCTGCCGCAAGATTACATCAAGCAGGAAGAGGAATTCGTGCGCAGCCTGACCGCGGAAAAACACAGGGAGCTGGTTAATAATTACATAGATCCTTCGAGGATGTACTATGTCATTGCCGGCGATGCAAAGACCCAGGTGCCCGAACTGAAAAAACTGGGCCTGGGCGACCCGGTAATGGTCACCCTGTAGGTCACCTGACTCGAGAATTACCTGGCCGGAGCCGGATTTAACGGATCGGGATCCTGCCGGACCGGGACCTGAGGACGGCCGGACCGGGTTTCATCCGACGGATCCCCGGCATATGCATGTACCGAGATAAGATCATGTATGAAAATACCGGTTCAAAAAAATATTATTTTCCTGGTCCTGATCCTGCTTCCGCTGCATGAAGTTATACATGCCCAGTATGAAGCCTACCGGCAGGTAAGGACTTTCATCAATCCCGTCCTTCCCGGCGATCATCCCGACCTGACACTGTTCAGGGACGGTGATGATTTTTATGCCTGCGGCTCGTGCTTCCATTTCACCCCTTACCTCCCCGTGCTGCATTCCACAGACCTGGTACACTGGGAAGAGATCTGCCGGGTGGTCCCCTCCGACTGGAGCGGCCTGATCAGCGACGAACCCCAGGCAGGTATCTGGCAGGGAGCCATCACCCGCTTTTACGGCTCCTGGTGGATCTATTTTTCCAACACTGCCGGAGGCGGACAGTACTTTTGCAAATCGGATCATCCGGCAGGATCCTGGTCAGCTCCCGTAAAGATGCGGGGCACTGCTTCGACAGGACCGACCGGCTATGACAATTCGGTGTTCGTGGACGATGACGGAACGCCTTACCTGCTGATCAAACCGGGACAGTACAGCAACCGCATCCAGGAGATCGGAACGGACGGACACCTGACCGGGGAGGTGATGAACCTGGACTGGGTCAATGCCGGCGGACAGTACAGCTGGGCCGAGGGACCGGTCATGTGCAAACGGGCCGGGTGGTATTATTATTTCATTGCAGGAAATGTGGCGGGCGGCCAGTACGTGCTGCGTTCGCAGAGCCTTACAGATGATCCCGACAGCTGGGAGGCGCTGGGAGATTTTTTTGAACCGGTCACCGATCCCTCCGTTACCTTCAGGGCACCCAACCACATTTCCCAGCCATTTCAGCTCGATGACGGGACGTGGTGGACCATTTCACACAGTTACGAAAGGCTAGGCAGCAACGACTGGAGCGGGAAGGGCCGCCAGGGTTTGCTGCACCAGGTCATATGGGACGAAAACGGGAAGCCCGCCGGGAAGGCGCCCACCTCAACTCCGCAACCGAAACCCGGCCTGCCCCGCTCGGGGATCCCCTGGAAACTGCCCCGTTCAGATTACTTCGGAAACGACTCCATCGAACTTTCCTGGCATTTTCTCAACCGGACGGCAGCCTCGCAATATTCACTCTCCGAAAGACCCGGCTGGCTGCAGTTGAACCCCGGCAACGGCGCCTGTCACATCCTTCACAAGGAGGGAGGGCATTTCTATTCGCTGGTCACCATGCTCGATTTCGAAGCAACGGAGAACGGGCAGCAGGCGGGGATATACCTGACAAACGGCAACGAGTCAATGACGGCCGCGGTTTACAGCGGTTACAGCGACGGTAAAAAAAAATTAGGGTTCCGCTTCGGCAGTCAGACCGTTGAGGTGGAAAACGGCCTGGGCAATGCTGTCTGGCTGAAACTTGAGCGGTACGAGCACCGGCTCGAAGCCTTTTACAGTTCAAACGGCATCTACTGGACGCAGATCGGAGGTGCCGTGCAGGCGACCGACCTGGACGAAGCCCAGCCCAGCTACAACTGGTGGGTGGGGACCAGCAACGGATTGTACGCCAGCCACAAACGGGCATATTTTGACATGTATGTGTTCAGGGACGGTTTTTCGGAATTCCCGGCCGTGGGATACAACAATTCCTACGGACTGGAGGCCAGGGGAACCGGCACCGCAAGGGCCATGACCAGCAGCACCGGTGATGGCGGATGGCTGATGATGGGCGGGGTGGACCTGGGCCGGGGGGAACGGGTGCCCGCGCAGGTCGAAGTCGAAGCGGCATCGGTCACCGGCGGGACCCTGGAGGTCTGGACCGGCGGCCTGGAAACGGAAGGCAGCAAAATTGCCGACATCGACATACAACCCACCGGAGGAGAGAACAGCTGGCAGAGATTCAGCTCAGCGGTAACCGGTCTTTCGGGGCAGCACGATCTTTACCTTCGCTGGAGCGGAGCGGCGAACGCATTTCTGGTAAAACACATCCGGTTTCTTCCAGGCGACTCCTGGGATGCTTCGCTTGCACCGGCCATTCATATCGACATGGATTCAGTGCACCAGGTCATCCGGGGATTCGGAGGCATGAACCATACCACATGGATCAGGGACCTGAATGAAGATAACAGGGAAAAGGCATTTGGCAATGATCCCGGTGAAATCGGACTGAGCATTCTCAGAATTCATCTCGATCCGGATCCCGGCCGCTTCGGTTTGGAGATACCGACGGCATTGCATGCCATCCAGCAGGGAGCCAAAGTGTTTGCCTCACCCTGGAATGCCCCGGATGAACTGCTGGATCCGGGATCGGACCCGAGCCGGGTGGATCCTGCAAAGTATGGAGCGTATGCAGACCACCTGCATTCGTTCAATACATTCATGGCAGGTCACGGGGTTGCATTGCATGCAATCTCCGTTCAGAACGAACCTGACTGGGGGGAGTGGACCCGGTGGACATCGGCTGAAATGACAGAGTTTCTTGCAAATCATGCCGGTACCATCGAAAACAGGGTCATGGCACCGGAGTCTTTCCAGTTCAGGCGCGCATATACCGACCCGATCCTGAATGACGACCAGGCGGCGGCCAACCTGGATATCGTCGGGGGACACATATACGGAGGCGGATTATATGATTACCCGCTGGCACGCGAGAAAGGGAAGGAGGTCTGGATGACCGAACATCTTCTGGGAAGTGATGCCCGCGAAATCAACGACTGGGACCTGGCGCTTACCGTCGCACGGGAGATCAGCGACTGCATGAAGGCCAATTTCAACGCTTACGTGTGGTGGTACATCCGGCGCTTTTACGGCCTGATCACCGACGACGGGAACATTACAGACAAAGGTTACGTCCTCTCGCATTACGCCAAGTTTATCCGGCCGGGTGCGGTCCGGGTGGAGGCGGACGAGCGCGCCGCGGACCAGGTGGACGTGACCGCATATAAAACTGACAGCTCGTTCGCGGCTGTAATCGTGAACAGGAACGACAGCAGTGTCTACCTGGATTTCAATATTGCAGGGGAAATGGCCGGGCCAATCACCCGTTTCACCTCATCGGAGACAAAGAAAATGGTGAATGAAGGGGCGATCGCGATTTCCAGCGGTTCGTTCTCGGTGGCCATTGATGCGGAAAGCGTGACAACCCTCACCTCGCATGCAGCGCATGGAGGAAGATACGGGAATACGGCCCCGGTGGCCCGGGCGGTGACGGATGATGATCTGATCGACAGCCTGGGTACCGGCGAGATCACGGTGACACTGAAAGGAAGTGACAGCTACGATCCCGACGGAGAAATTGTCAACCACTCCTGGGCGAAAGATGGCATGCAGATCGCCTGGGAATCCGACCCTGAGGTAACGCTGGCAGTGGGCGATCATGCTTTCGTCCTTACGGTTACCGACAACGATGGAGCCAGGTCCTCCGATACACTGAAAATGAAAGTCACCAGCCTGAAAACCGTTCATGTGTGGCTCGAAGCAGAATGTACCGAAGTGAGCGGCAACTGGGAGATCCACGAAGATGATGCCTGCTCGAACGGGAAATACCTGATGGTGAGGCCCGGCACGGAAGCCCTCGGCGAACCGACCGCCGACACACTGGACCACCTGGTCTATCCCTTTCATATCCCCGAGAACGGTCATTACAGGGTATGGGGGAGGGTGTCCGCCCCGACACCGGACGACGATTCATTCTGGATCCGGATGGACAATGGGAGCTGGGCCAACTGGAACAGCATCCCGGGTGGCAGTGGATGGGAATGGGACGATGTGCACAACTACGTGAATGATAATCCCATGACATATTACCTGGACGCCGGGGTCCACACCCTGACCCTCTGCTTCAGGGAAGACGGCACCGGCATTGACAAGTTTTATCTCACAAATACCGGTGCAAAGCCTTCGGGTCCGGGCGATGAAGCCAGTAATTGTGACACGACCGAAAACCATATCGGTAACAATCAGCTGACAGACAGAACGATAAGCCTATTCCCCAACCCGGTCAGGTCCGAATTCAGGATTGAAAGCAGGGAGCCGTTCTACTCGCTGGTGATCTACGACCTGAAAGGAAATACGATCCTTCGAAGGACCTACAGGGTAGCGGTGTACCGGGACGAAATACACCTGAATACCAAAGCGGGAATGTATCTTCTGAAGATCATTGATGAACACCGCCCGGTCATCACGAAATTCATTGTAGAATACTAGACACAACAATAGAAAACCATGGCGAACCTGAAAATTTTGCTGATAAGCATTCTGATGGTTCCGGCGGTTTTATCCGGACAGGGAACAACCAGCGTTATTCCCGGCGAAAGGCATACCATCGATTCCGGGATCATGGGCCGGGAGATCGAATACCGGGTTCACCTGCCCGCGGATTATGACCGGGGACTGAACCGGTATCCGGTGCTGTACATCACCGATGGCGGGGAACATTTCTTTCTCGCCTCAGGGACCACGGAGTTCATGGGCTCACAATTTGTGATCCCCGAAATGATCGTGGTGGCGATCTTCCATGAAGACCGCAAACATGACCTCACGCCGACCCACTGTACCGCAACGAACGAAGGATTTGAGAGCGACGGACTGAAGGTCAGCGGCGGTGGCGAAAAATTCCTTCAGTTCATCGGGGAGGAACTCATTCCCGGAATCGAGCGCGATTACAGGACCGCCCCCTGCCGCATTCTTTCGGGTCATTCGCTGGGCGGTTTGTTTGCCGTGTACGCATTCCTGACCCGCAATGATCTTTTTAACGCATTTATTGCGATGGATCCGGCCCTGAACTGGGATCACAACCTGTGTGAAAGAATGCTGAAGACCGCAACATTCCGGTCGCCGGACCTGACCAGCAAATTGTACATCTCATCGGCTCACAATGCACCTTACGGAAAACGGGATCGCAGTCCCTTCAGACTGTCCCAGGATTCGTTTTTCAAGGCTTTGAATGCAAAAAAGGTCCCCAATACAAAGCATGAATACTTTGAGGATCAGAATCACATGACAGTTCCCTATGAAAGCCTGTATGCCGGGTTGACCTTCATATTCCCCGGGTTTTATATCCTGGATGATCCCCAATTTGTCCCGGAGGTTCCGTTCGTACAGGAATTCTACGAAAAGCAGTCCGGTCTGTACGGGATTGAATTCACCCCGCCGGAGCGATTGATGGAGATGCTGGGGAATTATTTCCTTTATGATGTCAATGATTACCACCGGTCAAGATCGTTTTTTGAATTCAACACAAAGCATTATCCGCACTCATCCGGGGCCTTTGAATGCCTGGGCAGGGCATATGAAGCAATGGGAGACACGGTGAATGCGAAACGCAATCTGAAAAAAGCGCTGGAACTGAAAAGGTAAGTTTACCTGTTATCCTGTGAGGGGGTGAACCCGGACCGGATCAATGCCGACAACGGCGTCGAACGCAGGTTTCGGCCGGCAGTGCCGGTCGAAGAGCATGGGATAATCGGACCGGCCAATCACGGGCCAGTAATTTCGCCAGGATTGACCGTCATGGACTGCCCAGAAAGTAATCCGCCCGAACAGACCCCGGTTTTTCCTGAAGTACTTGAACAATTCCACATAACGGTCTGCCAGTTTTTTCTCAACAGCATCCGGAAGTTCATCCGGATAGGGATTGTATTTGTTCTGCGTATCTGCGTCGAAGGAGGAAATGGGAACGACATCAGCATCGAGCGGATAAAAGGGAAGTACACCCACATCCAGTTCGGTGATCATCAGTTTTACCCCCAGTTTTCTCAATTCCCCGACATAACTGTCAAGCAGTTCCATATCCGGATAATCCAGGAACCAGTGCCCCTGGATGCCGACACCGTCCACCCGGACACCCCTGTCCTGCAGGTTCCTGATCAGCCTGATGACCCCTTCTGTCTTCGGGCCGAATTCATAATCGTACTCATTGTAATAAAGTTCCGCATCCGGATCAGCCTCGCGTGCAAATTCAAACGCCTTTTGTACATAGTCCTCACCGATGATCTCCAACCATTTGCATTTCCTGAAAGAGCCATCCTTCATGATCGCTTCATTGACAACATCCCAGCCATGGATGCGTCCCTTATAACGTCCCATCACCGTGAAAATGTGCTCTTTCATCCGTTCCAGAAGTGCCTCCCGGCTCAGGGGATCACCCGATTCATCCCGGAACACCCAGTCCGGCGTCTGATGGAACCAGACCAGGGCATGGGCGATGATATGCATATGATGTTTTTCACCAAAGGCCACATACCGGTCTGACGCTTCGAAATTGTACCGTCCCGGTTCCGGATGGATTTCTTCCCACTTCATGATATTTTCCGGAGTGATGCTGTTGAAATGTCCGGCTACAACGTCCATGGCTTCGGGTTCCCCGCCGCAGATCTGCTCCACATTCAGCGCTGCGCCGATGTAAAAATCATTTTGAAAGACGTCTTTTAAAAAAGGCCGGCTGTTTTTACCTGATCGTTTCATGAATGTTTTTCTTCCAATCGTTTATAGACTTCTTCCAGCGTGCCATTGAACGGGCCGGGTGTTTCCATTTTGATCGATACCAGGGCTGCCGCAAACTTCAACGATTCGGCAACTTCGTGGTCCAACCTGTGGGAGAGGTATGCGGCAAATGTTGTATCGCCCCGCCCGGTCCGGCCCGAGATATTGCTGTTGGAGAACTTCTCGTAATATGTTTTCCCTTCTACCCTCGCCAGCACGCCTTCAGAATGTGTGATCATGATCTCGGGACAGCCCCAGGATTCGATGATGATGGCCGCCTTTTCCAGGTCATCCGTGCCGGTCAGCAGGCGGGCCTCCAGGATGTCAAGCTTCAGCTTATCCATCATTGCCGCGATCTCTTTCTTATCGGCGACGTCACTGTACTCGTGGTTGCGGGTCACCGGATTGATATGGCGGACGAAACTCTGCATGTCGACCGACAGGCTCGGGTAGTTCCTGGACTTCAATCCCTTCATGAGGGCCATGTCGAATTCGGTATCCGATATCCCTGCCAGGTGGACACACGTCGAGTCCAGTACCGGGACATCTTTGATAGATATCAGCCCGGCAGACTTGACAAGGGTCATTGTCCGTTCATCGACGTTTTCGGACTCGTGCACCACCCTGTTGTAAGAGGTTTCTTCGCTTGGGATGAGGTAGGTATCGATGCCGATATCCTTCATCGGCTTCAGGATGGACTCGTCCTTCCTGGCCATCTTCACAACGGCGGCAACCTTCCTGCCTACCTTCGCTGCGACCATGGCTCCGCAAAGGACGGCGCTTCCCGGGGCGACATGCGGTTCTCCTCCAAAGGGTACAATCTCGTCATAGCACATGTGCCCCACAAACGTGATGTCATACGTATTGCTCATATTATGTTCAAAAATTATTGGTTCCTCATCGCGCGTGCCGGTCTATTTATCACCATCCGGACCACCCGTCAACCATGGGAAGAAGGGCATCAGGTCGTCCGGGTCAATCGTCCTGGTCCTGTCCCCGTTCTGCAGGTTCCTGATGTGGTTCAGCACCAGGTGGGTCCAGACAGCGCCGGGCCTGGGATATGCGGCGACAATATAATGCGGACCGGCTTCTGTTTCACCTGCTTCCAACTCCAGCTCCGCCCGGAGGTTGTCCGGGGTCGTCAGGGTATTTGCATAATCGAATACCACGCGATCCATGTGCTTGTATACCTCTTTGCTTTCTTCCGTCATGCCATAAAAGTCCAGCAGCTGGGCGAGGACATAATTGGAAGTGGTATAGACATCCTGTCCCTGTTCCGATTCCACAGCTTCACCATCCTTCGTTTTACACATGGCCCAGCCCATGAATGCGCGGTTCGTGCGATAAATGGTTCTGAGTATCTTCTTCACACGATCTTCCGGAATGGAGGGGGCTTCCCCGATGGCGGTCAGGTACCACAGGGCGTCAAGCTGGTTGGTCCAGACATCCGTATTTGTATTTCCGGTTTCAGGATCAAAACAGGTCACATAGTATTCCAGTTTTTCACCCTTTTTGTTCTGATCTTCCCGCCACAATTGCTCGAAACTGTTCCAGGCTTTGTCATACACTTTCCGGATATGCTCCTCATCTTCTTTTTCGCCGAGCATTTGCGCCATTTTGATCAGCGCCTGGCAGCCACCCAGGAATTGCGTTGCATCATATGCATCCGCGCCGAAAAGTACCAGGTTATCGAACGTATTTTTCACATCGTCCGGATGTCCCTCAGGAATCCCGTCGTTATCAAAATCGAGTTTCAGAAGAGATTCCAGGCCGAACTTGAGCGTTTCCCAGTTGGATCTGAGAAAACCGGTATCACCTGTGAATTTTACGTTGCGCAATACACGCATCATCAGTTTGGGATACAGGTCAACCCAGTAATTATTATTGTACCAGGCATAATCACTGACATTTCGCAGCGGATGGCCTTTTGGCATCATTCCGACATCGTGGGCTACGCTGCCTTTGGTCTTAAAATCATCACGGATCTGCGTCAGGGAGACATCCTCATATTCCTCGGGATTCTCTTCAAAATGCAGCCGGGCTTCCACAAACGATGCATGATAGTGATACCAGCGCGGGGTGGGATCCTCAGCCTGGATGGAATTAATAAATGCCTGGCACAACTCTTTTTCCACTTTTGGAAAGAGCATTAAAAGTACCATGGAATACCAGTCCACATCTGAAGGATCGATGTAAGAGTAGTCGAAGCATTCCAGGAAACGGGCCCGCTCGCCCTGTTCATCATCGACCCAGACACAGGCGTTGGAGAGCGGAAAATGAAGTTCATTCAGCATCAGCCTTGTTAAACGGAACGCACCTTCACGATCATTCTGATAGGAAGAGGTGGATGAAATCAGGTTAAAGATCCGTTCCTGGATGGCCAATGTCCGGTTCCACCACTGCGGGTAGCTCTCCAGGGCAACCTTTACCAGGTCCAGCGTACGCGATTCCGGGTCCGGGAAGTTTTTGACGTATTTCCGCTCGAATGTTGTTCCATCAATGTAATCCTGCTCCGGAAAGTCAAGGACCACAGCTACCGGAACAGTTTTTGATTCATTCGGTCTTAAAGTAAAGGTAAGGCTGACAGCCGCTCCATAGTCGCTCCGGATGACCGGTCCCCGTTTTTCATAAAAGCTGCCATCTTCCCTTAGAAGAAGATCACCCGCGTATTTATTGAGACAGAAATAGGGTTGTATATCCACCGCGACACCTGGAACAGATGCGACTGCAAGGGCCATTCTGTCCCGGGTTTCCGTACTTCCCATGATCACTCCCCGGATCCCTTCCAGCCGGAACTCATCGTGCTTCTGTGCGCTAACCGCTGCGGAACATACAAAAACGCTGTCCTGATCGGTGGGCTTCAGTTCTTTTTCCTGGAGATTGACCAGGGACGGCCTGGGTACTACCAGTGAGATTTCCCGTACCTCACCGGTTGAGTTTTCCACCACGAATTCCTCAACACCCAACGGCATCAATACCTGTTCCCCGCCTGAAAGCAGGGGTGAGATCAACCTTCTGACAACTTTTATACCGTCCAGTGCATATGTTATTTCCAGGGACGGGGTCGCGATGGTCATTTCAATATTTTCTTCAGCGACAGGCTCGGGGTAGTAGTTTTTCAGCGCCGGGATATCATCAGGCAACTCTGTCCCGCCGGGCTGCTTCTGGGTCAGCATCCTGGACTCCCCCTCAATACGGATATATGGCGCCGAGCCGAACTGGACCGCTTTCTGGTTCAACATGATCAGACGGCCTGCGTCGTTCAGCCGGTTATACAGGCCGTAAGGCGAAATCCCGATGGAACAGGTCGGCGCACCCTGCAGTGCTACCGTATGCGGGAACTGCAGGCACTTGGACATGCCCTGGAAATGAACCGACATTTTATTGTTTTCATAAATATCGGTAATCCGGGGTCCTTCTACAGTGTAGATATCTTTGATGTTGAATGTGCTGGATTCAGGCATTTATTCTTCGTTTTTTGGTTGTTAATACTTCACAAACAAGGCTGTATCAGCACTTTCCCTTCCAGACATTTCCTTTTTTCTTCTCCTTTGCCTTTTCCGGTGCAGCATCAGGTTCTTCCGGCAGTCCCTTTTCAGCACTCAGATCGATGGGCATCTTTGTCGTCGGACAGGGTTCAACCGCACCGAACAGCAGATCCGCTGAAACCCTGATCGAATCAGGAGTGCCGGAGAAATTACAGACCACGGCATCGGCTGCAGTGGTTGTACCCTTGCGATACGGGAAGTTGGTAACCACAACCACGTCGTGACCGGCGGCTTTCAACGCTTTGACCAGGTGTGTGTTGTTGCCCCTCTTTTCAATGCGTGCATAATAGTTGGTCATGACCACCAGGTCCGCTTCTCTGGCCAGGTTCAAAGCTTCTTCGACCTCATCTTCTTCTGCATGAAAACCGGTGTCATCCAGGATCAGGTTGACAGAATGCCTGGTCATCTGTTCGGAGAACATATGGGCATGACTGTACAGATCCTTTCCAAGAAACTCGTAAGGGATGCATTGTTCGATCACCAGGATTCTTTTGTCCCCGCCCAGGGGCAGCAATTTTTTATCATCGCGAACAACCAGCAGGGCTTTGCGGGCCACTTCCCATGAGAAGTCGATGTTTTCTTTGCTCCTGACAATCGCCGTGGTTTCCTTCGGATCCATCTTGCCCGCTTTTTCGAACAGGCCCTGGTCGTACTTTCTGTTGAGCAGACGGCGTACCGCATCATCCACGCGCGCTTCAGAAAGCTCGCCGGTTTCAACAGCCTGTTTAATACCGAACAGGCATTGCGAGCGGGACTCATCGTCGGCCTTCAGCAGGATGGTGTCCACGCCGGCTTTGATGGCCAGGGCACATGCCCGGGGAAGGGGCCATTTTTTCAGGATCGCGGCCATGCCGATCGCATCTGAAACAACGATGCCGTCAAATCCCATTTCACCCCTCAGAAGATCGGTGAGGATCTTTTTCGAAAGGGTGGCCGGATATTCTTCATCATAGGCCGGGAAAATGGTATGTGCCGTCATCAGTGCCGATGCGCCAGCGTCCACGCCCGCCTGGAAGGCTTTTAGCTCCACTTCCTGCATCCTTTTTTTATCGCCGCGGCATACATCGAGTGTATCATGTGCATCCGTCGCCGAATCACCGCGACCCGCAAAGTGCTTGATGGTTGCGGTGATGCCTGCATCCTCGTAGCCACGGACCGTTGCATCGATGAATCTGGCACACACATCAGGATCATCGCCAAAGGAACGGACACCGATCTCGGGATTCAGGGGATTGATGTTCACATCGCAGACCGGATGATAGAACTGGGTTACACCCATGGCTGCCATCTGACGGCCCATCAGGTTTGCAATTTTATAGGCCAGGTCCACATCCCCGATTGCGGTGATGCCCATCGGAGGAGGGAACTGCAGCACACGGCCGGCGGTATAATCGTTCTTAAAATCGCCTTCCATGTCAATTGTTATGTGAAGCGGAATTCCCGAATCCCGGTTCATTGCGATTTCCTGCAGCCTGTTGAGTGCTTCGGTCAGTTCTTCAGGTGTCACGCTCACCCCAAAGCTGCGGGAGTCGAAATAGGTATGTGCGATATCGAAATAATCATCCGGCTCCCTGAAGTTGGGATCGATCTGTGAACGTCCCCAGTACAGATTCTTGCACGTTTCCAGAGCGTACGGTTCAAGGCAAAGGCCGCCTGCATGCAATCTGGTGACCTGTTCGATCCCAGAGGGCGTCAGGTATGCACCCCGCCAGGTGAATGTGAGCAGCTGGCCGCATTTTTCCAGCAGACTCATTTTCGCGATTTTCGCAGCTACAAAATCATCTCTTTCTTTTGACATGGTGTATCTGATTGATTTTTTTGTTTGGAATTTCAAAGCAAAACATGAACCGTGAAATTAACATATAATCATTTATTCACAATGATTTTTTCAATATTCTGAGCATAAATCACAGATAAAAGCCAGCAACCACAAGCAGGTATTTTTCTGCTTTCTGGTCCTGCCTTGAAAGAGTGTGCTTTCTCAGTAAGATGTGTTAAAAATGAATGAGGTGATCGAATGCGTTGTTGTTTTTCATGGATCGAAGGGCGCCGTCCACAAATGGCTGACCTGGCACGATGCGCTCAGGGATTCTGCCCCCGGGGACTGCTCAGGTACTTACTTCCACCCCGCGATCCGCGCCCAGAGGTGCCAGGCGGCGTAGGCTTTCATATTCGCATTCAGCGGCTGGCTGTGGGCCGAGCTGCACTGGTACCAGTCCACCCCCTCGGTATGTGAATTCTGCCAGTCGATCGCCCAGTTGGATTCGCGGCTGCCGTCGTTATCACTGTCGTAATAGCAGCCGTCATTGGCGTTCTTATCCAGGTAATAAATGCCGTCCGGATCGTAGGATTCGATATCGGCGAAATCGAACAGGAATTTTTCATATGTGATGCAGTGATTCCGGATCTGTTCGTTCCGGATATGCAGGTTGCCGGTTACCCCTGTTCCGTCCAGGTGACCGGTCATGTAGACAAAGGTGACATCCGGGTAATCTGCCTCCAATCCTGACATCAGGTCGAGGTATGTATTGATATTTTGTTCCGAAGCACCGGATACCTGTCCGCACCAGGACCAGATGATCACGTTCACACCGGGATGGTCTTTCAGATAGTTCCTGGTTTCCTGCTCCCAGTTCGTGAAATCCGGATTCCCCAGATCCCCGCTCATGGCGTAATCGTGCAGATCCAGCGCCCCGCCTGTTCCGCCGTTGTTCCATGCATATTTGTCCCCTTTGAATTCTGCCAGTCCGGTCATCCCGGATGTGAGCTGACTGCCATGCGAGGTATGGCCGTATGCGATATGAAGCGTCGCTTTTGCCTTTACGATCCATTCATCCGGTATGGAAGACAGGTCGGTACTCGAGTGGTTGATGATCATCCCGTCCCCGGGAAGGGGGTCATCCTTTTTGCAGGAAGTGCTTAAGAACATGGCGACCAATGCAAGCGCCCACAACTTTCTCATGATCAAAAAGGTTTGCTTTGTATGAACAGGACCTTCAACCTGTGGTAATGGTTGCAGCAGATGACGGAAAATCATATATTGATCCCTTCTAAAATCTACGAACATGTTTTGTAACCAATGTCAGGAAACAGCCAAAAATTTTGGCTGTACGATCAGGGGAGTCTGCGGGAAAACCGAAGAAACGTCCAACATCCAGGACCTGCTGGTTTTTGCCTGCCAGGGACTTTCGTATCTGACCCTCGAAGCACGGAAACAGGGTATTGATACAAACCAGGAGAGCAAGCAAATCGTCAACAGCCTGTTCACCACGATCACGAATGCCAATTTCGATGACAGTTCCATCATCCGGGCGATCAGGGAATGTATCGATTTTCGAGATCAGCTGAAATCGAAGGTGACACCTTCCGAAGACCATTCCTCCATTCACTGGAAAGGCGGTTCGGACGCCGACCTTTATGCAAAGGCAGAGGAGGTGGGGACGCTCACCTACGACACCGATGAGGACATCCGCGGCCTTAAACAGTACATCCTGTTTGGCGTGAAGGGGATGTCCGCCTACACGGAGCATTCCTTCAATCTCGGTTTCGAGGAACAGGAAATCTACGATTTCATCGAGGAAAGCCTGGTCATGATCACCAGGCCCGTCTCACTGAACAATGCTTTGGACTGGCTGCTTCGCACCGGTGAACACGGGGTGAAGGTCATGGCATTGCTGGACAGGGCAAATACTTCTGTCTACGGAAACCCGGAAATGACCAGGGTGAAAATCGGCGTCGGGAAAAATCCCGGAATCCTGGTGAGCGGTCACGACCTGAGAGACCTGGAACAGCTGTTGATCCAGACCGAGGGGACGGGAATCGACGTGTACACCCATTCGGAAATGCTGCCCGCAAATGCCTATCCGAATCTGAAAAAATACAAACACCTGGCCGGCAATTACGGCAATGCCTGGCACCGCCAGCTGGAGGAGTTCGAGTCATTCAACGGTCCCATCCTGTTCACCACGAACTGCCTGGTACCCCCGCGGAAAGCCACTACCTACAACGACCGGGTATTTACCACCGGGGCAACAGGGATGCCGGAATGGAAGCGCATTGAAAAGAGATTGCCCAACGGACATAAAGATTTCTCTGAGGTCATCGAACTGGCGAAAAAGTGTCCCCCGCCGTCAGAGATCGAGAACGGGGAAATCACCATCGGGTTCGCCCACGAGCAGGTGCTCAAACTTGCCGACAAGATCCTTGAAGCCGTCAACTCGGGTGCCATCAGAAAGCTGGTGGTCATGTCGGGCTGCGACGCCCGCCAGAAGACGCGTGAATATTACACGGAGTTTGCAAAGCAGTTACCCGGGGACACGGTGATCCTCACATCGGGATGCGCCAAGTACCGTTACAATAAACTGGACCTTGGCTCGATCGACGGCATTCCGAGGGTGCTGGACGCCGGTCAGTGCAACGACAGTTACTCGTGGGCGTTTGTGGCGCTGAAGCTGAAAGAAGTGCTGAAGCTGGATGACATCAACCAGCTCCCGATCGTTTTCAATATTGCCTGGTACGAGCAGAAAGCCATCATCGTGCACCTCGCATTGCTTTCCCTGGGAATTAAGAACACCCACATCGGGCCGACGCTGCCGGCGTTCCTGACGCCGAACCTGCTGAAGACCGTGCAGGATCTGTTCGGTGTTCAGGTGATTCAGACGGTTGAAGAGGACATGAAGGTTTTCGAGCTTGCATAGATGTCCGGCCGATAATCATCACCGGATCACAGTTGCCCGTCCCTCGAAAATGACCAGGGAAGATCCGCTTCCCTTGTTCCGCGCTGCCGGTTGGGCGTGCCACCCATTACGAAATCAATTACGGCTCCCCCCATCAACTCCGGGAAGCGGAGGTAATTTGCGGTGTATTCTTTCCCATTGAGTTCCATCCTTTCGATGAACCGGTTTTCATCACTGTTCGATGGTGCGTTGATCTCGATCCGGTTCCCGTTCTCCAGGGCAAGGGTGATCTTTTTGAAGAGGGGACTGCCGATCACGTAGTCATCCGTGGCCGGACAAACCGGGTAAAATCCCATGGCGCTGAACACGTACCAGGCGGAAGTCTGCCCGTTGTCCTCATCCCCGCAGTAGCCGTCCGGCGCGGGGGAGTATAACCGGTTCATGGCTTCCCTGACCCGGTACTGAGACTTCCATGGGGCTCCCGCATAATTGTACAGGTAGATCATGTGCTGCGCGGGCTGGTTGCCGTGGGCATAGTTCCCCATGTTCATCACCTGCATCTCGCGGATCTCGTGGATGACCTGGCCGTAATAGGAATCGTCGAACACCGGCGGCACGGCGAACACCGAATCCAGCATGGAGATGAACGATTCCCTGCCCCCCATCAGGCCGATCAGTCCCTCCACATCATGGAAGACCGACCAGGTATAGTGCCAGCTGTTCCCCTCGGTAAAGGCATCGCCCCATTTGAACGGGTTGAAGGGGGACTGAAAACTGCCATCCCTGTTCCTTCCCCGCATCAGGCCGGACTGCCTGTCAAATACATTGCGGTAATTCTGCGAGCGCTCCGCGAACACCCGGATCTCCTCTTCCGGTTTTCCCAGTGCCTTCCCCAGCTTGTATATGCAGAAATCGGCATACGCATACTCCAGGGTCCGGGCAACGTTCTCGTTGATACCCGCATCGTATGGAATATAGCCCAGCTGGTTATAGTGCTTCACGCCGTACCTTCCCACCGAGGAGACGGGACCTTCATTTTCCGTATTCTTCAGGACCGCCTCGTAGAGTGTTTCGATGTCGTACCCGCGGCACCCCTTCAGGTAGGCATCCGCGATCAGAACCGCCGAATTGGAACCGATCATGCAGTCGCGGTGACCCGGGCTGGCCCACTCCGGCAGCCATCCGCTTTCGCGGTACGCATTCACCAGTCCCTCCTGGATCTTCTCGTTCAGCGAGGGATACATCAGGTTGAAAAACGGGAAAACCGCCCGGAAGGTATCCCAGAATCCGTTGTCCGTGAACATGTACCCCGGGAGCACTTCCCCGTTGTAAGGGCTGTAGTGGACTACCTCTCCCCTTTCATTGATCTCGTAGAATTTCCGCGGGAAAAGCAATACGCGGTACAGGCAAGAATAAAAGGTCCGCACCTGGTCTGCGGCACCTCCCTCCACGCGGATCCTGGACAGTTCCCTGTTCCAGGCGGCCCTGCCCTTTTCCTTTATTTCGCCGAAGGAGTCCTCCCCCAGTTCACCCAGGTTGCGCTCGGCCTGTTCGAAACTGATGAAGGAGGATGCCACCCTGGCGTGGACCTGTTCCCCTTTTTCCGTGTTGAAACGAACCGCGGCCCCTACGTGGTCATCTTTCCATTCCAGGGTATTCTCCATCAGGTTGTCCCCGCTCCATGCCGCAGCGAAAGCGAAGGGCCTGTCGAACAGGATCACGAAGTAGTTCCTGAAATTGTCGGGCACGCCCCCGCTGTTGCGGGTCGTGTAACCGATGATTTTGTTCTCCCCGGGAATAATCCTCACATAGGAGCCCCTGTCAAAGGCATCCACCAGGATCCACGCGTCTTCGCTTTCCGGAAAGGTGAACCGGAACATGGCCGCCCGTTCCGTTGGGGTGATCTCCGCGGTCACATCGTAATCGGCCAGGTAGACGCTGTAGTAGTGCGGGGCGGCGGTCTCGGCCTTATGGGAAAACCAGCTGGCACGTTCTTCCTCATCGATCTTCAGCTCCCCTGCCATGGGGAAGAGGGAGAACTGGCCGTAATCGTTGATCCAGGGACTGGGCTGGTGGGTCTGTTTGAATCCCCGTATTTTATAGGCATCATAGGTGTACACCCATCCATTTCCCATTTTCCCGGTCTGCGGGGTCCAGAAGTTCATTCCCCAGGGCAGGGCGATCGCCGGGTAGGTGTTCCCGCTGGACAGGATGTACTCCGAGTCGGTGCCCATCAGCGGATTGACATAGTCCACCGGCTCCGGCTCCACTCCCCGGGCGTAAAAAGCGGATCCTGCTGCGAGGACCGCTAGTATGACCATTTTAAACACTTTCATGATGTATACAGAAAGCCGGCTGTCAGAAGGTGTCACTGTTCCATCCGAACATGTGCCGGGGAGAATCCGAGAATTCGATATACACCCTGTCTGGAGAAATTACAAGACGCCGGTGAAGCAATCCGCAGATCGCTTCGGATAATTGCGGGGTACTGTCGGGAGGGAACCCGATGCTCTTCAACTCCACGAAGGCGGCGGGACCATCATTGCCGTCGAAATAGATGTCGGTGACCGGCTCAATGCTGATCATAATGTACTTTTCAGGCTTTTTCAGCAGATCCGCCAGGAGGGCTGTCATCTCCTTCATCAACAAGCCTTTGTCGGCGATTTCCTTGTTTGACTGAATTTTAAGATAGGGCATGGCGCTGTTTTTGGTAAAGATAGTGATTTCGGGATTGGAGGAAAATGAAAACTGATCACCAGCGATTATTTTCAAATTTTTTGGATAATAATTCCAATATTATCGGTTATTTTTGGATATTTCTTCCAAAATTATCTGATTTTTATTAGATTTGTCTGAAAAGCCCGACATGTATATTCAACGTAACATCCACAACGTAATACGAAATCACTTAAGACGAAAGGAGTACACCATTATCACCGGGCCCCGGCAAAGCGGTAAAACATCCCTGTTGCAGGCATTATTTATGGAAATAAAAGAAGAAGGAAGGGAAGTAAATTATATCACGTTTGAAGATTCTGATATCCTGTCAGCGATCAATATCCATCCGGAAGAAGTCTTCTTGTTCTGTCCCCGTCCAGGGAAAAGCCTGAATGGGAAAGATGAAGGTCTTCAACCTCATTTTCTTTTCATTGATGAAGTTCAGCATGCCTCGGATCCATCCAATTTCCTGAAATACATTTACGATACGTATGGCAGGAATCTGAAAATTGTTGCAACTGGAAGCAGTGCCTTTTATATGGACCAGAAATTTAATGACTCCCTTTCGGGAAGGAAACGAATCTTTGAGCTGAAAACACTTTCGTTTGATGAATGGCTGATCTTCAAAAATCTGGGGCATATGAAGGATGAATTATTAAAAATCCGGAAACATGAAAAATATATCTCGACCTCCTACAGGGAAATCCTGGAACTATTCAACGATTATCTCATTTTTGGAGGTTACCCGGAGATTGCCATGGAAAGTGACAGAGAAGAGAAAATAATGTTACTGAAAGAGTTAAGAGATTCATTCCTGAAAAAGGACATGAATGAAGCCGGGATCAGTACTCCTGACAAGTTCTATCTTTTTTTCTCGGTTCTGGCTGGGCAGACAGGCAACCTGTTAAATAAAAATGAAATGGCTGCGACCATTGGTGTAGATAACAAAACGATTGATAAGTATATACATGTTTTGCAGAACAGCTTTCATATTGAACTGGTAAAACCCTTTTACTCAAATATCAGGAAGGAACTTACCAAAATGCCCAAGGTATATTTTAAGGACACAGGCATGAGGAACATCGCACTCAACCGTTTCTTTGACTGGAGAAACCGTGAAGACCAGGGTGCGCTGCTCGAAAATTTTGTTTACCGGCGATTGACAGAAGGCTATGACAGGAATGCCATTCATTTCTGGCGCACCACTGATAAGAAAGAAATCGACTTTATCGTCACTACTTCGGGGAATAAAGGTTTTGCTTATGAAGCAAAAGTTAGCTGCAGGAAAGCGAAACAAGTATTCAAATCAAAGTTCACCGAATTTTATCCCGGGTATACCCTGGAAATTGTTTCTTATGAGTTTGGGGAAGATTGCAGGTGGGTGTTAAAGATCTGAACTGCAAGATTTCATATAAGATTGGACCGATCTGATAGCACAACTGTCAGTTTTTCTTTCATTCTCTTGAACTGTGGCGAGTCCGCACAACGCTTTGATTCCGGACAACATCCGGGGCTTCTCTCCCGCACATTAAACAATGATACATTTTGATGGATATTTTGTAATTTGTTAAGAAATAAACCTCATGATTCTTTCCGACCATGACCATCCCCGGATTCAATCCGAAGCAGCCCGGCTGACATCGGCAAAAATGAACCAGTTGGAAAAGATAGAAGCCATATTTCATTTCGTCAGGGATGACATCAGATTTGGCTTCCCACCAAAATGGGATGTGGTAAAAGCCTCTGAAACCCTCGATTACCAGCTGGGCTACTGCAACACGAAAGCCACCCTTTTACACGCCCTGTGCAAGGCCATCGGGATCAACTCCCGCATTCATACCGGGCTTATTGATATTACCATCATGAGGGGGATCTTTCCTTCCTTCGCATTTCCCTTTTTACCCGAATCCGGCGGACACACCTGGACGGAAATCAGGATTGACGGGGAATGGAAACCGGTCGACTCTTACATCAATGATCGGCCCTTCTACGAAAATGCGAGGAAACGTCTTCACGAAAGCGGGAAACCGACCGCATTTTCCATTTCAGAAGCGAAAGGACCCAGCAGCTGCGAGTTCAACTTCGGCGATAAGGGATTTGTTCACATGGGAGCTGTCGTCGAGGACCACGGATCATGGGAAGACTATTCTGAATATATGGCATCGGACAGGTACCTGGCCATGAACAGGCTGCAGCTGATGTCCTATCCGGTTATCGCACGGATCGCCAATCGCACCATTTCCGGGATCAGGATTGGTCAATGATCGTGGTGGTGGGCCTCCTCCGCCTCCCCGTAAGTGCTGTGCATGGTTCCCTTGCCGTGCTCGGAAGTGCGCTGCACCCGCTGAAACATTTTGTCCTGCGGGTTGTTAATGGATCATGAAAAGCACAGCAGCTATTCTATTTCTATTGATCACTCAGACTTTCAATGTCATGGCTACAGAAAAACAGACCTACCGGGTTGTTCATGCGGAAAAAGAATTCGAGATCAGGTTTTACCCCTCTTCCATTCTGGCAACCATCCATTCGGAGGCCCGGTCTTACCGGGAGCTTTCCGTCCCGGGATTCAGGCAACTCGCGGGCTACATTTTCGGAGGAAACGAATCGGGCACCAAGATCTCCATGACCTCCCCCGTCCACATGGATATCAACGACTCCCTGTCATCGATGAGCTTTGTCATGCCTTCCTCTTATTCAATGGAAAAACTGCCAGCCCCGGATAACACCCGGGTTGAGTTGGAGAAAACCGCTGATGAGTATGTGGCCGTACTGCGATTCGGGGGCTTTGCATCGGATAAACGCATTCAAAAATTTTCGGCGGAATTAAGGAAACTGCTGGAGGAAAGGAACATCCCCCACGAAGACCGTTTCAGGTATCTGGGCTACAATCCTCCCTATCAACCGTTCGGCAGAAGAAACGAGATCATCGTATCCGTGGAATGGTCTGAATAGCAGTGGATCGCAGACGGATATGTCTCCCCTGAACTGAATCAGGACAATCAGGGTATCATCGATCTGTGAAGGTACCCGAGCAACTTCTCCTTCAGCTTCTTATACTGCGGCATGTCATCCCTGCGCTTTTCCACTGGTTCATGAAACCTTTCATGGGCCAGGATCCGCACCGGGGGATGGCTGAACACCACGATCTCGTCACCCAGCAGAAGGGCCTCGTCAATGTCGTGGGTCACGAAGATCACGGTCCGCCGGTCCGACTCCCAGATCTGCGTGAACCAGCGGATCATGTTTTTCTTCAGGGCAACGTCCAGCCCGTTCAGCGGCTCATCCATCAGGATGATGTCGGAGGGGGAGGCAAATGCACGTGCAATGGAAACCCGTTGGCGCATGCCCCCGCTCAGCTTCGCAGGGTAATATTCTGCAAAATTCTCAAGTTCCACCAGCCTGATGAGCTGGGCGGCCTTTTCCCTCCTTTCTGAGGCAGGCATGGTCCTGTTCATGACGAATTCGATATTCCCCCGGACCGTCTTCCATGGCAGCAGCCTGGGATCCTGGAAGATATAGGAGAACAGCTTCTCCCTGAAACCGACGAGCTCTCCGCTGTCCGGCACCACCGTCCCGCCCATGATATTCAGCAGGGTGGTCTTTCCACATCCCGAAGGCCCGAGGATACAGGTGATCTTTTCTTCAGGGAACGTGATCTCGAAATCCCTGAAGAGGGTCACTCCTTTGAATTTCTTGTTCAGATGTTTGATTTGCAAACCCATGATCAGACTTTCCAGGTGACAATTTTACGTTCCCCCAGGCGTATGAGCTTCTCAAAACCGTAACTGATCAGCACGGCGATCAGGGTCCAGGCGATGAGCGTATCCACGTTCAGAAACGTCTGGGCTTCCTGCATCCGCGTGCCGATGCCGTAATGCGGCTGACTGAGCACTTCACCGATGATGATCGCCCGCCATCCGATCCCCATGGCGCTAGATGCCCCGCTGATAATGAAGGGGACAATCGCCGGAATGTACACCTCACGGACGATCCTGCCTCCGGGCACCCTGTACAGCCGGGCCATTTCCGTCAGATCCGGATCCACGCTCCTGATACCGTCGCTCACATTGGTGCAGATAAATGGGAACATGGTGAGCATGGCGATGAAAACGGGGACGGCATCGGGACTGAACCAGATGAGCGCCAGGAGGATAAGGGAAATCACTGGGACAGAGCGGATGGTAACCAGCCAGGGAGTGATAAAAGCATTGAAACCGGGACTGATCCCCGCCAGGATCCCCACCCCCAATCCCAGGATCCCCGAGATGACAAACCCGATGATCCCGCGTAATACGGTGGTCCCGACCACCGCGAGGAACCCTGCATCTGTGAAAAGCCCCAGGACCGTGACGAGTGTGTCCTCGGGATGAGGCAGCACGAATGCAGAATCGAAATAGAGGGCCAGGATCTTCCAGATCGCCAGCATCGTGAGGACCGACCCAACACCGATGTACTGCTTTTTAGTAAATGAAATCTTCATCAGGCATTTTTCCTCCAATGATATCGGGGTTCATCCGGTAAAATACCTCGAGATACTCCCCCACCTGTATTCGGATATCGCCGGCCCTCACAAAATCCAGGTTCGACCTGGGGATGGACCGGAGGGCCACTTCCTCATCGGGCAGGATTCCGTATTTCACGATGAGCGCTGCCGCACTGTCGGGATGCTGGTTGACCCACCGGGTCGATCTTTCGTACGCCGCAACCAGCCGTTCCACCTGGTCCGGATGCCTCAAGGCACCCGCGCTGCCCAGGAAGGCCGTCTGGGCCATGGGGATCCCCTGCAGCCGTTCCCATTCCCGGTTCAGATCGAAGATGGGCCGTATGTTTTTATTCCGCTGCATCACCAGGCTCACCAGCGGTTCGGAGATCACGGCCAGCTCCGCCTGTCCGGCTGAAACGGCATTCGCCAGGTCTATGTGGGTGGGAAAGCTGTAATCGAGCGTGACGTCTGTATCCGGACTGATCCCGTTCTTCTCCAGCAGGTGACGGAACAGCACATCGGGGGTCATCCCCCTGGCCATTGCGTATATTCTTTTGCCCCGGAGGTCCTCCCACCGGGTGATGGCGGTATCTGTTCCGAACAGGTAGAGCGTTCCCCATACAGGAATTGCGATCAGTCGGTAGTCCAGTCCCTTGTTATACAGGATGGCCGCCATGGTGGTGGGAAGGATGGCATAATCCGCGCTCCCGTCCAGCATCATTTTCCTTACCTGCATGGGCTCGTTCAGGAGCTCGATCCGCATTCCGGGATGATCTGCCCTGCTGATGCTGTCGATCAGCCGGATCATCCCCATGGAGGAAGGCCCCTTCAGCGTGGCGATGGTGCACGCCCGGCCGGTTCCGGAATCCGGCGCCGGACTGCTGCAACCCAGCAGCAGACTCAGGATAAACAGGACAGGGATGATGCGCATGGCCCTAAAACTTTGAGCAAAAATATCCAAAACACGGGATTTCGGGCATGATTCACACAAAACTCTTTTTATTGTTAACAAAATAACACTATTTTTGTGCGGCGGTTCACAATCAGGACCACACCTGTACTGAGATTAGGATTTTATTCTTAATCAAGGTTTTATAGAGTATTCACATCTAATCCAAAGGTATTCTGATGGAAAAGAGCACAGAAAGATCATTTACCCTTCCCGAGAGGTTCACTCAGATTCATATTTCAAGACTTTTTACCGGAGCAGCCATCTGCCTGCTCGGATTATCTCATGTCGCCTTTAGCCAGGATACAAACTTGCAGGATACAACCGTGCAGGGTACAACCATGGAAGAAACCGGCCCGGATTCGGCCTCCCTATTCTCAGATCCTATTCCCCTGGGCGAAGTGGTGGTCTCCAGCCTGAGGATCGACCGGGAAGTAAGAAAAGTTCCGGCTTCCATGGTGGTTGTAAAGCCCCATGACTACCAGAAGCAATCGGCACTTTCCCTCTCCAGTGTCCTGGACAAGGAGCCGGGGATCACCACGGGAGGCGACGGGATCTGGGCCACCAATATCAACATCCGCGGCTTTGGCGAGAACCGCCTTGTATCCCTCATCGACGGGAACAGGGTGGAGACGGCCACCGATCTGACCGCATCACTGAGCATGGTGGATGTAAATGACGTGGAACGGGTGGAGATCATCAAGGGGGCGCAATCTTCCCTCTATGGCACCGGAGCCATGGGCGGGATCGTGAATATCATCACGAAAGACGGCCATTTTGCCGAAAGGCCCTACCTCTCGGGGAACATCATCTCGGGATTTGCATCGGCCAATACCCTTTTCTCCAACCATGCTGCCGTTGAAACCGGCTCCCGGAGGTGGTATGTCAGGGTGAGCGGCACCCGCAGCGATGCGGATGTCATCCGCACCCCGGAAGGCGATTTGCCCAACAGCCAGTATACCATGAAAAACATTGCTGCCAAAGCGGGCGTGAAACCTTTTGCCAATCACCTCCTGAAAATACAGTACCAGCGCAACTGGTCAACCGACGTGGGAATCCCGGGCGGGGATGCCTTCCCCGGACCGGCCGAAGCCACCTACACGGATATCAGCAGGGACCTTCTTGCCGCCAGCTATGAGATCACCAACCTCACGGAAAGACTCTCATCGGTCAGACTGAACTATTTCACGCAGTACATCTACCGCGATGTTTCCATGATACCAAACACGGTGTCGGAATCGACCCTGCCCAACGGGAACATCCAGCGCACCACGCCCGAACTGATCACCCCCCTGGGGATACACCTCACAAACGGACTGCAGCTGCAAAGCACCTGGAATTTTACAGAAACAAATACGCTCATCGCGGGAATCGACATCTGGGGGCGCAACCTCCGCACCGAGCGACAGAAATACATCCTGGTCGAGGTACTGAATCCCGACCGGAAGGTCCTTATCACAAACCACCTCGAGCGCGGCGAAACGCCGATCCCCGCGTCAAGCTTTCAGAGTGCGGGGATCTTCCTGCAGGACGAGGTCCACCTGCTGAACGACCGGCTCACCCTTGTTGCGGGCGGACGGCTGGATGAGATCCTGGTAAAAAACGAGAAGGGTTACGATGTGGATTACCTGGTCGTGAACGGCACCCGGAACGATTCACCGCCCACCCGGCGGGTGACTTTCGAGGAGAACAGCGAACAAAACCTTTCGTGGAGTGCCAACGCAGGAGCGCTTTACCAGGTGCACAGGGACATCAACCTTTCGTTGAACGTGGCACGCTCGTTCAGGTCACCCTCCCTGGAGGAACGGTACAAATACATTGACCTGGGAAATTTCGTCCGGCTGGGGGACCCCTCCCTGGATCCTGAAAAAGGCATTTCAGCGGACCTGGGAGTACGGATGTGGAACCCCGGCATCAGTTTCCAGTCAGCCGTGTTCGTGAACCGGATCACGGACATGATCGTGGAGAGCCCGGGGGAATTCGTCTATACCCTCGCCTCGGGATCCGAACCGGACACGATACCCGCGCTGGTCAATTCAAATGTGAGCAAAGCGTTGCTCTACGGCTGGGATATCAATTTCGAGTATCACGCATATAAAAACCTCGTCCTGTTCGGATCAGGTTCCTTTGTACGCGGGAGAGATACGGAGGCGGACGAAGACCTGCCCCTGATCCCGCCCCTGAACGGACGGGCGGGTGTTCGTTATACGAACCCGAAGGCAGGATCGGTGGAGCTTTCCCTGCGGGGTGCGGCCAGACAGGACAGGATCGCCGAAGGGGAAACCGAAACCGGCGGGTACGCCCGCCTCGATGTTTCCCTGAGCTCGAAGGAATTCAACCTGGCCGTTGCCCGGCTGCAGGTTTTCCTGGGCATCGACAACATCACGAACACGAGCTATACGAACCACCTCTCGACCAACAGGGGGGCCATCAGCATCGAACCCGGGCGCAATATTTTCGTTCGTCTGAAGGTGGGATTCTAGACACCCAGGATCTTGATGTCTTGCCGGATAAACTCTTCCAGTTCTTCGACAGTGGGCAGCTTTACCTGGTACCGGCTTACAAACAGATGATTGGACAATAAACCGGTTGCGTATTTCACTGTTGAAGATCCTTTATCCGTACAAAGCACAATGCCAACAGGAGGATTGTCATCTTTTGAGATTTCATTGTCTCTATAATAGTTCAGGTAAAAATTCATCTGTCCTGCATCGGTATGGTGGAACTTTTGCGTCTTTAAGTCTATAAGTACATGACATTTTATTATCCGGTGGTAAAATACAAGATCTACGTAATGATATTCTCCATCGATGGTCAGTTTTTTTTGCCTGGCCTCAAAACAGAAGCCTTTACCAAGCTCCAGTAAAAATACCTGTAGATGATTAATAAGGGCTTCTTCCAGGTCGCTTTCAACTACTTTCTCTTTCGGCTCAAGACCAACAAATTCAAAAATGTATGGATCACGCATGATTCCTTCAGGTGTAATTGGATCTGCCTTGATATCCTGGATCAGACCTTTTTTGTCAGCAGATAACCCTGTACGTTCATATAGAAGGCTTCCCATTTGTCTCTTTAGTTGTCTAACCGACCAATTTCCCTTAATAGCTTCTACCTCATAAAAAGCCCTTTTCAAAGGATCCTTTTCTCCCATGAGTTCGATGAAGTGTGAGAAGGATAACCTGCTTATCAATAACAGGGGATCGATATCGATCTCGTCAACTTTCTTCTGCATGATATCAAATTGTGCAGACAGCGTCTGCATAATTGTCCCTGGCAGGTTCATATTCGCAATAAGCTGTACTGTTGCTGGATACATTAAGTAGAACTGACAGAAATAGTAAAGATTTCTTTTGGATAAACCTTTTATACCTTTGCTTATAAGTTTCTTAGCCAGTTCAGTTAATAACTGATCCCCATACCTTGCCCGGTCCTCACCGTTTTGCTCATACTCTACAATGTAATAACCAAATAGCCAGTTCCGGATGGTCATATACTGGTTAACCGCGGATATCGCTGTTTTCTGTAAATGGTTATGGGCCTGCTCACAGGCTTGAATTAACTGTTCAAAATTCATAATTGGTGCAATAAATCCCTGGATGGTTTAGGATTAATGTCTTGATCGAGGTCCTGATCAGCGGATTATATAATACTGAGAAGAAATAAGTAGACTGTTTGGTGAAAGGAGGGCTGCAGGTAGGTTTGCCATGCTGCAGTAAGTTTAATGTGCAGTGGTAAGTTCAACACCCAGGATCAGGATGTCATCGATCTGTTCGCGGCCCCCGCGCCATATCTCGATCTCCTCCCTCAGGACGGAGTGCTGTTCCTGCATGGACATGTGGCTGGTCTCCTTGAGCAATCTTTTGAACCTCACGCTTTTGAAAGTTTTCCTGTCCAGTCCCCCGATCTGGTCCACATACCCGTCGGAGAAGAGGTAGATCCTGTCCCCTTCCCTGAAAGGGATCTCCCTGATGCTGAACGGGGCCCGTTCCTCCTCGTAAATGCCGACGGGCATCCGGTCGCCGTTGACCACGCTGAGCTCGCCCCCGCTGACAAGGTACATAGGCCGGAATGCGCCTGCGAACTGCAGCGTGCTGCGCCGGAAGTCGACGATGCATACGGCCATCTCCATCCCCTCCCTGGCCTCGTCCCTTTTCCCGGTCTGACCGAGCGCTTTGATGACCATTTCCCGGAGTATGTTCAGGATACCGTTGGCCTGCGGGGTGTCCGTTTTGCTGACGATCTCATTCAGAAAGCTGATCCCCAGAATGCTCATGAAGGCCCCGGGCACACCATGCCCGGTGCAGTCGGCCACCACGAGGATCAGCCGGTCGCCCTGCTTTGACACCCAGTAGAAATCTCCGCTGACGATGTCCTTTGGTTTGTTCAGGATGAAATAGGGCGGCAGGATCCGGTCCAGTTCCTCCGGGGGAACCATCAGGGCGTTCTGGATCCGGGTCGCATAATGCAGACTGTCCGTAATGTTCATCTTCTGCCGTTCAATCTCCTGCGTCCGCTCCATCACTTTTTGTTCCAGGTTCCGTTTGGCTTCCTCCATGGATCTGATCAGGTTCCTGTTCTGGACCTTCAGGTTATACATCTCCATGGCACTGTCGATGGTCATCTTCAGGTCTTCCGTATTCCATGGTTTTGCCACATACCGGAAGATGTAACCCCTTTCGAATGCTTTCATGATCTCGTCGTGATCGCCCTTGCCGGTCATGATCATCCGCATGCAGTCGGGATACCGGGACATGATCTGTTCCAGGAAATCTATCCCGCTTATATCAGGCAGTTGCTGAACAGTGATCACCACCTGGATGGTCCTTTGCTCCATGACCTTCAGCCCGTCCCGTCCCGATTTCGCGGTATGGATGTGGTAATCGCGGCTGAATGCAGCTTCGAAGCTTTTCAGGTTCTGCGCTGATTCGTCCAGGTAAAGGACCGAGTATAAGGGGTTGAAAGACATCAGTGATTACACATGATCAGTCAGGTTTCGCCCCTGCAAAAATAATCAATACGTACCTAAGTTAGTGAGATCGGGGCAATAATCCTGCCATGGTCCGGAACGGTTTCTTTGAAGGTTGTCTTCACAGGGTGATTGATTCCCGAAGCTATTGTTCCAGGTAACGGATGAGCGTTCTCATGTTGCGGATGTAATATCCCGTAGAGATGTATTCCTGTTCCGAGGTATTCGGGTATGGAGAGGTGTCGGTTTCATCGCCAACGTTCGTACTGGCATATTTGCCGGTCGGTTCGTCCTGTGTACCATCACCCGCATACGGATTGCTGGTCATGGCCTTTGTGGTCAGCCACCGGCCCTGGCTGTCCAGGGAATTGAGGATCTCTTCCACAGCACTTTTATCCGGGATCCCGTCCCACTGTCGATCCGTGGTTTCCAGGTAAAAGCTCCGGGGTGACCCATCTTCCTTAAAAACACCAGGTTTCAGCGGGGAATCCGCACTCACCAGGGCCGGTTCTATCGCGGAAAGGCTGTCATAGCGCTGTTTCAGCATCTCCACCGGGAGCCGGGTCTTGCCCCCGTAGTGGCTGAGCAATATCTCCTCGTTTTCATCGGTATAATAGAACCCGTGTATCACGTTAGATCCTTTTCTGTGCACATAGACCGGTCTATTGGTCCCCGGTTCCAGGAAGGTTGCATGCGTATATCTTCCCCCGCCGGTACTGGCGAGGGGCAACTTCGTTCTTTCCAGCCATTCAATGGCGCGGGGAACAGCTGCCAGGAACTTCTTTTCGCCGGTCAGCTCATAAAAATCCAGCAGGGCCATGGCATTCCGGAAAGTGGTGGAGGGCAGCAAAGCCGCCGGTTCATAACTTCTTGCCCCGGCAGGGGCCAGGTCCTCATCGTACTGCTGGCCCCAACCTCCGCAGTCATGCTGGAAGATTAGGTAGCAATTCATTCCTCTCATGATGGGCTCCAGGTATTCCTCCCTTCCAAGGACAAGGTAACAGAGGATTAAAAACCGGATATTGGCCTCGATCACCTCGTCATTGAAAGTGCAGTAACCACTATAATCGGGCCGGCCATCGATGCAAATGCCATCTATTATGGGATATCGTTGCGGCCATCCACCCGTGGCGTGCTGACTCTGTAAAATGAAATCAATGGCTTTGTCCAGTGAAGGACGGTACTTCGGATCCAACTTCTCCAGATAAATCCGGAGCAGGAAATTGGACGCACCCGAGGTGACTCCGTCATCAAAGGTGCAATTCCCGTAATAGTGGTGGAATTCTTCCAGCCGCCAGCCGTTTTTGCCTATGGTACTGTACCACTCCCTGAGCGACCGGTCCCCCGCAAAATCGATCATGTAGTTCCATCCCCCTTCCCTGCTCTGGCCCCATATAAGAGCGGCAGCCAC
>Ga0272443_10001397_pt1 | contig 35441 bp, 33 predicted proteins | sample SSMAcet12_FD_193581 | JGI IMG/M metagenome (GOLD analysis project Ga0272443, IMG submission 193581) | Marine sediment archaeal communities from Little Sippewissett salt marsh, Falmouth, MA, United States - SSM-Acet-12 | ecosystem: Environmental > Aquatic > Marine > Wetlands > Sediment ... | reverse complement strand
GTCGTTCGTCAGGAAGACGCGGATGTCGTCGATCCCGTACTTCAGCATCGCCATCCGCTCGATCCCGAGGCCGAACGCGAACCCCGTGTACCGCTCCGCGTCATAGCCGACCGCCTCCAAGACGGCCGGGTCGACCATCCCCGCGCCCATGATTTCCAGCCAGTCCGTCGCGCCGGGGGCCTTGATGTGCACCTGCACCGACGGCTCGGTGAACGGGAAGTAGTCTCCGGAGAAGAGCATCTCGTACCCCTCCCCGAAGAACTCCTGCGTGAACACCTCAAGGACGTGCTTCAGATGGGCAAGCGACAGCCCCTCCTCGATCCACAGAAGCTCGATCTGATGGAACACCGGCGAGTGCGTCGCGTCCTGTGTGTCGCGGCGGTAGCATCGGCCGGGACAGATGATCCGCACCGGCGGCTGCGTCTGCTCCATCACGCGGATCTGGACCGGGGACGTGTGCGGGCGCAAGAGCGTCGTGTCATCGATGTAGAAGGTGTCCCAGTCGGCGCGCGCCGGATGCTCGACCGGGATGTTCAGCGCATCGAAGTTGTAGTACTCCGTCTCGATCTCCGGCCCGGACGCGACGGAAAAACCCATCCGCAGGAAGATCGTCTCGATCTCGCGTTGCACGATCGTCAGCGGATGGAGATGTCCGAATGACGAATAGCTCCCCGGAAGCGACATGTCGACGCGCTCCGCTTCGAGCCGCCGGGCCATCCGATCGCCCTGGATCGCCGTCTCGGCTTCGGAAACCGCGTCGGATGCCCGCTCCTTCAGCGCGTTGAGCAGACGCCCCGCCTCGCCGCGCTCGGCGCCATCGAGGCGTCCCAGCTGTTTGAAGAGCTGAGATACACGTCCTTTTCGTCCGAGGAACTCGACCCGGAATGCGTCGAGCGACGCGGCGTCGGAGACCGAAGCACGCCGATCGCTCAGATCCCGCTCCAGCTCGTCGATCTGCGTCCGAAGTTCGTCCAGGGTCATCATGGTTGCGGATTATAGCGATCGGATTTCCCGTTGACAACGGCCTTCTCGCGGCATAGGCTTGCCCCGACCGACGCGGTCCACCGCGATCGAAGCGAGAGAGGATGGTTCACTTCATGACGAACACCCGAGATCGGCAGAAGGCCGCACTGGCGGCCGTGGACGGCGACGGCTACCTCGCGATCAACCACGAAGGATCGGACCGCGCAAGTCTCCGGTACCTGACCGGCTTCACCGGGGAGGGAGTCGTCCTTCTCTCGACTTCGGAGGTCGTCCTGTTGACCGACTCCCGCTACACCGAACAGGCACGGGTCGAGACCGATGGTCTGACGATCATCGAGGATCGCGGCTGGCGCGGCAAGGCGACCGCACAGGCCATCGCGGCTCGCAACCTGAAGCGGATCGTCTTTCCCTCCGATCGCGTGAGCTACCGCTGGGTCGAGGAGATGCGACCGCTCGGATCGTTCGAACTCGTCCCGATGCAAGATCCCGTCATGTCTCTTCGCCGGACGAAGTCGGACGACGAACTCGCCTGTCTCCGACGGGCGGCAACGATCGCGGACGAAGCGTTCGCCGCGTTGCTGCCGGAGCTGCGCGTCGGGATGACCGAAGCGGAGGTCGCGCTACGCCTCGAGGTGCTGATCCGCGAGACCGATGCCGAAGGTATCGCGTTTCCCGTCAACGTGTCGACCGGCGCGAACACGGCACTGAACCACTACGATCCGGCGCTCGCGCCGACGAAGCTGGCGCCGGGCGATCTGCTCCTGTTCGACTTCGGCGCCTGCGTCGGCGGCTACCGCTCGGACATGACCCGAACCGTCTGCGTCGGACAGGCGGATGCGCGGGCGCGGGAAATCTACGATATCGTCCTGCGCGCGAACCGGGCCGGGATCGAAGCGGTTCGCGCCGGCATGCCCGCCTCGTCCGTCGACGCCGTCGCCCGCGACCTCATTGCCAAGGCGGGTCACGGCGACGCATTCGGCCACGGGCTCGGACATGGGATCGGCCTCGAAGTGCACGAAGCGCCGGCGCTATCGCCTCGCGGCACGGACACCCTCATGCCGGGGATGGTCGCGACGATCGAGCCGGGAATCTACTACGCAGGGTACGGCGGTGTCCGGATCGAGGACGATGTGATCGTCGGCGAATCCGGATGTGAAGTGATCACCGCAACGCCGAAAGACGAACTCGTTCAGGTGGGGTGAGCGCGATGAGACGGTACGCCGTTCGTTGGATAGTGCTCGCACTGCTGGCCGTGGCGCTCGCGTCCTGCACATTCCTCGACCGAGGGCCCGAAGCCCGATTTGATGTCTCCCCGGTTGTCGTCTACACCGGCCGTGCCATCGAGTTCGACGCCGGCGCGTCGAGCGGTCCCTCCTCCATCGTGTCCTACGCATGGGACTTGGGCAACGACACCACGGCCGCGGGACGCATCGTGACCACCACTTACGAGACTCCGGGGACGTATACGGTGTGCCTGACCATCCAGGATGCCGGAGGCCGCAGCGCCAGCCTCGAGCAGCAGATCACTGTCTACGTCCCAAGCGGGACAGTCCTTCTCTACGAGGATTTTGCCAACGGGACCGAAGCGCTCGGTCACTGGCCGCTCGATCCGACGTGGGCGACCAGCGGCGATGCGTCGGTCGACCGAATCGCCGGCGATCCCGGATATGCGCTCTATATCCACAGCGGGTACGAGCGCTGGCACCGCAGGTATGCCTCCGTCTCCCTCCCGCCGCTTCGCGTCGGCCAGTACGCCGTGTTCAGCTGCCGCGTGATGACCGTGCAGAACCAGGATGAACACACGTACCTGTTCTCCCCCGCCCGCCGGGAACTCGAGTCGATCGCCGGATCCCTTCCGTATTTCCTCTTCACCGGAACCGGAGGCGGCTCGTATGTGCGGGAACCGTCTCTGCACGGCAGCGACGTCCCGAGGCCGATCTCATTCACCCCGGATGTCTACCGCTGGCACCACTACGAGTTTCGCTTCGGCCCCGGCTCTTACGAGCTACGAATCGACGGCGAGCTGCTGTTCGCCGGATCACAGGATGAGTCTTTCTCCGATTCGACCGAGTGGCTCATCGTCCTCGGTGAAGAGAGCTTCACCGAGCGATGCACGGCCTACTACGACGACGTCCACGTGTCGATCGACGAGTAGTGCCCTGGGCCCGCACGCTTGCCGGCATCGCGGGGAATCGGCAACATGTCCGTCGTGGTGAGGGGGTGGACGTGATCTGCGGTATCGTACTGCTGGGGCTGGCCTGGTTCGCGCTGTCACGGCGATTGGACGTCCAGAGCGTGTCGCTCGGGATCGGCGCGGCGCTTCTGGCGCTGTCGGTCCAGCGGCTGCTGATCCCGGTTCCCGGCCACCCCGGAAGACACATCCTGCGCCGACCGATCGGCACCCTCCGATTCCTGGCGACACTGGCCGGACGATTCGTCCTGTCGACGCTCCTGACCGTCCGCCTGATTCTGTTCGGGCACGAAGAAGGTCTGCTGATCGCCTTGCCGATCCGGGTGACGAACCCGTTTGCGCAGTTCCTCCTGCTGAACTCGATCACGCTGACTCCCTCGACGATCTCGCTTCTGATCGAGGGGGATCTCCTGTACATCCACTGGCTTCAACCTCGCGGCGGACATGGCGATTGGAGAACGATCAAGGAATCGCTGGAGCACAGGATCGAACGGATCTTCCCGGAGGACGACCGTGCCGGCCGTTGAGGCGGTCCTTGCCGTCGCACTCGGGCTGCTCGTCTACCGGCTCTGGGTCGGCCCCACGTCGTGGGATCGACTCCTCGCCTACAACGCCGCGTCAAACCGAGCCGTGCTGATCCTTGCGGTGGCATCGGTCGCCCTCGGCGAGCCGGTCTTCCTCGATGTCGCGATCCCGTACGCCGCCGTCTCGTTCCTCGGTGTCGTCATCCTGTCCCGATTCCTGGAACGGGAAGGGATGCCGTCATGATCGCCTTCGCGTTGATCGGGTTCGGATTGGCGCTCGTGCTGATCGGAACGATCGGCATCCTTCGGTTTCGCGACGTCTACTCACGTCTTCAGGCAAGCGGCGTGTCCGACAATGCCGGACTGGTCCTCGTCCTCGTCGGCCTGGTGGTCCACGGCGGCTGGGAGCGTCACGACGCGGCGCTGCTGTTGCTTCTTCTTCTTCTGCTGTTGACCAATCCGATCGCGACCCACTCGATTGCGCGCAGCGCGTTCGTGCGCCGCCACACCGGAGCGGAGGATGACGAATGATCGCTCGCTACGCCGTGCTCGCCCTTCTGCCCGTCGTCGCGGTGGCCGCGTTGACCCGCCGTCGGCGGCTGGCGGTGATCATCGCGATGGGCCTGTTCAGCGTGCTGCTGGCCGTCGTGTACTTGCTGCTGCACGCGCCGGACGTGGCGCTGACCGAGGCGATTATCGGAGCGGCGCTGACCACCGCCATCTACGTCCTCGCGATCCGCCGGACCGGCCGGCTCACGATCGCCGCCGACGAAGCGCCAGGCCTTCTCGCACGGGAAGGCGAACGCATCGTCGGTTTGGAGCACGAGATCCTCGAGCGATTCGCGCGGGATCTCGGCCGCAGCCTCTCGGTTCAACTCGTCTCCTACGATGAGGTCGTCGAGCTCGTCGCCGGCGGAGACGCGGACATCGGCGCCGGCGGCCTCGTCCTCGGAGACGACGCCGACGTGCTCGCCACCCGGCCGCACCTGGAGACGGCGCTGTTCACGATCGGCGCGCGGGACGGGGACGCGGAGCCGGCCGGCGTCCGCTACGACGGGTACTTCGCCCAGCTCGACATCCAGCGGCCGGGCACGGAGGCCGCTTCCACGACGCTCGATTTGGCCCGATTCCTGTCCGTACGCCCATCCGATCCGTCCGTCGTTCGCCATCCGACCCCGCGCGGCTACTCGTTCGTCGTGTCGCGCCGGCGGGAGGATCTCCACGTCAAGCTCGAGGCCTTCTTGCAGCGGCTCCGCGAAAGCGGCGAACTCGATCGGCTGATCGGGAGGTACCTCGCATGAGCCGTCGACCCCAGCCGCGGACCGTCTTGACCGTCGTCGCCGCATGCGCGTTCGCCGTCGTCGTCCTTCTCGGCTTCCACTTGCACACCCCACCGGACAGCTCGCCGCACGAGACGTACATCTCCCGCCCGGTCGACGAAACCGGCGCCATCAATCGGGTCGCCGGTGTCTATCTGAACTACCGACTGTACGACACACTGATCGAGATCCTCGTGTTCTTCGTCGCCGTCCTCGGGGTTCGCCACTACCTCAGTACGCGGGAGCACACGACGGTGCCGTCCCTGGCGGAGTCCGAGGTTGTCCGGGCCTCGTCGTCGCTCCTCTTCCCGCTCGCGGTCTTGCTCGGCGTCTATCTCGTCGGCCTCGGGCACCTCTCCCCCGGCGGCGGATTCGGTGCCGGGGTCATCGTCGCGAGCGGCGCGTTACTCGTATCGATCTCGCTCGGCGTCGAAACGCTCGAGCGCCGCGTCCCGCTGGGCGCCGTCGAACGGATCGAGCAAGGCGCCTTGCTCCTCGTGCTGATCTCCGCCCTCGTTCCGTGGGCCGCCGGACGCATCCCGCTGACCGACCTGCTGCCCAAAGGGAAGCCGGGCCAGCTGCTGAGCGGCGGGATGATCCCGGTGTACAACGCGCTCGTTGGCCTGAAAGTCCTGGCCGGATCGTGGTTGATCCTGCGATCGTTCGTCCGCCACCGAGGGGAGATCTAGATGGCATTTAGCGTTGGGATCATCCTGCTCGCCATCGGACTCGTCGCGGTCGTCGTCCGGCGCGACCTCGTGGTCAAGCTGCTTGCCCTCGGCCTGGTCAACGCCGGCTCGATCCTTGCCCTCGTCGCGGTCGGCGACCGCCCGGACGCGCGCGTCCCGATCTGCGGGATCTGCCAGGATGTACTGTACGCCGATCCGCTCCCGCACGCGCTCGTCCTATCGGCGATCGTGATCAACTTCGCGATCCTCGCTCTGGCGCTCGTCTTCGTGATGCGTCTCGTCGAGCACTACCACAGCACCGACTCGCACCACATCGAGGAGCTCGTGCAGCGGGACCTCGATGAAGGGGGGCACCAATGATCCTCGCCCTCCTCCCGCTGTCACGCTTCGTCCTCGGTGTTCTCTGCTACGCGCACAAACGAGCATCCCGTGGCCTCGCCGCGCTTGGCTGGTGCATCGGCGTGATCCTTTCCGTCTTTCTTCTGGTCGCGACGCGCGACGGCTCGATCCTCACGCTCGGTCTCGGCGGCTGGCCGGCCCAGTTGGGCATCGGACTGCGCTTCGATGCCGTCGCGGCGGCGTTCGCTCCGTTGCTGCTGTTGCTTGAACTCGCGGTCCTGCTGTACGCACGGAAGGGCGAACGCGACCCGCTGTTCTACGCCCTGCTGCAGTTCCTGCTCGGGGCCGTCTTCGCGCTGCTCCTCGCCGTCGATCTGTTCAACGAGTATGCCATTCTCGAGCTGTTGACGCTTGTCTCGTTCCTTCTCGTCGGCTACGAGCGTCGGGCGACTCAGGTCTGGGCGAGCCTGAAGTACCTGATCCTCGCTTCGATCGGGATGAGCCTCTTCCTCGCCGGCGTCGCGCTCGTCTATCGCCATACGGGGACGCTGAACCTCTCGCTGATCGCCGATATCGTCAGGGCGCGACCGAACGCGCCATGGATCCCACTCGCGGCCACCCTGTTGACCGTCGGCGTCGCGGTGAAGGCGGGCGTGCTCGGCCTGTCGCAATGGCTCCCGGCCGCCCACTCCGCCGCGCCGACGGAAGTCTCGGCGCTGCTGTCCGGCCTCGTCATCAAGATGGGGATCGTCGTTCTGCTACGGATCAGCCAAGTCTTCCCGCTCGGTCTCCTCCTGCAAGTGCTCGGCACGATGACGGCACTCATCGGCGTCCTGTACGCCGCCTACGCGAGAAACCTGAAGCGGATGCTCGCCTTCCATACCCTGTCGCAGATCGGCTACCTCGTGCTCGGCCTGTCTGTCGGCACGCCGGATGCGCTGGCCGGTGTTCTCGACTATGCGATCGCGCACGGACTGTTCAAAGGATTGCTGTTCTTGGCCGCGGGCGAGGCCACGCGCGCCGCAGGAGGGGGGCGATTCACCGAGCTGGCCACGAATCGGCGTTCGATTCCGAACGCCACAATCGCCGCGCTGCTCCTCGGCACATTGGCGATCGTCGGCCTCCCCCCGCTTGCCGGGTTCGGGGCCAAGGCCGCGCTGCTCGACTCTCATCCGAGCCGTTTTGTCTTCGCGGTGTTCTACCTGACGACGATCGGTACGGCCTTCTCGTTCGCCAAGCTGCTTCCGCTGTTCCGCTGGCATCGCGGGACGGCCCGTAGCGACCGGATCGGCGCGTATGCCACGCTCGCCCTTCCGATTCTGTTCTTCATTCCGCTGACCGTGACCGCGCTTCCGTCGCTCGATCTCGCCGCCGAGTTCGAGCCGCTGTTGGTCCTCGAGAGCCTCGCCGCGATCGCGATCGGCACGCTGCTCCATCGCGTACTAAGACGGCGTACCCCGCGCCTCCCGGTCCGGCTGTTCTTCCTCGAGGAAGCGGTCCTCGCGATCCTCATCGCGTTCCTCGTCGCCGCGGCGCTGATCCACATCCACTGAGTGCATCGGACGCGCCGTTCGGATACCGTTTGACCATCATGACCGTCGAATTCCTCCATCGCTACGATGCCTATCTCGTTGACGTCGATGGCGTCCTTCTCCGCGGATCGGAACCGATCGCCGGGTCCATCGACGCGTTGACGCGGCTCGCCGAGACCGGTCGCGTCCTGCTGCTGACGAACAACTCCACCCGATCGAGGGGCCAGCACGCCGACCGACTCGCACAACTCGGCTTCCGGATCCCACCGGAGTGGATCCTGCCGACGTCGTATCTCGCGGCGCGATACCTGCTCGACCGCTTCGGACCGATGTCGACGTGGGTGCTCGGTGAGGCAGGCTTGCGGCAGGAACTCGTCGATGCTGGCCACGCCCTGGCCGAGCAGCCGGAAGAGGCCGGAGCGCTCGTCGTCGGCATGGACCGCCAGCTCGACTACGACCGGCTGACGGCCGCCTACCGTGCGCTCGCGGCGGGCGCCCGGCTCGTCGCAACGAACGAGGATGGGACATATCCGGTGCCGGGCGGCTTCCATCCCGGCGCCGGCGCGATGGTCGGCGCACTGCGCGGCATGGGATTCACCCCCGATGCGATCATCGGAAAGCCATCGAGGATCGCGTACGAGATGGCGCTGCACACGCTCGATCTGCCGCCGGAGCGCGTCGTGATGATCGGCGATCGGCTGGAGACCGACATCCTCGGGGGGCGACACGCCGGTCTCGATACAGCGCTCGTGCTCTCCGGCGTCGCCTCGTCGGAGGACCTCCAGACCACCGCGGAGCGCCCCACCTGGATCTTCGACAATCTCGCCGCGTCGATTCGGTAATCACAACCGGTTGGAGGATTCCGCACGATCTGATACGATCGCGGCGATCCGGGGAGGCTATATGACGGACGACGTGCTGCTCCGCGTATTCGATCTGGTCAAACACTACGGCGACGTGCATGCCGTCGACGGCATCTCGTTCGACGTGCCCGCGGCCTCGGTGTTCACCCTCCTTGGGCCGAACGGAGCCGGCAAGACGACGACACTCGAGATTCTCGAGGGGATTCGGGAGCCGGATTCGGGCGAAATCGGGATCTTCGGCGTCCGCGTCCACCGGATCACCCGACCGATCAAGCAGCGGATCGGCGTTCTGCTACAGGACGGGGGCTTCGAACCGTATCTGAAGGTGCGCGAGATCCTTCACCTATTCGCGTCCTTCTTCGAACATCCGCTGCACGTCAACGACGTCCTGCAACGCGTCGCGCTGGCCGACAAAGCGGGCGCTTTCGTTCGGACCCTCTCCGGCGGTCAATTGCAGCGTCTCGCGCTCGGTGCTGCGCTGATCAACGATCCTGAACTGGTCTTCCTCGACGAGCCGACAACCGGCCTCGATCCGCAGGCCCGCCGCAACATGTGGTCGATCGTGACCGACCTTCGTGAACGGGGCAAGACGATCATCCTGACGACCCACTACATGGAGGAGGCCGAGGCGCTCTCGGATTCGGTCTGCATCATGGATCACGGAACGATCATCGCCGAGGGGACACCCCGCGAACTGACCCATGCGTTCGGCGAGGAGACGATGGTCGAGTTCCGTATCCGAGAGCTTGCCGAACAGGGTCTCGCCGAACTCGCCGACTGCGGCAAGGAGTATCGCGTCGACGGCGGAGCCGTCACCGTCGAGACGGAGGACCTGCCAGCGACGATGGAGAGCCTGTTCGCCTGGTCGCGCCGACAAGACGTGCCGCTCGATAGCCTGATCGTCCGGCAGCCGAACCTCGAGGATGTGTTTCTCTCGCTGACCGGCCGGAGACTCCGCGAATGACCGATGTGCTGCGCATCGCGCTCACCCACTTCACGACGGCGATCCGCGAGCGCGTGACGCTCTTCTGGTTCTTGGTCTTCCCGGTCTTCCTGCTCGTCCTGCTCGCGTTGATCTTCGGCAACATCGGCGACGAGGGGGAGATCCACTTCGAGATCGGACTCATCAATCGAGATGCGCCCGGCGGCGCCGTCGACTTCGCGGCCATCGTCGAGGAGACGTTCGAACGGCTCGCCGAGCTCGGGGAAGACGACACGGAGCCGCTGTTCACGCTCCATCGCCCCGACGCGGAAGATGACCTCGATACCTTCGTAGAAGACGAGCTGTCCGCGCTTCGCCGGGGCCGCCGCGCCGCAGTCCTCGTGATCCCCTCGGGCTTCGGCGCGACCGTACTCGACGCGATCGTCTCGGGGGATGCGCCCTCTTCCGAACTCTCCGTCTACATGACGGATTCGAACGTGGCCTCGCAGATGGCGTCGGAGATCGTCGCGCAGATCCTCGCCGAGGTCGATCGCGAGATCCTCGTTCGAGGGGGACGGTACGACCCCGCGATAGCGATCGCAAGCGAGGAGATCTGGCTCGGGGGGACAGGGGACGAGACACCCTACATCGACTTCGTCCTTCCCGGCATCATCCTGATGGGCTTCTTCGTCAACGGCCTGTTCGGGGTGCCCGGAGCAATCCTGTTCAATCGCGATCGCAAGGTCCTCCGGCGGTATTGGGTCACGCCGCTCTCGGTTCCCCGTTACCTTGCCGGCTTCTCGATCGGGCACCTCGCGCTCTGCGCACTGCAGTTCGCACTCCTATACATCCTCGGGCGCTACGCGCTCGGCGCGCGCGTCTCGTTCGCCACGCTGCCGGCGGCGCTGCTGCTGGTCCTCTCCGCAGCGACGTTCCTCGCATTCGGATTCCTGATTGCATCGCTCGCTCGAACGGCGAATGCAGGCATGGCCGTGGCGAACATCCTGAACATGCCGATGATGTTCTTGAGCGGCCTCTTCTTCCCGATCGCCGGGCTGCCGCTCGTTCTCCGGCTGATCGTCTACGCCAATCCGGTGAGCTACCTTGCCCAGGGGCTTCGTTCGACCCTCGGCGTCGAGGCGAGCGTCTTCTCGCTTCCGCTGATCGTCGGAGTCCCGCTTGGCTGGATCGTGCTGTCGACCGTCATCGCGTCGACCCGACTGAAGTGGGATGTGGAACGATGAATGCGTTCCAGCACCTTCTCCTCTGCGAGTTCAAGGTCCTCGCGAGGGATCGAATGGCGATTCTGTTCACATTCCTGTTCCCGCTGGTCTTCATTCTCGTGTTCGGGTTCCTGATGGGGGACATCGGCGACGTCTCGCGCGCGACGATGGGTCTGTTCGCATCGTCCGACCTCGATCGGGAGGCGCTCGATGCCGCGATCGCCGCCGCCGGCACGATGCAGATCGTCTCATTCTCGGATCGAACCGAGATCGAGGAGGCGGTGACGGCACGAGAGGTCGACTTCGCGCTGATCTGGGACGGCGCACGGATCGACTTCCTGTACGACGCCGCCCGTGTGCAGGAGAACGCCGCGTACGCGCAGGTCGCAAGCGGGATCGTCACGGACTTCAACCTCCGCAGGCAGGGTGCTGAACCGCCGATCCGGATCGATCGGATCGACGTCGGCGAGACATCCTCCGCCAGCTGGTTCAGCCTCGTACTGCCCGGAATTCTCGCGTTCTCGGTCCTCTCCGCCGGTCTGAACGCCGTATCCGGACATCTCACGGCGATGAAAGAACGCAACGTTCTCGACCGTCTCGTCGTGACGCCGATGCGCCCCGTCCTGCTGCTCATCGCGATCGCGTTGCTGCGGTTGGCGATCGTCTTCATCTCGACGCTGATCACGCTGTTCGTCGGCATTCTGCTGTTCGGCCTTCGCTACGACGTCGACTGGCTTCGTTACACCGTCTGTGTCCTGTGCGGCGCCTTCGGCATGATGGGATTCGGCACGATCATCGCGCTGCTGGTGCGCCGTCCGTCGAGCGCGAGCAACATCGCCCATGCGGGATCGATGCTGATGCTGTTCCTCGCAGGCGTCTACTTCCCGATCGAGTTCATGCCCGCCTTCTTGCGAGGCCTCAGCGAAGCGATGCCGCTGACCCACATGGCGAACGCGCTGCGCTACGCGATGGGCGTGATCGATATGTCGGAAGTCGAGTTCTGGGCGATCAACGCCTCTCTGGTGGGCCTCGCTCTCCTTCTGTTCCCCGTCCTGGCCCGATACGTCGTTCGGCCGCTTCGCCGCTAGCCGATCCCGAATAGGCGAAGCAAACCGAGGCAAGCCGACAGAACGAGGATCCCCGCGACGACGACGCCGATCACGATCGGCGGCACGGCCCGTCGTGGCGGGATCGACAGCAGATGCGCGGCGAAGGCCCCCGTCCACGCTCCGGTGCCGGGAAGCGGGATCGCCACCAGCAAGAATAGCCCGAAGGGACCGAGACGGCGGATCCACCGTTCGCGACGCCGGACCCGCGAGAATGCCCAGTCGAGCAGCTTGGCCGCCGGGTTCCATCGTCGGATCCAACGCTCGCCGACCCTCAACACGAACAGGATCACCGGAATCACGAGAAGGTTGCCGGCAAGCGCAAGGAAGAACGCCGTTGCCGGCGCAGCACCGCGGGCCAGCGCGACGGGAATCGCACCGCGAAGCTCCGACACCGGGGCCGCGGAGAGAACCAGGGTCAGCAAGGCATCGAATGCGCTCATAGGCTCAGTGTACCGGCCTCGGGTGGACCGGGGTAGCCTTTCGTCGCCGTGTTCGCCAAGCCCGTGCCGCGACGAACACGAGGACGAACGGCTCGCCTTCCCCGCCATGGTGATCGCGAGGAACGGTTCATATTCCGAGCCATGGTGATCGCGAGGAACGGTTCATATTCCGAGCATGGTGATCGCGAGGAACGGTTCATATAATCCCCGCCAAGGAGGTGGGGACAGATGAAGCTCTACAACACCCTCACTCGCAGAGAAGAGACCTTCGAGCCGAGCGACGACCTGACCGTGGGGATGTACGTCTGTGGCCCCACCGTGTACGACCACGTCCATATCGGCAACGTCCGGCCGATCCTCGTCTTCGATACCCTCCGACGCTACTTCGAGCGATTCAAAGGGTGGCACGTGGTCCATGTGCAGAACGTCACCGATGTCGACGACAAACTGATTGCCCGCGCGAACGAGACGGGTACGTCGGTGGAGTCGATCGCCGAGGTCTACCGCACGGCGTACTTCGACCTGCTCGCCGACCTCGGCGTCCTGAAGCCAACGCACAGCCCGCTGGCTACCGAGCACATCCAGGGGATGATCGACCTCGTCGTGGATCTCGTCGACAAGGGGTACGCGTACGAGCGGGACGGCGATGTCTACTACCGCGTCGAGGCGTTCGACGGGTACGGCAAGCTCTCCGGTCGCAAGCTGGACGAGCAGGAGGCGGGATCCCGCGTCGATACCGTCGAGGCGAAGGAGAACCCGCTCGATTTCACGCTATGGAAGGCGGCAAAGCCGGGCGAACCCAAATGGAGCTCTCCGTGGGGAGAAGGACGCCCCGGTTGGCACACGGAGTGCGTCGTCCTGTCCCGGAAGTATCTCGGGGATCATCTCGACATCCATGCCGGCGGCAACGACCTGATCTTCCCGCACCACGAGAATGAGATCGCCCAAGCCGAGGCGTCGACAGGCAAACCGTTCTTCCGGTTCTGGATGCACAACGGCATGCTCTCCTTCGGCGGCGAGAAGATGTCGAAGTCGCTCGGGAACTTCCAGTACGCGCATCAGATCCTCGAAGAGCATGACGCGGAAACGGTTCGGTACTTCTACCTGTCTCGCCACTACCGGAAGCCGCTGGCCTTTGCCGCCGAGGGTCTCGTCGAGGCCAAAGCGGCCCTCGATCGCATCAAGACGCTTCTCTCCGACATCGACGCCGAACTACGAGGCGCGGCAGCGGGCGAGATCGGCGACGCAGGCCGAGCCTTCGTGGCCTCGCTCGAGCCGTTCCGCACGCGCTACGTCGAAGCGATGGACGGCGATCTGAACACGGTCGGAGCCATCGGAACGATCATGGAAGTCGTCGCCGAGATCAATCGGTTCCGGGCGACGGCCGACGGCCCGGATCGCCTCGCGCTCGGGGCCGCGGCGGAATTGATTCGCGAGCTAGGCTACCCGCTCGGCCTCTTCCAGTCCGACGCGACCGCCGTCGGGGGAATCGAGGACGATCTGATTCGCCTGCTTCTCGATCTGCGGAGCGACCTTCGGCAGAAAAAGGAGTTCGAGCTGGCGGATCGAATTCGCGACCGGCTCACCGCCCTCGGCGTGACCCTGAAGGACACCGCGCAGGGGACAATCTGGATGACCGGCTAGCGCGCGTCCCCGTCGAGAAGCCGTCGGACGATCTCTTGCACCTCGAACAGGTCCGACGCCGCCCGGTACGCGATATCGCGCGGGATATGCACGGCCATCCGCGCCGGCGTGGCGACCAGCACGATCTCGTCGATGCCGGCCCGGTGGGCCGCGATCAGATCGAGGTGTGCATCGCCGATCGCGACCGCCTCCTGCGGCTCGACGCCGAACGCCGCCAACGCACGGAGGAACCCCTCCGGCTCGGGCTTCGTCGTCACATCGTCGCGGGTCAATACGAGATCGAACGGGAGCGGATACCGGCCGCATACCGTATCCACGCTACGCCGCGAGTTGTTCGTGATCAGTGCGCAGCGGACGGCCTGCGCCCGCAGGAAGCCAAGCAACTCCTCGGTCCCGGCGATCAATGACCCGTTCTCGGCCCCCTCCCGCTCGGCCTCGTGCAGCAGCGCCAGCCCTTCCTCGCGCACGTCGGCCGGAGCGTCGATCAGCTGCGCCAGGATCGCGCGACCGTCCCACGGGATGCGGATCCTCTCCCGAAGCGATACCCAATCGATTCGCGAGTCGAAGATCGTGCCGTCCATGTCGAACAACGCCGCCCGAATATGCATCGTGGGTCAGTGTACTCGACGGTACGGCGCCGTCCAGGAGACGGAATCGTGTGTGGCTGGCCACCTATCCGTCCGGCTACGGTAGATCCCGCACGATCAACGACACGACGTCAGAGTATTGCGCTCCCGACGCATCCGTGATCAACAGCGTGATCCAGACCTCCTCGCCTTGGCAGAACTGCGTCGATGGGGCGAAGTACAGCGGGTCGCTTGCCGTCGAATCGAGGAACCATCCCTTGCTGGCGCTCCACTCGAAGCAGACCGTCGTGCAGATCGGATGTGCCACGGTGGAGTGCAGTTGGAGGAACGAGCACTCGTTCACGCACAGCGGCATATTCCGGTTGATCCCCGGTCGCACCCTCCGGCACGGGTCGGCACAGACGTCGTAACAGCACGTCGTGGGCACATAGCAGGTCGTGCCGCCGCACGGCGTGCTGGGCATGCCGCACCCCCCTGCCAGCTCGACACCGGCCGGCGGATTGGGGACAACGGTGGGCACCACCACGGCCGTCCGTTCGACACACGTACCGCATGTGGGTCGGCCGCACGGAATGCTCGGATACCCGCATCCGCCGACCAACTCAGGAGCCGTCACCACCACCGGGACCGTCGCCGGTACCGAGACCGTCGTGGCGCGCGCCGCCGTCGATTGCGCCGTCGTCACGGGCTGCCAGTACCTCGTTGCTTCACTCGCGCCCTCGGCGGACGCATCATCGACCGCAACCACCGCGGCGTCGACCGCCGTCTCCGTACCTTCCTCGACAGCGGACCCCCCAAGCAACAGTAGGACGCCCAGCACGATCGCCCCCGCCGCCATCGCCCAGATTCCGAACGTGTTGTTCATCTTGTCACGACCTCCCGTTCAGGCTCCCCCCACTTGGCACCATCTCCCGAAGCGATCGAATCCCGTCGACCAGTATACCGGTCGAATCGCAATCCCTGCGTTACGCGGATTACACATCTTCCCGGTTGGAGACGGCACTTCGTCCCGCTTGCCGTGTGTCTCTCTGTCCCCTATCCTTTCGCCACTTTCGGTGCGCGGAGGGCGAAGACCGGCGGAGTGCGCCCGGCAACCATGACGGAACCAACGACACATCGAGAAGACACTCGGCGTCGCGTCGGCTACGTTCCGCGAACTCAGGCCACTGTGGATCTCTACCGGTCTCTTGGCTTTCGCTGCGGGCTGGAGATCCATCAGCAGCTGACGACCGCGCGAAAGCTATTCTGCCGATGCCCGGCGGGCCTGTACCAGGCGCCCGACGACTTCGATGCGCAACTCGTTCGGCATATGCGCCCGACGCTTTCCGAACTCGGCGAGTACGACGGCACCGCGCTGATGGAGTTCAAGACGAAGAAGAACATCACGTATCGGATCAAGGGCGAGACCGCGTGCACGTACGATATCGACGACACCCCCCCGTTCCCGCTGAACCGAGAGGCACTGGCGATCGCGATGCAAATCGCCCTTCTACTCGACACCAGTGTCGTCGGCGAACTGCACATCACTCGTAAGCAGTATCTCGATGGCAGCATCCCGACGGGCTTTCAACGCACCGCGATCGTCGGGATCGAGGGCAGCATTCCCGTCGGGACCAAACGAGTCGGGATCCGCCAGCTCAGTATCGAGGAGGACTCCTGCCGCGAGGTGTCGGATCGCGGACACGAGCGCATCTACATGACGGATCGTCTTGGCATGCCGCTCGTCGAGACGGTTACCGAGCCGGATCTCCTGACGCCCGACGAGGCCGCCGAGGCGGCGAACTACCTGCGCTACCTCGCGCGTTCGACCGGGCGGGTCCATACCGGCATCGGCGCGGCACGCGAGGACGTCAACGTCAGCATCGAGGGAGGAACCCGCGTCGAGATCAAAGGGGTCCAACACATTCGCTGGATCCCCGAGCTGACGCACAACGAGGCCTTTCGCCAGCGAGCCTTACTGCTCGTTCGCGATGCGCTTCGCCAGCGATTCCCGAATCCGGACGACTGGCACGTCGAGTCCGCCTCGTTGACCCGATCCGAGCTGCCCCAACTCGCCGAGGCCCACGATCTCGACGAGGACGCGCGGCTCGAGGCCGTCCGTCTTCCCAGTTTCGCCGACATTCTCCGCTTCTTCACCTCTCCCGGACGCTGCTTCGCCGACGAACTCTCCGACCGTCTGAAGGTCGTTGCCTGCCTCGACAAACCGAACATGCTCGACTCCGAAGCGACCGGTCCCCCACTTTCCGACGCCGACTGGCAGGCAATCGCCGCGCGGCTCGGTGCGTCGAAGGACGACGGGTTGGTCATCCTGTGGGGACCTCAGCCCGACATTCCGACGGCGATCGAGACGATCGAGGAGCGCTGCCGACTCGCGTTCGACGGGGTTCCGAATGAGACACGAAAGGCACTTCCGGACGGGACGACCGTGTTCGAGCGGGTGCTGCCCGGGCCGGATCGGATGTATCCCGACACCGACTCGGCACCGATCCCGATCGACGAGTCGGCGATCGAGACCGCCCGCGCGGCGCTGCCTCCGTTGTCGGTGGCCGAGCAGATCGAGCAACTCGATCGCTGGGAAGTCCCGCGTGATGCACACCGCTTCATCTTGCGTCGGGCGCTGTTCCCGCTGATCCTGCGATTGCAGGAGGAAGCCGGCCTTTCGCCGCGGCGGGCCGGGACGCTCGTCGGACACGATCTGCGCCACGCCATCCGAACCGCAGAGATCGATGAGGATCGGATCGTCGCCGTCGTTGCCGCCGCGCGAGCACGAGGGCTAACCGACGACATCCTGCGGTCGCTGCTTCCCGTCGCCCTCGACGAGCCTGCCGCCGACCTCGATCGGCTGCTGGAGCGCATCGGCCACCACGAAGCTGCCGCCGGAGAGATCGAAGCGGCCATCGATACGCTGCGAGGCGAGCTCGTCGACTCCGATGTCGAGAGTACGGACGCGCACAACTGGGCGATGGGGCGGCTGAGGCCGATCGCCCTCGGGAACATGCCCCTCCGCGATGTCGCCGCCCGCCTCGAGGAGGCGCTCCGATGAGCGACGCACACAAGGGCTACAAGGGAGATGCGCTGGCGGCGCTCGGCCGCTTCGAGGTCGCCGTCTGGGACGATGTCGAAGTCGAGTCCAGCCGCGGGCGATTCCGCGGGATCATCTTGCCTCGCTCGGAGTTCGACGACTCGCTTCACCTCGTCTTGAAGCTCCCGACCGGCTACAACGTCGGCATCGACGTCCGAACGATCTCGGCGATGACGAAGCTGGGGTCGAAGGAGGCCCACTACAAGATCCCCGAGAAGGAGTTCCCGACCTCGCCGGAGAAGGCGAACGTCAAGCTCTTGGGAACCGGCGGGACGATCGCATCCCGACTCGATTATCGCACCGGCGCCGTCATTCCGGCGTTCTCACCCGGGGAGCTATACGGCGCGGTTCCCGAGCTGGCGGACATCTGCAACCTGTCGACCGAGAAGCTGTTCGGCGTCTTCTCGGAGAACATGGGCCCGAACGAGTACAAGGGATTGGCCAAGGCGATCGGGCGCGAGATCGAGGCCGGCATCGACGGCATCGTCGTCGGGCACGGCACCGACACGATGCACCATACCGCGAGCATCCTCGCGTTCATGGTCCAAAACCCGCCGGTCCCGATCGTCATGGTCGGCTCGCAACGCTCCTCGGACCGGCCCTCCTCCGACGCCGCGCTGAATCTGATCCACGCCAGCACCACCGCGGCCACATCGGATATCGCCGAGGTCATGGTCTGCATGTTCGGGCCGACGTCGGACGAGTACGGCCTGCTTCATCGAGGGACGCGGGTCCGCAAGATGCACTCGTCGTACCGATCGACGTTCCGAACGATCGGCGACATCCCGCTGGCGACCGTCACCCGCGACGGCGTCGTCCCCCTACGACAGGACTACAACCGCCGGCGCGACGACCGCCACGTCGAGATCGTTCCGACGTTCGAGGAACGGGTCACGATGGTCTACTACTACCCGAACATGCACCCCGACATCATCGACGGCCTGGTCGAGAAGGGGTACAAGGGGATCGTCATCGCCGGCACCGGTCTCGGCCACGTCAACAAGCCGGTCTACCCAGCGATCGAGCGCGCCACCGCGGCGGGCGTCGCGATCTACATGACCGTGCAGACGCTATGGGGTTACGTGCACATGTTCGTCTACGACACCGGGCGGGATCTGATGGCCAAGGGCATCGTCCCGGCGGAGAACATGCTTCCCGAAGTGGCGTACGTGAAGCTCGCCTGGGCACTCGGTCAGACCGACGATCTCGAGCGGGTCCGCGAGATCATGCTGACACCGATTTGCGGAGAGATCACCGAGCGCGAGCCGCACAACGGCTACTTGGTCTTCCAGGGCGGCATGCCGGAGATCGCCCGATTCCTGAAGCAGGTGCACAAGTAGTCTGCCTGACGGAGCGTAGCTCCGTCAGGGGCGAGAACGCTTCGCGTTCTCGCGTGGGTGAGCTCTCAATCTCTCGTCCACAACGCACGGCGCGTGGGTGAGCTCTCAATCTCTGGTCCTCTGCACAGCAGGGAATCCCCCGTGCGTTTGGCTCCAAGCGTGGCTCCGTCAGGGGCGAGAACGGCGTGCCTGGCGTCGCCAGGCACGGGCGAGAACGCTGCGCTTCGCGTTCTCGCGTGGGTGAGCTCGCAATCTCTGGGTCCTCTGCACAGCAGGGTAATGCCCCGTACGTTCGGTTTCGAGCGTAGCTCCGTCAGGGGGGCGAGAACGGCGTGCCTGGCGTCGCCAGGCACGGGCGAGAACGCTGCGCGGCGCGTTCTCGCGTGGGTGAGATCTCATCCTCTCGTCCACAACGCACGGCGCGTGGGTGAGCTCTCAATCTCTGGTCCTCTGCAAAGCAGGGAAACGCCTCGTGCGTCCGGTTTGGAGCACAGCTCCGTCAGGAGAACGGCATGCCCGGCGTCGCCAGGCACGGCCGAGCCGGTCTGACGCGTTCGCGGTCGACTCCCGCTCCATGCGGATTCGCGCGACGTCGATCACGAGCAGCGCTCGATTTCCCGTCACGGCGCCTGCTCTTGACTCAACCGCCCTTCCGTCGTGCGAAGCAGAGCGCCGACCAGGTCTCGTCGATCGACGCGATCTTGTAGTCGACGAGTCCCCGCGCCAGCCCGAACGCCCGGACGGACCGCTGGCTCAAGTCCGCGGATCGCCCGGACGACGCCTTCGGCCACGCGATCCACAGCCGCCCCCCAACCGCCATCCGATCCACCGCGGAGGCAAACCCCTTCTCGAGCCGTTTCGCCGACCCGACGAACCACAGAATCACCTCCGCTTCTTCGGAGCCCTTCCCGAGGATCTCGGCACCGTCGGGAAGCGGGCCCAGAAGCCGCTCGAACTCGGATGGCGCGTCGATCCACGCGACGGTTCGTCCGGGCGTGATCCCGAGCTTCTCCGCCAGCGGCACGCCGCGGTAGGCGTCCATCGCGCCGGGGACGATCGGCTCGATCGGCGGCTCGGCGATCGCCGCCGCGAGATCCGCATCGATCGCCTCCCAGGACGTGAACGTCGCATCGGGCAGAAGATCGCGGACACGCCCCGTCTTGTCCGGATCGCCCTCGAGGAAGACGATCGGAATCGCCCGCGTCGCCGCCTGCCTTCGAAGCCATCCGCCCATCTCCCGCCCCTGCGAGGGAAGCCGCGAGAGATCGATGACGAACGCATCCGGCGCCTCATCGTGTGGTAGCGTCTTCGGATTGGCCCTCGAGTCGGCATGACACGACACGTCGTACCCTACGGCCCGTAGCCGCGCGGCCCGTTCTTCCGCCTCGTTCGCGTTCCAATGCACGAGGATGATCCGCTTCATCGGCCACCGTCCGTCGGCGGTTTCGGATGCGGACACCGAAACGTGCGGTCGAGCCGCCGAAGCGCGTCGAGTTCCTCTTTGCGCCCGAGCTTGGCCCGGCGAATCGCCCGATCGAGAAGACCGACCGTCTGGTCGTACAGCGGCCGGTCGACCGGATAGGGGATCCCGTCCTTGCCGCCGTGCGCGAACGAGAACCGCGCCGGATCGTCGGTGCTCGGCGTGTCCCCGTAGACAAGCTCGGCGATCAGCGACAGGGCGCGGATCGTCTTCGCCCCGACGCCGGGGAGGCAGAGCAGCTCCCGAAACGATGCCGGCTGCGCCTCGTACGTCTTTGCGAAGATCCGCTCCAATCGATCCGGATGGATGTCGGATAGGACGATCTCGTGCCGCCGTGGAAGCGCCAGTTGCTTCAATCTCGTCAGTTCGCCGGCCAGCTCGTCCGGCGCCTGGTGCGACAGCTCGGCGCTCGTGCGCCGCGTCGGTTCACTCGCTCGCGCGACGAGGTTCAGCGTCTCCCCTCGTCGGTCGCAGCAGATGGCGGCATGGGGCTCGCAGACGAAGTCGTCGACGGCTTGCGACAGCCAGTGGTACCGCCTCGCCATCCCGTTTCCATCGTTCATTCCCTGCTGAACCACGGCCCAGTTCCCCGTCCGGTCGAACAGAAAGACGTGGTGGTAGATCTGGTATCCATCCTGCACGGCGGCGCTGTCGACCTTCGCCGACGTGCGGCTTGCGTCGATCAATGGGTCGGCGTCGACCCCCACACGGTCGCCCCACGCGGCGATCTCACCCGGTGTCTTTCTCGAGGCGGCCCCCTTGCCGCCGGCGACGAACAGGCCGAGTTCCTCCTCACGCCCCTTGATCCCTTCCTTGATCGCGCCACACGTGGTCGTCGTCAATCCGCTCGAGTGCCAGTCGAAGCCGAGCACGCACCCAAGCGCCTGGAACCAGTGCGGATCGCTGATCCGAGCCAGCAGTCCATGGGATCCGTGCTCGAGCACGACCAACTCGGAGACCTCACGCGCCAGCTGCGTCATCCGCGAGAACAGCCAGTGCGGTGCCCGTCCGCGATGTAGTGGGAGATCGGCCGTCGCGCGTTTCATGAACCGACTGTACACCATGACAGGTGTACGCAGCCAGCCCCCTACTCGCCGTTCGCCGCGGGCGGCCGTCCAGACAACATCCGCTCGGCGTTTCGGTAGGCGATTTGGGCGATCTCTTCCTCGGAGAGGTCGAGTCGATCGAGCACCGCGTAGTACGCCTCGTACGGGTAGATCGGGAAATCCGTCGCGAATAGCAGGCGATCGATCCCGATCGATCGCAGCATGCCCGCGACCGCCGCCGGGTCGAAGAACTGCCCGATCCTCAGCAACGTCCCCGAGAGGTCGACATAGCCGCCGCCGGCGAGGACCTCGAGGAACGACACCCCGCCCATGTGCGCGATCACGTACGCCGCATCCTTGCCGAAGACGGCCCGATAGATGCGAGACGGCGCCGTCCCGTGGAAGTCGGGGTCGAAGCCGGTCGGATTCGAGTGAAAGACGATCGGAACGTCGAGATCGCATGCCGCGTCGATCCACGGAAGAAGCCTCGGATCGTCGACGCTGGTCTTCAGATTCGACGCGTGGATCTTCAACCCGGCAAGGCCCAGGTCGCGAACCGCGCGGGTGAGCTCCTCGACGCCGCGCTTCGGGTGGCCGTACGCCCCGTCGATCGCGCAGTCGGCGAAGCCGATCAACCGCCCGTCCGATGCGCGCGCGATCGCGGCCTGCCGTTCGTTGTTCGCCCGGAGCCAATCGCCGCGTTCCTCCGGCTCGAGCGGGAAGTAGTCCGGATAGTTGATCGGCAGGACGACCGCACGGTCGACGTTCTGCTCCTCCATCGTTCCGAGCATCGCGCCCGGCGGATTGCATCGCAGATCGGTCCCCTCGCGCTCCGAGAGGACGACGTGCACGTGTGCGTCGATCTTGCGGACCTCACGCCACGCGCTCGCCTGCATCCCGTCTGCTACACCTCCCGTGGCGGGATGATCCGATCGACGACGCCGTACTCGAGCGCTTCCTGCGCCGACATGAAATAGTCCCGATCGGTATCCTTCGCCAGCTTCTTCTTCGTCTTGCCGGTGTGCTCCGCCAGGATATCGGTCAGAAGGTCGCGCATCCGCAGCAGCTCGTCGGTCTGGATCTTCACGTCGGACGCCGTTCCCTGGGAGCCTCCGAAGACCTGATGCAGCAGGATCCTCGAGTTCGGCAGCGCCCCACGCTTGCCCGGGGTCCCCGCGGCAAGCAGCACCGCGGCCATGCTCGCCGCCTGCCCGATGCAGATCGTCTCGACGTCGCACTTCACGAAGCGCAGCGTATCGTAGACCGCAAGCCCGGCCGTGACCGAGCCGCCGGGGGAGTTGATGTACAGTCGAATCGCCTTCGCCGGATCCTTCGCCGCGAGAAACAGCATCTGCGCGATCACGACGTTCGCGACATCGTCGTCGATCGCGTCCCGCAGAAAGATGATCCGATCCTCGAGCAGCCGAGAGTAAATGTCGTAGGAACGCTCGGCGTGGCCGGTGTGATCGATGACAAACGGAATCTGTGCCGTCATGACGCCTCCTCTCGGACGGTCGCCGCCTCCCGCAGCCGCTCGAAGATACGCTCGTTCACCTTGCCCGCGCGGTAGTCCTCCCACCGGTCGTTCGCCTTCAGCTGCGCAACGAAGCGGATCGGCTCTTCTCCGTGTTCCTTTGCCTCCTCGTCGGCGAGTTGCCCCAGCTCCTCGTCGTCGATCGCAATCTCCAAGTCCTTCGCGAGTCGTCCGAGGATGAGCTCGCGACGGACACGTGCCGCAATCGAGTCGCGAATCTCGGCCGCAAACGTGGTCTCATCCATCTCGCGCCGCTCGAGGTACTCATCGAAGGTCCCTTCGGTCCGATCGGATTCGAACGACCCCTTGACCCGCTCGAGTTCCTCGTCGACCAGCTCGTCGAGGAACGCGTCCGGAAGCGGGATCTCCGTCTTCTCGGTCAGCGCGTCGAGCAACGCGGCATGGATTCGCCGAACGTGTTGATCGGCCCGCTGCTCGGTAAGCTTCGTCCGGATATCCGATCGGAGCGCCTCCAAGTCGTCGAACCCCGCGTCCTTCGCCAGTTCGTCGTCAATCTCCGGAAGCACGATCTGCTGCAATCGGACGATCGACAGCGTCGTGTGAAGCGGCTTGCCGTCAGGCAATTCCGTATCGATCTCGACATCCGACCCGACGGATGCCCCGATCAGATGCTTTGTGAACGGGTTCTCCTCCTCGGCCCGCGTATCCCACTCCTGCTCGCCTTCCTTCACCCGGACGATGTCCCCCTCCGACACGGTCTCACCGTCTTTCTCGGCCAATGTCGAGAAGTGCGTTTGGATCTCGGTCAGGGTCGCTTGCACGTCCTCGTCGTCGACCGGCTTCGCCGACGCCACCGTCACGTCGAGCGAGCCCAGCTCCGGCAACGAGATGTCCGGCAGGATCGAGAACGTCAGGTCGAACACGAGCGGCTCCGCGTAGCCGTGAGAGACCTCCTCGAGTCGCGGCGTCGAGACCGGCCGCAGCTCGAGCGCTGCCAGCGCCTCCGACGCATGCTGCCGTTGCAGATCCTCTTTCGCTTCGGCGAGGAAGGTCTCCTTCCCAAAGCGGGATTCGAGGAGATGCCGAGGGACGTGCCCCTTTCGAAATCCGGGGATCCTGACCTCACGCCCGTACCGCCGATACACCGACTCCAGCCCCTTTGCGACCTCCTCCGGGGCAATCGTCACCTGAATCGTCGCTTCCGTCTCGTCCTTGTGCTTGAGCTCGTATTGTGCTTTGTCACTCATACGTTCGAAATCTCCAAATCCTCCTGTGGATGCGCGGATTATACGCCTGCGGTTTCCGGCCAACAAGCAAAGCCGCTCGCCTACGCCGTTAGGTGAAGATCGCTACGAGCCACCGCGTGCCGAGCAGAACCCGCCACAGGCCGCTGACACCGTTGAAGATCAAGTTCAGCCCGCCGAGATAGAACAGCGCGACGATGATGAAGAAGCCGTATCGCTCGATCGACACGAGGAACCGCCGCCCCTGTGCCGGCAGGAAGTACATCAGGATCCGGGATCCGTCAAGCGGCGGAATTGGGATCAGGTTGAACAGCGCGAGGAGCAGGTTGTACAGGACGAACGCGCTGAGCAAATAGAACAGCCAGTGGACCAGAATGGCGGCGAAGCCGCTCGTTCCGAACAGGACGTCGGCCGGGACGATCACCGTCAACAGTCGTCCGATGCCCGCCGTCAGCAACGCCAGCGCGACGTTCGTCCCCGGTCCCGCGACGGCGACGTACAGCATGCCGCGTAGCGGGTTTCGGAAGTACGCGGGGTTCACCGGCACCGGCTTCGCCCAGCCGAACAGAAACAGATTCCAGCCGAACAGGAACCGGAACATCGTGATCGCAAGCGGGATCAGGATCGTCCCCACCGGGTCGACGTGTGCCAGCGGGTTCAACGTCAGTCGACCGCGACTTTTCGCCGTGGGATCGCCCAGCCGATACGCCGTGTACCCGTGCGCCACCTCGTGCAAGACGATGGCCATGAACACGGCAAGCAGCGAGAAGATCACCTCAAGGATGAGTTCGACGTTCATTCCCCCTCCTCATAGCGCGACCGTCAGTGTAGCACCCTGCGCAACGTTTACCAGCCCATCCGGCGCCCCTTTCGGCTTGCGCACGTGTTTTACCTCGGTGACCCAGACCTCGACGCGCCGTTCGCCCCGCGCCTTGGAGTGGACTGCCGCCAGGCGCGCCGCCCGATCGACGACCCGCTCGGGGATCTCCCTCCGCCCGCCCCGCTTGACGATGACATGCGAGCCGGCGACCCCCTTGGCGTGGAGCCACAGGTCGCTCGGATTCGCCTCCCTCAGTAGACGATCGTTATCGCGCGCGTTGCGGCCGACCAGGATGATGAATCCCTCCGCCTCGATCCGGTGCCGGCTCGGTTCCCTCTCCGATCCCCGCCCCCGCGAACTCGGTCCGTCAATTGCTACGCTCTCGGCGACTGTCCGACCCGCCTCGAGGTCGGCGAGCGCCTTCTCCAGGCTCCGCACTTCCCGTTCGAGCCGCTCGATTCGAGACGTCACACGGGGGCGGCCGCGACGCAGCCGCTTCGCCCGTTCGTACATCCGCTGCGCGTTTTCGATCGCCGTGAGCGACGGGATCAGCCGCACCGTGACGTCCTCTTCCGTCGCCGGATCGGTCACGACCGCCGCGCTCGACTTCGCCGGGATCTCGGCCTGATGGATCATCAGCAGATCCGCCGTCGCCTGGAGACGGTCGGCCTCTTCCGCTACGTCGAGCCAGTCGGCCAGCTTCGCGAGCGTCCTGCGGTGCCGCGAAATCGCGCGCTGCAGCTCGACCCTCGCCGACGTCTCCTCTGCCCGTTGCTCTTCCACTCCGGGCGCGGAGACCGCGTCCAGTGCCTCCCCGAACGAGGGATAGGCGATCCGCCCCGCCGGCACTGGATAGAACACTGCGCGGTCCTCCCCGACGACCACGTGCGCCGCCGGCGTCGCGACGTGCGCGAGGATCGTTCGCAACCGGCCCTGCACCGTGGCGACCCGCTCGCCCTCATCCGCATCGGTGAGCAGATCCCTGGCCGTCTCGCGGCCGATCCCGTCGATCGCCGCGACGATCGCACGGGGCGACCCATCCCCAGCGAGGATCTTCTCCAGAGCGGTAACGGGGATCTGCTGTGGGTCGAGTTTGGCCTGCGGCGCGACGGGAACGTACGCGTGTCCCGGTCGATTCCTCCGATCCACGCGCGCGAAGCCGACCACCGTGCCACGCTCGACGAGCAGCACGTTCCCACGGAGGCCGGTCAGCTCGGCGACGAGCCGGTACGTCCTCGTTCTTCGCCCGTCACGCCGCTCGACATCGAACGTGACGACACGGTCCCACCCCTCCTGCCGGATCGCGACCAGACGGCCGCCGCGAAGGTGCCGCCGCAACAGCATCACGAATGGGCTGGGATGCTGCGGGTTCGCAAGATCCAACGTGGTCAGGTGAACCGCGGCACGGCGTGGCGACAGGAGCAGCCGGACCTTCCTCGTCCCGCGGAGGCGCAGGATGAACGTGTCCCGGGTCGGCTGATGGATCGTGTCGACGAACCCGCCCTCGACCGCAGCACGGATCTCGCTCAACGATGCTGCGATCGCCAACCCGTCCATGTCGCTCCTCCCATCGGAAGCGTAACACACCATCCTGTGGCCGCGATAGGACGACGCGCACCCGCTGGCCGAAGCTGTCGTGGTGACACAAGCGCCGTTTGAGCCTCCAAACACCCAACGCTATAATCCGCCTGACCTGCCAGCGTAGCTCAGTGGTAGAGCAACGGTTTCGTAAACCGTCGGTCGGAGGTTCGACTCCTCTCGCTGGCTCTTGTGCTGTTCCGTTGGACGTCTCCGGCGATCGCTCTTGCTCCCCCGCCTGTCAATGACCGCTGAACTGCTTATCCTACAGCTGTGAGCTGGGCGAAGCAACGCTTCATGCCATCCCGCCTACTGGGTAGCATATCTTCACCTCTCGTGTAGTATTCTGGTGCAACGTAGGCTCCACGAGCCTCATCGCACGCAGAGTGGTAGTGTGAGAACAGTGGCTGCATGGCATAGCAACAGGAGAGCAGCGGATTGGATCCAGTTCAGACAGTGAGTGTCGTAGGCGAAGTAGCAGTGGCTGCAGGAGGATTCGATAAGTGGGAACTCCTCGTATCGATCCTCGCGAGTGTTGGCTCGCTATCCGCCGCCGGACTCGCTCTATGGGCAAACCACCGGGCCAACCAAGTAACAAGAAGGCATCAGCGGTGGGAGCGATCTCTATACGACCCGGTTCCTCAGCCGATATCGACCGAGGTTAGATCGGTCAAGAGACGATCCACTAGGGCCCGACCTAGCGGTGAGCGCTGCACCCTAGATGACGGATACCAGGTTGAGCTTCGGCTCTTCAACCCAGGCGAGACGCCTGTGTTTGTGCACAACTGGCAGGTCAATCTACATCATGTTCAGGGAGGAGCCACAAGTTCCGAACCAGACGATCAGGATCCTCCGGCACCTATAAGCCCAAAGAGAACAGCATCATTCACTATCTGTGTCGAGCGCTCAAGGGATGCCCGCGGAATTGTGGATGCAATCCATGTCGTCGTGCGTTCCTCTTCTACTACTGGACGTGTCACCAGACGCTACTTGATCTCTCTTGAGCACCGTCCTTGCCCTTCGGGAGTCAACCAGCTATCTGTTGCTGGAACCATCAAGGATGACACACCCCCGGGCCTGCGCGACGGACCCCCCTGAGATTGCAGCAGGGCCTAGCAACGCGAATGCAAACTCAGCGGGTCAGCCGCCTCACTTCTTCAAAGGCTTTGCGGGTGGTGTCCTGTGTAGCGTTGCGAAGTGTGTCGCTGCTCTCGGTTGGCTTGGCTTTCTCCTCTTCTTCTCATACTCTCATCCTAGAGTAGAGGAGGCCACCATGAAGTCGCGTCTCATGGCGCTGCTGGTAGTCGGTTTGGGGATTCTGTCGCTCGCTGCGAGTTGTCCTAATGGTGATCCCCCCCTCAAGTCAACCGCTCTCCAATCGCGGTCTTCACGACGATTCCGCTCTCCGGGAGTTCGCCTTTGGAGGTGGCCTTCGATGCCTCATCCTCCGTAGATCCAGACGGGACGATAGTGTCCTATCAATGGAGCTTTGGTGATGGGGAATCGGGATGGGGTGCAGCTGCTATACACACATACACAACCGCCATGGGGCAGCCATTCACTGCGACACTGACAGTGACTGACGACGGCGGGAAGACGGCATCGGCTTCACAAGTCGTTGTCGTGTCACCCCCGGGACCGCCTGCATCCGCCCCCTGCAATTGCGCCGGCCCTGATCTCGACTGCAGCGATTTCACGACTCACGCAGCTGCTCAAGCTTGCTATGAATACTGCCTATCCCAGGGCTACGGTGACGTCTTCAGGCTCGATGGGGACAGCGACGGAAGTGCATGTGAGTCGCTACCGTAGACAAGTGTGCGCGAGGAAGGATCCCGGATCATGATCTCGAATGCACTCAAGGTGCTTGTTCTCTTTGCGATGGCGGGGCTTGTCCTCCTCATTGGGTTCGGTGGCATGGAAAAGGTCCTGCTTGGAGGCCAGTCACGAGTTGCGAGTGGAGAGCGATTACTGCAGCGAACAGTAAGTGATTCGCTAACCTGGAAGGACCCAACGGATCTTGAAATAGGGGCGGCTGTAGAGTATGGCGTAAGCGGGAAGAACGTTGCGTACTCCGAGTTCATCCGACCGTGGGTCGTCAGCTTAGGGAAGCAGTCGCTTGTCGACGTAATCGTTGAGACTCCGTGTTATCGAATTGCCTACTTGGAGAGGGACGCCGCGCGCGAATACAGACCTCGGGGAGAAGAGACCGCGAGGGTAGATCGCTATAGAAACCGTCTTGTACTTCTTGTAACTCTCTACGGCGACAGCCCGCGGTTCACCCGTTTCTATCATGGCGTCCTAACCCAGAACCGCAGAGTCTTCCAGTCACGTTGCGATACGGCAGACCAGTGGGCATCCACCACCGCCTTCTGGCCAACTCTCCCAAATACAGGAACGTGATCAGTTTCGAGTTCAGGGTGGATGATCTGGACCCCGGAAGTCCCTTCGAGTTCCGGGTGGTCAGAAGCTTCGATGAGCTTGTGTTCACCATTGACATGTCGAGGATCGGAACAGCGGCCTTCAAGTAGTGGAGATAGTCATGCAACTGCGCAAAGGAGTCTATGACAGACTCTCGATCTACATCCCTTAGAAGGCCCAGAAGGAACATCCTATTGAGCGCCTCATCGAGCTTGGTGAGAAGCAGGACCGATCGATCGACTACATCACCGTTGAGGCAATCATGGAGTTCTTGGATCGAGAAGACAAAAAGGCCCGATCCCACCCTTCTCAAGCTCTAACCGTTGCCCAACGAAAAGGGTTCAGAGCGTCGCTCGATCATCCTTGAAGAAGCGCGCCTAGCACAGCGGCGGACAGAAGGAACAGCGCGAGCCAGAGAGTAGCCCTCAGCAATGTGGTTGGCTCCGGCCTCGTAGATCCGCTCTTCATTGTTGGCTCGGACTTCGCCGATACGCTCTCCTCTGTCGGCTCTGGCTCCGAAGTGACAATGATTGTCCGAGTAACGTAAGACGTAGCCTCCCAATTGTCGGTAATTGCGAGCGTTACTTCATACGATCCAGGCGCTTCGTACGTATGAGTATTGCCCACACCTACCCCGAGCGTTCCGTCTCCGAAATCCCAGGAATACCAAGGCTTCGTCCCATCTGGATTGGAAGCGCCAACGGCCATGAGAAGCACGCCTGATGCGGCAGGCACTTGCACACTGTCTGACCCCGCCGGTATATCAAAGTTCACCGCGATTCTTGCGGATGGTTTTGGGTTTGTGATCTCAACTGCTCTGAAACGGAAGTCATATCCACGATCTTCTCCAGCCACAGTCAACGTGAGATAGAGGCCCAACTCTGTGCCGCCCTCAATTCTCATAGGAAGGATTTCCCATCCGTCGTCAGATGTGTAGTTGATTCTCTTGGTCGGGATAACAGAGTCAAGGACCGCACTTCCAGCAGGCACAGTGATCGGGGCGCTGTACCTGCCAGCGTCTACGTATCTTGTGCCCTCATGCATGACATTGCTGGCTTCGCCAGAGGGCAGCGTAATGCTAGACCTGGACCAGTCAATGATTATCGCTTCCTCCGAGGTATTCAACAGCGTAAACCCGATTCGCCTGTAGTAGCCATCTTCCCGGGCAAACCTGAGTTGGATCTCTACCACCTCGTCATGGAATGCAAGCGTTCTGTTCTCAACAGGGGCGAGCAACTTGAACGTGTCGGAAGCAGTCGCGAGGACTGTGACTACGAACAAGCTGCATGCAATCCACACGCTCAATCTGACTGTTCTACTCATCCCCTACCTCCGGGAAGCAATAGCTCATCAAGGATCGCACTTAGGCATGATACCGGATGAGCGAATGACGCCAGGCAAAAGGCTTTCAGAATCTGTCAGGCTGCTGCGGTCGCCGGTTGGCGAAAGGATTTCAGAGCGTCCTCAAGCTCCTCATCAACGATGTGGGTGTAGATCTGGGTCGTGGCCAGGTTCGAGTGTCCAAGAGCTTTCTGAGTCAACCGGATGTTGGTCGTCTCCCGATACAGGTCCGTGGCAAATGAGTGCCGCAGGGTGTGCGGTGTGATGTCCTTCTCAATCCCCGCCTTGCCCGCATACCGCTTCACCATCCGCTGGATGTACCGAGGGTCAAGGATGCCCCCGTCCTTGGTCGTGAAGACGTTCTGAGGGCTTCCGGCGCACTCCTTCGTCTGTCTCTCCCGCCACGCTTGCAGGGCTTCCAGGTTGGCCTCACCGGTCCACAGACTGCGGTCCTTCGCTCCCTTGCCCTGGCGGACCATGACCTTGCCGCTGTTGAGGTCGATGTCCTTCCACTGAAGATGGATCGCCTCGGAGAGTCTCAGACCCGTGTCGAGCATCAGCCGAAGCATGACCCGATTGCGCTGTCCGGTGAGGTATCGGGGATTCGGTTGAGAGAGAAGCGCCTCTTGCTCTGTTGCAGTGAGGATTTCCGGTATCTTGCGCCCCATGCTGGCCTCCTTGGACAGTCCGTGTTTTGGATATTATACGGACTTATACACGTACTCTAGCATGGGTTGCTCCAGATGTCAACAAGAAGCGGCTTGATTCACAGAGAAGGGTCGAAGCTGCACTGCCTCCTCATAGTGTTCAGAAGCCCTGGATGCGGGCTTCTCCGATATCCCACAGGAGGTGTTCGGATCATCAGAGGGGCTCTCAGTCGATCGAGGCGAACTGACGCAGACAGTACTAGATCCGCGATGCACAGACTTTCTGGTTGGGGCGATTGCGCGCGAAGCTCGAATCTCCCCCCCCGGAGGAGGGAAGCATCTCCAACTGGCCGATCACTTATTCCTCGAAGAACGGTTTGATGCGGTGCTTGAAGCCGAGAAATGCGGGATGCACTAGATAGGCGCGGAACTGGAGTCTGCTTCGGAAGCAAAGCGACCTCAGGCTCTCAAACGTCTCCCGGTCTTGCGGAGAGAACATGGAGCAGCCCAATCCAGCAGGGTGGCTGTGATACTGACGAATCTGTGTTGCGCCCAATTGGCGCGCCACCATCGGCCACTTCTGAACGTTGTCAGTAGCGCGACACTTGTATCGACTGCCAACGTTTGCCGTCACCCTTAGGACCTCGCTCTCTGTGCAGAAGGCAGCGACCCACACCTCGTTACGCTCGTGCGACATTCCAACGATCATTCTCTCTTCAAACTCTGGAATGGACTGCCGCACATTCAACCCGTAGCGCGTCTTGAAGGCAGGTCGCCGCTTGCTCCGAGTGAGCGTTCTGCCGGGACTGAACTTCCCGTAGTTGAGCAGGAAGAGCATAGCGAGCCCCCCCACTGCCACCACGAGGATGATCAACGGACCTGCTTCCATGACTAGGAGCATGCCACTGATGCCGAGTGAAGCACAAGAATAGAGTAGATGAGCATGTGCGGATCGACCGGGACAGCTCTGCAGCCACGATCTTCCTGGTGCCCCACCAACAACCACACTCGGCCTTGAGGTTCGAGGGCAATAGCGGGGCTCTCAATCGATCGAGGCCAGTGATAAGTCTCATCTTGCTGCCGCATACTCATCCCGGTTAGGGTCGCTTCTGTGATAGATTGCTTGGCACGACTTCCAGTGCCTACGGAGGTGTGGAATGAAGCGAGCGTTGGTGGGGGCTGGTTATGTGATCTTTCTTCTTGGTCTGCTCGTCTGTGCCCAACAGAACGAAATCTCACTTCCTGATGGGGCCATGGCCCGGCTGGGCTTGGGAGAAGTCCGAGCCGTTGCCTTCTCCGCGAATGGCAAATATCTGGCAGTATTGACGAACATCGGGGTGGAGCTTAGGCGGGGCGACACGTATCAGCCAGTGCGTACTCTCGTTGGCTATGTGGGCTCAGCTCCTTCTGCTGCCTTCTCGATCTACTCCCTGGCTTTCTCTCCTGATGGGAAGATCCTTGCTTTAGGAGCGAATGATGCGACTATCAGGCTTTGGGATGTGGAGACAGGTGAGTTGATGCACACCCTCGATGATCATTGGTGGTGCGTCTATTCTGTTGAGTTCTCTCCCGACGGGACAACCCTTGCGTCGGGGAGCCTAGACGGCACAGCCAAGCTATGGAATACGGAGACAGGCGAGTTGATGCACACCCTTGGCAACGAAGGCATTGTGTATTCCGTTGGCTTCTCTCCTGATGGCATGACCCTGGCTTCGGGGTCAAGTGACAACACGATTAGGCTGTGGGATGTCCCAACGGGCAAGCTCCTGAATGTTCTCCTTGGCCATACAGATTCAGTCCACTCCGTTGACTTCTCTCCTGACGGGATGACCCTGGCTTCGGGGTCGAGTGACAACACGATTAGGCTGTGGGATGTAGCGACAGCCAGACCATCTGGCGAATTGGTCCGCAGTCTTGTCTCTCACGCAAGACCTGTCTATTCGATTGCCTTCTCTCCCGACGGGATGATGCTGGCCTCAGGAAGTCTGGATGGTACGGTCAAGCTGTGGAATGCGGAGACGGGTGAACTAGGCAAGACGCTCAGTTCATCATTCGTAGTTACCTCCACCGCATTCTCCCCCAACGGGGCGATTCTTGCGTCGGGGATGCCGGGGGGCACGGTCAAGCTTTGGAGGGTGGAGACAGGCGAATTGGTCCGCATCCTCATGGGCTATGCAGGCTGGGTCTATTCCGTTGCTTTCTCTCCGGATGGTACGACCCTTGCCTCAGGCGATGGTACGATCAAGTTATGGGACGTGAAGACGGGGGAGTTGATGCGCACTCTCGCAGGCCAGCGAGGTAGTGTCCGTTCTGTTGCCTTCTCCCGTGATGGAACGACCCTTGCCTCGGGGACGTTGGACGGCGCAATCAAGTTATGGGACATGACGACAGGGGAGTTGACACGCATTCTCATGGGCCACCGAGACAGTGTCCTCTCTGTCGACTTCTCCCCCGATGGACAGAGCCTTGCCTCGGGGTCAGCGTTCGATACGGTGAAGCTGTGGGATGTTGAGACGGGCAAGTTGACGCGCACTCTCGTTGGCCACACGAATCAGGTCTATTCCGTCGCTTTCTCTCCTGATGGAATGACCCTTGCCTCGGGTAGCCTAGACGGCACGATCAAGGTATGGAGCGTGGAGACAGGCGAATCTGTGCGCACCCTCGTTGGCCACACACCGGGTGGCTATTTCGGTGCGCTGAGAAGCCGGGATGGTGGCAAGACGTGGGAGCAAGCTGATCCTGGATCGGAATCGATATCAGTTCATTCCGTTGCTTTCTCTCCTGATGGGAAGATCCTTGCGGCGGGGTTGGGAGATGGAAAGGTCAGGCTATGGGACGTAGAGACAGGCCAGTTGGTGCGTACTCTCCTAGGCCATACATATGTGGTCGGTTCTGTTGCCTTCTCTCCTAGCGGAGCGATCCTCGCATCGGGGAGTTCGGACGAGAACGTTAAGCTATGGGATGTGGCGATAGGCCGGTTGATCCGCACCTTTGGTGGACATACAGGCCCTGTTTGCTCCGTTGTTTTCTCTCCGGATGGGATGACTATTGCATCGGGGGCTTGGGACGCGACGGTACTTCTCTGGGCTGTCCCGGACATGCCGTGAGGTCTTCCAAAACCGATCACACACCAAGAGCCCGTCTTCCGTTGCCAGTGGTTCCCGCCAGCACCTTCATACTGGCTCAGATAGGTGGGCTTGCGCCTGGGTTTCTTCCTCCTCAAGATCGTTTCTCTCAATGGCAAGAAGCTCGCTTTGGGCGCGCCGAGAGAGCCCTTCGAGCGCTTGTGCTTGCTCCGGCGTCAGAGGGATGTACACATCTGGGCATCTCGCTCGTTCGAAGATCACGGTCGACTCACCGTTGAGCAACCGCCGGTGTCGCCGGACTTCTAGTAGCGCTCGTAGCCCGTTGGTGATGAGTGTGGCTATCTGATTAGGCGTCATCGAATCCAGACGCGCCTGTGCTGCTTTGCGGACCTCCAGGGGAGCATCCTCAGGCGGGAATAGCATCTCAAGCGCCAGCAGGATACCCCTCTGCAAGCGGAAGCCGAGTTCATCGAAGACCTCGATGTCGTCAGCTGTGCGCTTTGCCAGGATCTCCGCTCTCCGAGACTCTGTGTTTCTCACAAGATCCGCGGTCTTCCTCCTTTGCTCAGCAATCCAGTTGCCCGCGTTTGGCCCTCCGTGTGATCGCATCGTTTCGTAAGTCACGCCATACTTCTCGGCTGCGTCGTCCAGCGACATCCCGGGCATATTGACTACGTCGCGTCTGATCATCTCCCAGTTGAGTCTTGATGGAGCATTGCTCCTTTGCCTCGACATCTTTCCCACCTCCCAAAGCAAAACGGCTGAACCTTGGTCATCTCAGGTTCAGCCCCTAGAGGCAGCAGATCTCAATCGCACCACGTTGATCTCACTTGCGCCGAAACCATTCTACACTTCTTCCGTACGATGATCAAATAGCGTTCTCTTGCCGGTTAGACGTCCCCCTGTGATGCTTGCCAGCATTGCGTGCCTGGCTGCTTGGGTGGCGATGCTAAGGAAACGATGCGCGGTCCGAATGCACTCCCCTCCGTGACGACGCTTTCCAAGATTGGGCGAAACGGGATCCACTGGACACTGGTTCCATGACGGGCTCGGCTCGTATGTCGCTAGACAACCTGGCGCCGCGCAGTTCTGTAGTCGCTTTCGGTGCAGGAGCGAATGACGGCTGCCTGATCAGCGAGGATGGTGCGATGTCGCTACACCACTTGACAGGACGTGACCTGCCCCGCCCCCTTCTCGATCGTTCGTGCATAGACTTGGAGCCTGGACCGTGTTTCAAGAGGCACGTCATGCCTAGCCAAGTCTGGCGTGGCACCAGCAGGGGCGTCCTGCGTGGCAATCCGCGTGACATCTAGCGTGGCAGCTACCAGCCTGTCCCGATATGCGCCTAGGAGAGGGCATTCCAGTGCGTGGCATCCACTCTGGTTCTTGCCGCGGTTACTGTGACGTGACGCCCCCCTCTTCTAGAGAGGGGGGGCATCACGCTGTCACAGCTACTCAGTCACAGTCGCGGAGCCTTTCCCCAACGGCAGCGCCGTAT
>Ga0272443_10001396_pt1 | contig 35489 bp, 32 predicted proteins | sample SSMAcet12_FD_193581 | JGI IMG/M metagenome (GOLD analysis project Ga0272443, IMG submission 193581) | Marine sediment archaeal communities from Little Sippewissett salt marsh, Falmouth, MA, United States - SSM-Acet-12 | ecosystem: Environmental > Aquatic > Marine > Wetlands > Sediment ... | reverse complement strand
CTTCCGTTCACTGCCCTGGTCAGAGAGATGATGGAGACCCTTAAAGCTGACGGAAAGGGACAGAATGACCACAGCGGTCTGGCTCAGTACTACGAGAAAGTCAGTGGAACAAGAATCGGAAAATAGTACATCACCGGCTGGTATACTAACATAAAACTTCATTCCTTAATCCAACACTTATATAGAGGTGACAGGATGGGTGAGGTGTTTCAGATAAAGTAGGAACTCGATGGATACAACGTTTATTAAAGGGATTATTCCCCCGATAGTCACACCGGTAACACAAGAGGAAGCGATAGACGAAAAAGCTCTTCGCAATCAGATTGATTTCATGATTGAAGGAGGCATCTCAGGTCTGCTTGCTTTTGGTTCAAACGGTGAATTCTACATGCTGAGTGAACAGGAGATGGCTGAAGGGCTTCAGATCATGCTCAATCAGGTTGCTGGAAGGATCCCTGTCTACATGGGTATAGGAGCAATTCGTACATCGACCTGTGTGCGTCTAGCCCAGATGGCCCAGAAGATGGGCGTGCAGGGTATCTCGGTGCTGCAGCCTATGTTTATCAAGCCCACTGAAGAGGAACTCAGGAATCACCTTCTCACCATTGCACAGGCTGTGCCCTCTCTTCCGGTCCTTCTATACAACAACCCAGGCAAAGCCGGGTATCCCATGAGTCAGAATCTTGTGGAGGGTCTGGCACACACGGTTACCAATATCGTCGGGATGAAGGATTCAAGTGGTGATATGACTCAGACGATAGAGTTCATCAGGCGTAATGAAGATGTTGGTTTCAAGGTTATGTGCGGCAAAGATACCCTGATCTACAGCGGGCTCTCCGTCGGGGCTGTCGGGGCCGTCTGTTCGACGGCGAATTATGTGCCGCATCTTGTGTGCTCGATCTATGATAGGTTTGTTTCAGGAGACCTGAAAGGATCACTTGAAGCACAGTTCACTCTCAATCCGATCCGCCTTCAGATGGACCGTTCCTCGTTCCCTGTTGCGACAAAGGATTACGCGAATATCATCGGGCAGCAGGTGGGCAGCCCCATCCTGCCTAACATGCCCTCTCCGCCTGATCTGCAGGATCAGATGAGAAGACAGCTTGAGCTGGCAGGGCTGTTGTAGAAGGACTCCCTGCGTTAGGTGTAAAGCAAAGAAGGTCATGGGAGAGCTCATGACCTTCTTTTACAAGTGGGGAGGTGCTCGCAGCTGGGTTGAGTTGAACTTTATTCTTGATTCGAGTATGGTGAATCATCAGAGGTAATAACACAGATGGCACAGGAAAAGACGAAGCAGAGTACACCTAAGAACTCTCGTAAGAGAAAAAGGAAAAACACTAAACAGCGCAAAGACCGCGGTAATACTACTATTCTCGATCCTCTTGATGTAAACCGGAAGAAAAAACGGCCTCTGACGCAGTATGACCCGATTGAAGTGCTGAAAGTTGAAGAACCTGCACCCCTGTGTGCACTGTGCTCTCAACCTATCAAGGCAATAGCTCAGGCATTGAGCGGACCCGGGGAAGGGGAGTACTCTCATTTTGATTGCGTTATCAGGAAGATCACCGAAGATGAGAGACCGACTGAAAAGCAGAAAGTCTCCTATATCGGAAAAGGGACGTTCGCGATCGTCGATACCAACGATGATGGACACATGGTCTTCGTCAAACGGATTGTGTGGGAGACCGCAGAGAAATTCGAGGAGATGAAGAAGTTTGTTGAAGGGTCAAAGCGATGAGCGAAGGAATGTCTGTCAGAGCGATCCTCCCTGGAACCTTCGACCCTCCCACCCTCGGTCACCTCAACCTGATCGAACGCTCCGCGAAAATGTTCTCGCATCTCACTGTTGTTGTTGCCGACAATATCCAGAAAACCTGCCTGTTCAATGCTGAAGAGCGTATTGAGATGCTCAATGAACTGACAGAAGTTTATACAAACGTTGATGTGGCCCTTCATCGAGGACTTATTGTCGATTATGCGAGAGAGAACGATATCCATGTAATGATCAGGGGAGTGAGGGCGCTTGTCGATTTCGGATATGAGTTTGAACTGGCTATGACGAACAAGCAGTTGAACAGGGATCTGGAGGTGATCTTTCTTCCTACCGATCCGAAATTCTTCGTGCTGCGTTCTTCTGCCATCAAGGAGATGGCATCCTTCGGAGCAGACATCAGTACGATGGTTCCTCTGAGTGTTTCGGAACGTCTTGTGGAACGTATCCACCGGCGGGATACTGAGAGCCGGTTGTAAACCCTCTTTCCACCGACAGAAGGCTTGTGTTGTGAAGCAGGTTCATTAAGGAATTTTTGTGCCGTATGCGTTGAGGAGTGTTCAATATCGCGTATCCGGGGGTGTTCACTTTTTTTCTATACCGTGTAAAACATTCTCATGAAAAGATATGAGAAAGTGCTATTTATGTTGACAATACCCTATGATTCCGTTATGTTACTAGAAGCATTTTATACCATGTAAGAGGTTCTAAATATGGCAGTACCAAAATATAAGACTTCCAAGGCAAGAGCAGCGAAGCGAAAATCAGCGAATATGCGTCTTGCGTCTCCCACATTGTCGGTGTGCGGCACCTGCGGTAATACCGTTGTTCCCCACCGTGTTTGTCCAAAGTGTGGTTTCTACAGAGGAAAGCAGGTCATCGAAACAGCCGATATGGCGTAATGCGCCGGTTTCGGTCAATTCAAGGAGAAATAGATGGACACAAATACCGTATTTGAGAAAGTAAAAGCTCTGATTTCAGAGAAGCTGGAAATCGAAGAGGATAAGATCACTCTTGATTCATCATTCAGAAAAGACCTTGGTGCTGACAGTCTTGATACCTACGAACTCGTCTATGCAATAGAAGAGGAGCTCGGTGTCTCAATTCCCGATGAGAAGGCCAATGACTTCGAAACGGTTCGTGACGCTGTCGATTTCCTCTCAACCCTTCTGTAAAAGGGCATATGCCCGCAGGTATGAAGATTAATTCGTACGGTGAAGCTCCCCCAGTCTCTCCAGAGAGAAAAAGGGAGCTTCTTCTCTTTGAAAAACAGGCTTCCATTCATTTCAAGAATATCGGTCTCTTGAATCTAGCCTTCTCACACCGCTCATTTGCCAACGAGTCTCACGATTCCGTTGACAATAATGAACGCCTTGAATTCCTCGGGGACAGTGTACTGGGACTGGTGGTGGCCAACTGGCTGTTTGTCAACCTTCCAGATCTCGACGAGGGGGATTTCTCCCGTATCAAATCATTTGTCGTATCGGAAGATTCTCTTGCTGAAATCGCTCACAGTTTACGGGTGGATAATTTTATCCTGATAGGTAAAGGTGAGGAGTTCAGCGGCGGTAGAACAAAGAAAGCCCTTCTCGCCGACTGTATGGAAGCCATCTTCGGCGCATATTTTCTTGATAACGGGTTCAAGAATGCAACCGAGCTGATTCAGCGTCTTCTTGTTCCGCAGATACGGATAGTCCTTGCAGATAAACACAGGAAGGATTATAAGACTCTGCTTCAGGAATTCGTCCAGAAGAAGTACAAGACCTATCCGCGCTACTCGGTGGTGAAAAAGACAGGTCCTGAACATGACAATACGTTCTGGGTGGAAGTGCAGGTACAGAAGAAGAAGTTTGGTCCCGCAAGTGGCGGTAACAAGAAAGAAGGGGAACAGGCTGCGGCCAAGATCGCCTTCGAAACTCTTTCACAAAATTAGATTCATCCTCGTTTCCCAGTACTTTTTCGCAATCTCCAGGAGTTTCTGACGAGTGTTCTGTGACGGGTCATCGAGCACTGTCTCGAACAGTTCGTTGAGTACCTTACCCATCTGCGGTCCTTTGGGAATCCCGATCCCGGCAAGATCATTCCCGTTGATCTCCAGATCCCTGAGAGAAAGCAGCCGCGCATTCCTGAGCTGTTCATCTATCCGATCTCTGAACTCCTGAAACATTTCAGGTGGAACCTGTGCTTTATTGGTTGCACGGATATCCGCTATCCTCAGGGAAAAGAGTTGATCGATATGCTTCTCGCCGACTCCATGAATAAATCGTCTGACAGCAGCATCTGACCATTCACTTGTATAATGAAACATGTGGTGTCCGACGAGATGCAGCACAGTCTCCACCTCATCGTTGGAACACTTGATCCGTTTCAGGATCCTGCGGGCGATCTTCACCGATTCCTTTTCGTGGTTGTGGAATATCAGCTGGCCCGTGTCATCCACTGTTCGTGTATAGGTTTTGCCCACATCATGCAGAAGCGCGGCGAGGCGGACCAGCGGCTCAGTCCGCGGTGCGGCGTCACAGGCATAGAAATTATGGGTCATTACATCATGGATGTGAAGCTCTCTCTGCTGTACCTGATCTCCTGCCGCTATCTCAGGGAAAAGCGTTTCCAGGATTCGAGTACGGTGCATCAGAAAAAGAGCTACTGATGGTACGGGTGAAGAGAGTATCTTGAACAGTTCGATGTGAACCCTCTCTCCCGATACATGGGATAGAAGGTGATGCATCTCACTCATAGCCTCTAAGGTTCGCTCATCAACGCTGAACGAGAGAGTGGCGGCAAATCGGCAGGCACGAAGCATTCTCAGGGCGTCCTCGTGAAATCTCACATGCGGATCTCCGATGGAGCGGATGAGTTTTCTTTTCAGATCTTGTTTCCCTTCCACATAGTCGTAGACCGTCCCGTCGTCGGGGTCCACCGCCAGTGCATTGATCGTGAAGTCCCGTCTTTTGAGATCCTCTTTCAGGTCTGTGATGTAGCGTACCTGAGAGGGCTTTCTGTGACGAATGTAATCACCATCGGTACGGAAGGTTGTCACCTCGAACATCTCTCCCTCGAACAGAATCGTCAGGGTTCCGTGTGCTATCCCGGTGGGAATAACACTGCGGAACATTGATTTCATCTCGCCGGGAGTGGCGTCAGTGGAAAAATCATAATCACTAAGTGGTCTGCCGAGGAGTGCATCACGTACAGCACCTCCGACGATGTACAGTGCATGACCGTTGTTCTTGAAAATACGGGCAAAATCCCTGATGGTACGGTCTATGGGGAGAGTGTTCATCGAAATATGCTACCGAAGGGTATTCGATGTGTCAATATGATTGAATAAACGGTGTAAAATTACTATGATACGCAAGATAGCACTGAGAGTATTTTTTCCCTGTGCACTTTGATTGTGAGGAGCCGTGTACTATGTTTAACCCCGTTGATCCGAAAACAGATTTCCCGAAGATGGAAGAAGCTATACAGAAGTTCTGGGATTCGAACGATATTTTTAAGAAATCGGTAGAAAACAGAAGCGATATGGATGAGTATGTCTTTTACGACGGACCTCCGTTCGCTACAGGACTTCCCCATTTCGGTCATCTTGTCCCCGGTACGATCAAGGACCTGTATCCCCGTTATCAGACGATGAAGGGAAAGAAGGTCAACAGACGGTTCGGATGGGACTGTCACGGTCTTCCCGTGGAGTACGAGATAGAAAAGACACTCAACATCAGCGGTCACAAGGCGATCGAGGATTACGGAGTTGCGGCTTTCAACGATCAGTGTAAATCAATCGTGCTCCGCTATACCTCTGAATGGAAAAGTACAATAGAGAGGATGGGGCGCTGGGTCGATTTCGAAGACGGGTACCGGACTATGGATACCGATTACATGGAGTCTATCTGGTGGGTCTTCAAGACTCTCTATGAGAAGGGATATATCTATGAAGGGTACAACATCCTTCCGTATTCCCCTGCTCTGGCGACCCCGCTCAGCAACTTCGAAGTGAACCTCGGAGGCTATAAGGACGTCACCGATCAGGCCATCACCGTCCGTTTCAAAGCCGACTCTATGGAAAACACCTATTTCCTTGCGTGGACGACCACTCCCTGGACCCTTCCGAGCAATCTTGCACTTGCTCTGGGCCCTGAGATCGATTACGTGAAGCTTCATGATACGGCAGAAGGGGTCTATTACATTCTCGGTCAGGATCGTATCGGTTCCTACTACAAGGATGAAAGCCAGTACGAGATTGTTGAACGCATGAAGGGTTCTCAGCTCGGCGGACTGACCTATGAGCCGCTGTTCCCCTATTTTGCCCACCTGAAGGCTCAGGGAGCCTTCATCACCGTTCTCGGCGACTACGTCACTACCGATGATGGAAGCGGTATCGTTCACACGGCACCGGGCTTCGGAGAGGATGACTACCAGGTGCTCAAGGGAACGGGTATTCCCGTTGTCTGTCCCATCGACGATGATGCAGTGTTCACCGAGGAGGTGAGTGACTTCGCCGGTACCTTCGTGAAGGATGCCGATGGAGCCATCATCAGGAAACTCAAGGAAGAGGGGAAACTCGTGAAACGCGAGAACTATCTTCACTCCTATCCGTTCTGCTACAGGACCCATAAGCCGCTGATCTACCGGGCCATGTCGTGCTGGTATGTTGATGTGCCGAAAATCAAAGAGAAGATGCTCAATGCGAACGAACAGATCTACTGGATGCCTCACCACCTGAAGCACGGTCGGTTCGGGAAATGGCTCGAAGGGGCCCGTGATTGGGCAATCAGCAGAAACCGGTTCTGGGGCAACCCCATTCCGGTGTGGAAATGTGATGGTTCCGACCACATCGAAGTTATCGGATCGATTGAAGAACTTGAGACGAAAAGCGGAGTGAAGGTCGATGACCTTCACAAGCAGTATGTCGATGAGATCACCTGGCCCTCACCTGACGGCCAGGGAACCATGAGAAGAATTCCCGATGTCCTTGACTGCTGGTTTGAGTCAGGCTCGATGCCCTATGCAGAGCACCATTATCCGTTTGAGAACAAGGAGTATGTAGAGTCGCATTTCCCGGCAGACTTCATCTGTGAAGGCCTCGATCAGACCCGTGGCTGGTTTTACACCCTTGTGATCCTCGGTGCAGGTCTGTTTGACAAACCGGCGTTCACCACCTGTGTGACAAACGGGATCGTCCTTACCGCGGAAGGTAAGAAGATGTCAAAATCACTGAGGAACTACACCGACCCGATGGAGATCGTGAATGCCTACGGTGCCGACGCACTGCGTTTCACGCTCATGAACTCAGCGGTCACCCGCGCCGAGGACCTCAAGTTCAGCGAGGATGCGGTCAAGGAGGTGCTGAAGACTCTGATCATTCCCCTGTGGAACTCCTATTCGTTCTTCGTCACCTACGCGAATATTGACGGCTATGAGATCTCTGAGACTGACTTCAGTGACCTCGTCAATCCGATGGACCGATGGATCGTCTCGCTGAGCGAGTCCCTGATCAGGGATGTGAGTGAGGCCTGGGACATGTATGAGACCCAGAAGGGCTGTCAGTCGATCGTCACCTTCATCGACTCATTGAATAACTGGTATATCAGGAGGAGCCGGAGACGGTTCTGGCGTTCGGAGAATGATACCGACAAGAAACAGGCCTACGATACCCTCTACAGGGTTCTCAATACCCTCATTACGGTAGCTGCCCCTGTCATCCCCTTCACCACTGAGGAGATCTATCAGAACCTGAGAAGGTCTGACATGGCTCAGTCCATTCACCTGTGTGACTACCCGGTGTATGAAGCTGAACATATGGATCAGCTGCTTGAGCAGAAGATGGCACTGACACGGCAGGCAATCGCCATGGGACGGTCACTGAGAATGAGTCAGGAACTGAAGATCCGTCAGCCCCTCAGTACGCTCTACCTCGTGACAATCGATCCTGAAGAGCAGGAAATACTCAGAGAGATGAGTACGATCATAGCCGAGGAACTCAATGTGAAACAGGTCAGGATCGAACAGGATGAATCGACCCTTGTCTCCTACCAGGCGAAGGCGAACTTCAAGGTGCTCGGGAAGCAGCTCGGAAAGCATATGAAGGATGTCGCATCACGTATAGCTGAGCTTTCCAGCAGCACGATCGCACGGCTCCTCAAAGGCGGAAGTGTTGATATAAGCTACAGTGATGGTGCTGAGGTGATCTCCATAACGTCGGAGGATATCATTGTCAGCCGTCAGGAGATGGAGAACACGAAAGTACTCAACGAAGGATCACTCACGGTGGGCTTCGATACCGAGATCACCGAGGAACTCCTCCTTGAGGGGATCGCGCGTGATATCATCAGAGGCATTCAGAACCTCAGAAAGGATAACGGCCTGGATGTGGCTGACCACATATCACTTCAGATCGCCGGGGATGAGTATGTCCAGCGCTCACTCGTTCTGTTCAGTGAATACATCAGGAGCGAAACCCTCGCCGACTCAGTTGAGGTCGCCGGAGAAACCGAAGAGATGGCAGAGGTCCCCTGCGGGGAAACCCGAGCCATGATCAGCGTAGCCAAGGTGTGAAGATGAAACAGAGAATCGCTCTGTTCACTGCAGTACGGCTCTCTGTCGTGATGGCAGTACTGCTGATGAGTGTTTCCTGTGTACATCACAGCCCGTTCCGTGACGGGTACTACTATGACGCATTGGGTGACCCCGGAGAGGTGGTCGTTACTGTTGACGCTCAGCGGGGAGCCCGGGTATTCGACCTGGCCGACTCGCCTGCTCTGCAGCCGTTCCTTGCCTTTCTTGACCGCATCGACCGGGTAAGTCTCTCCCTGTATCGTGGTGAAGGCGCTCAGGAGGGCGGCTACAGCTTCTACGGCGGCGTAGAGGGTAACATCCCCTCCTTTCTCACGAACACTCTCTTCCTCTACGATGAAGGCTTTGAGAAGATCGAGGAGGGCACAGTTCGGTACTACCGTAACAACGCCCTCGGTCTCGATGTCTATTCACCCAGGAGCGGACTCCTGCTGTTTGCAAGTGACGAGTATATGAAGGCCTACAGGCAGACATATAAAGAGAGAGAACAGAAGATCCCGGCGGCTCTTGCCGAAAGAATGGGTAATGCTCTGTTCGGGTTCTATGGAGAGGGTTCTCAGAATCTGATCGATATAGGGCTGGAAGTTCCGGAGTCTGTACTGGCAAAGACACGGTCTATGACGGTAGTGGTTGATACAGACGATGATGGCGGGCTCCTGCTTGGTGCAGTATTCCACATGGAGGCAGATTCCCTTGCAAAATCTCTTTCCATTCTCCTGAAAACTAAGTATATTAGCGACAAACGGAGAAACGGGGAGAAACTTGGTGATCTGACCGGACTCTTCGAACTTGAGGGATCATATGTATACATCAACGGAATGGAGCTCTCCGACCAGCAGAGCGAAGCAATCATGTCCGTCTTCTCTCAGGTGATACCACAACATGACGGGGGAACATCACATGCCATTCTATGATTATCACTGCGAAACCTGTGATCTGGATTTTGAAGTGTTTCAGAGTATGAGTGAGAAACCATTAGGCACCTGCCCGACCTGCGGAGCACAGGTGAGACGCCTGTTTGATGCGAGTTCTATCATCTTCAAAGGCTCAGGCTTTTATAAGACCGATACGAGGGGTGCGAAGGATACCCCTGCCACCGACTGATCAGAAGGTGATGATCTCTTCTTGTCGTATAGCCTCCTCGATAGCTTCCCCCAAGCCTGCTTCCCGGTAATGTCGTGTCACGACCTCTCTGTCAGGTTTGATCAGCGGATGCCTGGGTGAGAAGATGGTACAGCAGTCTTCAAAAGGCAGGATAGAAATATCGAAAGTGCCGATCCGTTTCGCGACCGTGATGATCTCCTCCTTATCGAAGCCGATCAGAGGACGGAGGATCAGCAGGTCTGAGATATGGTCCGTGAAGGAGAGAGACTGGAGAGTCTGTGATGCGACCTGGCTGAGTGCTTCTCCGGTCACCAGGGCGGTACATTCATTGGCACGGGCGAGCGCATTGGCAATCTCGACCATAGCTGCCCGCATCAGGAGGGTCTGTTCCTCCTCGAGCCCCACCTTTTTGATCCTCAGCTGCACGTCGGTGAAGGGTATGATGTGGAGAACAACTCCGTCAAGATAGGGGTTCAGCTGCCTGGCGAGCGCGATCACCTTCTCCTTCGCCTCATCGGAGGTGTAGGGGTATGCGTGGAAGTAGACGGCATGGAGATGAATACCCCGTTTCGCCGCATACCAGGCTGCCACGGGAGAGTCGATCCCTCCTGAAAGCATAAGCATCGCCTTTCCCCCTGCCCGTACAGGGAGGCCCTTCTGCCCTTCCTTCTCATAGGGAATGATGTAGGCTTTGTCCCTGATCTCCACCCGGATGACTGTGTCAGGGTTTCTCACATCCACGGTGAGGTCCGGATGAGCTTCCAGCACTGCATGGCCTACCTCTCTGCTGATATCGTATGAAAGGTGTTCGAATGTCTTGTCCGAGCGGACGGTTTCCACCTTGAAGGTGCGGATAGCTGAGGGCCGAAGGTCCCTGGACATGATCCTGACCGCCATCGTGCAGACCGCCTTCAGGTCTTTCTCACAGGAGACTGCCTGTGAGTACGATACGATACCGAAGGTCTTGGAAAGCACTTCATCGATCTTTTCGGCAGGGGTTCCCTCCTCGATTTCCACGAACATCCTTCCCTTGGATGTTCTGATGACCGTGCTGTAGGGACGAAGCTTGAATTTCAGTGTGTGCTTGAGTGTCTGTTCGAACACGGAGCGGTTATTCTTCTTCAGCGATATCTCTCCGAGACGGAGCACATAGAGGTTCTTGTCCATTAATTACCTTCTCCCGTAGGTCTCGATCGTTTCTCCGACGGCTGTTATCAGCCGGCTGATCTCATCATAACTGGTAAACCGGTCCCAGGAAATTCTCACCGCATGTTTTCTCTGTGTGTCAGAGAAACCCGATATACTGGCATCGAGGATCTGTTTCCCCTTTGTGTTGCTGCTGCAGGCACTGGATGCAGAGAGAGCGAATCCCTTGTCGTTCATGATCCTCAGAAAGACCTCTGAGGGCAGGGGCGTGGAGATAGTGAGAATATTCGGTACCGAGTGCTCACTGACGGGGGAAAGGTAGGATAAGCCGGGAATCTTCTTCAGATGAGTATCAAGGAGTTCTCTGTGCCTGCGAACAGAGGCAAGGATAGCTTCCTGGTTGCTGAGAGTTTCCTGGATGGCCACTGAAAAAGCCGCCACTGCAGGAAGGTTTTCCGTGCCTCCTCTCATTCCCTGTTCCTGTCCTCCTGCGCTGCTCAGGGATCGCATCGTGCTGTTCTTTTTCACTGCTAACACTCCGATACCTTTCGGTCCATGTATCTTGTGAGCTGAAAGTGCGAAGGAGTCGCAGGGAAAGGTTTCAAGATCCCACACAGTCTTGCCCGGTGCCTGGGTAGCATCGAGATGGATATGAATGTCAGGGTAACGCTGTTTCACTGCCTGATAGATGGATCGTATCGGCTGGATGGTGCCGAGGATATTGTGTACCGCTGAGAGTACGATAAGCTGCGTCTGTGAAGTGAGAGAACCGATGATGCTCGTCGGATCGATTAAACCGCCCGGTGCTTCACAGACATTCCAGCTGTAGCCCTTTTCCTTCAGAAGAGTCCTGAAGCCGGTAACCGAAGGGTGTTCAAGGGGTGAGACGAGGATGGCACCGGGCCTGCGCTTCCAGAGCAGTGAAGAGAGTACGATCGAATTCGACTCACTCGCGCCGCTGGTGAAGATGAGGTTGTATTCTCGTGAACCGAGGAGTGCCTCCATGGTCGCACGGGATGTCTCAAGCACTTCTTTTGCGGCTTTTCCCGTATCATGGAGGCTCGAGGGATTCCCGTAGGTTTCTTTACTGTATCTATTGTATGCACTCAGTGCCGTCTCACTGATCCGTGTCGTAGAGGCGGTATCGAAGTAGAACTGTTTCATATGAGGTATTTTCCAGTAATCAGGTGACTTTTACAAGAGACCCGTGGTATATATTCTATCTATGAAACGGTTATTCACAGCAACACTTTCTGAAAAGGAATCGCAGGTCTATCAGGGCGCAGCGGTTGAACAGCTCTTCGAGGCGCTGGCACATCAGAAATCAAAGATCCTTGCCGTAGCTGATGCCAACACGCGGCACTTTCTTCCGGAGGGTATCGAGTATGTTCTGGTAGAACCCGGTGAAGAGGCCAAGAATCTCGAAACGGTGCGTGCCATTCTCTCTCATGCCAAGGACCTTTCCTTCGCACGGGATGATATGTTCGTTGCCGTGGGGGGAGGGGTGATATGCGACATCACGGCATTCGCCGCCAGCCTGTACATGCGGGGTTCTGGTCTTGTTCTCGCTCCTACGACGCTTCTTTCACAGGTCGATGCATCACTCGGTGGAAAAACCGGAGTCGATTTCGAGGGGGTTAAGAACCTTGTAGGCACTTTCTATCCTGCTTCCCTGATCTACCTCTCGACTGAGGCTCTGCAGGTATTACCTGATCCTGAATTTAAAAATGGTCTTGGTGAGGTTCTGAAACACGCACTGCTTTCTTCGAGTGATGAACTGTACATGTTCCTGATGTCGAATCATGACCAGATTGTCGAACGTGATGAAAAAGCTATCGGGAAGATGATCAGACTGTCGCTTGAGGTGAAACGAAGTTTCATAGAACGAGATCCGAAAGAGACTGAGGGAATCAGAGAGGCCCTTAATCTCGGTCACACCTTTGCCCATGGTCTGGAGACTATGGGAGGTTTCAGTCGGTTCAGCCACGGGGAGGCTGTAGCCTGGGGAGTCGTACGAGCCCTCAGACTCAGCGCCGAGAGGAATCTCTGTTCTCCGCAGTTCCGTGCTCACGGTGAAAAGTTGTTTGATCTGTATCAGTTTGACAGCGATATCCGTATTGATGATGCTGATGCCTACCTTGCGGCAATCGGCAACGACAAGAAGAAACGGGGTGGTCTGGTCAGATTCGTATTACTGGAAGGTCAGGGTCGGCCGGTGCTTGTACCCCTTGATACCCGGGAGATACGAGATCTCGTCTGATATTTTCCCGGGTTACAGCGGAAGCAGGCTCACTGGGCGTCGAACAGTTTCAGTAACTGATTGAACTTCTTTTCAGCCTTTTTCTTTTCCATGGGAAACGAATCGCCGGGAATCTCATCTATCAGCTGCCCAAGGGCGTACAAAGAGGTGTCAAGTGCGTCAAAGGCGCTGCGAGTACTCTCGAACCGGTAATATCCGTGTCCCTTCGTGTCCAGATGAACGAAGAAGAACCGGTTTTTCTTACCTTTCACCCGTGTCAGAGCCAGAATCCATTCGAGGTTTTCGATGAGCTGAGCCGGGTCATAACTCGAGAAACCTCCCTTCGGCGGCATATCGAGGATACCCTTGGATGTGTCGATAAGGGGTAGGGCAGCCAGCACTTCATTGAGTGAGTCTCCCAGGTGGATATATCCATCATGCCATTCCAGAGCACCGCGCATCTTGTCACCGCGTTTTGAATTACCCGACAGACGCCGACCAAGTTCCTGAGCCCTGTCCAGTGGAATGATGATGATCCCCTTGCGATTTTTCTTGGACGGGATGGTCTTGAACTCAAGCCCTCCGATACTGACCGAATCCCGCACGGTATCCGCAGGCTGTTTTTCTCTCCCCTTTCTGTCACCTTTCTTCGAAGACTTCTGAGCTGAACCGATGGTGGCTTCACTCAGTCTCGCCCTCAGTCCGGCAGAGATCTCATCAAGCCACTCTTTCCTGATAGGTGAAACGGTGCGTGCATACATTTTGGTCGTGTAGACGATCTCTCCGGCAAGCAGATACTGCGGGAGGTCCCTGAACCATGCAGAGCCGGGATGGATGAATATTTTCTGTGCAGTGACACTGTGGTATTCGTAGCGCTTCCCTTTCATCAATACATACTGAAGCAGTCCGGCCGAAAGGCTTATGAGATACTCCTTTTTGCTGCCGCCATGTCCGATAGGGATACCGAAGGCACTGACGATCTCACACAGTTGCTCATAGATGTGGAAAATTTCGTTGATGATCGTAACATCGAGATAGTGTGAGGTGCAGAAATTCTCTTTCTGTTTGGGGCCATTGAGAGCGCGGATCGTGTAAAATATGGTGAGATAACTGACAAAGTCACCCCACTCATTGGCAAACTGTTTATGTGCATCCCGTGCCGCGTCTTCCTCTCCGGGTGGCAGGAAGAACGGAGATCGGGTGGAAAGGAAGCTGATCGCGATGATCACCTCTTCGAGTACCCCCGGATGATTCATCATCGCTTCGATGATGACCCGTGAATGACGGGGGATCAGGGGGAAGGCGACCATCTTCTCCCCGGTGGGTGTAAGGTGGCGTTTCTCATCAATCGCTCCAATGAACTTCAGGGTATTTTCGCCTGAGTGAATGGCGGAGCTCTTCGGCTTCGTGATGAACGGGAAGTTGTCATAGTCATAAATGCCGAGTTCACTCATCCTGAGTATCACCTCGGAGAGGTCGGTCCTGAGAATCTCCTCTACCGTGTATTCACCTCGCAGCTGATAATCCTGTTCACTGTACAGTCGGAAACAGGTCCCGCTGGAAGTCCTTCCTGCCCGACCGGTTCTCTGATCGCAGCTTGAACGGCTGACAGGCAATGTGATAAGAGAGCTGGTGAAATCTTTCTGATTATAGTAGTTCATCTTTGCGATACCGGAATCGATTACCACCTTTATGCCATCAATGGTCACACTGGTCTCGGCAATATTCGTTGCGATGACGAACTTGGTCTTCCCCCTCCCGGTGGGGGTGAAGACTCTCTCCTGTTCTTCTTTGCTGAGTCTTCCGTACAGAGGATAGAGCTCCATCTGTGAAGCCAGCGGAGAGGAAGCTAGAGCCTCCAGCGTCTTTTTGATCACCGCCTCTCCATGAAGGAATATCAGGGTGTCACCCCGTCCTTCTTTCACGATGTCCTCACCGAGAGAACGGATCGAGTCTATCAGTTCCTCTTCACTGCTTGCTCTCTGCAGAGGCCTGTAGAAGATATCGACAGGATAGACCCTGCTGGAGATGGAGACCACCGGGCAGTGGTCGAAAAAGTCACTGAATATCTTCGTGTTGATCGTCGCAGATGATATGATGATCTTGAAATCATTGCGTTCTTTCAGGATCTGTTTCAGGAGTCCGAGTATGAAATCTATATTCAGTGATCTCTCATGTGCTTCATCGACGAGAATCACTGAGTATTTTCTCAGCAGAGGATCTGCCTTGAGTTCCATCAGAAGGATTCCGTCAGTCATGATCTTTAGTCTGGTCAACTGATTGGTCGTGTCTGCGAATCGCATCTTGTACCCGATATAGCCGGATTCATCCTCAAGCTGGTGCATCATAAAGTCGCACACACTGAGAGTCGCGATTCTGCGCGGCTGAGTCACCCCTATGATGCCGGTTTCAGCATACCCTGCTTCGTGCAGGATGAGTGGAATCTGTGTGGTCTTTCCACTTCCCGTGGGGCTTTCCACGACGATGATGTCATGCCGGTCAAGTGCATCAAGTATTTCCTGCCTGTGCTGATACACAGGCAGATGGGTCATTGTCTTCATCTAGTTCCTTTGCGTTATGTGGCGCCTGAGCGTATCGGTCATGCCCGGCTGTACCGTGATCTCTTCTCGGGTTTTCAGGTCTCTCACCAGGAGAGAATCATCCTCACGGACAAAAATACCGTAGGGGATATCATGCTGCTGTGCATACTTGAACTGGAGAGCCATCTTCTTCTGATCGAGGTAGAGGTCAACCCTCAATCCTTCCTTCCTCAAACGTTCTGCCACTGCCACCCGTTTCTGCAACGTGGATGTATCATCATTGAAGATGAGAATCTCTGCGCTTGCACTCTCCTGAACAAGCGGGTGGGTGAGCTCTTCGAGTGCCGCGATAAGACGGTCGAGTCCGATTGAAGAACCGACGCCGGTTACCGGGTCCTTCATGTACAATCCTGTGAGATTGTCATAGCGGCCGCCCGAACACACCGAACCGATTGAGGGGAGATCGGTGAAGAAGGTCTCATAGACGATTCCCGTATAGTAATCCAGACCGCGGGTGATCGATGGATCGATCATGATCGCGTCTGCCATACCGGAAGACTCCAGGATAGTGAGCAGCTCTCGCAATCGTGAAGAGGCTGCGCTCTCACCTCCGCTGAGTGATTCAAGCAGGTCGATACGTTCCATGTTTGACAGGGACTCTGCCCCACAGGTGATAAAGTCAAGGATCGTTGCGGCTGCAGTGACTGCATCAACAGCCTCGAGAGAAGATACGATATCTACAAGCTGAACTCTGGTAGCTTCCGTGCCGATTTTTCTCATCTTGTCAACGGTTCTGAGGATGTCTTCAGACTTCTCGATGATGCCCGCATGCCTGAGGAACGCGTTGAACAGTCCCCTGTGGGCGACGTGTATCCTGACCCCTTCGATACCGAGGTTTCTGAATGAGGAGATCATCATCATGAGAATCTCAGCATCGCTGAGAACGGAGTCGGTTCCCACAATATCGAAATCGCACTGGAAGAATTCACGGTACCTTCCATTCTGAGGTTTCTCACCTCTCCATACCTTTGCGATATGGTAACGTTTGAACGGGGTGGGAAGGGCCGCATGATGCATCGAAAAGAACCGGGCGAAGGGAACCGTCAGGTCGTAGCGCAGAGCCACATCTCTCCCGCCGTTGTCCCGGAACTGAAATATCTGCTTGTCTGTTTCGCCACCGCCCTTGCCCAGAAGGATTTCTGTATATTCGAGAGCAGGTGTGTCAATGGGAACAAACCCGTATGATTCGAATGTCTTTTCAAGGCGTGCTATGAGGCTCTTGCGTATCTGTTCTCCCCGTGGAAGGGAATCCCTGAATCCTTTCAGTACTCTGCTCTGGATCATCTTAGCGTGGCTCCTGTTGCTTTTTTTCATAAAATGAGGTACACAGGATTGTAGTGTAAAGAAATCGTACACAAACTGCAATAAGCATATCACACACAAGGTCCATAGGTCGATGTTGACAAGATACAAGGTACAGGAATCGGGTAAGAATGTTCCCATAGCATATATTTACGATGAGAGCGAGCACCACATCGGTCAGAAATCCATCGATAGCGATGCTTTGTGGATTATACGGAAGCTACAGAGCAGGAACCACAGTGCCTACCTTGTAGGTGGAGCAGTTCGGGATCTTCTGCTTGGAAATATTCCGAAAGATTTCGACATAGTCACCAGTGCACGACCCCGACAGATCCAGAAACTCTTCTATAATGCCAGGATTATCGGAAGACGCTTCAAGCTCGTGCATCTTACCTTTGCAGACAAGATCATTGAAGTGTCCACGTTCAGAAGCGGAGTGGAAAACCCGGAGGATCCAACAGCGATCTACGGCTCCATAGAACAGGATTCAGCACGCAGGGACTTCACTATTAATTCTTTGTACTATGATCCTACAGAGGGTAAACTGATAGACTTCAACAACGCGATGAAGGATTTCAAAAAAAAGCGAATTTCCTCTATCCTTCCTCTGGAGACCTCTTTCAAAGAGGATCCCGTGCGGATGGTCAGAGCCGTGAAGTATTCGGTGACGACCGGGTTCGTCCTTGCCTATTCTGTGAAACGGGCTATCCGCCGTGATGGTCATGAACTGATCCGCATCAGTTCTTCACGGATCACAGAAGAGGTTATGAAGATCCTCTCCTCCGGACATTCCTCACAGATCATGCAGAGTCTTCAGAAGCACAGGATACTTGTATACATGCTGCCTTCGATCAGTATATCGGCAGAGTTCGAAGCTGTGCTGAACCGCCTGAAAGTTCTTGACCGTAGGGTGAAAGATGTTAAACATGCCGCTGCAGAGCGTGAAATGGTGACCCGTGGTGAGATGCTGGCCTGCCTTGCCGGTGATATCGCACTGCCGGCCAGAGAAGAGGGAGAGAGCGACAAGGAGTATTTCCAGAGCGTATTTCATCATCTCAAACAGATAATCCAGCCTATCACGCCAGCAAACTATGATGTGGAGTATGCCGCTGCAGAGATTCTGCAGGAGTCTGGTCTTTCGGTTCCTGCTTCCTGGTACAGGTCCAGAATACCAGCGAATTATCCCGGTAGGGCAGTACAGGTGCATAAGGTCAAGAAAGGGAAACTGCCGCGAACGCGAAAACGGAGAAAGAAACCCTCTAGCCCCATTCCTCAATCTCAAGATTGACTGCGCTGATGAAGATGCCGCCGTACTTCTCGAGTGAGTCGGCAATGTACTCCTGAAGTTCCGCCAGAGTAGAGGATATCTCGTGCTTGATGGGAACCCTGAGTTTGACCGAAAGGTTGTAGCCGCTCGGTTCCACCTTCATCGTAACCTTCTTCACCTTCATCAGATGGTCGAACTCATCAAGACAGTGTATCACCATCTGGCTGAGAGCGGCTTCGCTCATGGTTATCTTGCCGTACTTGGAGAACTCAGGGCGGACAATCGTCTTCTCGAATGCCTGTTCCTTCCTCCATGGCAGCTGATTCTTGTTCTTGAAAAATACACGCATCGAATCATAGACGATCTGAGGATACGAGCGTGTGATCTCGATCGTGGGAACCGGGATGACATGCTTTCCCTCGCTGAACCGGATACGCATGGCAGTCTCGATATCTTCCTTGCTTGCGATGTCTTCGATCCGGAAAATCTTCTCAGGTTCAGGAATCTTCAGCCGGGAGGCGATTTTATAGACCATTTTCTCACTCGTACCGATGAGCATGATGCGGTGAAACGATTCCTTCTGCAGAGCAGCCAGGGTCTCGTTCATGTGTTCATCATCATCAAAAAGGGCGGTTTTTACAGCCTTGAGGAAGTTCTCTTCCCGTTTCGCACTCTTGCCCGCAATAATACGATCCCCTTTGATCAGGAGACCGTCATCCACTATGAGTTCTATGTTGTATTTCTGTGCCACCAGTTTCGAGCGAAAACTTTTTCCCGTGCCGCTCTTGCCGACCAGGGCATATACTTTGATACCTTTTATTTTCCAAAAAAGGTACCGGAAGATGCGATTCATATTTACTGTTATACAGGTTTTCAGGTACAATAAAAAGACATTGCGTAAAAAACCTAGAATTTCTCTCTGAAGTGTGGTAGGTCTATTACCGTGTGATCAAAGAAGGAGTTAAAGAACATGTCTAGATTGCCTACTTTCAGGAAAGGCGGGATACATCCTCATGACTATAAGGAATTGTCCTGTTCTGCCCCTGTTGAAGAGCTCCCGTGTCCAGATGAACTCATCGTACCGCTTAGTCAGCATCTCGGTGCACCCGCAAAACCTCTCAAGGCGAAAGGCGACCCGGTCGTCATGGGAGAGAAAATCGGAGAGGCTTCCTCATTCATTTCTGCCGATATACATGCGCCTGCAAGCGGGACCGTCAAGGAAATCCGATCAATCACGCTGGCCAATTCGGTTGTCTGTGATGCGATTGTGATAACCGTTGACAAAGAGGCAGAGCCCGTCTCGTTCGAGAAGCAGGACTATGACTCACTCTCCAGGGAGGAGATGCTTGCTATCGTGAAGGATATGGGTGTTGTGGGTACCGGAGGAGCTACCTTTCCTACAAATGTGAAGCTCATGGTCCCCAAGGGCAAACATGTCCAGCACCTTGTGATCAACGGCGTGGAATGTGAACCATATCTCACCAGTGACCACCGTCTCATGCTCGAACGGAGCAGGGAGGTTATTGAGGGTATTCTGATCGCTCAGAGGATCACTGAAGCTGATACGGTCATCATCGGTGTCGAAAACAACAAGCCCGATGCGATCGATGTACTGAAGCAGACCGTTAAGGAGATGCATGTCGATGTAACGGTAATGGCTCTTGAAGTGAAATACCCTCAGGGTGATGAAAAACAGCTGCTCAAGGCGACCATCAACCGTGAGATCCCCTCGGGGAAACTCCCTCTTGATGTAGGTGCGGTTGTTCTGAATGTGGGGACTGCCTTCGCTATCTACGAAGCGGTAGCTAAGAGAAAACCTCTTATCGATCGTATCGTGACTGTCAGCGGGGAGGCGATGAATGAGAAGAAGAATGTCCGTACTCCGATCGGCACGACTATCGGAACACTGATCGACTTCGCCGGAGGCTTCTCCTCAATTCCCGAAAAACTTGTATCCGGCGGGCCCATGATGGGTTTTGCCTTCTATGATCATGCGACTCCTGTTATCAAGGGCACCAGTGGTCTTCTTGCACTTTCCTCTCGAAAGAAGGCTCCTCAGACTGCCTGTATCCGATGTGGCAAGTGCATAGCAGTGTGTCCCATGGGACTGCAGCCGACAAAACTGTACCGATATATTGATAACCGACGGTACGAGGAAGCGATGCAGACCGACCTCATGGACTGTAAGGAATGCGGCTGCTGTGCGTATACCTGTCCGGCTCAGCTCCCTCTTGTCCATGCAATGAAACTCGGAAAACGATTGGGGAGGAAATAAGTGGAACAGAATCAGGTAGTAACAGTCTCATCGTCACCTCATCTCAAAGGGACCATGAGTACCTCGAAGATCATGTGGAACGTCTCTCTGGCCCTGCTCCCGGCAGCCATGTGGGGAGTGTATGTCTTCGGTTTCAGAGCCCTTCTGATCATACTGATCAGTATCGCGAGTTCTGTCGGTTTTGAATATCTTCTGTTGAAGATCAGCAAGGATGCGAGTGTACAGGATGGGTCGGCGTTCCTTACGGGGCTGCTCATCGGAATGAATCTTCCCTCCGGCGCTTCGTTCGTCATCCCGGTTCTCGCTTCCGCTTTTGCTATATTCGTGGTGAAGTGGACATTCGGCGGACTCGGGGCAAACTGGATGAATCCGGCTCTGGCAGGGAGGGTGTTTGTCTTCTTCTCGTTCACAAATCTGATGAACACCTATCCGATGCCGCGCACTCTGACCAGCAGTGCAGGGGATGCGGTTGCGGGTGCGACCTATCTGTCGAGTGTCAAAATGGCGATGAGTGATCAGGTGCTGACACAGGCCAGCGGCTCTCAGGTACTCTCTCATCTGGGGACTGTGACCACAGGCTTTGCACAACAGGTCAGTGGCCTATTCTCATCGATCGGAATGAACCTCAGTCCCTATACCGTGGATGCCTTCTTCGGGAATATCAGCGGTTCGCTTGGAGAGGTCAGCGCCTTCCTTCTCCTTCTCGGCGGGATATACATGCTTGTCAGGAAGATCATCACCTGGCATATTCCCGTGAGTTTTCTCGGTTCCTTCATACTCCTTGCATGGGCCTTCGGTGGACTGAGAAACGGTAACGGCCTGTTCAGCGGGGAGATTCTCCTTCCTCTTTTCAGCGGCGGTCTGATGCTTGGTGCAATCTTTATGGCAACAGACATGGTCACAAGCCCTGTAACCTATAGAGGGATGATACTGTATGGTGTTCTGATCGGTTTCTTTACGTTCCTTATCCGCTACTACGGCTCACTTCCAGAGTCTGTCTCGCTTGCAATAATCCTCGTCAATATCTTCGTCCCTGCGATAGATAGATATGTGAAACCCAGAAAGTTCGGAGAAGTAATCCGTCCTGTCAAGGAGAAGAAGGAGGAGCGGGCATGAAGGCAATGATAAAAACAGGCATCACCCTGGCTCTCATCGCTGCAATCGCAGCTACAGCGCTTGCTCTGATCAATTCGGTCACCGCTCCGCGCATAGCAGCGTATGATGCTCAGGTGATACAGAATACGCTTGCCCAGGTAGCCGGCGGTTTTACAGTGGGAGAGGCGCAGGAATCTGATGACGTGTCGGTGAGCGCACTGTATGCACTTACCGATGAGAATGGGCAGAATGCCGGCTACATTCTCTCTCTTATCGGGAATGGGTATGGAGGAGCCATGACAATCATGGCAAGCTACTCTTCTCAGGGGAAGCTTCTTGACGCACGGCTTCTGAACAACGCGGAAACACCCGGGCTCGGCAAGAAGGCCGAAAATCCTGAATATATGGAAAAATATACAAACAAGGACTCCATACCGCTCAAAAAGAGTGAATTGTCCTCAGCGGAAGCCGACAGCATCGGTGGCTCCACAGTCACCTTCAGCGGCATAGCAAAGACTCTCGCCTACGGGTCTGAGTACGTGAAGGGCATAGGGGGTAAGTAGATGGCAACAGATAAGAAAACGATTATCACACGCGGGTTGTTCAAAGAGAATCCCGTATTTATCCTGATGCTCGGTCTCTGTCCGACCCTCGGCGTCACCACACAGGTGGTGAACGCACTGGGGATGGGTGCCGGAGTCATCTTTGTCCTTATCTTCAGCAATCTTCTGGTTTCCATGCTGAAGAGTGTTATTCCGAGCAATGTCAGAATCCCGGCATACATCGTCATCATTGCGACGTTCGTCACGATCGTGGAGATGGTCATGCATGCCTATGCACCGAGTGTGTATCAGTCACTCGGTATCTTCCTTCCTCTTATCGTGGTGAACTGTATCATCCTCGGAAGAGCCGAGGCATTCGCAAGCAAGAATTCCATGTTCGACTCCTTCCTTGACGCAATAGGGATGGGAAGCGGATTCACCCTGGCGATCCTTCTTATCTCCCTGATCCGTGAAGTCTTCGGTTCGGGAACCATCACACTGTTCAGGATAGGTTCGTTCGATGGTGTCATAGAGATTCCACTGCTGTACACCTATCCTGTAAGGATCCTCACTCTGGCTGCCGGCGCTCTGGCACTGATGGGCTATCTGAAGGCATTCTTCGTCTGGTACGGCAATAGGAAAAGGGGGTAAACACGCATGTTTTACATTGGATTGTTCATAACCTACATATTCATCAGCAATATCGTCCTGACACAGTTCCTCGGGCTCTGCCCCTTCATAGGTGTGTCAAAGAGCTCCGAGTCCGCAATAGGAATGGGGATGGCTGTGACTTTCGTCATGGCGTTGGCATCGATCATCACCTATCTGGTGTATCACTTCCTCCTCGTGCCTCTGAATCTGACCTATCTTCAGACCTTGAGTTTCATCCTGGTCATCGCGTCCCTCGTGCAGTTCGTCGAAATGGTGATACAGAAGAACTCGCCGAGCCTCTATCAGGCTCTCGGCATCTTCCTTCCCCTGATCACGACCAACTGTGCTGTACTGGGTATCGCCCTGATCAATATCACGGAAGGCTACACCTTCATGCAGTCCTTCACTGCAGGGATTGCCAGCGGAATCGGGTTCACTCTCGCGATTGTTCTGATGAGTAATATCAGGGAACAGCTTGATATGGCCCCTGTCAGAAAATCGTTCAAAGGAGTACCCATCGCGTTCATCAGCGGCGGTCTCATGGCCCTTGCCTTCATGGCATTTGATAAAGCCCTACTGGCTAACCTATTAGGATAATTTAGATGAATATATTGTTTGCTTTTATAATCATTGGATCTCTCGGTCTGCTTCTCGGCCTGGGACTTTCGGTAGCAGCAAAAAAGTTCGCCGTGCAGAAGGATGTGGTCGCCGAGGAAATTCTCGAAATCCTTCCCGGAGCCAACTGCGGTGCCTGCGGGTTCCCCGGTTGTGCGGGGTATGCTGATGCACTCTCGAAGGGAACCACCGAGAACGGCCTGTGTTCTCCCGGCGGTGCACAGACGGTAGAGGATGTAGCGAATATCCTTGGTGTAGCTGCGGGCGAGGTGCAGGAAAAAATGGTCGCTTTCGTCCACTGTACCGGCCATGCTGCGGTTTCCAAACAGGATTTCCATTATGAGGGACTGGACAGCTGTTCAGCCGCCCATCTCCTGTTCAAGGGAGAGGCAAGCTGCAAGTACGGGTGTCATCATCTTGGCTCCTGTATAGAGGTATGCCCCGTAGATGCTATTCACCGAAACGAATTGGGCAATATCGTTGTAGATCCTGAGGCGTGTATCGGGTGCAGAAAGTGTACTCTGGTATGTCCGACCAACGTGATAAAAATGATCCCCTACAGAGGAAGCCATGCTGTAGCCTGTAACAACCATGATAAAGGCGGAGTGGTGCGCAAGATCTGCGAAGTTGGCTGTATAGCCTGTAACATCTGTGCGAAGAAGTACCCCGAGTCGGGTTGCGTGGTAGAGGACTTCCTCTCACATTGCGACTATTCAAAACCTGATACTCAGATAGCCGAAGCAGCAGCCGCCTGTCCCACGAAGTGTATCATTGAGGCTCACTGAGTCCTCTAAGGTGATTACATGATATTCGGTGCGTACAGTCAGGTGCCCCCAGGGACTCCACATACAATTCTTCAGTCACTGCTTTCTGAAGTGTACAAGCCGGTACTGACCAGTATCTATCAGAATCCCGGGATGAAGGTGCATCTGTACCTGTCTCTCACTGTTCTTGAATGGTTTGAAATGAACCATCCCGAGATGAACATGCTGATAGCAGACCTCGTTAAGAAGGATCAGGTGGAACTGCTCACCGGTCCTTCCGACCATGCCATTCTCTCTCTGCTGCCACCCAAGGACAGATCACAGCAGATAGAACAGACCACGACGTATATCCGTAAACGGTTTGTCAGACGACCGAAGACAATGTGGTTGTACAACCAGTCGTGGTCTCCCCACCTGGTTTCGGTGATGAACCTTTCCACGGTTGACCGGCTGATCATCAGCAACTACTGTCAGTTGCATGACTCTCTCTATTTTGATGAGCCGTATACGATGCAGGACATAGGAAAAACTATTGAAGTCGTCCCTATTGAACATCGCATTGAACAATGGATTCACCAGATAGGTCAGGGGGAGATGGGGCTGGCCCAGTTTGAAGAGCTGCTGAGTCTCTACGAACAGGACATACGCTCTTCCTCTGCTGCCGTGATGATTGACCTTGATTCCCTGTGCAAGGCTTCTCTTGCCTCGGAGCAGCTTGAAGAGGCTTCCTCGCTGTTCAACCTTGTACATTCGCAAATCATCGCACCCGAGGGAAACTCTGTCCTGCTATCCACAGTACCTGTTGGAGAACTTACCCGGCACAGGGGATACCTGCCGATGGGGTGGTATGGCTATGATTCCAGCCTCACCACCGAGATGAATGTCAATGATATGATCACCAAATATGAAGAACTCAATCATCTGTACGGCCGGATGAATCATGTCATAGAACTTGCCCGTGTACATCGAAAGAACAAGGATGTTAAAAAACGGGTGGAGGTGCTCCTCAGGAAGGCCCAGAACGGAGCTGCATTTGTCAGAGACCGTTTCGCAGGCTGTTACAGAAGAGAATACCGTCAGTATGTGTACAGGTATCTCAATGAGGCAGAGAATCTTCTTTCCTTTCATGAGGGAGTTTCGTACCCGCGGGAGAGCGAACTCGATTATGACGGGCATAAAGAGATCCTTGCCATGAGCCGAAACCTTCTGGTGGTAATTCACCCGATCGGAGCTAAGGTTCAGGAAATGAACTATCTGCCTACCGGGTGGAATTATCTTAACACATTCAGCGGCTACCACAATGAAGCAAAGCGCTCAAGCATGAGTTCCACGATCGACGGTAGTTTTCAGAATGCCTTTCACGATGTTATTCTTCCCTATGAGGGTTTCGACTACACACGGTATTCTAAAAACCACCCCTCTGTTCATGATACTGCACAAGATATGTGGACAACCGAGATCGATGAGAAAAGAGCCCAGCATATTATCAGCACCTCCCATATCAAACGTCTTTCGATCACGAAAGAATTTTCCCTGAAGAACAATTCTCTCGTGGTCGACTACCATGTATCCAATGAATCCTCTTCCTCGGTGAAGGGTATCTATGCCACTGAGATGAATCTTGCTCTTGGGACGCGTGATGAGACAACACAGCTATACAGCATAGAGACGAATAAAAACAGGGTTATTAGTGATACTCCATTCACAAAGAGTATCAGCAACTTCCGCATCGCGGATAATGTCAATCGTACAATTCTCTCGGTGGCATGCAATACACGTTTTTCACTCTTGCATCTTGACTATTCTCACGAGATGGATACCATCGTGGGAAGGGAACAGTTGTACCAGCATACACTGTTTCTGCTGAACTGGCAGTATTCACTGGAACCGGGCGAAAGCATACACTGGACGGTTGGATGGCGTATAGACCGAAGACCGCGTAGAAGACAGAAGGAGTCTACATGAATCTTGAACATCAGAATCTATTTGAAACGATAAAGGAAGAAGCCTACGATGTATGGAGGCGGCTTTGACTCCGCACAGCTGCTTGCTTCGATAGAAAAGCTTGAAAACGAATCGGCCGCGGTGGACTTCTGGGATGATAAGGAGCGGGCTGAATCCGTATTCAAGGAGCTCAACACACTTCGTGAGACCTACACTCCATGGAAGAATCTCATTGATGAGATTGATGAGACCAGTGATCTCATTGAACTGTACGAAGAGGAAGGTTCTGCCAGTGAAGAGGATACTTCAGAGATTGATGAAATCATCCTCAAGATAGAAAAGACCTATCATGCCCTTCGACTGAAAACGCTTCTTGACGGGAAGTTCGATAAGAACGACTGTTTCCTTACCGTACACTCCGGAGCCGGAGGTACCGAGGCCTGTGACTGGGCGCAGATGCTGATGCGCATGTATATGCGCTGGTGCGAACGTAATGACTACAAGGTGGTCGTAGTGGATCTGCTGGAGGCTGAGGGAGGTGTGAAGTCCGTCACTTTGCAGGTTAAGGGCCCCTACGCCTACGGATACCTCAAAGGTGAAGCCGGAGTGCACAGACTTGTGAGGATTTCTCCCTTCGATTCCCAGAACCGCAGACACACCTCGTTCACCAGTGTCTACGCATCTCCTGTGATCGATGATGAGGTGGAAGTGAATATTGACCCCTCGGAACTGCGCATCGACACGTATCGTGCCGGAGGGGCAGGGGGCCAGCATGTGAACAAGACTGACTCTGCAGTTCGGATCACCCACCTGAAAACCGGTATCGTCGTAGCTTGTCAGAACGAACGTTCGCAGCATATGAACAAGGCCCTTGCTATGAAGATCCTCACGAGCCGCCTGTACGAACACTACCGGATGGAGCAGGAGAAGGAACATGCCCAGTTCGCTGTAGAGAAGAAAGATATCTCCTGGGGAAATCAGATACGTTCGTACGTCTTCCAGCCTTATACCATGGTGAAGGATCATCGCACAAATCAGCAGGCCGGGAATATCCAGGGCGTGATGGATGGCGATATCACCCAGTTCATCGAAGCATATCTCAAGTGGGCAAACGGAGAGGACTGATGAGAAACAGAAACGGATCGTTTCTCCTCATCCTGATCCTTCTTTTGGTCTCTCTTCAGAACCTCTCCTCAGCGCGGTTCGCCTACGTTCTGGAAGGGGATCATTCCTACGAACTTGAAGAGGGGTTCCTGAGCCGTCCTGTCTCTGATGCACAGCTCATCAATGACATGCTCGCGACAGATCGCTATGAGGCGATGAGGGAGCAGGCGGAAGTCGTACATAAACTGTATCTCAGCGGCAGCAGGATTCCTCAGGAATCAGAGGATGCCGTCACAGATTCACAGAGAATCGATGAAGAGATCACCTGGCTAGACTTCTCGGATACCGAGGCATCTCTGCGCTCCTATCATCTGAGGGAGCATATCATGGTGAAAGAGAAGCTTGATGCACTATGGATCATTTCGCTGAAAAAAGCCGGTGACCTGTTCATCGGAAAGGTCACAGTGTATCACAGAGGTAAGGAGGCAGGCGACCTGATAACCGATGAACTGGTAGCTCTTTCCGGTCAGGAGGAGTTCACTGCCTGGCTGCTTCCGGTTCTCTATGAAGCACTCTACGGGCAGAAGGTAGCCACACTCAAGCTCAACTCCTTTCATCACGCTCTGAACATCTTGCTTGACGGGACCAGTGTACCCACCTCACCCCTGTACTTGATACCTTTCGGAACTCATCAGATAACCCTCTCGGCACCCTTTCATCATACCGAGACACGCGAAGTTACCGTCATGGATCGTACATTCCAGTCCATGGATGCAGACCTTGACCCGGTAATGCTCAAAGGTATGCTTGTAACAGGAGAGGGAAAGGCTTCGATTGGAAATGACCTGATGAGAGATCTCCCGTTCACCGTGAGCGAAAGACCCCTGCCTGTCACACTGAAGGTGACCTCTGATGGCTATATGGAGGAGACCCTGACAGTCAAAGAGAATACGGAGGAACTCGAAATCAGGTTGAAACCAATGGCCTTCGACCCGGAAGTTACCATTGACAGAGTTCAGCGCACCTTCTATTCCTCTCTGGCGCGTACCATGCTCTCCTTTGCCGCTTCCCGTATCTACGATATTGTCTCCGAAGGGACTCACCCTGTAGTTTCGAACCTTTTAGACGGAATAACAGTCATCAGTGCAGGTGATACTGTTCGTTTGTTGTTTGATTATTACGGAAAAAGCAAGTATAGTGTGAGCACTGTACTTGTCGATAAATAAGGAAACTATGAGATGAAAAAGAGTTTCGGTGCCCGTATCAAGGCACTTTTTACCATACAGAGAATTGATGAATCATTCTATGAAGAACTGGAAGACCTCCTCATCGAAGGGGATCTTGGAGCCGCCAATGCGATGGAACTTTCCGATGCGTTGAAAGCTCGGGTCAAGCAGGATAAGGTCAAAGACCCCGATGTCCTTCAGCACCTGATGAAAGAGATCCTGCTGCCCAAGATCAAACACAGCACGCTGGACCCGTCAAAGGGATCGCCTTCCGTGTACCTCATTCTCGGGGTGAACGGTGTCGGTAAGACCACAAGTATCGCGAAGATGGCCCACCGGTTCATGAAACAGGGAAATCAGGTTGTGCTGGCAGCCGGTGATACCTTCCGGGCAGCTGCGATCGATCAGCTTGAACTCCATGCCAACAGGCTTAAAGCACGTATCGTCAAACAGAAACCCAACTCGGATCCCGCCTCAGTCCTGTTCGATGCTATCGAGAGTGCAAAAGCAAAAGGAGACCAGTTAGTACTTGCAGATACAGCAGGAAGGATGCACAATAAAGAGAATCTCCTGCGTGAACTACAGAAGATCGACAAGGTGATCAGGACGCGTGGTGTCGATGAACCTGATTATAAGAAGCTGCTGGTGATAGATGCGACAACCGGACAGAATGGAATCTCTCAGGCACAGATGTTCCATGAGGCGATAGGGCTTGACGGTGTTGTGTTGACCAAATACGATTCAGCGGCAAAAGGGGGCTCTCTCATCCAGATATGTGATAAGCTCGGGATTCCCATCACCTTCGTGGGTGTCGGCGAATCCTATGATGATCTGATAGATTTTGATCCTGATGAATTCCTCAATACTTTACTTGGAATCGTGACATGAAACATCTGTGGAAGGCTGTAACCATCGTTTTACTCGTATCTCTACCTCTTTTGGCCTCTGAAAGTTCCTGGTACATTTCCAATGAGCTCATGCAGAGGATTCAGGAAAGTGACGAGTTCACTGCTCTGAGTATGCCGTGGGCTCTTGAAGTCACGTCTGAGCGAGAGGGTGAGATACTCTACAAAGATGGTACTGTCTATGCGGAGAGGGTAGAAACCGGCACAGAGGATACAAGAGAGGTGACTATCACCTACAAGGATGGACGGTATACGAAGAACCTCTACAGGGATGGGCTGCTGAGTACTGTGGTACAGGGGGCCGGTGATGAGACAAGCCGGATGGAGTTTTCCTACACGGAAGGCCAGCTGACCGAGCGGAAGAATATCATTCAGGGATCACTGGAACAGCTTATCACCTACTACCGGCATGAGGACGGCACCCTGGGCGGTACACGATTGATAGACCGTGAAGGAAAGAGCGTGCTGACTCTGTTCAATACCGACGGGACCCTGCTCACCCTCTCCAGACAGGGGGGCGATGAGGTTCGCATCACTGAGATACTGTCAGGGAACCTGATGGCGGAGGCCACGTTACGTGACGGAGTCCCGATCCAGACCTATACAGCAGAATATGATGAGGATGGTAATCTCACACTCAAAGAACTGATCCTCGGTAAGGAACTTATTCGTGTCTTCAGCCCAGAAGGCCTGGTTTTATCCAGGGTGGAGGAGAAGGATCAGGATATCAGGTCAACCACGACCTATGAGTATGACAGTGAAGGAACCCTTATCCGTTCCGATGAACTGCACGAGAATGGACAGAAAGAACGGATAGAGCGTTGGTACGTAAACGATGCTCTCAAAACGGAAACCCAGTGGCTTGATGGGGTTCCCCAAAGGTCAACACGGTATAACGGGGATGGAACGATGGTCGTCACGATCTTCGAGGAAGGCCTTCCGTATGCCGATGTGAACTACGCTTCGGATGGGAAACGCATCATCAGTATAGAATACAGAAAGGAACAGTGATGAACCGGGCCTCTCTTACCTGGAGATACACGTTCAGTACGAGGAACAGGCATCGCAGGATGAGTCTGCTCATCATGATGTCGCTTGCTGTCGGGCTTGCTGCCCTCATCGTTATCATGTCAGTGATGAATTCCCTTCAGGATGAGGTTCTTGACCAGCTCAGAAACGTTCAGTCTTTCCATATAGAAGTCGATGGAGTCGGCGATCGGGATGCTGCATCGGTTGTCCGGGCCTTGTCGCAGATAGACGGCGTTCAGCATGTCTACCCGTTCAGACGTGTACGCTCGGTCATAGCCTCAGAAAGCCGCAGTGCGAGTGTTCAGGTCATAGGATATGCAGAGGAATTCTTCCGGGAGGATAACCCGTTCACCCGTCGGGTGTTCCTTGACTCCACAGCCCTGCAGCCTTCCTCTGAAGGAGTGTATCTGTCCCTGCCGTTGATGAATTCTCTTAATGTATCCTACGGAGAGACTCTCTCGTTCACTCTTCTGACCCGGGGAGCAACGCTTGCACTTACCGTTCAGGAAAAGAGCGCGCCTGTGACGGGTCTCTTCTCAACCAAACTCAAGGATGTGACCACCGGCTCGGTACTGGTTCCCCTCTCGTTTCTCAATGACAATGGAGAAGGTGAGGAAATCACTTACGGGGTGTATGTGAAGGACCTGTCAGTCAGAGAGGAGAACCGGATAGCAGGGGAAATTGCCGAACTCCTGCCCGATTCTGACATACTTAGATGGCAGGAAATACATGGCCCGTTCTATTCAGCATTACTTCTTGAAAAGGCACTGATGTATCTCTTTCTCTTTTTCATGTTCGTCATTATCACTTTTCACCAGAAGAACTCGACCTTGCGTCTGTATCATTCGAAAAGACGTGAGCTCGCTATTCTCCGTTCAATCGGTATGAGCAGAAAAAAGGTCAGGTGGATGATGATCCGGACAGCAATGGTGGTCTCAAGTACCGGAATCACCCTGGGGGCAGTACTTGGCGTTCTCGTCGTTCGTCATCTTCCGGGAATGTTCGCTTTTGCCAACCGCATCCATATACGATTGTTCGGCATAAGCAACCCTCTTCTTTCCTATCCGATCACACCTATTCTGAATATCGGAGAACTGCTGATAAGCGGTTCCCTGATTCTTTTTCTCTCGTTCCTCTTCTCATCGAAAGTCATTTCGAAAGCATTGAAGAAGGAACCCATGGAGCTGCTGTACCATGCATGATACACTATTGACCCTTCAGAACATCACTAAGCGTTTTCAAAGCGGTGATACACAGCTTACTGTTCTTGAAGATCTTTCTCTCACAGTTCCCCGCGGAGCCTCTGTCGCAATCATCGGCAAGAGCGGCAGCGGAAAGACAACCCTCCTCAATATCGCAGGTGGTCTTGACACCCCGCAGGCAGGAAAGGTCATCTACAAGGATCGTGTCCTTTCGAGTATGAAAGACCGTCAACTGAGTGAATACCGTAACAGCAATATCGGTTTTGTCTTTCAGTCACACATCCTTCTTGAAGATTTTACCGCACTTGAGAATGTCATGATGCCTTCTCTTATCAGAGGGATGAGACCCCGAGAGATGCGCCATAAGGCTCAGGAGCTTCTGGAGAGAGTGGATCTCTCTTCCCGAGCCGCTCATCATCCCGGAAAGCTGAGTGGCGGGGAGCGGCAGCGGGTGGCTCTCTGCCGTGCCCTGATCAACGACCCTGATATCATCATTGCTGACGAACCGACCGGCAGCCTGGATGAACAGAGCAGTAGCGGTATTGAGAGTCTGCTGTTCGACCTTGTGAGCGAACAGAACAGGACCTTGCTCCTGGTAACCCATGACATTTCTCTTGCTGAACGCTGTTCACATATCTATCAGCTTATCCATCACAGGTGCGAGAGGTACTCATGAGCACACCCTCTCGCTATATGTTCACCCTTGCACGCTCGATTCTTCATCATACTGGGAAAAGTCAGAAAAATTCCGCGGTCATCCGCCTGTTTGTTCTTGTCGCCGTCCTTATGGTACCCCTCGTACTCTCGCTCAGTTTCACCGAGGGGATGATAGAAGGTATCACGGACAAGTATATTCTACTGCTGGACGGCCATCTGCAGGTATACACTGACTCGGAGGTCATCACCGATGCTCTGAATTCGATACCCGAATGCCTGGGAACGGCAGATGGATGCACCGATGCAGGCATCACGGTAGATCAGACAGTCGGCGGATACGGTATCCTCTATGGAAAGGATCAGACACAGGAGGTCTACCTTAAAAGTGTTGCTCCCTCCTATTTCAATGAAAGGAGGGTGAAGGAACTGGCCTTGGTCACGGCAGAGGATCTGGCACGCACGGGGGTTCTTCCCGGAGTCTACCTGAGCAGAGAACTGGCAGAACATTTCGAGGTCGATGTTCAGGACAGGCTTGCTCTGGTTCTTATTCCTTCACACGGTGAAAGACGTGTGAGACCGGCTCTTGTACAGGTGCAGGGAATATATGACACCGGTTTCTATGCCCTTGATCAGTCACTTGTGTTCATGGATCAGGAGAGCGGACATCTTCTGCTCCCAGAGGAAAACACACGCACAGAGATCATTTTCGATTCCTACGGGGAGGCAAGGGCTGAAGAACTCATGCAGAGTCTGCAGAACCAGGTTGAACATCCCCTTGAGTGGGCACGGTATGATCAGTTCAACACAGACATGTATGAAAACTTTGCTACCAGCAGACAGGTCATTTATGCAGTTTTTCTAACGATCCTCGTTACAGCGGCCTTCTATATCACAGCTGTTGCTCATGAACTGATTGAAGACGCGAAAGAAGAAATCGCCATGATGAAGGTGCTCGGTGCTCAATCAAAGCATATCATTGCGGGGTACCTTCTTGCTGTTACCGGCGTCACGGCACTGTCCATATTCTCCGGGACCATGATAGGGATTCTCCTGGCACGTAATATCACCACGCTGCTGGTATTGCTGAAGGAACTCGATATACCTGCACTGAGGTATTATCTCCTTTCGTTCGATGTCGATATCCCTGTCAGGAAGATTGTAACCCTCACGGGGACTCTACTGGCAATGAGTATGGTCTCGGTTGCAGTATCCCTCCGTCATATCATACATATCAGGCCTCTAGATGTGTTGCATCAAGACTGAATACAGGGTAGATTATCCGGTATGAATCTGGAAATATTTGTTCTCGGTACAAGCGGGATGATGCCACTTCCCGGACGGTTTCTCACATCAGCTCTTCTCAGAAGAGATGGTGAACTGTTTCTTTTCGACTGTGGTGAAGGAACTCAGATCTCTTTGAAGATGCTCAACCTCAAGTGGAAAAAGATAAGCGCTATTTTTATCTCCCATATGCACGCCGACCATGTTACGGGTCTGCCGGGAATGCTCATGTTATCCTCTCAGGTAGACCGGACAGAACCTCTGACGATCTACGGTCCTAAAAAGCTCCACGAATACATACACTCCACGAGGAAGATGCTTGATATGTATATCAATTATGAGATCATCGTGAAGAGTGTGGAAGAGGGAGTTATCCTTGAGACTCCCGAGTATACGATAGAAGCCTTCAATCTCGATCATACGAAACCCTGTGTCGGATATACGATGACAGAAAAAGATCGTCCCGGAATGTTCTATCCAGAACGAGCATCAGCTCTCGGGGTTCCCAAGGGACCTCAATGGTCTCTTCTCCAGAAGGGATCGTCGGTCAAAGCTGAAGACGGGTCTCTTGTAACCAGTGATATGGTGATGGGACCGGCTCGCTCAGGCCGAAAGTTTTCCTATGTGACTGACACTCTGTACATGGACAGTATCGCTGAACATGTCAGAGATTCTGATCTCCTTCTCTGTGAAGGAATGTTCGATGATTCCCTGCTCGAAAGTGCGCGTGAGAAGAAGCATATGAGCGCCCGTCAGGCTGCAACAATTGCGCGTGATGGAAATGTAGCATCACTCGGACTGTTCCACTATTCTCCCAGGTATACGAACCGTGAGCTCAGGATCCTCAGAGATGAGGCCAGAGAGGTATTTCCCGATACCTTCCTCGCACGTGACAGGCAGATTATCGAACTTGCTCTGAAGGAATAGTCTCTCAGTTACTCTTCTTCGATGTTTGAGTCATACCCGATGATGGCATAGCTGCCGTGTTCAACAGCGATTTTCAGTGCTGTTTCGGTCTGTTCTGTCAGCTGAGCATTTTCCTGTTCGTTCATCGCAAAGGTCGTATAACCGCACGAAAGTCTGTTCTCCGGATATTGCTTCCTGATACGGGAGAATACCGTTGAAAACACCTCCCTGCACTGCTCGAACGACAGGAACGGAAGAATGACCTTGAGAGTCTGACCATCATGGTAGAGAATGCCGTGAATGGAGGAAAGCGAACCAACCAGTTCCTGCATCTGTTCATCACCGTCACTGGTAAGGTAGGCCAGAGAAAGCGGGTATCCGATACTCTTAGCGTATTCGAGTTCCACATCGACTCTGGTATCGAAATTGTCATCATACCGGAGATACAGAGAAGGATTTTCTCCTTCTTCGGCAGGCATTGACTCTTCTATCGGTTCAAGAAACTGTTTCACAGCAGAACCTGCTTCGATGGGGAAGGGGTAGGCTGAGAACAGTACCTGTCTGTCCAGGTGTGAAAGGGTAATGGCTTCCACATTCTGTTCAACGGGCGGTTCACCGGCTTGTTCACTGACCTGTTCCTCGGGCGGCTCTTCAGGACTTATGACCGGTTTTGAGCTCTCCACTGGGGAATCCATCGTGAAGATCGTTTGGGTATCAAGTATGCGTGCAGGAGCCGCTACCTCACCAAGGGTACCTGAGAGGGGTCGTTCAACAACCTCTGAGAGGGTGCTTTCTACGATGCTCTGCTGTTTGAGCGAAGGCCCTGCCGGTTCGAGAATCGGAGCGAAATCGGTATACGATTCCTCGTCAGGAAGAACATAGAGGGGTGCCGTGTAAGGATCTCGTTCCAATTCATCCTCAATTTCGCTGTTCACTCCGATTGCAGGAGGATTGATTGCAAGCGCCGTTACAGCAAGGAGGAATCCTGTAACTATAGGCAGAAGACGTATAAGAACAGATCTGATCAGTGCCAGATCCAGATTGTACAGGGGAATCATCACGGTGATGAACAGGTAGGTTCCCCCTGCAAGGATGAGACTGCTCAAGATGAATGTCGAAATAACTATTCTGCGGTTTCGTCTCGTACTCTCTACTTTCATTCATTTCCTCAGATTACAGTAAGAAAAAGCTTTTCTTGATTCAATACGGTGTAATGAGCGATCTCTTTTACCGATCAGTATATCCCTTTCATGATGTTATTACAAGGAAATAGAGGAAACTGTGACCTACA
>Ga0272443_10001395_pt1 | contig 35510 bp, 56 predicted proteins | sample SSMAcet12_FD_193581 | JGI IMG/M metagenome (GOLD analysis project Ga0272443, IMG submission 193581) | Marine sediment archaeal communities from Little Sippewissett salt marsh, Falmouth, MA, United States - SSM-Acet-12 | ecosystem: Environmental > Aquatic > Marine > Wetlands > Sediment ... | reverse complement strand
CCATATTATCGCTTGGCTCATAAAACTGCGATACATCGGAAAGTGCCGAATAAAGCCCTGCTTCATTGTCCAGCTCGCCCTCATAATTGTCATCCAATAATCCAGTTAAGTCCGCCTCTGAGTCATAGTATTGGTCGTCTAAAGCATCATGGTCTAGTGTCGGACTTGCCCACGTGCCTCCAAGTTCTCCGCCGGGACTGGCTCCTCCGTCAAAATCAAATTCAGTGCCGTCTAGAGTTAAAGCATCTCCGGCTGTATAAGTGGTATCGTTATCAGTATATCCAACTGCCCAAGATTGTAACTCTGCGAAGGTGTCAATATCGGTGTCTTGCATATATCCTGTAACAGTTAAAGTATCACTTACCTCGTTATCAGCCCAAGGGTTAGTTGTGTTTACCCAGTTTCCTGTAATAGTTTCAGCACTGCTTAAATCTAATGTTGTATCAGTATAATTACCTGCGTGTATATTAGTCGCCCCTTGGTCTTGAGTCCAGTCTATATGCTCGTTAGCTACAAAATCGCTAAATCCATCGTGGTAAGCTCCACCAGCGATTGCATAAGTAGAAGAACCATAAGCTTGAGTTACATAAGGAGTTAATCGTGTTATCCCACTCGTGTTGTCAAACCAATAATCCAAAGTTGTAGTTGAAAAAGTCCAGCCTCCAGTTCCGCCAGTAACAACAAAATCTAAAGTTCCATCATCATCTTGGTAAGTAACCGTTATATCAGTTTCTGTATTTCCTGTTACCATACCGCCAATATAATCCTCAACCTGTTCTTCTGTGAGCTGTGAACCGCCCCCAGCGTCAACAATACCGCCCCTTACTGCAAAAACCACTCTATCGCCAGTATTTAGCCCTGTATTAAATGTTACAGTGTCAGAATCAGTTTCTACATAACTATCCCCTATAATTTGATAAACACCATTAACAAAGACCTCCAATTCGTTGTCGCCAGTATCATAAGTAAATGTATTTAAATCAAAGACTGTTTGATTATTAGTAGAAGTCGCTTGCTCATAAAAAAAAGTCTGTAAAGTAGAAGTAGACTGCCATTCTTGGCTTGAATCATTCCATTTTAAAATATACCCGTCAGCTAATGTAGAAGTAGAAACATCGCTAACATCACTTAAATAATTAATAGTTGTCCCACCGCCCCCTGCACCACAAGCTTGTGTTGTAATAGCACCAGTACCATTACCAATTAAGCATTCACCTGATGTAAAAGATGATGCTCCTGTACCACCTTGAACAACACGAAGCACAGAAGCCCCAAGTGTTTGTTCTTCTGTTAATTCCTTATATTCATCTGTAGTGAGTGTCATTGCCCTTGAATAATTAAACACTAAAGCCAATATTGCTATTGTAATTATTCCTAAAATTGAAGCCTTATTTTTCATAGTTTTATTATAACTTTTTTAATACATTAAGTCAAGATTAGAATCTGTAATCTGCCAAAAGTATTTCATCACTTGCAGGTGCTACTAATAATGTTATTGTTTTTCCTGATAAAGTGTAATCCTCTGTAATTCTTAACCGTTGTCCGTTTCTATATAATTTAAGTGAGCCTGTAAAAGGTGTTTTAGCTAGCTTAAACTCTGTATTAACTCCATTTAAAGTCCCGCTTGGTGTTTCATCATCTACGAAATGACGTTGCATAGCAATATTAGAAAACCCTCCTCCACCGCCACCCAAAGGTTTTTCATTTATCATTTCTTCTAATTTTTTAAATCTTTCTTTTAACCCCTTAATGGCTGATTCATCTAATCTTTCGTCTCCTTGCAATAGTTCTAGGCTGTCTCTTATCTTTTCAGCTTCCATCGGAATACTATTAACAATATCTTCTAGTTCAGGAACTTCTATCATTTCCATTACTTTTTCAACAATGCTGTCTTCATCAGAGTCTTTTCCGTCTTTAACTTCTGCCATTCTGTTATCAATAGTTGTTTTAAGTTTATTAAATTCTCCCTGTAGTCTAATAAACTCTTTGTCTGTTTTATTATCTATTTTGTTGCTGGTAGTAAGTTGTTCATTTTCAATCTTTTTTGCTAATCTTAGATTAAATTCATTAAGTTTATTTAGTGCATTTGTTATTTCTTCTCTATTCTTTTTTACGAATTCAAGAACTTTATTAAACGCACTTTTAAACTTAGCTTCTGTTAAGCCGTCAGAATCCATTAATGATAAAAGTTTTTGTAGTTTTTCTTCTTGTGTCATATATTATTGCTTATTTCTTAATTCTACTCTTTGTTTTTCTAGTTCATCTATTTGCTTTTCTAGTCTTTTTATAGCTGTTCCGTCTGTGGTATTTTTAAGTTTTTTCGTAAGGGTTTCTATAGTATCACCTAGTTGTACGTCTTCTGGGCTAAAGGGAAGTTTTTGAAAGCCTTTTTCGTTGTTCTTTAATTCTTTTACATAATTAATGAACTTTTGGCTTTTGTCGTTTATCATATCTCTGACAAGCTGTAATTGTTTTCCGACAAGTTTTTTTCCACTTTCAACACTTTTAATTGTTGCTTCAATTAATTCTTTGCTTATTTTCTTGATTGCTCCGTATTGCCTTAATAATTGTACTGCTATTTGCGGTGTTGATAAAAGAGAACCTATAATCAACGGAACATTGCCAGTCAAAACACCACCAGCACCGAAAGCCGTTCTTGTATAAGTTCCTACTTTTTGACCACCAGCATATCTTATGTCCTCAATCGCTTTTATAATATTAACCTGTTTTTCAACATCTGGGATTATTCCTTTTAATCTTTCAAGAGCCTGTTCTTTGCCTTTTCCAGTTAAGTTAGCTAGTTTTGATATTGCGTTGTCTTTAAGACCACCGTCTTTTTTAAAATAATCCTTTTTAATATCATTTAAAAACTTTACTTCTGTCCCGTAGGCTTCATCAAGTTCTTTTAAGCCCTCAATTTGTCCTCTATATTTGGTATTTATCTCATTTCTAAGTCCTCTAGCTATATCCTGTGATGCTTTTGACCTAGTAGCGTCATATTTCGCTAAATCAGCTAAATCAGCCCTTAAATTTAAAAACTCATCAGCGTCAAGACTGGTTCTATTCGTGGTAGACGGAGACCAGTTATCATATAATGTTTGTATAGCATTTATATCGCTAGCGTTTCTTGTGGCTGATTTTGTGGTAGCTGTTATTTTTCCGTCTTCTATATTAAATCCATATCTATTTTTTAGCACATCATCAAAGAAATTGTCGTTTAATTCAACAGTAGCTCCACTTTCTCGTATGGCTTGGTAAGTCTTGCCAGTGTCCTTCAGGGCTTCAATCCTGTTCTCTATTTTAGATATAGCGTTTTTAGCAAATACTTCTCTGTCAACATTTTTTATAGCTTGTAATGTAAATTCTTCTGGGCTGTTTATAACCTTAGTTATTGTTTCTGGTGCTAATCCAGTTGCCTGCGAAACTCCATATTTTGTAACTATTGGAGCTTTTTCTGCTATTTGTCTGCCTGCTCCCTTAACAGCTTTTTCACCTAATCCTAGTGCTTTTTTTGCACCACTAACAGTTTCTCTTAATGTTCTTTTGGCTGTGTCTTTTGCCACAGTCCCAATCTTTCCAGCACCCAAAACATCTACAGTCGCCAAACCGACACTGCCGATAGTTTCAATATTTGCTATAAGTGTTGGATTTTTTTCTTTCCACTCTTGCCAAGTTTCAGAACCTTTTTGTAGTGCATCAACTGCTCCAGAATTTTCTAATACATCCATTACATCTTCTTTAACTTGGTCTTCTGTTTCTTGAGAGACCAAAATCTTGCCTATTCCAGTATATAATTCTCCTGCGATATCATTAAATAAGTTAGCTATAGACGCAACATATTTTCCACCTGCAGTTATTGGGTCTATTTCTCCTTTTAATGATTGGCTAATAGCTTCTGTAGCTTCTCCTGACCTTCTTCCTAATGCTTCACTAGAGCCTGTAAATATATCTTTTATATCTCCAGCAGTTTCTTTTATTTTGTACCAAAGACCAGTCTTTTTTGGTTCTGGTTTTTCTTCTACTGCTTGAATAACTGGCTGTGTCTCATTTTTAAGTTGTCTGTATTTAGAATAAACACTGTTGACATAAGCAGGAACGTCATAATTTACACCGTATTTATTAACGCCAACTTTCCCCTCCCATTCTGGCTGTCCGCTGTTCCACATTGAAGCAATTTGTGCTGGGTTATAACCAGCATCTTTCCAGTCTTTTAATTTTAAATAAGTAGCTTTGTTTTCATTCTCAAGTGTCAATGGAGCATTAGGGTCGCCAAGATACCTAGACGCTGTTGATTTCCAGGTGCTAGGCAAATATTGATAACGGCTTGCTAATTCTCCACTAGAGCCTTGAACTGGTCTATTTCCAGTTTCGTGTTCTCTAATCGCTTTCGCTAAATTTACTATGTCTTGGTCTAACATTTTTTTCTAAGTATGAAAGAATTAAACCTTTTAATCCCCAAAATATTAATAATGATAAAACTATATTCATATTACCAACTAAATTCGCCGCCTACAGTAGCTTCTGTTCCGATTGGTTCGGCTTGTGCTTCTTTTTGCGCCTCGGCTAATAATTTATTATGTTGTTCAAAAATTCTGTCTAACTCATTTCTTATATTACTTTCTGACGTATCATATCCGACTGTATTTCCGTTATCGTCTTTTACTGCCCAATTACCAAATTTAGTTGCGGCATTTTGCAACATAATTCTTTCTTGGTCAGATAAAGCGCCAAGTGTTCCACCTTTAGCTTTTAAGGCTGTTAGTGTGTCCAATGTTTCTTGAGACACAAGTAAATTTATTCCTGCAACAAAATCTCCTTTTTTATCTCCTATATAATCAAGGATTGGTATTCTTCCTAAAAAGTTTTGTCCAACCGCTGAATTAAGTCCAGAATGGTTCATCAAACCTTCAATTAAGTCTAGCTTATCTTTAACTACACCGAATTCGTCTCCTTTTGATATTCTTTCTTGGTCTACTTTAGCTTGGTTAGCGTTTACTTCTTGTTCTAGTTTTCTTATGTCTAAAAGTTTCTTTTGATAATCAAGCGGGTCAATATCTCCTTTTGTATTAATGTCGTTATAAATTTTAGCTATTTCTGCTTGTGTTTTATCAAGTTCTGCCATAGTCTTTGCTTCTTCTAATCCAAACTCCCTAAGTTCTAATTCTGACGGAGCTGACGCGCCAGTGGCGGCTAAAAGCTCGCCTGTTTGACTGTCAAATAAATATTCGTTTTCTCCAAGTTTAACTGTTTCTCTTGGTGCTTCAGTTTTAGCGTATATGCCAGCTTCAGTCATTATTTGTAATGCTTCTTCTTTGCTCTTAGCATTTCTAATGGCATTTAATGTAACACTATCAGCTCCACTTTGAGCGGCACTTACACTCATATTCCATATTTCAGCGTCTTCAGCTTCTTGTCTAGCTGCTTCCCTAAGTTTGGCGTTCTGAATATCAATCTGTTTTTGAGCCCTGTTTTTATCCTGTACGCTTGTTCTGGGGCTATCAATTAATAGTTGCAAATTAGCTTTATTAACAGCGATTCTTTCTTTTATTGGGTCATATTTTTGGGCTACAGCTCTATCAACTTGGTCTTGAGCAGTCGCAATATTACCCCTAGACGCCTCTAAAAGAGCATTGGTAGTTAAAGCCTGTATAGCGTTATTTCTTAGTCTGGCACTTTGTAGCGGTGCTAAGCCTGCTTTAGTTCTGCCCCTGCCGATTGATTCTTGTTGTAGTTGCAAAGGAATTGATTGAGATTCGGCTTGTATTGCCTTTAATTGGCTTTGTAAGTCTGTTTGTGTTTTTAATAAATCAGGAAGCCCTTGTGCTGTTTCTTGCTCGGCTCTAAAAGCACTTTCGCCCAACAAGTCTTTTGTAGCTTGAGCTATTTCGTTCTCTAAGCCGATTTGTTGAGTTTCGGACTGTGTGTATTCAAGGGGTAGTGTTGAATCAATTTTACTTATATCCATTGCAGGTGTTTCCTGATAAGTATTAAAATCAATATTGTCTTCAGGGCTTAAAGTAGAAGAATTTAAAGACGATGTGTCAACAGGAACAAATCCCTGGTCAGCCAACGCTTGTGTTGGTTCTTCTTCTTTTATTTCGCCAGTTGTTATATTTTGTACTGCCATATATTTTTATATAAATTATGCTATAAGCCCTAAGTTTTGTAATATAGTTACGATTTCGCCTATTGTATAACCTCCAAAGGTTGAACCAGCGTTTACGGCTGTTCCAGATTCTTCTGAAAATGAAGCACCAGTTACGCTGTTATCTTGCTGTATTACAGGTGTTGTTCCATAAAAGCCAATTTTTTCACTAGCTTTAGTACCTATTTTAGTACCCTTTATTGTGCTTAATCTAAAGTTTTTACCGTTGCCAATGTCTAAATCTCTGTTAAACAAAAGCCTGTCTCCACCGTTCATTTGGTCTAGTTCTTTTCTGATTATTTCTTTTACTTTGTTTTCAAATGTTTTTTCATCTTCCATATTAGTTTAATTCATCGTCTTTAACCTCGTATTTAATATTAATAGCTGTTGTAATAGCACCTCCAGTACTTTCAAGTCTAAACTGTATTTCTCTAAATTCTGGTAGTGTTGCTCCTGTGCTTTCTATATTAACCGCATCGTGATATTCGCTATCATCGGTCGTATTTGTGAATATTGTAGTCCAAGCACTATTCTCTGATGTCCTATATTTTAATACCACTTGCCCGCTAGCTGGTAATGCTTCTGTCTGCACGCCTACGCTTAAAAGTTTTTTAGTTTTATACATTTCTTCTCCTCCTCCTCTTATGAATAAAGACTCATATATAGACGGTGTTGTAGTTGAGTAGGCTATCCCTCCTTTAGCTACATCTGAATTGTTATAAGCAACATAAAAGTCGTTTTTATGGACTGCCATCCCTTTATAGCTAGTAGCACCCCCAACAATATATTCAAGTGACAATCTTCCAATATCATTTAAAGACCAGATTCCAAGCCTTTCGTTGTAGTCATTACTTTCTCCTGGTGCTTCAAAATCCATTGGGAAATATAGTTTATTATCATAGTTAAAATTATATTTCTCTATTCCGTTTGTTGGCTCTCCTGCTGATGACCTAGTAGCTAAAAGATAGGTAACTTCTTCAAACTCAGCTCCGTTAAAAACCTTAATACTTATTCTTACATTGTCAGACATTATTGCATATAATCTTCCACCCAATGTCGCAATATGATATATATATCTTCCGTCAAAATCAAATCTTCTGTTTACTGTAGTTAGTGAGCTATCTCTATCCCAAAAATAAATCGTACTTCTCTTTGCGTTTATATTATTACAAGCCACAGCCAGAAAATCACCATACTCACAACCACAAGAAATATAAGAATTATCTGGGAAAGCTATTAATGCCGTTCCGCTTTCTTCCCAACTGCCATCATTAAATCCAAAAACAGAAGAACCTACAAAGAAATAAAGAATATCGTCTATTTTAAAATGTACTGGCTGTGCTAAATAAGTAGTAGCTCCCAAAAATCCGTCATAATAATCTTCGGTAATATCGTTTGCGAATGTACTTAAGTTAGACCTTTGTAAATAGCCAGCATCTAAATCAAAAAAGTAAGCGTAATTTTTGTATAAAACAAAAACATCCTTTGAAACATTGTCGGTAGTAGCAACATTTGTTCCTTCAGGTACAGCCCAATATCCGTTTGAAGCATCCCAATAAAACAAACTTGTTTTACTATCGCTTGCTCTTTGTCCTATACCCCACAAAACATTTTCTTTTGAAATAAGCCTGAATATTCCTTGATTAGTAAGTCCACCCTCATAGGTTGTTTGTGTCAGTTCTGGATGTGGTTTTAGTTTATGCTTATAAGAGAAGTTATCAAAATGCTTTGAATGATAATACTCACTAAAGTTCTTATCTCTAGGGTCAAAGGCTTCACCTCCGTCAAATCTGTCTATTGTAATTGTTTTTATTTTTCCCATTATCTTATTACTTCAATTAATATAATATTTGTAGGGTCTGAAGAATTTTCTCCAGAAATTGAAAGCTCTAGGCTTGTAGCATCCATTGATGTAACAGACATCCTGACATAATAGTCATTTGCTCCAGAAAATAAATAATAAGCTAAATAATTTGTACTTACCCCATAATCAAGAACATTGCCATCGCCTTGCCATATTGTTTCATAATTTGTTCCGTCATAAGTTCCAAAAGACCTAATTTCCACTCCGTTTGTTTCTTCGCTACCGCTTGTTACTAAAGTAGCTCTAACAAACTTAGGAACATCATCAAAATTATAGGTTATAGATGTTGTCGCAGTGCTTCCTCCTGGGTCAATAGTCCAGGTGTCTGCGAAATATTCTCCTAAATAATTGTCAACATAACTTTTTCTGACAGCCTCATTATCATTTTTAGGGTCTGATGTATATTCTGGTAATATGTTCCAAGTGGTAGAAGCGCTAAATGTGCTTGTGGCATTAAAAGTATGATGACCAGTCCAAATATAATCAGCAGTTTCGTCTATAGCTGTAGAAGTCCAGGTTGGCACACCACTTTTCATTGTTAAAACCTGGTTTTCAGAACCAGCTCCTAAACTCACAATAGAATTTGTGCCATTACCCAATAAAACAGAATTTGCCGTTAAGGTGGTTGTTCCAGTACCTCCATAGGTTACTGTCAAAGCGTCTGCATTCCAAGTACCAGTAGTTATTGTTCCGACTGTATCAAGACTAGAGGCTGTTGTTAGCCCACTTAATGTTACTATCAAAGGTAAGCTAGTGGTAGATGTTTCTATTTTATCGTTATTTAAGTTAGTAAAATTAGTATTTATAACAGCTCTTGAGTCTTTTATTTTATCGCTTCCGTTTATTGTTGTTATATCAGCCCCCAGATTGTCGTTTTCTGTAAGCAAATAAATAGGGTCAAAAGTAATATAATTATAAATAAAGCCCAAAGTGGCTAATGTTGTGAAAAGTGATATTATAAATATTTTGTAATAACTCATACTTTTGATTCGTTAGTTAAAGATAAATCATTTTTAGATTCTTTGTTAAAAGGAACGCCTGGGGCATTCCATTGTGAATCTTCATCATCCCAAGTAAGTGGGTCAGAACCATCCCAAGTCAAAGAACTGTCTTTATCTTCATTTGTAAGACTTAAATCATTTTTACTTTCATTTGTGGTTACTAATGGCATAATTATCTATGTAATATTGACCTCATTTTAATAACTTTTGGCTTGTCTTTTTCTCTTTGCCCGTAATGGTCTAGTATTTCTTGCATTAAACTGTCTATTTCATTCTTTATAAGCCCCACTCTATCCTTTTTATACTTCATAGCTTCTGGCAAAGCCAGCTCATAAGCCATTATAATATGGTTTAAAGCGAATCCTGGCTCTCTTGTACCTGTGTCTATATCAGTCTGCTCCCAAACCTTAGACTTACGTTTAAAGCCTATTTTAATGTCAGCAGAACCATATACATCAGTCGCAGACGGTGCTGGCAATAATCTAATTGTGTCATCGGTTACTTTATCAAAATATACAGGCAAACCGTCATTAGTCAGTAAATCTTCATAAGGATAAGTAAGCCCAGATTGGTCTAAGGGTTGTAATAAGCCCCAGTTACCATCGGCATTTTTTACTTTAGCCCATAGGAAGTCTAGAAATTCCGTTGAGAAAGTATATAAGCCTTGAGTGGCTGTTAAAGTTCCAGCGCCAACGGGCAAATCAGAATAATTTGAATCGTCAAATTGCCAAGTGCCGTCATTATTAATAATCCTATTGGTTATTTTTCTTTCAATAGGCGTTAATCTTCTAAGCACTTTTGTGTCGGGATAAGATGTGCTGTTTGCATCAACTAAATCCCTGGCTTCGGCTATTATATCTTCTATTGTCATAAGTTTTCGCAAAAATATTCTCTACAGGTTTCTGGTCTAGTGTCGTATATTGAGCATTTATTGTTTACCAGTTTAGAACATTTTAAAGGTATTTTAATATAAGTAAACGGGTTTTTATCAATTACTTCTACGCCGTGATATTCAAGCCATTTTTTAACATCATCATTAGCATACTGAGTTAGTGGTAGTATTAAGTTTTTACAGCAATCTCCGCACTGTTTGCATTTCTTCATACTAATATAGCCACTTTCCAATATGCTGTACTGGCTTTATATGTGGGTCGCACCATATTTTAAACCCTTTCTTTGTGGCTTTTTTACAAAAATAATAATCTTCTCCAGTTTTTATCATTCCAGTATCGTACATTTCCCAATCAAACCAGGGTCTTTCTATTTCGTGGAATAATTTAGTTTTTATAAGTACAGCACCAAATCCTATAGCTTCACATTCATACAATTCGTTAGGCAAATCTTCTTTTTTAGTTCTCTGTCCTTCTTTGTCTCCCTTTTTCCAAACCATATATCCATCGCTTAACATTCTGGGGTTATAATTAACGCCTATCATATCCTTGTCGTGTGATAACATTAATTTCAAAGTAAATTCTGGGATAATCATATCGTCATCAATCATCATTAAGTGAGTGCAATTATTCTGACAAGACTTAGCGGCTAAAAAGTTGCGATTTTCTGCTATTGTATATCCCTCGGTCGCTACTTCAAAATGGAACTCAACATCATCAGTAAAATCTATCATTTTTAATAGGGATAATACCATTTGTTGTTCAAACCCCCTATTGCTTAATAAACCTATGCAAATTTTCATATTTTTTGTGCTTGCATCCTAACCTTTGGATGCTTTTTAATAAATTTATGATAATTATTATTAAAAGATTTATTGCTTGATTCTTTTAACTCTCCATAAGTTGTTGTGCCTCCGTGATGATATACGTCTATATTAACTATTCCTGTCCTTATTCCGTTAATGCTACATCTGTATTTATAATCCAAATCTTCAAAAAAACAGGGAGAAAACTGTTCATCAAAATATCCGACCCTTTCAATACATTTTCTGTCTATAATAAAGAACCAACCAGATATAACTATATTCGCTACTGAATGCGGTAATGTAACCAGATTAGCGTTTTTATAAAATAAATCCCTGCATTCCTCCCACCAGCCTTCTGGTAATTCTATATCGTCATTAAATATCGCAAAATGTGTACATCCGTCTTTCTTTGCCCTTTTAATACCGTCATTCCAGGATATTGCTACTCCTTTGTTTTTTTTGTGTAATATTTTTTTAATGTTCTGTGTTTTAAGCCAACCAATAGTTTCTTTTCTTTGCCCGTCTTCTACAACGTAAATAATAAAATCTTCCTGTGTGTAGTCTAGTATATTTTTTACAAGTACTTTTAATGTATTTAACGAATTATACGTAGGTATTATTATTCCTAATTTAATATACATATTTCTGCCCCCTAAAAGGAGCAGAATATAGATACTAAGCTACGGTAACGTCAAATACAAGTCCAGAATGTGCAGCTCTTACATTCAAACCGTAGTCAACCCTACTAATAACGCCAATACCAGATTGTAGGTTTGGGTCTTGAGTTATAACGATTTGTCCGTAAGTTTCTTTCAAAATACCGATTTGCTGTATTCCCTTAACACCTGCGAAAAGGTGTCCTGAAGTGTGGTTGTTAGAAACATAGTGGTCAACACCCATAAAGTGATAACCTGTTTTAATACCGTTCTTCAAAGCCTTGTCAGCTAGGTTAAATCCATTAGCCTGTGCAAACTGTTCCAAGATTTCAAGGTCTGCATATCTCCAAACAATGAAGACTCCTTTTCTGTCAGCCAAATCTTGCCCATTAGCTTCGCCAATTTCTCTCTTAATTCCTCTAATAATGTCATCAATATTGGTTGCAGAAACAGTGATGTTTCCAGCAGCTCCACCAATTGAAGCATTAGTAAAGTTTGTCCAATTGGCGTGGTTAGCCAAGATAGCTGTTTCAATCCACTCATCAATAATTGCACCTTGTCTTTCGGCAAGTTCCATTTGGTTTACCAAAGAACATTGTGCAAGGTCAGCTCTGTCAATAAAGACAGGTACTGGCTTATAGGTTGAGATGTCAATGGTGTCATTGGTAAGTGCAAAATCGGAGAATCCGTATGCAGTTCCACGAGTACCAGTTTGGATTACTGGTTCGGTACTCATATAAGGAAGATTAAAAATCTTCGTATTTGAATAGATAACCTCGCAAACTTCTTTCCAGTTAGTTGGTGCATCCAACCTTTCCTGAAGTTTAGTCATCCATTCTTCTGGGTACACGCCAGAATTAAATGTATTACTCATCTTTTAAAGGGCAAAACGATTAATGACAACTACGCACCCTGTACTATACCCTGACTAGCAAATTTAGATTTGTTTTTAGCTCTTTTTATTTTTTCATTCAATACCTTACGTCTAAGTTCAACTTGCTCTACTGGAGGCAAATCTTGTCCTTCTGGTTTTGCAAGCCAGTAATCAACTTCATTGACTTCTGATTGACCTCTACGTTTATTTGATGTAGGAACTGCTTGTTTAACAGCTTGAGCTTCTTGCTTTTCTTTGAGTTCATTAATGAACCATTTTTTACCAAGAAGTTCTTTTTGTGTCATACCAGTTTCATCCATCATATCTTGCAGGTATTCAATGTCAGCTTCGCTTTTTACAGGTACTTCAGCATCAGAGTTATAAAATGCTAATTGTCCGTAATCTATCTCGCCATCATTAGTTTTTTTAGCTTTTGTTTTTTTTGAGTTTTGCTTCTCTAGCTTGGTTTGTAGTCGTTTATTACGACCCTCAAGCTCTCTTGCTTTAGCCTCCCAATCAATAGCTTCTTCTTCTTGTTCTTCATCTTCTTCTTGTTCTTCTTCGTTTCCCTCTTGTTCTTCTTGTTCTTCTTCAGAAGTTTCTTCTACTTCTTGGGTGTCTTCATTTTGAATGTCCATAAATGATAAATGGTAATGATTTTTGCTAGGAATCATAACCTTAATTATTTTTATAAAGAATAATAACTTAAATCACTTTTAAAGAGTGAGAACTTATATAAATTAATCAGCTTCTGTATATTCGTCTAATACTAGAAGAACATCACTGTCAGCTTTTCTTATAAATGTTAATTTCATCAAATCGAGACCAAGTAATGCTAAGTCAGCACTATCTTCATTGTCTTGCAAATCAACGCCAGTTCCTGCAGCAAATGTAATTGAAGCAGTAGCTGTTGAACTTGCATTTCTAAACCAGTAAGACCTTTCGTCTCCAGGTGTTTCGCCCAGCCAATACATTGAAGTAGAAGCCATTGTTGTAATGGTAGTGCTTACATTCGGTGTCCAATCAACATATGTTACATCTCCGTCAAAATTAGCAGATAACAATGTAAAGGTTGCAGCGGTTGAAGATGTTGAATATACACTTCCGCCGCTTTGATAACCAGCGTGAAAATATTGTCTCTGATAGTGGTCAGGACTTGCCATAGCACCAAAGGTGTCATTGCTTGTAAGCTGTTTAAGCTCGTCAACACTCATATTTACAGTTAATGCGTAAACGGCAGATACGGAGAGAACAAGCGTCAAAGCTACTGTTAAAAATACTTTAAGTTTATTCATATTATTTTTTCTTATTAGGTTTATTAGATTTTTCGACCTTTGTTTTGGTCTCTCCGACCACTTTTTTAGGCTTTTCAGCCTCTAACTCGCTATAAAGTTTGTCTTTAAGCGAGTTCATTTTTTTGTCTATTAACATAGTTTTTTATATTATTTATAACTAACTGAAACATTGACATCATTTGTTGTGGTAAAATCAACGTAAATTCCATTCGTAAACACCTGGTCTAGTATTACTGTTTGTGGCTCGTGATAAGCGGCTGTTAAGTAATAAATTGTAGTTGTTCCATTTCCTGATGATGTCGAATCAAGAATCGCAATAGTCCCTGCGGTTGCGGCTGCATCTGACGGACTAAATGTTACCGAATGAACTATCCCAGCCCCGACTTTGACAGCTGTATCTGCTGTGGCATAAGATTTAAGCCAAGTATTATCTACCTCTAAAAGGCTATTAAAGTAATAGGCTGTATTAACTTGCGACATAGTTGCCGTGGTTAAACTTGAGGTAGTTGCTACATTAACAGAACTTGTGGCTGTTAAATAGCCTGTATAAGTTCCTGAAACAGTAGAAACCCACAATCTGGTTGAAGCAGCTCCCGTTGTCGGTGTTAATGTAACCGTACAAGAGTTATTAGACCCTGCTACAACACAAGTAAACTCTGAAGACGGGTTTGTTTGTCCGCCAGCATAATCAACACTTGTAATTTTAAAATAATAAGTGTCGTTTGCCAGTGTACCAGAAGTTGACGATGTTGCAGCTCCGTCTGTTGGATTTGGCAATACTACTCCAGTTGGTTGAGGATAAGCATCAAATCCTAAATTTCCGTTAGTTTCTGAGAAATTTAGCTGATATATTACATAGCCTAATAACAAGACTACTGCTATTAGTGTATATGCAATAAACTTCATAAATGTTTTCATAATGTTATGTTAATTTGTTATCTAGCTGGGTTTGATTTTTCATCAACTGGTTTGTCTTGTGGTTTAAATGTTTCTAATGATTTAAAAGCCAATTCCATTTGTCTTAATGCTTGAGCATCGGCTCTTAGATTCTCTCCTAGCTCTTGATTAGTGATGTGTGGGTCTTGTTGAATGGCTAGAAATGCCTTGTTAAGGGCAAAGTTTCCAGATGGGTCTCCCATATCAACATCGTCTCTAACTTCTCCTTGATTATATACTTGGCTGAAGAATACTTTTTTTAAGCCTTGCATTAAGTTTTTGTTTTGCACGGCTCTTCTAACTTCAATGTCTTCTTTTTCACTTAAAAATTTATTTAGCATTTGTTTGTTGAGCTTCGGCTAACTGCCCTAAGGGTTCTGTCGCAACATTTGTTTGTGGTTGCTGAACGGGTGCTGACTGTAACCTTAAAGCACCGAACTCAATAGGAGATAAACCTGAGCTTTCTAATATTTGATTAAATAACTTAGCCATTCTAGGGTCATCAAGTAATTGTGGGGCTGACGCAACTTGTCTAAATAAATTCACTAACTTATCAACAAAGGCTGGCATATTCTTTTGTTTGCCGGCAATATTTATTTTTACGGTAATTTCGTCATCGGTTAGCTCGCCCTCTAATAGTTCAATGAATTTATTATTGTCTTTGTTAAACTCATCCAATACTTTAGTATATATTTCTTCTTTTTCTCCTGGTGCTATGGTTTCACCATTTAAAACCTTTTCTTTTAATCTTCTTAAAGATTCATTCATTGCTATTTGCTCCCCCACCATTTCCATTTCATCCATTGATAGGCTAGATAAGAACTTTTTGCCTCTAGTTATTTCCTTTTTAATGTAAGGGATAATCCAGTCTCTATATACCGATTCAATAAATTTAGCGTATTGTCCTCGTCTAAATTCGTGCAGTCCTTTTCCTTCTTGGGTTACTAATTGTTGTAAAGCAAAAGGTGTTCCTGACGGAGCTTCCTTGCCTAGAACTGGGTCTGATGCTGAAGCCATAACTTGGGCGTGAGCTGATAGCTCTGCATCCCACCTTTCATACAGGTTAGTCGTTCTCGGAACAGTGTCCATTTGTCTGACATTTGCCCCTTCTTCAACCACCAGAACACTGTTATTGTCCACATTGTCCATATTCGGGTTTCTGGCGTAAAATCCCTTATCATCTGTTAAATGGATTACCTTAGAAGCACCGTCTAAAAGCTCTTTAAACCTTATCTGGTTATAGTTAGTCCATACTTGGTCTTCTTCTATTTCTTCAACACCGCCAAAGCCTAAAGCTCTGCCCTCTACTTTATCTCTTATAGTAAGTTTTAAAAGTTCTTCATCCTTTTTTAGTTTGCCCTTAAATAGAGTAACACCGTTTTTGTTTCCGTCTTCATCCCAATAATAGGCGACAATGTGCATTTGCTTTTCATACTCTTCTGGCTTTGCATTGTCGTTTAGCCAGTTTTTAGGCAATATTCCGTGTAATTCATAAACTTCTAAATATTTGCCAGGGGTTTTATTGTCTTTAGTATCGTCTCGGTTGTCTTTGTTTGCCTCAGATAGCATTGCAAAGTCCTCCAGGCTCATTGTTGCACCGTTTTTAGTGTCTCCCCAGCCTTTGTCTGCCATTACCAGTAATTGTTCTTGATTATAAAAATGTTTAAAGCATATCGGGCCTGCCAGCATATCAGTCTGGTCGCAAAAAGCTATTGTGTTTAAAGGAACTACCTCAGGAACTGGTTGGTCAACATTTTTTAAAAGACCTCCCCCCAAATCTATTCTTGACACATTGCAGTCATCCCAGACTTCATCTAGGTTATACTTTTGTACAAATACGTCATCGTGGTACTTTTTAACCAAGAATGACAAATGGAACTTTTCTTCATTTTCCACATAAAGTAATATGTCCTTAACATCAATATCTTCTGTCCTGTATTGTAAGTTAAGCAATGGTCTGATTATGTTCTTGACTGGCTTGCTGTCTTGGTTACCAGTTAAAAGCCTGCCGTGCTTATAATAAAAGCCTTTTTTAATGTGTTCAGGCATACTCCACTCCCAGCCCTGTAAATCTACAGGAGTTGACCTATACGCATTTTCCTCGGTTGTAATATATTCATAAATATTCATATAAAAAACACTACTTAATTATCTAAGTAGTGCCTTTTAAGGATAGCTAATACCCGTTCAAAGATTAGTAGCCTTTAAAGACACTACCAAGTATTGAACGGGATTTTATATTCTATCTTAAATAAGACTCTAGCTGTTTAGCCATTATCTTTCTATAAACTGGTCTGCCGAATAATGAGGTTAGTTTCGGTACGGTCAGTCTTCTTTCTAGCTTACTGTTATTAAATATAATCTTAAAATAAGCCAGTTCTTTAATTTGTTCTGGTTTCTTTAGTTTGGATAAAGCGTCAAAAACATTATCGGCTTCTGCTTTAGTTTCAAAGTCTCCAATTTTTAATTCTATTTTATATTTACCTGGCTGGGTTGGCTGGTCTGGCATTTGTTTGACTTGGCATATTATTCAAGAAGTTTTGATTAATATACTCTTGTTTATTAATAACTGGTGCTAATGAACATACAGCGTATTTTATAGCATCCATAGAATAGTGAAAAGGTTCTTCTGGTTCGTCTAATATTTGACCTGTTCTTGGGTCTGTCATCCATAAGAAGTTCTGATATTCTCTTTCAACGTCTACGCTTCTTTTAGTATAGCCAATTTTCTCATTCTGTACTATCTGAATGCTCCATTTTTTATATTTCTTTTTAGTTCCTGCTTTTAAGTTTAAAGACCTTTTTACTTTCTTTTCACTGCCGATTATGTTTATTCTGTAGCCTCTTATTTCCTCAATACTCTTAGAATCTTCACTGTCGGCTATTACAAGGGCTTTTTCAAGGTTTTTAAGCATATCAGCTACGTTTCTATTGCTATATCCTAGCCCGTACATTATCTGGTCTACTATATACCCTCCGTTGTAATAATAAAGAGCTATTAATCCTAATGGGTGAGCTGAATATCCAAAGTTTAATCCATATCGTTCAAGTCTGGCTGTTTTAGGTACTGTTTCGTAGCATTCCCAGCCTGTATATATTCTTCTGCCTTTGCTTTCAGGTTTACCAAGCCATTTATGTTCATATAAAGCTGGTCGCTTCTCTTTATCGTCTTCCATCTCCTGTTTAATAACATCAGGCATCCATCCGTATTTTTCGGCTATATCGTAGTTATGGTTGATTATTAAAGTATTCGGTCTGCCTTCAATTACCAATCTCTTATGTACTGGGTCTTCTTCTAAAAGTCTGTTATAGGTGTAAATTATCTTAGAATTATCTTTTCTTACGGTTGGGGTTAATACCTCCAAACTATTGTTGCTTACGGTTTGAGCTTCTTCTACCCAGGCTATATCAACACCTTCGGTTGATTTAATTCCTTGTTCGTTGTTCCATAGTCCTTTAAATAGAAAGTCTGAGCCTGTTTCTTTGTTTATAATGGAATTATCGGTTACAGTAAAATCATTAAGCCCGTAATATTCTATTAAATCGGCTAATAATTGATGTGAGCTTTCTTTTATTGATGTTTGGAACTCTCTACAACATAGAACTCTGGTCTTTTGTTGTCTGGCTCTAATAAGTAAATATCTAGCCACTGTATGTGATTTTAATGAATATCTGCCACCGTATATTGCTGCTTCTCTCCACCAGTCAGTAAAAAGCTCTTTATATTCTGCTGGGATTTCAATTTTTATCGTCTCCATCTTTAAACTCTACTAAAACTTTTTTAAGTTTTTTATCGCCAAAGCCTAAATCTATTTTACTTCCTAATTCCTTTAAAACAACTTGCTTAGCTAATTCAATCTTTTCTTTTTCAGTTAATTCTTTTTTTTGTTTTTCTAGTTGTTTGTTTACTATCCAATAGGCTTGTTCAAGTAAGTGTTTTTTAGCGTTTTCAATACCAAATCCTTCCCTACCTGATTTTTTTCTTTTTTTATATAACTTGTTTCCTTTTTCGAACGGCATATAATTTAAATCATTTTTTTTATATAATCTTAGTTATTATATCGTCTGCTGTCATCTTATATACAGTATAGTCTTCTAGCTCCACGTCATAAAGATATACTTCTATTAATCGCTTGTATGTTCTGTCTTTTGATGTATGTATTATTTTTCCTGTAAGCTCTTCTAATCTACCGTTTGGCTTGTCCATAGGTTGACCTAGAAACTTTACTGTATCTCCTTTTTTATATAGCATTATTTTTTATTAAATTTCTCTGTATAATGTTTTTTTAGTTCGTTCCAGGTTTTAAATACTCTTCCCTTATGGGTTACTTTAATCTTTAACTCTTTGTCTTTTAAAGTTGTTGATGTATTACTCATAACGCAAAACAACCCACATAGTGAGTTTTTAATGAATACTTAATTTATTCTTGACAAGCATTGATCGAGATTAATAATTCCTGCCCTCTATTCAAAGAATAAAGAGCTGAAAAAAACAATTAGTTTTGCCCCACGCAAAATTAAATCGAAGGCAGGAATGGCTAATTATATCAATGATTAGTCTATAAAGGTATTTCTCCCTTTTCCTATTTCCATTTAAGGATATAAGCTGTTTGTTTTTGAAATGTCTTCTAGCAAGGTTGTTGGAACTATTACTAGTCCTTGCTCTATGACACCTGTTTAATCTTATTATATAACATTTAAACAATTTTGTAAACAGTCTAGGGTGTTAATAACTTTTTAGCTTGTTCTAATTCATAATATTTTTCTCTATACCATACATAACCGTAATTTTTACCTATCCCTTGTTTTTTTAGCATTAATATTTCTTCAATCCATTCTTGTCCTTTGATAATATCTATTTGTGCGTGAATTGTGCTGTCTTTGTGTTGGTGGTGGTTACAGTGGCATTTATTACAAATATTAATACAATTTTTAAGGTTATACCTTAATTCTGTGCTATTTGATTTCAATACATAGTGATGAAGACAAGAATATACTCCACCACATATTAAACAACCCTTTTTTTCATACATTATTCTGCCTATGTCTTGCAATACTTTATCGGCTTTTCTTTGCCAATAGCCAATACTTTGGTTTCTTTTCTTTTTAATTTTGAGGATTGGTTTAATCATTTAACACATTTTTAAAATAATAACCCCATTCTTTATCAGTACATCGTCTAATATCTTCCCAGTCATCTGATATAAAAAGGTCTGAATAATTTTTAGAGTCTATAAAAATAGTAATAATCCCTGTGCTGAGCTCAAACTGGTCTACTTTTCTTAAAGCTACTAAGGCTTTTTTAAAAACAGTCATTTCCTTTAAGTCTTTGTCTATGTATATTTTTATGTCTTTGGCTATTTTCATTTTTTATTTTAATTTATTAAATTCCCTATTGGCATTATCAACGCTTTTGGTTATGCCCTCGTATTCCTTAACGCCTCTTACTTCGTCAATTAATTTTACGAGTTTAGGCAGGTCTTTATGCTCTATTTTTATTAGAATTTTCATTTTTTTGATAATAATAAGCGACTAATTGATAAGAAGTCTTTAAATACTCAGCTATTTCCCTGAAAGTCAGTCCATCATCATCTCTTAGGCTAACAATAAAGTCAGTTAATTGTTCTCTGGTTTTAATTGTTTTTTTGTCGTAGTGTATTAGATATCAAGACAATTTAAAATATAATCAACCCTATTTTTTATGTCTACTACCATATCACCTTTTTTTAAAATTTGCCCTGCTAATCCGCTAGTCCCCATTTCTTCTTGGCAACCTTCTTTTTCTGGTGTTTCTGTCATAATCTGATTAAGTCTAACGTGTAATTTTGACACTGAGTCAGACAATGTATCAAGAGAGTTTGTTAAATAAGCCAATGCTTCTTCCATTGGCGTTTGTTTTGTTTGTTGAGTGATGTTTGAATCAACTCCAATTTTTCCCATCATAATTTTTTTATATTATTTATTTATCTTATTTAAAATATCTTAAGATTATTGTTTAATTATTTACTAAATAACGGCAGTGAGTTTTCTTACCAGTCGTTATCTGTATAGTTTTCCTCACCGCCTAGTGGGATAGGTAATAGTACACATCAGACCCACCTAACCAGCTCTTAATTTTCCACGACAGAGAATTAAGGTGTACCGCTATTTAATAAACAATTTAATACTCACCATCTATGTAGATGAATTGGTTATCTTAAAATATGTTGATAATTAAACCATTTATTATTTTCAGTCTTAGCAACAAAATTTATTTCTATACTAAGAAAAAAAATATAAATTAATAATGATTTCCACATTGGTTGAAAAACAAATCCAACACCTACTGCGTTAAATACTGTTGTAATTTCAATTATATTTGGCTCTTCCATAAATTTTATTTAATTATAAATTATTATAGCAAAACCCTCGGCAGACTTCTTCACACATTTTTTCATCTTCAAAATCGCAGGAGCATCCACGAAGACAGTCATAAAATCTTGAAGGTAAAACTGTTGCCGAAACATTTACATCATACTCAATAGAAGTCGTCATCCCCTCATCGGTTATGGTTATTTTGTGTTCGTCTGCTGACTTAACAGGTAGGGCTGTTAGGATTAGGATTAAGATTGTTGTTAGGAGGGGTTTCATATTTTTCCATTAAAAACTTCCCAATAAATAGTTTGTTTTATTTTAAGTTTTACTTTGCCTGTGCAATTAAAACTTTTATGTAACCCCTTGTGTCCTTTTTTCTTCAAGCAGTAATAAATTATAGGTATTTTTTTGTCTACTATAAACTTATCTTCACATTGCATATATTTATATTATTATATTATTAAATGCTAAAACTATCCCCAAGATAAGGAGTATAATGATTGCTGTTAAGATTGCGAATACTGCTTTTAGCATATAGTTTAATTGTTTAAGTTTCCTATAAATTTTAATATTGCAAAGTCTGTGTTAAGGGAACAAAATACTGTTAATATAAATAGAATAACATGAATAAAGGTTGGTTCACCTTCTATTTTACTCCATATATAAAGTATTATAGTTGTTATCATATAGTTTAATTATTTATATAGGTTTTATTTACTGTCGCCTACACACTGCACGTCTGCTCACTATAGATTCAATCTTTTAGCTTCGTAGCCAAAATAAATTTGACACTAATGTGTAGGCGGTAACAAACAAATCCTTTTCTAATCTCACACCACAAAGTTTCTTTATGATGTGGGTTATAAGATGATTTATTTTATAAATTTTCTTCTATTGTTAGAAAAAATGTATGTCTCCATATTTTTTCTCCACAATTAGCACATTCTAAAACAATAAACTCATATTCACTATCCACAGATAGTGGGTAAAAACAATGTTCACATTTTTCTTCTTCAATTTTTTTTGGCATATATATTATTTAATTCTTAAAACTAACCAACCTGTACCATCTTTTAAGACGTGAGATGTAAATTTCTTTTCGCTTCTACAACTTCTAAATGACTGTTGCACATAAGATGGAAAAGTTGTTGTTTTATTCCATTCGTCTTTAAGAAGTTTCACACCTTCGTTAATTTCTAGTTTATTAAGCTCTTTTAAAATAGGTGTATCTTCAAGACTTCTAGTCCTTGCTTTAATAGCTGTTTTATAAAATTCTTCTTTATTAATTTTTTCCATAACTCTTTATGTTTAATAATTAAAGTTTCTTTATATATTTATTATTAAGTTAGCTAAGGGAAAAAGTGTTAATTATTTAACCTTATAATTTTCGTGTGGTAATCTTATTTTAGCTTTACCCCCACAAGGACAATACTTTTTATATACCAACCAATTATCATTACTTTTTTCATGGTCTGTCGGCATTACTTTTCCACATTTATCACATATAAATAAAACTTCCCTTTTCATATATTTATTATTAAGTTAGTTATTTACTTTCTTATAAATTTGTTGTACCCTCTGTCTTGTTACACCTAATTGTTTTCCAATTTCTGCAAACGTATGTCCGTCTTTTCTCATTTTTATAATTAAATCTTTTTCAACTTTCCCTACTTTAAAAGTATATCTTTGCCATACTTCTGCGCAGTCCAAACATAAGACAATATCTTTATTTGCAAAATATTTTATTTTTTTGTGCTTACAATTATTCTCCATAATTTTTACACCACACTTTACCGCACTCCATACACCCATAAATAACCATATCACTTGCCTTCCCTTTATTTTCTCCATTATAAGACCAGAACAAATTATCGTGTTCAGGATAATATTCAAAAACTCTTTTGTTACAAATACACTTTTCTTTCTCCATATATATAATTTATTATTAAGTTAGTTATTTCTTAATCTTAATTGTTTTACCTAACGCTTTGCAAACCTCTCCCATTGTCATTTCTTCTACGTTGTTATTTAGCTCTTTTTCTACATCTATGCCAGATATTTCCTTAAAAATCTCGTTATCCCAATTAGGCAACGCTAAGACTTTTTTTCTATCTTCCATATCTGCTTTATCCCAGGAATTTCTCCACGCTTGTTTATCTGTATAAGATTTTAAATATCCTCCAGTGGTAACATAAGTCGGGTAAGATTCTTTTTCTTTATCTGTCATTTCTTCTTCTTCAATCCATTCTGTTAAAATATAATAAAAGAAATTAGGAAATTGTATTTCTTCATGTTTTAATTCGGTTTGCTTGTTAAATATCACAACTTTCTGGTTTATAGTGTTCAAGTAGCCTGTGTTCCGGTTGCCTGTGTTCCAGTTGCCTGTGTTCAAGTAGCCTGTATTCCTGTGGCCTGTGTTCCTGTGGCCTGTGTTCCAGTTGCCTGTGTTCCAGTAGCCTGTGTTCCTGTCGCCTGTGTTCCAGTTGCCTGTGTTCCTGTGGCCTGTGTTCCAGTGGCCTGTGTTCCAGTGGCCTGTGTTCGAGTGGCCTGTGTTCCTGTTGCCTGTGTTCCAGTAGCCTGTGTTCGAGTGGCCTGTGTTCCTGTTGCCTGTGTTCCAGTAGCCTGTGTTCCTGTTGCCTGTGTTCCAGTAGCCTGTGTTCCTGTCGCCTGTGTTCCAGTTGCCTGTGTTCCTGTTGCCTGTGTTCCAGTAGCCTGTGTTGTTTTTTTCTTTACTCATATACTTTTTATATTATTATATTATTAAGTTAGTTATTTACAATTATTTTTATACGCTACCCAATCGTTCCAGTGTCCTACTGTTAGTCTTTTATTAATTGCCCACTCGGTAGCTTTTTTATAATCAAGCCTGTCGGCAAAAGAAATTGTATCTTTATGCACGCTGTTTATTCTCCAAATTCCGCAGTCTGTTGAAAGATTTGTATTGGCATTACAGGTGTTTTCCCAATGACTTTCGTTGATTATAATACATTCAGCTTCTTCCCAACTAAGCCCTGCCTTTTCTATTTCCATTTTTACCCACTCTTGCATTGTTGGCTCTGGCTCTTTGGCATCGGCCCTAATAACATTCAGATTATAACTTGGCATAGCTAGGTTGCCATTTAAAATCGCATACAAATTCCCTTGTCTACCCAAATACTTTCCGAAGTCTGATGATTTGTTAATTAGGGTTTCGGTTAGCGTGTTTGCTCCGAGAATCACCACTAAAGCTGTCATAGCGATGATTGCAAATTTTGTTAGTTTTGTTTTCATATTTTTGTTTTAGTTCCCTTAACATTCTCAGGCTTTTAATATAGCTGGGAGAAAGCTGGGGTATTTTAATATCTTTACTTTCAGCCGGTGCAAATTAGTCCTAGAACCTATCTGCACCGACTTCCAGTTATCCTCCTAATGGAGTGATTTAATAATGATTAAAAGATTCGGCATTTAGTATTTCTATCTCGGTCTTGGTGGCACGCATCAGCTCAATTAAGCCTTTGCAGTACATAGTCAATTCTATTTCTTTCTGTCCGTCATCGGTCGCTTTAAAATAAAGTTCTGCCTTAGCGACTGTTTTATGCTCGTCTAATAATTTTATAATATCTAGTGCTTTCTTTTTTTGTATTTCGGCAAGTTCTTTCATTTTCTCGTTATATTCTTGAGCTAACTGTCTTCTTTTAGTAGCTAGGTATTGTGGCGTTTTTTCCATATTATTTATTATTTTTCTTCTTCCAACAAGCCACACAATAAGCTCCAAACTTTCCTGCAATTATAGTTTCTCCACAAACTGGGCATTTATCTCCAACTACTAATGTGTTTTCTGGCTTTTTATAGTTAGACATTTTATTAATAACCTTGCTGTTGCTCATCTTAGAAATAGGCATATATTCTGGCTCTACTGGTATATTATCGTTTTTTGGAGTAAAACTGCTGTACGTGGCTTGTGTGGCGTTTTTTTGCCCTTGTGGTTGTGATGCTGTGTTGCCATCATCATCTTCATCTTCTAAGCAAAACATTGTTACTAGGCTGTATCTTCTCGCATAAGTAATTCCAGCACCTACTTTTTGGGGGTCGCTTTGGTCTTTAGCTATAATTTCAATCTGGCTTGTAATGGATTTGTCAGATTTATGTATTAAGGCTGTTTCTAAAATATTCACATTATCTTTTCTCCCAATGGTTTGCGTGAAAACAAAGTTATGTTCAGTACAATGCTTTTTAACTATTGGTAGTATCTGGTTAAGGGTTACATACTTGCTTTTAAAGAAAGGATTACTTGCTTCTTTCTTGAGTGCTTCAAAAGAGTTTATTAAGTTTTGATAGTCTTGAAAAAATGTATTTTCCATATATTTAATTTAAATCATTAATTACTTCTTGGTGGTCTGCTTCTTCGTCTGCTTGTTCTTCAATACAAGTAAAATCATCGCCTGCATCAAAATGTTCAGCGTCAAAATCTGTATCTATGTTTCTTTGGCAGTAATCGCAATAAATTATACTCATATTATTTATTCTTATTTTGTAAATATTGATTACACTCTTTAAAAGTTTCCTTTATGCTTTCAGATAAAACTATTCCTCTGTCGTTATCAAAGTAAGCCTCATCTCTTTTTTTGTTGTTGCGATTGTTTATTGATTGTTCTTTGAATTTTGACATATAAGTTCTTTAATTTTATAAGCTGGAAAGAATTTAAAACCTGTTAGGTCGTCTAGGATATAGCCAAGCGTTTCCCTAGATAACTTGGTTAGGTCTAATTGTTTGACTTCCTGCCATTTAGGGTTATTGTTTTTTTCTAAAGCCTGTCTGACTTTGTTGGCTAAAAAGTCGTTGTTGTTTGGTATATCGCCTGTCTTTTCAAAGACATCTAAATCGTTCCATAGCTCAAATTGTTCTTTAATATTCATAATGTTTTTTAGCTGGGAACATCCCAGTTTGTTTAAGTGTAATTTCTTTAAGCTCACTTTTGGCGTTAAATGTTTCACCTGTCTTTGGTTTTCTTACTGTGTAATAAATATAATCGCCACCTTCGTTTTGTGTTGCAAAGCTCCAGCCTTCTTTTTTTAGTTGGCAAGCTATTGCTCCAAGTCTTGAGATATAATTTCTCAAGCACCAGTTTCTTGAAATTTTTCCAGTTTCATTTAACTGGTTTATTACTATTTCTCTTTGTGTTAAAGACATACTATTGATTTGTTTTCCACTCTTTTAATGTTGTGGCGAACTTATTATCTTTTAAGTGTTTTTCTATTAAACTTATAATAGTGCCATTCATTATTTTATTCTCTTGTTCACACCATTTTTTAAGCATTTGGTGCAGTTCCTCCTTATCTCCTGTAAAGTTTAGTTGATATTTGCTCATATTTTTTGTTTAGTTCGTTATGTTATAACTCTATCATAGACCCATTATAAAGTCCACATCTATTTATCTTTTAATCTTAGCACTTATTTTATACACATTTCCCAATTCATTTTTTTTATTTGTTTTTTTATTGAAATACGTGGTCTGCTGTGGATAAACTACTTCGCCCACAACTTTTCAGGTATAGCCTTTAATTCTTTAATAATCATATACCCTTTAGGTGTTTTAATTATTATTTGATTTTTTTTAAGATGCTTTCTAGCTTCTTGTATTGTTTTGTAGGTCATATTTTTTTATTACGATAATATTCAAACTCTTTTAAAATAATTGAAATTGAGTGAGCTGGGATTTCTCCTTTAAAAGGTTCGCCTATCATTTCAAAAATATCCTGTAGAGCGTGGAAAGACTCATGAGCTAAAGTAGCACAAATCTTAATTATTGTTTTGCAGTGTTTTGTATTTACTAAAATAAACGGTGCATAACCCTCTCTCATCCAACATTTGCCCCTAAATTTTTCCATTTCCATATCATCTGGTCTATTACCTTCAAAGTGTTTTAAAATTCTTTTTTCTACTTGTTTATAGTCTTTGCCTATATAAACCGCTACCCAATATTCGTGGTTGATTAAATTAACTGTGTAAAATAGTTCTTTCATTTAGTTCTTCTTTTAGTTTTTTAATTTCTCTATCACAAATAGATGATAGTTTAGGATTGACTTTTTTCTTACCAGTCCAGAATCCGATTTTCATTGTTATTTTATTTTTCTCTGCTTTGGTCATTCTTGTAATGGTTAATTATTATATCTAAAAAGCCAGCTACAGTTTTAGTCTTTTTATTTAACTTTAACCAATCCAACTGGCTCTTTCTTATTCTTACTAATTTATTAAAATCACTTTTATATTCTTTTTTTTCTTTCATTTTGTTTACTTAAGTATACTTATACCCACTCGCACAGCCGTTGTCCTTTGTCTAAGCAGTTTACTATATGTTAGTGGGCTTTGTAGACTAGGGGTTATTCCTTGTTAAACAAGGTTTTTTAAAAAAAATAGTAAGAACGTTTTTGTCTGCTTGAGACGGAAGGTATCCGTATGTGTTGACCTTGAGGCTAATTTATAGTCTTCCCTCTTAGGTGTTTGTGGCTGACTTTATTTTGCTTACAAGACTTTTAATATTTTAAAAGCCATAAAGAAAAATAAAAATTTGGCAAAATTATAATAAAAAAAACTTATAATAATTTATTGGCTTCAACCAGTACACTGGAAGGTGAAACTGGTCAAATCGGCAAACAAGTCGCCTGCCAATAAACTATTATAAGTTATCCTTCCAGTGTTCATATATTATACTTTAATTAAACTATAATCATTATAAACTAATTAAAAACATTTGTACATAGTCTAAGGTGTGCATAACTTTTAATACCCCAAAACACAGGTTGGCGTGTCTTGTTTTAGTAAAAAAATAGCTAATATTAAAAGTAAAACCATTGTGTAAACATTCATTAAAAACTCATTAAATAGTTCGTGTTCGGCGCAAGAGATGGCTTGTTTTCCACAGAAGAAAAAAGATAAAACTATCAGTGGGATAAGTATCATTTTATATTGTTAAATTCTTTTAGGTTAAAACAGTCTTTTTTGAGTTTGTAATTTACTTCATCTATATCGTCAATAATATTGTGCATTATTCCATTTAAATCTGTTTCGTCTACGTGGCTGTTTAAAAGACTAATAATTGCTTTAGTCGATTTGTGTTTGGCTTCTTTTTTTGTCATTAGTTCAAATATGATAAATATTCTTTTTCAGACAACCATTTAATCTTTTTTTCTTGGGTTAAAAATTTAAGCATATCATTTATATTAGTAGGCGTTTCTTTCATATATTTGGCGATGTCGTCAGCTATAACTCTTAAATCTTTGATATATTCAAGTCCGTTTTCAGTAATTTTATAGAACTCGCCATTATTATCAGGTCTAACTCCGTATTTATAACCCTCTGCCATTAGCTCTTTTATTTTTGTCATATTAAAATCAACATCAGCCTTTTCAAGATAAATTCTTTTAACATAAAACACGCTAAAATCTTCGTTTAAATGCTTGATAAAAGGGTCATAACTGTCATAATCCATAAAAGTATTACGGTTTATTATTACTGATGCGTGGTTAGGACTACCGACCGAATAATAGAGCATTCCACGCCTGTACCAAGCGTACAAGCCAACATAAAGCGGTGAATATTTTAAGGCTTCATTAAGCATTTGTTTTGACGTAGACCAAACACTATCATAACCGAATGTGTACTTTTTGGCGTTTATTAAGGCTTTTTCTTTTATGTCTGGAGATAAAGGTCTATAATAATCATCCCAATCAAAATTATTTTTATCCCAAGACCAGTCTTTTTCTTCAACAAAACCGTATTTGCGCCTGGCTTCTAAAACATAATTCATTGAGTTACCTGATTTGGTTGTGCCTGAAATCTTGTTTAAAAATCTGTCCGACCTGTTTATAGCCTTGCCCCACTTATTTAGTTCAATCATTTCTTCAACATTATTAAGAGCAAACCCAGTACAGCCCATCGTTTCAACCAGTCTGCCACGCTGTTCTTCATCAAACATTTTTTCAGCTTCGGGCAACCAATTAGAATCTGGTTTTAAAACAGCCCAGTTAATCTTATCGTCTGACGCTCCCATAATATAATCCTTGTCTGACGGTATTTCTGGGAGCAAACCGTAGTTAATACTTAATACTCGTCTAAGGCGTGGATATTTGTCTACAAGCAGTTTTTTAGCTATATTTAGCTGATATTTTAGGTCTTGGAACATATTAATTTTTATAAATAGTGTATAAAATTACTAATATATAAATTATTAGCACTACTAATTTAAAATTTATTTCTGGTGTATATAAAATAGTATTTTGTTTAAGGGGATTGAATCTCTCTATGTGATTGCGTAGATTTTCCCCTTATTGTATGTAAATTTTGCCAGACTGGCTAAAGTCGGACAATCTAGCCTATTGTTTAGGGGAGAGTTATTTTTCTCCCCTTTTTAATTAAGCGTGTCCAATTCCTGCCTCCGCTTCTTCAAGTTGTCTTTTGGTTGGCGGTTTGGCTGTTCGCACCAGCTTACCGTCAACGATTTTTTCGTACTCTTTTAAGTAGAGAAGTTTGCAACCGCAATTTGGACAATTCATATAGCGGTCTTCTAAATACATTACGCTGGCGCAGGTAGGGCATTGTTTCATTATTATCTCCTTTCACAGTTTGGGCATTCCGCTGACATCACATTAGTGTTAGGTGATACAGACGGAATGCAAGTTTTAAAAATGCAGTCAAAGCAATGGAAGAAAACTATATTAGCTATATTGCAAGACCAGACATATCCGCATTTCGGGCAAGCATAAACGCTTATATATTTATTCATCTTCCACCTCCACGTCTTCAAGGCTAGGTAATGTTTCATCCTTAACCTTGTACCATTGCCAGAAAATATGTACTACTAGGACTATCCCTCCGATGAGGAACCACTCAAACATTTTACCTCCACCTCCTTTCGCTTGTCGCAAAAACGACAGTTAGCCATTATGTTTATATAGTTCTTGTAAAAGATGCAATAATAATTCATATCGCCCCTTTCGCCTGTTTTAATCCTGAATATACATTCTTTCATAAGTTCCTCCACAAATTTTGCAAAGTTTTCCTTTTTCTGTTTGTTTTAAACAACTGTTTTTGTAATAGCACTCGTGGCAGTATACATCCACGTTGTTAAACCCTTGACAGTAATACATCTTGCAAGCCTTGCAATAAAACTTTAGATTGGCGTTTTTGGATTTTACATAAACGACTTTGCGTGTTATGCGCCAGGCTAATTTATCAACATCTCTTCGGCTCAGTCTTCTCTCTTTAATGCTTCTAGTGTCTTTGTCTCGCCTTTTCTGCTTCCGCTTTTTGCGCTTTTCAGCCCCGCAAAGTTTTGGCATTAAAACCACCTCCTTTTTAATGAACACACTTATGTAAAACTATTTTAGCCTTCATTTTTTTTAAGCCAATCAATATTAGTTTTAATTGATTTGATGTCGCCTCTCATTTCGCTTATAGCTGTTAATAATTCGTGCATGTAAGCCTCCTGCTTGTCTCTTTCTTCTCCGTATTTAGCCCACTTTTCTTTCCTGTCGCAAGTTATCTCTGCTATTTTAATATCAAGCTCTTTAAGGTCTATTCTCACTTTCCAATAAAAAGCTGATACTACGACAACAAAACCAATAATATTGACGACTGTGCTATACTCAAATATTATTTCTCTCAGCATTTATTTATAGATAAGTTTGATTAATGTGTTTGGTTATCATATTGAGAATAGCAATCATTGGTGCTACCCAAACAGCACTTAAGCCTGCCATAGCAGCAATAACTATTACAATTAAAGCATTTACAATAGTCCAAAGAGCTGTTTTTACTTTAGTGTTTTCGTAAAGATTTTTTAAAAATTCCATAGTTTTCTATTAATTATTAAAAGCTAGTCTATGTAAAAAATTGAATAACCAAGTTTTTTTATGTCTAAAATCTTCCCCACAATTTGTGCAATAAAAAGTTCTATAATTTTTATCGCCTTTTATTTCTTCTACTTTTTCGCTTTTACAATTTGGACACATAAGTTTAAAATATTATAACCCCTGGTTTTGGTTTCGGTGCTTCTTCATCACCGCCACCACCGTCTGAATAATTAGGACTTATATAATCAATATAATAAGTCCCACTAACTAAATCATAATTATCTAGTCTTACTCCTTCTACCTGCTCTCCAGCACCGTCTCTTTCTACTCCATAAGCACTACTCCAAGAACCGTCATTTATGTTTACTTTAAAAGTATCTACAGACAATCCCTCATATCCCCCGCTTGTATATTCAAAAGCAATCCCGACTCTAAAATATGTGCCAGCAGAAAAATCAAAACCAGTATCTACATAGGCGTCAGAATTACCATCGTAAACTAATAAATTTCCAGCAGAACTTTTCCAAAGACGAACAGTTATATCAGATAACCCATCTTCGTTTAATAATCTTACATAGTTAGTACCTTCATTTAAAACTGGCTTTGATAAAGAAATATATATTGTTCCGTATGTAACCGCACTTACACTTCTAATTATTACTCCGTCTGTGCCAGTAGTATTGGCAACGTGTTTCGTCCCCTCATAGGGTGTGCCAGCAGTACTAACATAAAAATTATTATTTTTACTATTAGCCCAACTATCTTGTCCGTTTAAAGTCCCAACATTCAAATCGTTAAATGTTTGTTCATAAGTCCAGCCATTTGGGTCTAAATGCCCATAAGCACCTTTAGAGCCATAAGCCTCAATAAACCACTCCTCTCCATTAGATTCTTTTGGTATATCAAATAATACTTTATAATATTTTGTGTCGTCTTTTTTTATTAATGTTTTATCGGCTACCTTTTTTGTTTCTGCGGTATCCTTTATTTCAATATCCTTTGACAATAATACTTCCTCTTTGTTTATTTCAGAATATTCAATGTTATTAATATCAGCCCACTCCGATTCATATCTATATATATTCTCTTTTACATATTCTTCTGTGGTTGAAGAATAAACTTTTTTTACACCAGATAAAACCTGATTTGTTCCTAAAAATAACTTTATATCGTTCGCTATTATTTTGTCTTTTGTGCTAATAACGACATTAATATCTTGTTCAACCCCAGATATATTTGTTACTGCCATATACATAACAACACCACCATTCATACTATAATAATCTTTTCTCTCGGTTTCTATTATTAGGTTTTCTTTTTCATTATTATCTGTAAACGTAAAACTTCTTTCGTGTCCGTCAATTATTACAGACTTTGCTCCTAATGGCTTATCATAATTAATATTATGCCCACATCCAGTTAATAATAATAAAATTGTAAGTAATATTTTCTTCATTTTTTACTTCTATAATAATATTTGACTCTTAGCTCCCAATAAATATAATTTAATATTCTAAGTATTTTAGAATTGCATTTTTTACAGTCAATTTCACTACACTTATCGTGAAAAGTTATCTTATAAATATACTGTCGTCTTAATCCGTTTCTTGCAAAACCAAATTGCATTCTTCTATAACCATCTACAATTATCTTCTTTACTGTTATGTAATTGACATAATGCCACACAGACATAGGAAATCCTTTATCTCTCCCGTTTCCACTACCGCCATCAATAATTAATAAGTCATAATTTTTATGCGGTGGCAATACACGGTAATCCTTTGTTATGGTATATTTACCATCAAATTCAGCTAAATTTTTTTTTAATTCTTTTCTACATTCTTCGCTCTGCTCATAAATATCTACTTCAGCCCCATTACTTAAACAAGCATAGCTTAATGTTCCTATTCCTCCTCCCATTTCCAGAACTTTTTTAGCCTTAGAATTTAACACAGTATTTATTGTTGATTGGTGCGCAATAGCGTCTGCTAGTGGCTTGTCTTTAAACTTACTATAAATATTTTCCATAATTTTAATTCTTATAAATTTCTATTGTACAAGTTACTCCTACATTTGAGGCACTTAAGTTTCCTATTTCGCATTCTCGTTTATTGTATTTCCCAAAATCATAAGACCAGGCTGACGTTGAAGTCGCTGTCGTTAGGTTTGATAAAGATGAATAAGTCGTACCATTTCCACATCTAATATCGGCTGTTCCGACAGTTGTGTAACAATGAGCATTAGCCCATATTTCATCTGTAACAGCTACGCCTAAAGGAATTGTACTTGTTCCTGCAGTAGTTAGAATTGAAGAAGTAGCAAATAAAGTGCTAGGTGTAATATCCCAGTTACTTGTTGATGCTGTGGTCGGTATCTCGTAACCAGAACTTAAAGCTAAAGCATCGCCGTCTTCTTCCAAACCTGTGGCAGTTACTGAAAAATTTGTATTGTCTGACATATCAACTGTAGTCAAATATCCGGCATCATTTACAAAATTAGCGTTTGAAGCGGTTGTGCTGGCTATGGTTTCTCCCATTAAAGCGTTTAATTCTGCAAGAGTATCTATATCGGCGGTGACCAAATAACCTGCATCGTTAATGAAGCTCGCATTTGATGCGGTAGTACTGGCTATTGTTTCTCCAATAATAGCGTTTATTTTAGCAAGTGTATTTATATCCGCCTCAACCAAATTGCCCGAAGCTGTGCCTGTTACGTTTCCCACTAAATCCCCGTAAAAAGTCGTAGCCCAAATGTTCCCCGAAGCGGTTAGCCCTGTGGTTGAGGCAGTTATGAAACCCTCTCCACTCCAATCACCCCACGAATAAGCTGTGTCATAATTATCGTGGTTGTATGTTGTAGTATGAGATGATAAGGTTGAAGTGGCTTGCCCAAGTACATCATAAGAGCCAAAGTCGCTTATTTGGCTTTCGGTTATACTTTCTATTTGGTCTGATTGAATTAATCTTGTCCCAGCATTAACAAATCCCCCTATTAATAAGATAACTATAATTGTTGCAATAAATTGTTTCATATAATTTTAAATAATTAATTATCAATTTGAAATCCGTTGGCAGTATCTTCAATTTCAATATTTAACGGCCCCTCTAAAATCACCGAACCATCACTGTTTTTAATCTGTACCCCGTCATTTATTGTAAAACTCCCGGCTCCGTCCCTTATAATATTTAAATCGTTGTCTAGGGTTACTGTAGTAGTGGCAAAACAGTCGTCAGAATAAAGAACATTCCAAACACCAGAACCTGAATAAGTGCAAGTGTCTTCGCCTTCTTCTTCTGGCGGAGAATAGGTGGCGTAAATTGAATATTTCCTGTCTGTATTAGTTATTGTTATTGTTTCGTCAGCAATACCATTATTACTATCACCGCCATCTCCGCTTTCTCCGTCATCAAAATAACAATTCATACCATATTGTCCTGCCCAAGCACCCACATAATAATCCGTATCTGCAGTGATAGAATTGCTATCTACGGGTGTTGTAAAATCAGAATCATACCACCCAGGGGTATTTTCTGGCATATTGACACTAGAATCAAAATCACGACCCAGATATGATGTGTCTGAATATAGTCTTAAAGAAGAGTTAAAGTCTGCCGTACCATAACCATTCGACACTCTTAAATAGGCTGTATGTTTTGATATTGTTCCACTAGAGAATGGTGTAGCCTTAATAACAAAGCCGTCATTAGACGACTTATATGCAGATGATTCTCCTGCGGTTGTATAACCAATAGTATCATTACTCTTAACTGGATAAACAGCTTCATCTAAAAACTCTTGTGGTATTTCTATTGTGTAAAGACCTTTTCCAATATTAATATTTAATATACCCCAAGTTTCATTGCCCTCTGCATCTATAATATGCGGTCTATAGATATGAAAAGCCTTGCCTACATTGTAATCCTTGCCATTAATATCGTTCATTCCTCCTTTTGAGCTGTGATATACTGCATAGCTTCCCACTACATTTTCGGGTCGTTCACTATTACAACATTGTGTCGGGGTGCAAGTGGCTGTCCAACAATCCTCTCCAGCCATTTCCTCATTAAGCGGTGCTTGGTAAAAAAAGTCTAGGCCGTTTGTTTCAATTTCAAACTCAAACTTATTTTTGTCTGGTTTTGAATTAAGATACCAAACATATTTATAAGCCTCACCGTCTTCAGTGGCAAACATTTCAATATCTATGTTTGAGCTGGTATATTCCACTTTTTCATCTACAAAATCCAAAGAAGAATTGTCATCTCCTCCCAATAAAACGTTGGAATTTAAAAGGTTTTTAGGGTTAATTTTAAAAGATACTTCATTCCACCTTTCCAGCGTAATTGACGGATTAAATGTAGTTTCGCCTGCTCCCAATAATTCTGTTTCCTTATCGCCTATTTTTACTTTTATTTCGTCTTTATTCTCGCCTTTGTATTTATCCTTTTCTGAATTAAAAACTTTCTCAAAAACAAGCTGACTTTTTTCCAGTTTATATTTTTCTTTTGCCTTTGCGGAGTTTTCAAGCTTTTCTGATATTTTATCTATTGATAAATTGTTTTCATTGGCACCAAACTCTTGACTGCATCCAGACAAAACAATTAAGATTGCGATTATTATAAATTTCTTCATACTAAAATACTTGCATAGTGCTGGTTGCACCTGGTATAAATTTAAATCCGTAAGTGCCGTCTGTAATGACCATTATTCCTGTACTGGTGGCGTTTCCTATAGCCATATTATCGCTTGGCTCATAAAACTGCGATACATCGGAAAGTGCCGAATAAAGCCCTGCTTCATTGTCCAGCTCGCCCTCATAATTGTCATCCAATAATCCAGTTAAGTCCGCCTCTGAGTCATA
>Ga0272443_10001394_pt1 | contig 35578 bp, 58 predicted proteins | sample SSMAcet12_FD_193581 | JGI IMG/M metagenome (GOLD analysis project Ga0272443, IMG submission 193581) | Marine sediment archaeal communities from Little Sippewissett salt marsh, Falmouth, MA, United States - SSM-Acet-12 | ecosystem: Environmental > Aquatic > Marine > Wetlands > Sediment ... | reverse complement strand
ATCGGCACGGACACCTTCGCGGGCGGCATCGTGGAGTGGGATACGCCGGGCACCTATGCGGGCGGCACCTGGAACGGCAACACCTTCCACTTCACGGCGGCGGGGACGTATGACTTCCGCGCGGCTGGGTTCATCGGGACAGTCGTCCTGACTGCCACAGTGCCGGGGGTCATCGTGCAGGTGGCCCCGAGTGTGAGCTTTGACGACACCGACCCGAACGTCACAGTGGACGCGAGCGTGGGCATCACCATCGCGAACGCCAACCTGATAGACGGATCGCGGGTGCAGCTGTACAACGTCACGCAGGACACGGAGCTGGAGAACACCACCGTCTCCGGCGGCGCGGGGTACAGCTATGTGGCCACGCTGGGCCCGGGGCAGGAGGTGGAGAGCGGGGACACCATCCGGCTTATAGCTGCATACCGCAGCGGCGCTACTTACAAAGAAAATTACCAAGAAACAAACGCCGCGTCTGTAAGCGGCATAAACTTTCTCGGCACGCAAACGGACTGGGAGGCTGCGAACGGGCTTGGCAAGGACGGCTCTCTAGAGACAGAATACATGCCCGATGATCTAAACATCCAAATAGACATCGACTCCCCAGACCAAAACTTCGACGGACGAGGGCTTGTGGCTTTTATCCTGCACAACCAAACAACGGAGGATGGCATAAGGAACTTCTTCGGCGCGCTTAAGTCGGAAGATGCCGCGAATTGGTATGTTGAGGGAGCTCTGGTTGACATGAAGCTAGACAATATTAATTCATACAAAATATACGATAGCTCGGGCATTAGGTTTTACAAAAAGAGTGCTGGGTCGGTTGTGACGCCTGTTGCAGACCCAACATTCGGCGGCGGGGATATTGATATAAACTGGCGTGAGAAGGTCTATGTGTCGGTTGTCACCACCTCAGGCGCTGAAGTCGTGGACGCGGCGGAGGTTGTGGCGGATGTAGCTGACGCCGTCCTGAACGCAGACCCATCAAGCCGGGCGAGCGGCACGGTGGGCGACACCCTCGTGAAGGGCAAGGTCGCGGCCCAGACGGCGGCGGCACTTTCGGCGTGACACTGAAAGCCGGAGTCAACGGGGGTCATCGCCCGTCCTCCCCTTCTCGTTCAACACGGCGTACGCGATTCCCGCTATCCGCCCCAAAGCCCATGTCGGGTCTTTTGGCTCACTTTCCGCCCTTTTATAAATAGCCCCCAAAGCCTTCCGCGCCTCATTAAGTTCGTCACATACTCGGAGCACTTCTTCAGTTCTACGATTTCTTCCTGCGTAGTATCCTCTGCTATATGATTTCTGACAAAGAATCTTACTCATCGCTCGCCCTCCTTCTCACATCTCTCGCAAACATCGGTTGTGCCCCATCCGCCGGGGCGTATGCAGGACACAGACCCGCAGCGTGGGCATGTTGTTATGGGGTAGCTAGTCATCACTCGCCCCCCTTCCGCTCATCCCACTCCGCGAGGACGGCGCGGGTTTCGTCGTACAGCAATGACAAGGCGGACCAGGCCCCGTCCGCGTCGTATTTATCTGGGTTCGGCATGCCCCGCAACGCCTCCACCATTTTCTCTAGGAGGGGGTCTGGGGTGCGGGTGTACTGCACACAGTCATTAGAAAACTTGCTCCTGCCCCAGTACCGAATCTCGCGGACTTGCCTGCTGTTACTGTCCAATTCACGGGCCAGGCCAACCCAAACCCTTTCTGGCATATCAGTCATTTTTGGTCTCCTTTCATTTGTTCATACTCCTTGATAAGAGCGAACGCTGTTTTTAGCCACAAGGTAAATCTAAAACTTGTAAGTCCACGGATGACTTCCATGGCCCTTGGCAACAAAGATGACGGCTCCGGCAGAAAAGTTCCTTCTTTTTGTTTGGCGGCAAGGAATAAGAATACCAAAACGTTTTTCTCTATTATGATATAGTAGTCGTGGTCTTCTGCGTCGTCTAACTCTCGTTCCGCCCTCTCCATGGCTTTTTGAAAGTTCATTTTCACTCTCCTTTCATTTGTTCATACTCCGCGATGACGGCGCGGGCATTGCCGTGAAGCTCGGCCACATCTGTGGTTTGTATCCCGGTGTCAAACCTCTCCCGCGCAAGCCTGTCTAGGACCGGGGCAATTTCACGCAACGCTTCCGCCATGCGCTCCAACATCTCCCGCGCCGCGTCCAGTTCCGAGCGCGGCACATACTCCATCAGGCCCTTGCCCCATGGCCGCCCCATCCATTCCCCGTAGCGCCTTTCTGGGTCTTTGACATCCGGAGGTGTGCGTTCATAGACCCAGATGCCGCCCTTGCACGCGGGCTCCCGCTGCGGCCTAGCGCGTTCTTCTGCGAGGATATTGATGAACTCGATTTCCTGACTTTTCGGCACGGCCCGCACCTCATCAATCGTGGCCAGCTTGGCTGCGATAGCATCCAGCATGGCATCCCGCGCTTTCACCTCTGGCACATGGTGTGAACCCTCGGACTTGAGGCACATTAGGAACTCTTCATCAATCATTTTTGGTCTCCTTTCCATTCGCGCTCTGCGACCTCTTTTGAAACTTGGCCAAGATACCTTTGGAGCGTCTCTATCATGCACTCCTGGACAAACTTCGCGTCCTTTAATTGCGGCACAGGGCCGTATGATATTTCCATCAGGTAGCACTCAAACCCGCGCTCGTCTGTTCCTGTAAGGATTTCAGAGCTTATTCTGATGGTTTCTTTATTTAGTTTCATTTCTCTCTCCTTTCTCCGCGCCTTCGCGCAAAATGGGTGGACGGGTGGCTATCTACACAAGTCCGGCCACATGCATGGCGCGGTATGCCAGGGCGAGGTCGGGGGCGAAGAGGCCAAGGATGGTCTGCGTGGAGAGCAGGGAGCCCGCAGAGAGAATTGCCGTAATCGCCCCTAGGAATGAAACAAAAAACCACCCGAACACGGCAAGGTCGGCGTTAAACGCGTCTGAACGCATCACAGAAAGAAACCGAGACACTGTGAACCTTGTTGACAACACGGCTAAGACAAGCATCGGAACCCCGAACAAAACCGCGCTTAGTGCATCAAGCCACAAGACGGTTGCGGCCACATCCAGTGCATCTGGCGTTGCGGCCTGTATGGCGTCCACCGCCTCGCGCAGCATGGATATGAGTTCTGTTTGTACTTCTTGGGCCATTGTCTTTCTCCTTTTAGGTCAAGCTAAAAACGGGTGGACGGGGGACAGCACTTGGGGGAACCGCCCCCGTCCGTAGGGTAAACATAATCAGAACGGGATATCGTCGTCGTCTTGCGGCGATGGCTTAGCGGCAACCGTCTTCGGCTTAGCCCCCTGTTCCGAACGGCTATCCAGCATCACGAGTGTGGAGTTGAACGGGCGCAGCACCACCTCCGTTGTGTAGCGATCCTGCCCCTGCTGATCCGTCCACTTGCGGGTTTCAAGCTGGCCCTCCAGGTACACCAGAGAGCCCTTCTTGAGGTAGTTCTCCGCAATCGTGACAAGGCCCTGCACGTGAATAGCTATACGGTGCCACTCGGTCTTTTCCTTGCGCTCGCCTGTGGCCTTGTCCTTCCAGTGCTCGGACGTGGCCATGGTAAAGTTGGCAACCTTGTCCCCGCTTTGGAATGTGCGGATATCCGGGGCTTTGCCCAGGTGGCCCATCAGGGTGACTTTGTTGAGTGATGGCATTATAAGCTCCTTTCTTGGTTAAGTAGTGCAGTGTTCTCTTCCTCGTCCAGTCGGTCGCAAAACTCGTCCAGCGCCCGCTCCAGCTTGGCAATCCAGGCGTCGTCACGCTCCACGCGTATGATAGCGGGCTCGTGGTCCGGGTGGTCGCTCATCCAGTCGCACCACTCGCGCTCGGCCAGGAACATCTGCCCCTGCACCTGCGGGAAATAAATCGCCGGGATGCAGTCGCGGGCCAGGTTCTTAATGTGCGTGCTCTCCTGCGGGCATTTTATCTCCAGTACACCGCGCTCGCCCACCAGGCGGTCCGGCGAGGCACCATAGCGCACCGCGTCGTCTGTGAAAACCCCAGCAAGCTCCACCGGCTCATCGGACAGGAGGGCGTAGTAGCTCGCGGCGGGGGCCTCCCGCTTCACGCCATCCTCCATGGCCAGGGACACAAAGCTGGCCGATGGTTGGCCAGTCATGCGCTCGCCCAGGAGTAGGGCCCTGTAGTCCTCCGCTTGGCTAGACGGCTCTCCACGCGATGTCAGGATTTTACCAAAGCACGAGGCAGTCGGTATCCCGCAGCGCAGTGCGTGCCACTCCGGAGAGTTTTGGGGGACGCGGTGGTGCTTCATGCGCTTTTCGCCTCAGCCTTTTTCAAAAGAGTGTTCACCCCATTTGTGACTCTGGTTAACGCAGAAGCGGGTATCTGTTTCAAGTTTTCTGCGCCGTATTCTCCCTTTATCCATTCCCAAAGTTTTTTGTTGTCTTGTTCAGAAAGCTTGTCTATCAAGCCCGCAAGCTGCTTTGCGTCCTCTGTGCTCATCATCACCTCTTTTTGTTGACCGCCGTTGACTGGTTCTGTTCCGCCGCGTGCGTGCGTTTCATCTGCATCCGGCGTGTCGTCCAGGGCAAACAGCCCGCCCAAAGCATACTTGCGGGCGTAGGTGGAGGTCGCGCCGCTCGTCATGGCAGGGTCGGGCGTGCCCTTTTTAGCGAGGGCCTCCTTTGCCGACGCCGAGGCGGAAATGGTGCCGCCCTTGTAGTGCAGGGTGGCCGTTGCCTCAATGTGGACTTGCTGTCCGTGTATCTCCCTGGCCGTGCCTTTGTCGTACACGTAGCCTGTGCATGGCCCCATGGCCATGACCTTATCGGATATGGTTAGGGCCGCACCTTCTGGCAGTATGTCCTTTGCCGCCTTTTGAATGCCCTCCGCAGTGCGGTATTTGCACTCTAGGTGCGGGTTCCACTGGTCTTTCGGGGCCAGCATTTTGCGCTGCATGTAGGATAAAAGATGCAGAACATCCGGGAACTCTTTGGGCTCTACCTGTGCGTCAGTCATAGCGTTTCTCCTTTCCCTTGATTTCCTAATTGCAACCACTCGGTAGTCAGGTCCTGATGCACGGCGCGGACTATGCGGCTATTCGGGCGGGCTATGGCCTCAATCAGGCGCAGGGCTGCAACCTTGCCGTCGTGAACGCCCATGGTGTAAGCGGGGTGGTTAAGCATCGCACGGCTCCCTCGTTGAGAAAATGACAAAAGGCAATGACCCATCTTTTTCTAGTCTTGGCTTGTACCTTGTGACCTTGTCTGGCTTTATCCCGTAGTACTTACAGAAAGCAGCTGCCGAGATAGTCGGGCCAGTGTTCTTTCTTTGCCTTACCCTAAATGTGTGGTTCTTTGGTTCCGGGTCACATTCTAAGAACTTAATACCAACCTCTCCTGTTTCCTTGTCAAAATATAGGAGGCAACTCTTATAGTTCTTAAGGCCCGCCTCTTCCGCGAAAGAGCCGGAGAACGCAATGGCACATTTTGTGTCAAGAGACACAATGGAACCCTTTGAGTATTTCTGTATCGGACCAGTGTATTGCTCAAACATACGGCACCTCCTCAAACTCGTACGCCATCATGCCGCCGTCCGCCTTGCCGGCCGCGCTGCACAGGGCGGCAATGACATCGTTCGCCGGAGTGCCCACGCGGCGCATGGCGGACATGGGCGAGGTATCGTTCGCTGGGCAGGGTGGATAGGTCATGGCGTGGTCTCCTTGTGCTTTTCTAGAATTGCCTTGGCCCGCTTGTGACGCGCCACATCCTCCGGGTCGCCCCATTCGCAGTGACGCTCTATATAATCCAGCGTCCATTGCAGGGCCTCCAGCGCCTCATCACGCTTACCTAAAACGCGCCGGACGGCCTCAACAATCGTCTCTCTATCTCTGGGGCGCACAATGTCCTCAATGGCATCAAGCTGCTTGGCTAGCTTCATTGTGTGCTCTGTGTACCGCTCGGCCTGGTCTTCTAGTGCATCGTCTATATTACCCATCACGCGGCCTCCTCTCCCTGTATGTTGTACGCCATGGCCACAATGGCACCAATGATGGTCTCCGCGTGCCCCAGGGGCAGGCCGCGCTCTTTGGCCATGGCGCGGAACTTGTTCACGACCTCGGTCTCGCGGGCGTGGTCGTATACGGCCAGGCCGATTTTGCGTTTTGCACATCCAATAGACCGGGCATGCTCTTGGCGCATGGCCAGGAGGCGAACGATCTCGGCGTCAATCGTGGATATACAACTCCTTGAGTTAAACAGTGTTTGCCATACTGGATGCAGCAACGCCTCGTCCAGTGTTTTTGGGTCATCTGTCATCACGCGGCCTCCTTTGCGCAAAAGTCTGCGAACTCATCCCGGTCCATCGGCGGAATGCGGTAGGTGAAGGTGTAAAACACTGTGCTGTCATACACGGCGCACAGCGTTGCCACCCCGCCCGGCGAGGGGTATGGGTACCCGGCCTCTGCGGCCTCGTACTCGTCCGCGTCGTAGGCGGCTGTGGCGGCACGGATAGCCTCGTGGATGTCGCTGTATTCGCCCTCCATCCGGTCGCCCACCTTCGGCTCTGGCCAGGCGTCAGAGATAAAATCCCAGGAAAAGTCATCGTCCGCGATATTCGCCCGCTCTGCGTCGCTCCACCGTGCACGCAACACCTTGAACGCCGCGTTGTCGTGCTTCACGCGCAAAGCCCGCTCTTCCTTGCTAAGCCCAAGCCAGGGTGGTGCAGTGCGCGCTTCGGCCAAGCACTCGCCGAGCCTGTCTATGGTCTCCACAATGGAAGTCACAACAGTGCCCTCCCTGCTTCCTCGCGTGCCTCGCGGATTTCGGCCTCTCTCCCGCCGTCCACGGCCAGGGCAAGGCCGTTCAGCGCCCGCTCAAGGTGCGCGATCCGCCTATTGGTCTCGAGTATAATGTCGGCGACCTCTTCCCTGGCCTTTTCCGCCCTGCCCTCGGCCTCCTCCAAAAAATCATACGGGACATAGCGTGCGGGCGCGGGGTAGGGGCAGTCCGGCCATGCCTCTAGCGCGGCTTTGCGGGAGGAGAAGAACGCGCCCCTGTCCCAGCTTGGCTCGTCTGCGAAATCCAGATCAGGCATCAGGTACACATCATCGGGTGGGTTGGTCATGCCGCACCTCCTTTCACCCATCTCTCGCGTTCTGGAGATAACTCTTTCCCCCTGCACACGGCTGTGTGCCAAGCATCTATTTCTCCCCAAGTCCATCTTTCAACCCATTTTCTGGCAAGCGTTTTTGCTTCCACGGACTTAGCTACATTTTCAACAACATCTTCAAAAACTTCCTCTCTGGTCATGCGGCACCTCCTGCCTGCGCAAGCAGCTCGTCCGCACGCCTTTTTGCGCTTTCAAGTAAAAGCCCCTTTGGAAGGCCAGTGAAGGTGTTTCTCTCCAGCTCACTGCACATCAACTCCATCCAAAGGATGGCGGCGCGGCCCCTCTCTTCTGTGTAGGTCATACCGCACCTCCTAACTGCCGGAGGGCGTTCCTAGCTTTCGGCACCAACCGCAAGATGAGGTGGGCCAGGTCGTACCCGGATGACGGGTTGGAGTTCAGGCGTTTGTGCGCGGCCCCCAAAAGGGTTTCTAGGTCCTCAGCGTGGGCAAGCGCGGCCTGTCGTTCGGTGTAAGTCATAGCAGTTCCCCCTGTTCTGTGCCCCGGACGGGGCGGTTGTAGGCTCCTTCAACTCCGTGGGTCCGCCGATTGCCGCTGTGCCTCTCTGGCCTTGGCATCCCGAGCGCGGTGCCCTGGGGTATGTCTCCACTATACGGGGGCTTCTCCCCCATTGCAAGGGGGGTGAGTGAAAAAAGTTTGTTGCCCACATCCGCACAGCGGAGTATAAGGGGGTGCCTGCTCTGCGCTAAAGCGTTGCCTATAGGCGGCGGCCCGAAAGGGTAAAGGATCGGGACTCCGGTCGGCGCATCAGGAACCCTGTGCCCGCCCCCGTGTGGTGGGAATGCATCTCAGGGAAGACCCCACCTTCCCCCGGCAACCGGAGCCGGGACGATGGTGGGAAAAGGTCCCTCCCCGGCGCTTAAGAGGCCAAGGGCATCCAGTCGGGGGGGTCAAAGGGCGGGGGGGCAGAGTTGGAAGGTCCCTCTACGGAGGGTCTAGCCTAACCGGAAGGCGGCTGGATGCTCCCCCCGCCGCTACAGTGCCGGAGTGGCGGAACGGTAGACGCTGCGGACTTAAAATCCGCTCCCGCAAGGGGTGCAGGTTCAAGTCCTGCCTCCGGCACCACTTTAAGAACGGGAGGCGGCGCTGAAGGAAGCGCAGAGTTGTGATCACCCCATAAGGCGCGATGTATGGGCGTAGCGGGCTCTAGGCCGCAAGCCGGTTCAAGCCCGGCCCTCCCGGCCCCCTTGACACACGGGGGGCTCTCCCCCATAATGCGCCAATGCATGACCTGGAAGCGTGGCGAATCGCCAACAACCTGAACAAAACGCAACTCGCGGATGCGCTCGGCGCGACGCCAAAAAGCGTGCGCGATTGGATAAGCGGACGGCACAGGCCAAGCATGTCCTACATGATCCACATCAGAGAGGTGACGGGCGGGGCCGTGACAGCTGATAGCTTTTACAGGAGGGCAAGGAAATGACCGACAACGACACGCCGCCGTGCCCGTTCTGCGGGTTGAAGGAGGACATATACTCCATCATAGACGGCGACTTCGCGGCGATTTGTTGCCTGGGCTGCGGGGCCCGTGGACCATACCAGGAGATTATTAGAGAAACTGCCAAAGGAACACCAATAGAAGACGCAGAGCATGACGCCATCATGCGGGCCGCGTGGGCATGGGCAAGGAGGGCGCGATGAATAAGGTTTTTTCTTGGCTGTTCAGTAAAGTAGAAGCGCTCTTTGATTTTTCTTTCATTGTGTTTGGCATCTTATTGCTTATACAAGGCAGTTATATTGAGTCCTTTCTATGTATCATTATAGCCCGAATGGGCATGAAAGGCGAAGTTGAGCAATCTATTGATAACCATTTAAGGGTTAGCGGCATTCTCTTAGCGGCCATAGCCAAAAAACTAGGCGCGGTAAAGCGAGTGGAGGGGCGCGATGAATAGGCTGACCATCCGCTTGCCGTGGCCCCCTAGGGAGCTTAACCCGAATGCGCGGGTGCACTGGGCCAAAAAAGCCCCCATATCGCGGGGCTACGGCCAATCCGTGTACCTGGTAGCCTACGATGCCTACGGGGCGCAGAAGGCCATTGTACAGCCCCCTGTGCGCGTTGGGCTGTTGTTCTGCAAGCCGAACGGGCGCAAGCGTGACCTGGACAATTTGACGGCCTCTATGAAGGTGGCCCTGGACCAAATCGCCATGGTGATAGGTGTGAACGATCGGGAGTTCACCTATAGCCGGATTGACTGGGGCCCTATTGTGGATGGCGGAGAGGTGCGCGTCACCCTGGAATGGGGGGATACACCATGAGCGGCACACCCTGGACATCAGAAGAAACGGCTCAGGCACAGGCGTGGCGGGCGGAGGGTGTCACCCATCGCGAAATAGGGGAGCGCCTGGGGCGTACACGGGGGGCTGTGAAGGCGCGTTTTAACCTCTTGGACGGGAAGGTCTGGCCCCGGACGCGCAGCCCTGTTGTGCCAGAGGCGCAAGAAGGTATTGCTATGCCCAAAGAGGAGCGCAACTGGCTTGTCTTGCGGTTCCTGGCCAAGCGTCCACGGGGCGTGAAGCTGTCGGAGATCGTGGCAGAGTTCCCGTACTTTTCACGCAAGGCCGTGCTCCAGGTTTTGGGCGTCTTGAAAGCGCGCGCGTATTTGACGTGCCCGCTGAAGACCAGGAAGTACACAATCACGCCATGGGGCCGGGAGCAGCTTGCGGAGCGTGGCTTGCTGGACACGACGCTCCCGGACGGGCGAGAGGCGCAGCGTGCGGCAGTTGTGCAGATGATGCTGGGGAGGGCGGAGGGATGAGTAAGCCGTTCGCCATTGTCACGATCCAAGGCCGTCCGTGCCGCGTGGAGGCCCGCACAAAGGCCAAGCTGGCCGAGGCGCTGCGCAAGTACATCCCCCTGGCTTGGGGTCCGGCGGAGCGCGACGCACTGGAGACCAAGGCAAAGGAGGTGCTGCGGTGAACTTAGATGACCTTAAGGTGGAGAATATAAAAGAACTGACCCCTGATAAGGCGGACCTACTATATCGATCTATGCATGCCATGCTTGCCCCAGAAGAGGACCGCGCATTCCGGCTGGAGAACTGGCCCACCGAACTATGGCTCCTGAAAGAGCAACAGCCGTTTGCCAAAATCCCGATGGAGCGATTCATTGAGTTGCTGGAGCAAAAAGGAGAGAAAGCCGCACACACTTGGCTTATGGATCGGCGTGAGATGCTTGGTCTCGCGACTGGAAAACGCTACTTTATCCGCCTCAACACGCGCTCACCGAAGGACTACACCAAGGGGCGGCCTCTTGCCCCGCGCGAGTTTGCCAAGGCCCTGGCCAACTCCTCGCGCACTTTCGGCGATATGGCTATGCTCTCTTGCGAGGGGGAGCCGTGTTTCCTGTATGTGTTCAAACACGACGAGCGGTGCGGTCAGAATGAGTGGCGTGCCTTTGTGAAGGGTGGGCGCATGATTGCCCTTACGCAGTACACGCCGGGCGGGTTCTCGCCCCTCACCAATGCCTTTGCACGCCATGCCTGGATTGCCATGGAAGAGCTTTTCGGGCGCGTGCATCCGGCATTTGGGCAGCAAGATTATGTTTTTGACGGGTACATCCACAATGGCCGGGCGCACTTCCTGGAGGTCAATCCATACGGCAAGTCTGACCCGTGCTTTTTCTTGTCCTACGAGAATATAGAGGCCCGCCCAGGCCAGGTCGCGTGCCAGGGAATTAGGTATGTTGAGGTGGAGGGCGAGGAGCTGTGAACGTCCCTAAGTACACCATCACAGTCAAGGGCTCCCCGGAGAAGAGAATCCGCAAGCTGGAGGCACTTGCCGCAGAGGCGGGCGCGGCGGGGGATTTTGTGCTGGAGCAAACCCTATTGCAACAGGCGGAGTGGATTTTGCGGGAGGGGCGGAGATGACTAGCGCCGCAACTATGGCAAGCCAGCTTATCACCCGTCGCGGGTGGTGCGTCGCCCGCCTGTTTGACCTATCGTTCGGCAAGCCGTGGAGCACATACCGCGCCTGGCTATGCCGGGACCTGCTTCTGGCAGGGTTTACGGAGCAGGAGGTCATGGACGCCACCGGGCTGTCCATTCACACTGTGGCCCAGGCGAGGCGGCGGTTGCCGGGGGAGATTTCACTGGAGGGGCGCGATTATGTTGCACGATGAGGCCGCCGATATACTCAAGGACCCTATAGTGTTTTTCTCTAAACACTCCCCTGGGAAGCCTGTTCCGCTTTTTGTGAGTGAGTTAGAAAAACACAAAGGCCTATACCACATATTTGATTTTGGTGAGATTGATCTAAAATCGTCTATGCCACTATACGAGACAGGAGCCGAGTTCTGGCGGGAGGGTATTCTTGAGCCGCCATTTGAGCAAGTAATATATTCCTTCAGGTGCGCGAAAGAAAAGCTAAGGATCCTTTTCTCCGTTCATAGGGAGGAGACGGGCGCTTCAATTTTTGTGCATGGTGAACATCCTAATCTTATGTGCGAAGTATCAACATCATTGTGGAAAATGTTAATAGAGAACGGAAATACGGAATCTTTCTTGATTAAGGAGCTTGGGGCAGAAGACAGCCCTCACTTAGACGTGCAGAAAACCGTGTTCTTTGCTTTTTTTCACCTAACCATGCTCTTGTGCACAAAATACATCAAAAAAGAGCGCATAGACCCGCCTACGACCTTAAACAAAAAGCGGGCCAAGAGAGGCAAGCCCCCGCTCCACCCCTACACCATTGTCCGACTTCAAGACAGGCAAAGCGGGGTTGGTGCGGGCCGATGCGGAAGCTCCCCAAGGCCGCACTGGCGTCGCGGCCACATCAGGCGCTTAAGCAACGGCCTGGTCGTGCCCGTGGCTCCATGCCTTGTGTGCGCCGACGGCAGGGTGCTCCCGCCGCAAAAGTATCTTTTGGAGAAGGGCGCAATAGGGGTTTACACAGGGGGCGGGGCGGGGTAGGGTTGCGGGGTAGGGGTGGTCACGCGCCCAGAAGGACTCTTCTGCAATGGCTTCTGACTCTGCGTGACCAGGGGCAGGGGCCTTTACAGGAGAGTTTTTTATGTTCAGGGTACCAAATTGGCAGTCTTTTCAGTCCTATAAAGACAGGAGCCCGCCCTGGATACGCCTCCATAAACGCCTCTTAGACGACATGAAGTTTCAGCGGATGTCCGCAGAGGCGCGTGCGCTACTCCCCATGATTTGGCTCCTCGCAGCGGAGGATGAAGACCCTGTATCGGGCGCGTTACGGTTTGGTTACGAAACCGTAGCGTTCAGATTACGGATGCCAGAAAAGGTGGTGAGAGCGGCCATGAGGGAGATTCTTAACGCGGGGTTTATAGTATTAGATTCTCAAGCAGATACAGATAGTTACGGAACCGTTACGGATTCGGTACGGAATTGTCACCCAGAGACAGAGACAGAGACAGAGACAGAGACAGACCCCCCTATAGCCCCCCCACGGGGGGGGCGCACAAAACCCCTGCCATGCCCGGATGGAGTTTCGCCCCAGGTCTGGGGGGACTTCCTTGCGCTCCGCCGGGCCAAGAAGGCCCCCGTGACGGCGGCGGCCCTGGAGGGTATAGCGCGGGAAGCCGCAAAGGCCGGGTGGCCCCTGGAGGCCGCACTAGCCGAGTGCTGCGCCCGGGGGTGGCAGGGGTTCAAGGCAGATTGGGTAGCAGATAAACCACAGAAAGGAAATCAAGGCAATGACACACAATCACGCATTAATGCAGCAACACAAAGGAACCTCGCAAGGTTCGGGTGCATACCAAGCGGCGCAAATAATCCACATAGTGGAGCAGTGCTTTGCGATGCAGGACACTTACGGGAAGACGCCGGAACAACTGGAAATCTTGCAGGGGGCGATGGTGGAGGACCTGCGCGACTTTCCCTTGTCCACGATACAGGCGGCGTTCACAGAGTGGCGGCGGTCATCGCGAAAAATCCCGACCCCGCATGACATCATCCGGTTGACCTCATCGGTGGCTGCGGACAGAAATAGGAACAGTGGGGTCAAGACATATTCCGATTTTGATGGAGATTTCCCTGCGTACATCCGGTACCTGAACGCACGCGGCGTTCCGATAGCTGACTCCTGCCAGAAATACCTGGACTACCACGCCTACCCTGACCGCAGGCGCTGCGAGCGCGAGGAGCGCACCCCAGAGCGCAAAGAGGAGGTTGCGGCAATCGTGCCCCAGGCGGCGGCCAAACTGCGATACGGGAGGACAAGCGCATGAATAGAGAGCGTTTTTTGGTCCGCATGGCCCGCGATATTGTGGCTTTCCACGGTGTGCCATGGGATGCATTGTGGGACGGCAGCCACCGAGGCAAGGCAATCGTCCAGGTTCGGCACGCCGTTTTTCAACAGTTGTGGGAAGCGGGCGCGTCCATGGCCGATATTGCTTGGGTAACGGATATGGACGCCAGGACCGTTAGCCGTGCCTTGAAGGACATGGGGGCCCTGCCAGGGAGCAAACCGCACAAGGAGGCCGAGTGATGACTAAATTATTTTCATTTTTTAGATCAATGTTTTTTGGGCGAACAGAAGCACAGAGATGTTTGGACGAACAGACCATAAAAGCTCTAAAAGCTCTTTTGGTAAGAAAAGCACAAGAGAGGCACGCTCGGGGCGAAATTAGCGATGAAAAACTAGCTGACTATATAACTCGCTATACTGAGGAGGCCACACAATGACCGCAAAAACAGCAAAGGAACTAGAGGACTACGTCCTGGAGATACCGCACGGACGCCGGGAGAAGGGCGCAGCGCGGCTGCGGGTGGCGAGCATGGCCAGGGTTTACGAGGCCCTGACCCCGCAGCAAGTGACGGCCCTGGACCGCATAGAGGCCGGGCGGCGGCTTGTCCTGTCCGGGTTGCCCGTGTCCCGGATGCGGTACGACGATACGCCCCGTGCAAGCTGTAGCGCGGACTGGACGGAGGCGCAGATAGATTTGGAATATGACTACATAAGATGGTGCCAAATCACGCGGGGCACCATGGGGGCCGCTGCGGTTGTGGCGTTCCTGCGGGAGGACAAGATGGGTGCCGTGGACGCGGCGCTAGGTCTTAAGCCATACCAAGCCGGAACGGCAACACTGTTTATCGCGGATGGGCTAGAAATCTATGTCCGCATGAAAGGCTGGGGCGATCGGGCCAAGGACTTGCCCCCCTCCGAGAGCCAGATGCGAGCCATGGGAGAAGTGCCCACAAGATTGATGCCTGAAGACGCAAAAGAGGGTTGACGCCCCTATTCTTTTGGAGCATATAGCCCAAGAATGCAGCCGTATGGTGCGGCTGTACAACCTAATAAAGGAGACCATCTAATGAGTGATGTCGTTGAAAGCACTGTTGAAATCCTTACGGCCCTAGCAGCTAGCGGCTCTCTTCAAGTTGAGGAGATTGATAGCACTGCAAAGGCGATCTATCAGGCCCTGAAAAACCTGGACGCCCCGCAAGCTGAACCGCGCCCGGAGCCTGCGGTGTCCATCCGCGCCTCGGTGAAGCCGGACTATATCGTGTGTCTGGAGGACGGCAAAAAGCTGAAAATGCTTAAGCGGTACCTGGCCACGCGCTACGGCCTAACCCCGGAAGCCTACCGGGAGCGGTGGGGCTTGGCCAAGGACTACCCTATGGTGGCCCCAAACTACGCCGCGCAGCGCAGAGCCCTGGCCAAGTCCATTGGCCTGGGCCAGTCCCGCAAGGGTATGGGCAAGCTGCGGGCTGTATGATAGGCCGCATTTGCCCGGAATCGGGCCCCACATGCGGCAAAACCCCCTCCCTGGTGTCACCCTACCGGGGAGGGGGCAAAGGCCACTCCACGGGGCTTATTTTGCCTTAATGCATTGCCTTTGATAGCATTCTGGGAATATGGGGAGACTGAACGTTCTCTCGTTCTCGCTTCCATAAATTGTACCAATCACCGCGAAAAGCTCTGGGTAATCTTTTCTGAGTAATGAGCGCCCGTCGCAATTAATCCAATTTATTGGAATATTTGCCCCTTCTGGAAAATGAAGGATTGTTCCTGTTGGAATGCAATTATCGGATTTTGGTAGCGTCCTATCCAGGATTCGCCAGAAGCGCTCTAGCAGTGGGCGGTGGCAGTGAGGGATGGGGTCGGTCGTGCCCCATCCCCTAACTGTTCTATGCTGAAGGCCAAGGCGGTCGGCCAGCAGCTTCTTGTTGAGCCAGGATAGCGCCGTGCGGGCATGGTCATCTTTGGACATGGCTATTTTCCTTTCTCCCCTGGGGTTTTGCCCTCTAGCGCTAGCGTCAGGCTGAGGGCCAAAAGATCGCTCCTGGCGTCGTGCGCCGTTGTGGCGATCACCTCCAGCGCCGCGCTTAGCCTGTCCATCAGGACCGGGATGTCAGGGTTGGTGAGTGCCTTTCCGGAAGCAAGCCTGGTCAGGATGTCGCGTGCTTGCATGTAGTCGCTTTGCGTGTTCCATACAGCCCTGCCTAGCAGATTTTGCAGTCTGCGCACTTCGGCTGTGGGTGCCAGGACCCATGGGCCCCTGTTGTGTTGGTCGGTCATGATTGGTCTCCTTTTTCTTTTATCAGGCCCCACCTGCGCAGCGCTGCGGCGAGGCCCATGCGCTCTGCCGAGCAACGAGTGGCGGGGTCTTTCTCATACATGCGCTCTGTTTGATAAGCCTGTTTCCTCAGGCAGGAGATGGCATCATTAAATTGGCCAAGAGACACTTTTTCTAACCTAATTTGCTCTGCATAATCAGGCTCTAAGTGTTCAAGGAAAAAGGCGTCTATTATTGCCTTTGCGTGTTCTAACTCCTCTTTGTCCGGCGCTCCGTTCTCTTCAAAATATGCATTGGTCGCGCAGCTTTCGAGCTCTTCCCAAAGTTTTAGCAATATACTGTAAAGGCGCTGAACGTCTGTCCTGGCGTGCGCATGCATAACAGGGTTACGTTTTATGATATTTGCAAGGGTGACTCTAAGCGCTCTTGATAACTCGGTCACTTTCATGCTCTCGTCTTCTGTTATAAAATCTGTGACGGTTGGTGTGTGGTGCGTGGTCATGATTGGTCTCCTTTGGTTTGCATGGATTTTTCTAATATTGTTCCGGCTTCTGTTATCATCTCTGCTATGTCTGCAAGGGCCTCAGCAAAAGCGGGCTCGGCGTCCAGTCTTGCTGCGGCCATTCCTGCGATCGCTTCCCTGGCTCCGTGTAGCGCCAAAAGAACTTCATCTTTAGGCGTTTTGTGTGTAGTCATAGCTGTTCTCCTCTCTGCGTTGCGGCGGCGTGCCGGTGGGCTATCCACCAGGTCAAGTCAAAGGGCGGGTCCAGTGGGGCGGGTATCCAGGGGGTTGCGGTCATTTTTTAATTCCTCCTTTTCTAATAAATAATTCCATTTTCATTGTATAGTATACCGGCCTCAAGTCTTCCTCTTCAAGGCCAAAATAGTAATCTCTAACAGCATCTGGGTCTACACCTTCAATGAAAGAACACGCCCGAAAGCCGTTTCTCTTTATCATCGCCATACAATTTTCTATATGCGATGTTTCCATGTCTTCTATTTCGTGCTCTTCCCCGGACTTGTCTGTCCAAGTCAAGTTGCTCATGATTGTGCCCCCCTTGCTTTGGCTATGGCGGCGCGGGCCCTATCCCATACAGAGAATACATTCTTCATGGGAGACATCCCGTATCGCGGGTCATCCATTGCGTATGTTCCAAGCATTTCGTCAAGGCACGCAAGCAACTCCGCGTTCTGTGCTTTGAGCTGATCGCGCTCTGCGGCGGTCTCCGGCGCGGCGGCTATCAGGCGGGCACGGGCCTCGCATTCTGCCTTGTCGTTGCCAGGGATAAAGGCAACTGTACCATTTTCGTTCCGAACGACTATGCCGCGCATCGCTGTTTCTAAGATGGTAGCTAGGCCAAAGTCGGTTGTTTCTAAGATGGTAGTTAGGCCAAAGTCGCAAGTGTCCCATTTTTCCGTTGTGTGTGGTGTGGTCATAGTGTGGTCCCTTTCTATGCTGCGAGTTTAAGTTTCATGTATTCGGCATGGCGGGCGCTTTGGAAAAACAGGGTTTCGGCCATGGAGCGGGCCTCTTGCTCTGTGAACGAGCTGCGCCCCAGTGCGCTGATGGTGCCGTCATCTTTGGTGACCATTTCGTACAGGTCATCGCGGTTTTTGCGCGTGCGTGGCGGTGTGTAGGCGGCGGTCATCGTGATGGAAAACTCATCGTACCTTGGGGCGAGTTTAGCTACGATCTCCGGCTTGCCGTCAAAAAGGGCTATCAGGCATCCGTTGCCCCAGAATATCGGGTCATAGATGGGAAGGTCTGTGGTCATCGTGGTTTATCCTTTCTCTCCTTGCGGGATTGCAGGCTAGTGCCCCGCCCGTGAACGGGGCACCGGTATGCAATCAGGCGGCTAAATCCCGTAATAAGCTTTGTAAGCCAGTTCCATGACAACGATATATTTGACTTGCGGAATGTCGTCGCGCCTATCTTGCATTCCATCATAACCTTCATATTGAAAGTGCCCCACCAGTTTCTCTGCTTTGTCTCTTAGCAGGTTTTGAGGGCACTCCGGGTCTATTTGGCCATTTATTATTTTACTCTCTCCGCCCATAAAAATAGCAATAGACGGTGTGCCTGTGGAGTTTTCGGATTTCACGTATATTTTTTCGCCAGGGAAGTTATCTTTTAGGATTTTGCGGATTGCCTGCGCGGCCTTTATATGTTTTGGGGTTGCTTTGCCGCCGTATCTTGCGCGTATCCCTGGCACCCATTGAATGTTTTGCATGGTCTTTCTCCCTTGTGCTGCGGTTGTTAGGCGGTGAGTGCTTTTGTAAAGTCAGGGGCGGCGTTAAAGTCCAAAACGGTCACACGCACGTTCCTGAATCCATGCTTGGCCGCCCGTGCTTTTATCGCGGCTACGTCAGATTGTGTTTTGCAGGTCGTACTTAAAATGGTTTCATCCCAATCTTCTGCTCCTTGGGCCGTTCCCCAGATAACAATCTCTTTCATGGTCTTCCTCCTTTGCTGCGGGCGTCGGCCAATCCGTCACCCTATAACCCCAGTATGGCACACAATTTGCCGGGTGTCAACAGGCTTTTGCAAAAAATATTGTGCCGTGCTTTCAAGGGGTTAAACGCAATAACGCGCAATGGTAAGAAAAAAGTTTTGTGCGATGGGTTGCGGAGTGAAGGGGGGGTTGACGGAGGCAAAAAAATGTGGTACCGCTGGAGCAGCGGCGCGCAAGCGAGCTTGGCGCGTTCGCGGCTCAACAGCGGTTGGGCCATCATCCCGCCCGGCCATTCCCGCGATTCCTGCAAAATCTGTGGATAATTCTTGCGGTGGGGTGTTGACTTTTACCGGAGAGTTTGGCATGCTTTGTGATAGTTGTGATAAGTGCGCCCGCGGCTAGTGATCTGCGGGTTTTTTGTTTCTGATAGCAGGAGAAAACAGGGCATGGCGGGCATAAAAGTGACATTTGCATCGCATCGCTTATATCGCGGCGAGGCAAAAGTGCATGGGATTGCACTATCGTACCAAAGTGTTGCACTGGGCGGGACGAGTGCCCACAGCAGCGCGGCCCCGGTTCAGACTGAGTACGCGAGAATTTACAACGATGACTCGGCGACGGCCCTGGTCCTGGTGCAGTCCACGGCCACGGCGCACACCAAAGGCTTTGCGCTGGGGGAGGGGCAGGAGATCAGCCTGGCGTGCTTTCCGGAGCAGGTCGTATCGGTTAAAACAGCGTAGGACAGTACAATGAATCACAGTGACTATATGAAAATGCCCATGGATGACCTGCGGGCCATGTGCTCGGCCCGTGGCTTGGGGAAGTTCACGGGACAGGGCGCAAAGATGAAAATGGCTGGGGCGTTGGTCGCGTTGGACCGCCAGTCTGGGGGTGCCGAGCGCGTGCCATATAATAAGGTGTCCGTTCCTGCCCCTGAGAGGCCCGTGGACGCGGTGCGAGGCGGCGATGGCATGATGTCCGAGGCCGATGTCTTGGACGCCCTAGAGGCCTTCCGTGGGCAGGGATTGGCCGTCCAGGTGGACAGCGCGGCTGGGTCCTGGACGCTGCGGCGTGGGGATCAAGTGGACAGCGGCACCCTGGCCATGCCCCGGCGGGACTTTATCCGGTGCGCAAAGAGGATGGTGATCTGATGGGGCGTTTTGTTAAAGGCCAGTCCGGCAATCCCGGTGGGCGGGCCAAGGTCACACCAGAGATGTCCCGCGCCCTAGAGGTGGCGCGGGAGAACGCGCCTAAGGCTATACAGATTTTCGTGGATATCATTGATGGGAAATACACCATAGAGGAGAAGATGAAGGCTGCGGCGGCTCTCTTGGATAGAGGACTTGGTAAGCCCACGCAACAAACGGATGTAAACCTGGACGCGAAACTTGATGGCACACTTGAAACTACCGGAAAAGTGGACGAGAAGCAGCTTGAGGCGTTTGTGGCTAGAGTATCTTCCGAGCTTGAAGGGCTGGCAACAAAAGATAGTGCTGCGAAGCCTGGCAAGAAATAACCTCTTTTTCCTTCTACGCTATATATGCAATCGCCCGGATGTAGACAATGACTGGCTCTTTGCGCGGTGCAATGAAGTGCAGGCCGCGCCGGATGGGTACCTTGACTTGTGGAGCAGGGAGCATTACAAGGCCCTGGCTTTGGATACGCCAGTCTGGACAGATGGTGGGTGGAAAAAGCACGGCGACCTGGTGCCTGGCGATAAGGTCTTCTCGCCTGATGGACGAGTTGTTCATGTTCTGGCTAATACAGGCCCTATGCTTGGCGCAGACTGTTTTAGGGTGGGCGATGTTGTTGCGGCGGGAGATCATTTTTGGCCGCACCAAAGGAAGATAAAAACGCGCATCGGAGACTGGAGGGAGGGTCGGCGCGTCGTATCGTACGAAACAGAAAAGCGCAGCACGCGCTCTGGTAACATTCGGTTGCCGCACTGCGCACCGCTCAAAGGAAGCGCTGACTTGCCGATTGACCCGTATGTTTTCGGGGCCTGGCTTGGGGACGGGCACTCGGGCGGCAATCGTATAACTTGTGCGTACACGGACAGGCAGATCATAGATGAGGTCCGCGCAGCAGGGTACGAGGTGCGCGAGCATAAGTCGTCTAACCAAAACACGGGGCTTTTTATATTCGGCCCAGGCGAACGCGGAAAGAGAGGAACCGGCGCTAGCGCAGTTTTGCGCGAAATGGGCGTCATAAACAATAAGCATGTGCCGAAGCAATACCTGCTTGCCTCGCCGGAAGATCGTTTGGCCTTATTGCAAGGTCTAATGGACACAGACGGATCATGCGATACGCGCGGCACAGCGTATTTTGTGCAGAAAGGCGAGAGTTTAGTTGATTCCGTTGTATTCCTGGCGCGCTCTCTTGGGATGAGGGCGTCAAAGTCACGGGCAGCAAGTGGGGCGTGGTATGGACAATTTCAGACATCGGAAGGAGCTTGCCCTTTTAGGCTCAAGAGGAAGGCCGATAGGTGCAAACAGAGAGAAAGGAGGATGCGGACTTACAGGCCGGAGCCAATAGAAACTGTTCCGGTTAATTGTATCCAGGTAGAGGGCGGCCTTTATCTGGCAGGCGAATCTCTACTTCCAACATTTAACTCTACGATTTTAACATACGCAAAGACCATCCAGGATATTCTTTGCACGCACGGCGATGATGTGCCTGGGGTCCAGCCCGTGACATGCGGGATTTTCTCGCACACTCGCCCGATTGCCAAGGGCTTCCTGCGACAGATCAAGCGGGAGTTTGAGGGCAACGATCTGTTGCGGGAGGTGTTCCCGGATGTGGTGTGGGAAAACCCGCAACGGGACGCGCCTAAGTGGTCCGAGGACGACGGGATTATCCTGCGCCGGGCGACCAACCCCAAAGAGGCCACAGTGGAGGCCTGGGGCCTGGTGGACGGGATGCCAACGGGCAAGCACTTCAGCCTGATGGTATTTGACGACGTGGTGGTGCCGGGCAGCGTCACCACGCCGGACATGATAGAGAAGACCACGAGCGCCTTCCAGCTTGCGGACAACCTGGGGGCCAGGGGCGGGGCCAAGCGGGTTATCGGGACGCGCTACCACTTCAACGATACGTATCGCTCCATAATGGAGTCCGGTACGGCGATCCCGCGCGTGTACCCGGCCACAGTGGACGGCACGCCGGACGGGGAGCCCGTGCTTTTGACGCGGGAGGAGATAGCGGCCAAGCGGCGGGTGCAAGGGCCATATATCTTTGCATGTCAAATGCTACAGGACCCGGCGGCGGATGAGTCGCAAGGCTTCAAGCGCGAGTGGATACGGTACTATGACGAGGTGTTTCCCGGCGGCCTTAACAAATACATATTAGTAGACCCAGCGAACGGAAAAAGAAAACATAACGACTACACCGCGATGTGGTGCCTTGGCCTTGGCAAAGACCAAAATATCTATGTCCTTGATATTCTGCGGGACCGCCTAAACCTTACGGAGCGGGCGCGTGTGCTTATGGAGTGGCACCGCAAGTGGCAGCCGCAGCGCCGGCATGGGGTGCGGTATGAGAAGGTCGGGATGCAGGCAGATATAGACCATATCAAGGATGTGCAGGCGAAAGAGAATTACCGCTTTGAGATAGAGCCAGTCGGTGGCACAACAGCAAAGAACGACAGGATAAAGAGGCTGATACCCTACTTTGAACAGGGGCGATTCTACTTCCCGCGCACTTGGCACTATACAGATTATGAGGGCGTAGTCCGCGATTTGGTCCGCGATTTTGTGGAGCAGGAATACACGGCGTTCCCGGTGCCCGTCCATGATGACATGCTAGACGCCCTGGCTCGTATCGCCGAGCCGGACTTGGATTTGATTTGGCCGAAAGGCAGAGAAAAAGGGAGAAAAGATTATGGGTTTGAGGAATCGCCAGGCAAAGAGCACTGGATGAACTGGTGAGTAGGAGAGCAGAAAGGTTTTTGTAAAATGGAAGCACATAACACCTATCCCAAATTAACAGACGAGGAGTATATTGTGTTTGAGCGCAATTGCCCTCTAGCAATAAAGCGCAGAGAGCATATTAACTTCATAGATAAGATAAGACGTGCGTTTAATCTTTCTCCCGGAGAGTCTCTTGGTGATTTTGACCGTCGTTCTTTTAAAGGTAAATGGGCGGAAGACGAAAACAATGAATGGACTAATGAGGAATACAAAGAATTTGAAAGTTATATGAAGCGCGCAACAGATCGGGACTTGGTCCAAGATGGGCGAATAAGGCTCAAAACATGAAATCGCACAAAGACATAGCCGCGCAATTTAAGGAGCACAAAAGCCGCGCGTCCTTGCTTGGTACGCAGTACGACAATACTCGCAAGTGCCAAGCGTTCTATTCTGGCGACTTCATGGATTACCGGGACACTTTCGTTGCGCGCGGGATGGATGGACAAAAACGCACGACGGAGGTGTCTTTCAATAAGGTCAAGCCGTACGTCAACGCGGCCCATGGTTTCATGCTGCAAAACCGCCAGCGGGTGAAGTTTGCCTCGCGCAACCAAGATGATGAAGAGCGGGCGCTGGAAGCGGCATACGCCAACGCGGCGCACGATTATGTGCGGGACAACGCGAATGCGGACCAGCACGATGCGCGGGCGCTTAAAGACATGCTGATAGGGGGCCTGGGCGCAACAGAGACCTGCATGTCCTATGGCGAGGGGTATTCCTCCCGTGACCCGGCGGGCGAAATACAGATGATGCGCCTTGACCCGCTATCTTGCGCCTATGACCCGGCGGCCCGCGAGGCAAACCTCCTGGACGCGCAGTGGGTGTATTACAAAAAAGAGTACGACCTGAAAACGGCCAAAGAGCTGTTTGAGGCCGAGGACGATGTTTTTGAGCCCGCAAGTGGGGATCGTGAAGATGGGGAGGTTGTCCAGTCCCCGCACGCCGGGGGCATATATCCTCTCTACCAGCGCGAGACCATGGACTTTATCGGCGACCCCACCGAGGGGCGCGTGAATATCTATTTTTACCAGTGGTACGACCTGGAAAAATACTACCGGGCGGACAACCCGCTCTATGCGGCCACAACGCCGGAAGAGGCGATGACCATCCAGGTGCTACTGGAGTCAATCGTCCCTGCCGAGCAAGACGATCTGTTTGCCTATGACCCCCGCGCCGAGGTGCTGACCTGCACGCCAGAGGTCAAGGCGCAGCTTGCCCGGTATTTTGAGGGTATGGAGTTCCTGGAGCTGACGCGCAAGGTATATTACCGCGCCACGCTTTCCGGCAAGCATGTATTTAATGCGTCTCGCAACGATTCGCAGCAAGGTTTTTCTATCAAGTTCAAGACCGGCGATTATAACGAGCGCAAAAAGATATGGACTGGCATGGTTAACTCCATGATGGAGCCCGCCATGTTCTACAACAAGGCGCTTACTGAGTTTATGTACATGGTGGCGGCGGCCGCAAAAGGTGGCAACTTTATTGAAGAGTCCGCCGTGGACGACATACGCAAGTTTGAGCAGGATTATGGACATCCGTCCAAGAATGTCATAGTGGCGGATGGCGCTCTCTCCGGTGGGAAGATACAGCCAAAACGCGAGCGATACACCCCCACTGGCCTAGAGAACATTATCCAGGAATCAGACAATGCTTTGCCTGAGGTCAACGGGATTGATAAGTCTTTCCTGGGAAGTTCGGACAATCGCCAGGAAACGGCGGCGTTGCAGAGGCAGCGGATTAAGCAGGTCATCAATACCCTTATTGTCTATTTTGACGCAGAGACGCTCTATCTGCGCGAGCACGCCCGCATGATGCTGGACCTGATGCGCGTCCTGGCCGACAACGGCTCGCAGATCATGTTCGCGGTGTCCGATGGGGAGGGGCAGGAAACCATCGTTCCTTTGCTCCCTGACCATATCAACGCTGAGTACGATGTGGCGATAGACGACGCCCCCGAGACCGCCACGGAGCGCGAAGAGCGGGCCAATATGCTGATGCAGATGGGCACGGCGCTATTGCAAGTCTCCCCAGAAAAGGGCATGCAGGTATACGCGGCGACCCTGGATGACCTGAATCTGGACGCACGCACAAAGCGGATTTTGCGTGATGTGCTGCGTCCGCAGGAGCAGCAGGTGGACCCGGCCTATGTGAAGAAGTTGGAGGACATGCTGAAGCAGGTGACTGGCCAGACGCAGCAGGCGCAGATGGCCAAGCTGGCCGCCGATACGCAGCTTTCTGCGGCCAGGGCGCAAGAGGCGGAGGCCAAGGTCAAGAAGACCGAGGCCGATACAGTCAAGGCCATTGAAGAGTCTCAAAAAATAGGCGTTGAGACCATGAAAGGCCTGGCCGTTCCGGCAGAAAAAACCAGCCTTGTTGTTTAGAAAAGGAGCACTAATATGGCATCACTAGCTGAATCCATCACGGCGATGGACGAAGAGTTTGAGGAAATCAAGCGCAAGGCCGAGCAAGGGCCTGAGCAGATAGAGCAAGAGCCCGCTGCGGAGCAAGATGTGGCGGAACAACCGGAACATGACGATGCGCCGGAACAAGAGGAAGCTGCGCCGCCCGAGCCCAAAGAGGACGACGCCCCCGAGGCTGAGCCCGCTGAGGGCGATGATGAGCCCAAAGAGGCCCAGGAGGCCAAGCCTGGCAACGACCCTGAAATGGCCCGCTACCGCAAAAAGGCCGAGCGTGAAGCAGAAAAGCGCGCGCAGGAGATGGCGGAAAAGATACTAGAGCAACGGCGCGCAGAACAGGCCGCACAAGCCCCCACGAGCCCCGCAGAGCCCGACAAGGTGGCTGACCCCGCCGCATGGGCTGAGTGGAAAGTACAGCAACGCTTGGATGCGGAACTGGCCCCCTACAAGCCGTACTTGGATGAGATTGTGCAAGAGAAGCACATGATGAGGATGAATCGGGGTTTTTCTCAACAAGAACAGGTTTTTTTGGCCCAGGAGCAAGTGAGCCCTAAAGCATATAATGATGTCATTCAGCAAATGAAGGTGTCTGCCGTGCGCGGAATTATGTCTCAGCACCCTACAATTACGCAAGACCAAGCCATTCAAGCTATGAAGGCCCAAATGCTGCAAGCAGCGGACGACTACTACCGCGCTGGGCACAACCCGGCCCAGGCTTTGTATGAGCGCGGGCTCTCCCTTGGTTTCGCACCGCAACAGGCCGCACCTGAACCGCAGCAAGCGGCCCCGGCGGCCCCGGCAGATAAGCCCCGTGCGTCCATCAAGAACATCCTTAAGAACAAAAAGCCCACCTCGTCGCCAATCGCGGCGGGGGGCAAATCGGGTTCGGTGGCCTTGACAAAAGAGGCTATTGAAAGAATGAGCGCCTTAGAGCTATCTCAACTAACACCGGATCAATGTCGAGAAGCCGGGATCCCGGTGGAAGAGTGAACAGGGTCGCGCCTATAACGCAGTGCCGTAGTTGCTGACGGCTTCAAACAAAGGCAACCGGGGTCGCGCCCGTTCAGACGCAGTGGCCTACCAGCCTTCAAGTGGTGCTTCAACTTCAATCTTAACCAGTAGCGCAGTCCGGGGAGACCTGGCCTGTGCGTGCACACACATGAAAGGAAAATCGCTATGGCGAATACTATCTTGGGGACTGACCATGCGCTTGCAGTCAAGCTATGGGAAGCCAAAACCTATATGGAGGCCTTGCAGGAATCGGCGTTTGGTACGCTGTTTGGTTCCGGCGCGGTCACACTGCCTACCGAGTTCAAGACACGCGGATTTACGGGGGATGAGATCACAGTCGCCCACGTCAATCAGCTCACGGGTGGCCCGATTATGGAGGGCGAAACGGCGCGCGGAAATGAAGAGGCCATTGACAAGGGCTACTTCACAATGAGGCTCGGCTACAACCGCAAGCCAATTGAAGTTCCAGGGAACGACACCATGGACCAGCAACGGACCAAGGTGCTTTTCCAGGATGTGGGCCGGGAGGCGCTCACAGACTATTGTGTGCAACTCCTTGACTTCTCTACCTTCAACCAGCTCGCGGGCTACACGGCCACCTCCTTCACCGGCGGCGGCTACACCTACTCCGGCAATAAGCTTCGTGCGGTGCTGGGCCACAACACGGCGCTGGCTCCCTCCGTGGGGCGGCAACTGTGGGCCGGTACCAGCAATGTGAAGGATGAAGACCTGTCCTCTGGTGATACGCTTGAGCTTAGGCATATTGATATGGCGCTAGAGAAAATCGACTCTAACCGCCACCCGATCAAGATGCTTGGCAATGTGCGCTACCAGCTCTGGATTTCCCCAGAGCAAGCCTTTGACCTCAAGCACTCCACGGATACCCGTACATGGTACGACATCCAGCGTGCGAAGGCCGAGGGTGGCAAGTCCTGGAATGTGGAGGCGCTCACCAAGAAAAGCGGGGCGTGGTTCCTGGGAGAGTATTCCAATGTGGAGATATATGTCCACAGTCGGATTGCCTACGGGGTCAACTCCTCCACCTCCGCGCCCATCACCACTGTCCGCCGGGCGGTGTTGGTCGGCAAGAACGCGCTGTTCTACGGCACGCCCTGGAACTCCGGCAACCCACAAAGCACCGGAAAAGGTGTGCCCGTTAAGTACAGCGAGGAAGTGCTGGACTACACCGAGCTACTAGGTATCTGCGGCAAGATGATGTACGGGCTCAAAAAGCCCCAGCCGTCTAATGCCCCAGACCTCGGCACCTTTGTCATCTCCACCTACGCAGCGCCTCACGCTTAACAGAAAGGAACCTAAATTATGGCATTAACACTTCCTGATGTAGTCCCCGCACAGTACTCCGGTACGGCAAGGGACTTCCTGCAAGGCCCTGGCACCCGCGATGGCATTGCACGCCTGGTCACGGGCACTGTGTCGGTACCCTCCGGCACGGCTGCTACGGACATTGTGGGCCTTATTCCCGTGAACAAGGGGGCTCGCTTTAAGCTGGACGACAAGTCCGTTTACTGCGGCAACTTTGGCGGGGGCTCCACCACGGTAAGCCTGGGTTTCGTTTACTACGACTCCGATGAAGGCACATCCGATCCGGATGCGTTCGCATCTGCCTCGGCGGCTCCGCAATCGGGCGGGTTCGTGACGGTGGACGAAAACGAGGGCCTGACCTTTGAAGCGGCCGGGGATGGCTGGCTTGCGCTGACCGTCAACACCGCAGCGGCGGACGCCACGGCGGATGTTGAGTACAGCGTCCTGGTGGCCTACGCCTAATGGCAACCCTAGGGGAACTCACCACGCGGATAGCGCGAAAACTCCAGGACACGACCAATACGGCGGTGTCCAAGGTGGCTATCCGTGAGGCCGTGAATGCCAGTGTCCGGCACTGGAAAACGCGGCCTTGGTGGTTCACTGAGTTTGAAGAGTCCGTTGCCCTGACCCCAGGGGAGCGGGCTCTTTTGCTCACTACCGATACACTCTACCTGCTAGAGCCCGGCGGGGTGCATGTGACGGACGGCGGGCTTCTCTACGCCGTAGAGAAAATCACCTCGGCCAAGTTTGACCTATACGATACGCAGGTCACGGGCCGCCCGTGGGTGTACTGCTACCGGGCAGGGGGCTACGAGCTGCACCCGATCCCGGACAGCGCCTACACCGCCGTTGTGCGCGGCGTGAAGGACTACGCGGCCTTCGCCACGGACAGCACGGACGATACGGCCACCAATGACCTCCTGACCCAAGCGGAGGACATCATAGAGCAGTGGACGCTCTCCCGCATTCATGCCACCGAGCGCCAGGATTTGGATATGGCCAATACTTTCGCGCAGCTTGCCGAGCGCGACTACCAGAACCTCCTTCGCACAAACAACGCCCGCAACGCGCCAGGGCACAACGCGGTGCATTCATTTTTGGTGTAGATAAATATGCAAGCAGAATATGTATGTACAGATGAGCTAGACAGAGCAGATTGGTATTATATAGCGAAGGAAGGTTTATATACCAGAAAGAGCGATGGGCGCACTATTCGCGGCCACAACTTGCCTGACCCAGATAAATTGTGGGCGCTGCGCTGCGATGAGCTTGGATTTGCTCCAGGCACTATAAGCGGCCCTCATCCTAAGACCGGACACCCTATACGACTTCGCCCCACCAAGTGCGTCTATGCGCTGTGGGCACACTGGAGGAACACAAAAAATGCCAACTCTAACGGCTAACTATTCCATCAATAAGCCGCTTGTCAACAACCCCACAGACGAGGACTTGTGGGGCGTGCAACTTAACGACAACATGGACACTATTGATGAGGAGCTTAAGGCCGTATCGGACAAAGCCGACACAAATGAGGCTGACCTGGCGGCGCTAGAGGCCACAGTCACGGCAAACCTGGTGCCGCCCGGTATGGTGCAGATATGGCCGTGCAGTAGTGCTATCCCGACCGGGTGGTTGGAGTGTGACGGGTCGTCCTTAGACCGCACGACCTATGCCGCCCTCTTCGCCGCAATAGGCACGACATATGGCGCGGCGGACGGGAGCACTTTTAAGATCCCGGACTTCAGGGGGGGCTTCTTGCGGGGCCTGGACGGAGGGCGCGGACTAGACCCTGATAGCTCCCGCGCCGTGGGCTCTTATCAGGAGGACGCTTTCCAGGGCCACGAGCACAACTACAAAGAATGGGTAGACCAGAGCTGTTATGACGGCGGGTCTTTGTCGCCAGTCGGGTACAACACGACGGGAACAAGCGGGATTGTGGAGAAATCAGGCTACGGAGAGCCCCGTTATGCCGCAGAAACGCGGCCCAAAAACTACACCATCAAGTGGGTCATTAAGACATGAGCACCCTGCCCGTCGTGCATGCACCATGGCAGTTCCTGCCGGGTACGCAGCCCAGCACGGACTCCACAGGGCTTTCCAGCAACCACTTCGCGCAATCGCAGAACATTCGGTATGTGCGCGGTAAACCCGAAAAACTGGGCGGGTGGCAGACAATCCTTTTTGAAGAGGGGGACGCACTGGACGGCAAGTGCCGTACGCTTTTCGGGGGCCTTATCTCTGGCAAGGCCAGAACAGTCATCGGCTCCAATACCCAGTTGCACAGCCTGATTGGCTCTGCGGTTGACGACATCACGCCGGACGGACTGGCCGCCGGGAACGCGGACGAGATATACGGCCAGGGCTATGGCATGGGCAAATACGGGGTGGGCCTGTATGGCATGGCCAAGGTGTCCACCACGGCGCGGCGGTTCCCCAGGATATGGCACCTTGACCGCTTCGGGGACAACATCATCGGCACGCCGGGGAACGGGGGGGGCCTGTACGAGTGGGACGGGGACTCCACCTCACCGGCAACCGCCGTCCTGAATGCGCCGACGCAGATAAATTACGCCTTTGTTCTAAAAAACATCGTCGTCACCTTCGGGGACAGCGGCGTGGAAAATAGGATAAAGACCTCGGACATAGGCGATAGAACAGTATGGACGGCCACTTCAGAAAATCAGGTTTTTGAGGATGAATTGGAGGATGTAGAGCGCCTTATATCCCATGTGGTTATACAGGGCGAGGCGCTCATCTTTACGGAGAACGCCACGCTATTAATGGAGTACACGGGCGGAGCCCTCGTGTGGCGGTTCACCATGATTGACCCTGGGATAGGTATCATCGGGCCATTGGCCAGGTGTGCTTCTCAAGGGGTTGCTTACTGGATGGGGCGCGATAACTTCTATATGTGGTCCGGGGGCAATGTTGAGGTCATCCCGTCCAATTCTGGGGATATAAGCACTGGGTTCAAATATGTATTTGAAAACATAAACACGGCGCAGAAATCTAAGTGCTTTGTTTGGTTTAATGAAAAGTTTTCCGAGGTGTGGTTCCACTACCCGTCCGCGAACTCTAACGAGTGTGACCGCGTGGCCAGGGTCAACACGCACGACTTCACTTGGAGCTTTGATGAGATGGACCGCACGGCGGCGGAGTGGCCGTATGCTGTGTTTGGGCAGCCCCGCCTGGTGTCCTCGGACAATGTGGCCTATCGGCACGAGCTTACCAACGATGCGGGCGGGGAGGCCATGGAATGGCTCCTCAAGACCCCTAAGCGTTTCACGGGTCCGCAGCTTTCCACGCTTACGGGCCTCATCCCGGACAGCGTGCAGACCGGGGATGATGTTATAGATAACTGGGGCGTTCTGGACAGCGTCCTCTCCCTTGAGAGTAGCGATATAGGCACGCCCGTCACAGTCCAGGTTCAGGCGTGGGAATGGCCGCAGTCCTCCAAGCCCCTTTACGACGAGACGTTCACAGTCACGCAGAAGACAGAGCGCATATCCCTCCAGGCGAAAGGCCGTGTCTTTCAGTACACGCTGCGCGGCCAGGCTATAGGGCAGGCTTTCCAGCTCGGCCAGTGGGTTGAAGAGATGCAAGCCGAAGGTGGCCGCAGATGAAGCCGTGGCCAAAATTAAGGAACGAGACCATCACGCAAATCGCCGATGTACTGCGCTACATGATTGGCGAGCGTACGGCGGACAGGCGCGAGTGGCTGGACTTGCCAAACGAATATATCAAAGGCCGTAAAGTCGCAAAGGTGCCAACCTCATCTTCGGATGTGACGGGCTCAAGGGAGGGCGACTTCAATTATGATGGGTCGTATCTGTATGTGTGCGTCAATAACGCCGGGAGCGTGGTGTGGCGCAGAGTGGCGTTGAGTAGCTGGTAAAGGAGAGCGCAAATGGGATTCATGGACAGCATATTTGGCGGCGAAGAGTCGCAGACAACAAGCGGGTTCCAAAACCTGCCCCCTGAGATACGCAACGCCTTCACGAGCTTTGCCACGCAGGGCACGGGCCTCCTGGGCGGTGGAGCGGGCGACGCCATGTTCAGGCCTATGGGCACGACGCAGGACGAGTCCAGCGCCTTTGGCATGTTCCGGCAAGGGTTTGCCCCGACCTCGGCGGCGGATGTATCGCGGGATGTGGGGCTCTTTATGAACCCCTTTGACCAGTATGTAATAGACGACATAAATCGGCAATCGCAGGGGGACTACTCGCTCCTGAAACAGGCCGTGACGGACGCCGGGCAATTCGGGTCAAACAGGCAGGTCCTGGGCGCGTCCGAACTGGAGCGGCAACGCCTGAACGCCATAGGGTCGTTCAAGCAGAATCAGTACAACAACGCCCTGAATATGGCCATGAACCAGCTTTCTGGCTTGCGGCAACAGGACGCGCAAAACCTGGCAGGTATCGGCGGCTTTGAGCGTGGGCTGGACTTCCAAACCAAGCAAGCCCCCGTGAGCGCCCTGAACGCCTGGGCGAACTTGATAAGGGCGCTCCCGCAGAATGGGGGCACAACAAGCACCAGCAGCAGCTCTAAGGGGCTACTTGGAAGCCTTGGCTCCATTGGGGGTTTGTTGACGGGCGCTTCAGACGCTGGCTGGTTATAGAAGGAGACAGAAATGGCATTTACACCAGTACGGGAAAGGGGCGCACTCGGGAAGCTGGGGCATATCCTACAAATGTCCGACCCGCGCTACGGGGCGCTCTATGCTGAGCAAGCGCAGGACTACGAGCGTCAGCAGGGCCTCGCCGCCCTTGCGCAGCAGTACCCAGAGCTCGCGCCCCTCGCGCAGCTTGGTGACCCTGGGCTTGTTGGTAAGGCGTACATGGCGAAGACGGGCATGGGCGGTTTTGACCCGGCATCCATCCGCGAGTGGGACAGATACAACAAGATGACCCCGGAACAGCAGGCAGCCTACCTGCAAATGAAGCGGGCGAACCCGTACAATCTATCACAGGATTTAACCATGGGTCCGGACGGCATAGTGCGCCCGCAACCCGGTGCGCCTGAGGCAAACGAGGGCTTGGCTGCGCCGACAGAGGTGATGAAGGCGAGAGAGGCGGCAATTCAAAAATCTTACAATGACACATACGACCGCGTGTACGCCCAAACTGGCAACCAAGACCAGGCATTGCAAGCCGCAGAGGCCGCCGCAGCGCAGACGGCGGACCTTTATGATAGGCGTATGGGCGGCCTTGCCAATGTCTCCTCAGCCACCCCCCTCCCTGCTCCCGCAGATGGTGGGTATGGTGTGCCAGGTGGCGGACCGGACATGGCGTCGCCCTCCGGCGTGCCGCGTGATGAGCAAGCCAGACGGAACGCGGAAATGGCAAACGGGGGGCTCGCCGCCCTGAACGACCCTGCATACGACCCGCGCTACCCGGTTGATCCAGATGCCCCCGCTCCAGGCTCTGGCGTAGCCATAACCCCACCCTTGCTTGCGAGCCAGACTGACTCGGCTTCCGCCACCGAAAGCCCCGGCAACATACTATCTGCGGCGGACGCCGCGGCGGCGGAGGCGGCGGCACAAGTAAACCCAGAAGGGCAAAAAGAGCTTGTAAAGGGCTACGCGCAAAATGTTCAAAAGCTCCGTGAGGATGCAATAAATGCCAATAAGTTGATTAACTTAAATCAGAACGCTTTGAACATTCTTGACCAAGGAATCATATCAGGGACAGCAGGAGATGCAAGGCTTACTTTTGGCCGTGCATTGAAAACTATGGGATTTAATGGTGCAGAAGACGAGTCCTCTAATACAGACGCATATATTGCACAAAGGGCCGCTGCTGTGGGAGAAATTATCAAGCAGTTTGGTTCAGGAACTGGCCTCTCTGACGCTGACAGGGAGTATGCACAGAAAGCTGCTGGTGGCAATATTGTAATGAATGAAGACGCAATTAGGAGAATACTTGAAATATCAGATAAGCAAAACAGGTGGGTTATTGAACAATACAACAAAGAGGTATCTTCTATTAAAGAGGGCGGAATGTTTTCTGCCGCAACGCGGCCAATAGATACCACACAACCCGCCCCCACAGCGCAACCCGCACCTGGTCAAACACAGACGGGCGGATGGTCTATAAGGAGGCTTGATTAGTGCCAACTTATGAAATCACAGCCCCCGATGGGCATAGGTATCAAATCACTGCACCGGAAGGCGCGTCTGAGCAAGACGTCCTTGGTTATGCCCAGAACCAGTTTTCCGCACAACCCCCCGCCCACACCCCCGCTCCGGCGGAGGCGCAGGAACAGGGCCGCCTTGATAGATGGTCCGATGACATGCGGCGTATGCGGGACGAGTTCGGCGCTATCCAGCAGAATGTGGTGCGCGGCGCGAAAGAGGGTGAGGGGCCGTACGCCCTTCCAGTTGTCGGACCCATGCGTCACGCCGTGGACACTGTGGGAACTGGCCTGGGCGGCCTATGGAGCACAGTGGGGCACGCCGCAGGGGGCGCGGCGGACGCGGTGACATATGGCCTGGGGAGCGGCCTTGCTGCGCTCGCGGGGGACAAGGGAGGGCCACTCACGGATGCCGTGAACACCATAGGGGCTGGCGCGGATGCTGTAGGGAGCGGCGCAAAGGCGTTCTTTCTGCCGCCCACAACGAGGCAAGGGTTGGATGCAATCGGGCGCGGCTGGCAGAGCATCCCGCCTGATGCACGGCGCACACTGGGGGCGACCGGGGAGATCGTTGGCACCTTCGCGCCGATACCGGGCGTCGGGAAGAGCGCCGCTGGCATGGCAGGCAGTGCCTCTGCGGGGGCAGGGAGGGCCCTTGAGCGGGCGGGCACGGCGCAGGCCATGAAGAACAGGGCACAGTTCATCAAGGATCTGATAGAGCCCCTCGGTACGGCAAAGCAAATGGAGGCTGACCTATCGCTTACGGCCCCAAAAGGGTTTTTGCAGGTGGCTGAGCGTGGACTGTCCCCCAGAGAGGCAAACATGGCCAGCGTCCTGATGGATGTTCCGGGTCTAAGCCAGAACAAAACATTGCTTGGCAATTGGCATTCTATGGACGGCGCTGTTTCTATGCTGGACGACAGGCTGAAAAGACAACTTTTTCAAAGCGATTTTCAGGTTTCTAAAAAAGAACTCATGGGCGAGATGATGAAGGAGGTTGAGTCCCTCCTGAAAAGCCCTGCCATAGTGGGAGACCAGGAGGCATCTATCAGGAAACTTTGGCCTACAATACAGGACGTCATGGCCGCCGCGCCGGAAACGCCGCTAGGGTTTTTGGAGGCAAGGCAAGCCCTGGACAAGGCCCTGCTTAGCGCCCGTTCCGGCGGGCGGCTATTGTCGCAAGAGGGTCCTGAGTCCGCCCTAAAAAACGCCGCGCTCGGGCTTAGGAGAGTTATAAATAAACACCTGTATGACAGGGTGAAGGATGTGGCGACCCAGGACACTTTGTTCAGGGAACACAACATTCTGAGCGCTATGCGCCAACTTGGCCCGAAGGCGGCGCGTGAGGCGAAGGGGCCAATCGGGCGGTATGTGCAGAGTGCCGCCCCACGCGGGTGGAGCCCAAAAGAGGTGGCAATGTCCTTTGTTGACAACCTAGGGAAGCCATACAACCGCGCAACAGTGGAGGGGGCAGGCATAGGCGCTATGGCCGCAGGGCCTATGGGAGCCGCGATAGGTGCTCCGCTCGGGCTCGGGCTAGAGGCCCTGCGCCGTGGGGCTATGGGGCCGACCCTGAAGCGCGGACTGGGCCGGGCATTGCAGGGAAAGCCTTACACGCCCCTCCAGTACAGCATCCCGAACCCGAGACCTGGTGGAATCGCGGGCTACCTGCCAGAGCCCCCCATATACGCCCCGCCCCCCTCCCCGCCGCCACGCCTCCCACCGCCAAGCGGCCCTGCTCCCGCCGGGGCGTATGTTGTGAGCCCAGATGGATCTGCCCGTGGCGTACCGCAGCATGAGGCCATAAACATGGCGGCGGCCTCCAGGGCGCAGGAAGCCGCGTATGCCAAGGCAGGCCTTACGCCGGATGTGCGCATGGAGAACTTTAGGAGGGCCATGCGCAATGAGCGCAACGCGGCCTACGACGCCTTATCAGAGGCGCAAAAGAATGCCGTGGAGGCCCAAGTTGAAGCGATGTATAGGGGCCAGCAAGTGTCCGTTGAGGAGATGGTGGCCCAGGCGCGGGCCCAGGCGCAATACCTAGAGGCCATTACTGGTGACAAGCAAAAAGTGGGAACATTGGGGCAGGCGCTGCTAGGAGCGGTACCAACAAACAAAAAATAGACTGAACAATAAAAACCAAGCGACCCCGCCCCGTGCGGGGTTTTTTATTAACCAAAGGATAACAAAATGACACAGGACGCTTACTCAATAAACACCGCAACGGACAATGGGCGGAAATTACATGAGGAGCTAACTGGCGTATGGGACACAATTCGCACCACGCACGCTGGGATTGCTCGCCCTGATTATGCGCAGGAAGGTCTGTTATGGTATAGGAACACAGATTCTAGGTTGTATTTATTTGACGGAGCTAATGACAGGGAAGTTTTTCCTCTAAGCAGTCTCCCTACACCAAATGATTACGGCGCAAGAGGCAATGGTTCTACAGATGATACGGATGCTTTCTTGGCTTGCATAGCAGCAAATACAAGCATTTTTATCCCGCTAGGAGATTTCATGCTATCTGACAGTATTGTTTTCGGAAATGATTATTTTGTTAGAGGTTCTGGCGCTGGCACAAAACTTAATTTTGGGGGGGAAGTGATAGACAGGGGGGACCTTCCATCTAGTTTT